>Ga0307305_10000035_pt1 | contig 32801 bp, 35 predicted proteins | sample ER_DNA_186_FD_194512 | JGI IMG/M metagenome (GOLD analysis project Ga0307305, IMG submission 194512) | Bulk soil microbial communities from the East River watershed near Crested Butte, Colorado, United States - ER_DNA_186 | ecosystem: Environmental > Terrestrial > Soil > Floodplain | place... | reverse complement strand
GACCGATCGTCGCGCTGCTCGCCGGCCACGGGGCCGTGCGCGGCGTCGAGCTGCCGGTCCTCGCGCACATCCTCGCGGGATTCGCGATCGGCTTGCCGTTCTTCTCCGCCTTCCAGCTCATGACGCGAACCCTGTACGCGATGCACGACTCACGAACCCCGGCACTCGTCAACATCGGGGTCGCCGTCGTGAACATCTCGGCGGATCTGCTGCTCGCCTTCGCATGGCACCGAGGCGTGACCGGGCTTGCCCTCGGCCACGCCGTCTCCTACGTCTTCGGATCCGCCCTCTTGTTCGTGATCGTGCGGCGGCGGCTCCAGGGTGCCGACGAGCGCACGATCGGCACGACGATCGCCAAGACGCTGCTGGCGGCGGTCGTGACGGCCGCGGCAGCCGCCGGCGTCTCGGCCGCCGTGGCCATCGCACTGGACGTCGATCGGACCTTCGCTCGCCTCGTCCAGGTGACCGCGAGCGTTGCCGCCGGGGTGCTTGTGTTCCTGGCGTGCGCGCTTATCTTCGGGATCCACGAGGTCGATGAAGTGAAGGAGGCGCTCCTCGGACGGCTGCGCCGCGGAGCGTGATGGAGACCGGGATGCGAGGAACCCTTCGGCGCGTGCACCGCGAACAGTCCGGCATGGTCGGGAGGATCATCGTCGTCTGGTTGCTGTTCGTGGCCGTCCTCGGCATCTTCGCGATCGACACGGCATCGGTCCTGTTCACCAAGTTCCGTCTGTCGGACGCAGCTGCGACAGCCGCATCGACCGCCGTTTCGACCTATCAGAACGAGCGGGACGTCACGGCCGCGTGCGGCGCCGCCGAGCTCTCCGTGCACCAAGCCGACCCCGACGCGACGATGGCCAAGGGCTGGTGCAAGGTCGATACGACGTCCGGCGACGTGACGATCACGCTCCGGAAGACCGCGACCAGCATCATCGCGGGGCGGTTCTCCTTCACCAGAGATCTCACGAAGGTGGTCCAGCGAGAAACCGCGTCTCCATCCTCGTTGTAGCGTGCGCTCGTGGATCCGCCCGAGCCCGATGAGGAGTTGGTCCGCCGGTTCCTGCTCGGAGACACGGACGCCTTCGAACGACTCGTCGAACGGCACCGCCAACGCGTCTACAACCTCTGCCTCCGTGTGCTGGGGGATCCCGAGGACGCTGCCGACGCCGTCCAGGACACCTTCCTCTCCGTCCTCACGAAGCTCCGGCAGTTCCGGGGCGATGCCGCGTTCACGACGTGGATGCACCGCGTCGCCGTCAATGCCTGTTACGACCTATCCCGGAAGCGACGCCGGCAACCGCTGCTCCGGCTCGCGGGGGGCCAGGATCTGCCGGAGTCCGAGCTGGGGGCCCCTGTTCCCGACCATGCGGACGAGTCGGCCGGGACGCACGATGCCGTCGCCGCGCTCCGCGAGGTTCCGGAGGAGTTCCGGGTTGCCCTCGTGCTCGCGGATCTGCACGACATGGCGTACGAGCAGATCGCGAAGGTCCTCGACGTCCCGATCGGAACGGTGAAGTCCCGGGTGCACCGCGGGCGGGTCGCGCTCGCGCGCGCGATGGGTATCACGAGCCGGGAACCCGAGGCCCCGGCTCGAGCGTCCGAGGACCAGCCATGAGCCACCCCGACGCGCTGCTCGCGGGATACGTCGACGGCGCGCTCGCCGAAGGCGCGCGCGCCGCTGTCGAGCGCCACCTCGGCTCCTGCGAGCGGTGCCGCAACGAGGTTGCCCTCGCCCGCGCCGGGCGGACGGCCCTCGCCTCGGTGCCGGAGGCGCCGGCGCCGAGCGACCTCGGCGCCGCGGCGGTCGCGGAGGCGAGACGGCGTGCCGGGAGCGATCCTGGCGCCGGAGCACCGCCGGGACGTCCGGCGTGGTACCGCTGGGCGGGCGCGGCGGCGGGTATCGCCGCCGCGCTCTTCGTCGTCGCGCTCGTCCTTCCCCACGTCGGGAATGCGCCCGCGACCACGGCGGGGGCGGGGGATGCGGCCGCGCCGCGCGCGGCCGCATCCCCCGCCACCTCCGTCGAGACACAGAACGTCAACTACGACCTGTCGGGCGTCGAGTCGCTCGCGACCTCCTCCCGCGGCCAGGAGGGAGCGGTCTTCGGATCCAACGACCAGGCGACGCCCGTCCCCGTCGCGGCGAGCGTCACACCGGAGAAACGGATCTCGTTCGCAGACGCGGTCACATGCCTCGATCGCGCCTTCACGGAGCCCACCGGCCAGCAGGCGCCGGAGGGGCAGCTCGTCCGCGTGATCCAGGCTCGTTATCGGGGTGTCCCGGCCGTCCTCGGCGTTTACCTCCTCAGCCCCGGAGCCGGGCAGCCGGCAGACGTCGTTCGCGTCTTGGTCGCATCCAGCCGCGACTGCTCCATCTTGACGTCAACGCAGGTCACGACCTGATCTCCGGCTTGACGTCAACGCAGGCCACGACCTGATCTCCGGCTTGACGTCAACGCAGGCCACGACCTGATCTCCGGCCTGACGTCAACGCAGGTCACGACCTGATCTCCGGCCTGACGTCAACGCAGGTCACGACCTGATCTCCGGCCTGACGTCAACGCAGGCGACGACCTGACCTCCGGCCTGACGTCAACGCAGGCGACGGCCTGACCTCCGGCCTGACGTCAACGCAGGTCACGACCTGATCTCCGGCTTGACGTCAACGCAGGCGACGGCCTGACCTCCTCCTGACCTCGGGAATAGGCGGGCGTTCACGGCTATGGGAGGATTCGCAACCAGTGGATGAACCGCGGAACGTGATCGTGATCGGTTCGGGGCCGGCCGGGTTCACGGCCGCCCTCTACGCCGCGCGGGCGAACCTCGCACCCCTCGTCCTGAAAGGTCTCGAGGCCGGTGGTCAGCTGATGTTGACGACCGACGTGGAGAACTATCCGGGCTTCGCCGACGGGCTCCTCGGCCCCGAGCTCATGGATCAGATGGAGAAGCAAGCCGCGCGCTTCGGCGCGGAGATCCTCCCGGTCCACGTCACCGATGTCGACCTATCGGAGCGGCCGTTCGCCCTCCGAGCCGGCGATCAGGAGTGGCGAGCCCGCACGATCATCGTGGCGACCGGTGCGACGGCGCGGTGGCTCGGCGTTCCGGGTGAGGAGAAGCTCCGAGGCCGGGGCGTCTCGGCGTGCGCCACGTGCGATGGCTTCTTCTTCCGCGATCGCGAGCTCGTCGTGGTCGGCGGGGGCGACACCGCGATGGAGGAGGCCACCTTCCTCACCAAGTTCGCGAGCAAGGTCACGATCGTCCATCGCCGCGATGAGTTCCGCGCGTCGAAGGTGATGTCGGCGCGCGCGCTCGCCAATCCGAAGGTCGACGTGATCTGGAAGGCGACGGTGGAGGAGGTCCACGGTGAGGACGCGGTCTCGGGGGTCACGTTGAACGACCTTCGTACCGGGGCATCGCGCACCTTCCCTGCTGACGGCCTCTTCGTCGCGATCGGACACGACCCGAACACGTCCTTGTTCCGCGGCAAGCTCGCGCTGGACGAGGAGGAGTACATCACGGTCGCCGAGCCTCGGACGGCGACGAGCGTCCCGGGGGTCTTCGCGGCGGGCGATGTGACCGACCGGGTCTACCGACAGGCGGTTACCGCTGCGGGCCAGGGGTGTAAAGCCGCGATCGACGCCGAGCGCTTCCTCGAACATGAGGCCCACGCCCACTGACGGAATGCCGGCCCGCTCGGCAAGCGTTCTGGGAGCGTAGGGGTCGGTTCCCGCGGATCCCGCGGGAGGCCCCGAACGAAGGAGAACGAAGAGCATATGGCGAACATCGGAACGGTCACCGAAACGGACTTCCAGGCACAGGTCCTCGACTCCGAAACCCCTGTCCTCGTGGACTTCTGGGCGGAGTGGTGCGTCCCGTGCCACATGGTCTCCCCCGTCGTGGAGGAGATCGGGAACGAGAAGGGCGAGACCCTCAAGGTGGCGAAGCTCAACATCGACGAGAATCCGCAGGCCACGCGCACGTACGGCGTCATGTCGATCCCGTCCCTCATCCTGTTCAAGGGCGGGCAGGAGGTTGCTCGCGTCATCGGCGCGAAGCCGAAGGACGCGATCTTGCGCGACCTCGCACCGCATCTGTAACCGCGCGAACCGTCGCGTTTGCGGGTCACCCCGGTCGAGTCGCAGACTCGAGGCATGACCGTCTTCCGGCTCGGGGACCACGGGTCCGAGGTGCTGGACGTGCAGCAGCGACTGGCGGCCCTCGGCTATGCGCTGGAACCGGGTGAGCTGACCGGCTGGTTCGGTCCTTCCACGGAAGCCGCCATCCGCGCGTTCCAGGATCTCCGGCATCTTCGGGTCGACGGCCTGGTGGGGCCGGACACCTGGATGCAGCTCGTCGAAGCAGGGTTCCGGCTCGGGGATCGAACCCTCTACCTGCACGCGCCCCCCTTCCGAGGCGACGATGTCCGCGAACTCCAACGCAAGCTCAACGCGTTGGGATTCGACGCTGGGAAGGAAGACGGGGTTCACGGCCAACGGACGGACCTGGCGGTGCGGGAGTTCCAACGAAACGTCGGTGAGGAGCCCGACGGCATGGTCGGTCTGCATACGATCGCGACCATCCAACGCATGCGGCCGCTCGAAGACGTGCCGAGCCGCGCGGTCGTGCGGGAGGTCGAGGAGCTGCGCGGGATGCGCGGCTCGATCCACGGGAAGATCATCGTGATCGATCCGGGGGACGGACCGGCCGATGGCCCCGAGGACGTTCGCGTGGCGATGGCCGCGTCGGTCGCCGAACACCTCGCGGGCCTCGGTGCCAAGCCCGAGATCCTGCACGGCGACACGGCCGCACCTTCGGATCGCGCCCGGGTGGCGAACGAGCTCGGCGCCTCGCTGTGCGTGTCTGTGCACCTCGGAGGCGGCGTCCCCGAGGCGAGCGGTCCGACCTGCTCGTACTTCGGCAGTGCCACCACCTACTCCCCCGCCGGCCGGCGCCTCGCCGAGCTGATCCTGGAGGAGTTGGAGCGGGAGTTCGGTCGCCGCGGCCGCCTCCAGCGACTGACGGTCGGGATGCTCAGAGAGACGAGGATGCCTGCCGTACAGGTCGAACCGCTCGTGGCGACGAACGAGCTCGAGGCTTCGTTGATCGACGACGAGGGGTTCCCGCCGCGCGTCGCCCGCGCGGTCGCGGACGGCGCGCGGCGGTTCTTCGGCTAGGTGGCTGCGCGACGGGCGCGTCGATCACGCGCCCGCGCGAGCAGGGCGAGCACCGTTCCCAGCGCGGCCCCGAGCACGATCGCCCGGATGGCGCGGCCCGCCTCGCCGGGTGGTTCAAGGCGCTCCGACATCGACCGCTAGGCTACCCACATGCGCGTGTGCCTGATGATCGAAGGTCAACAAGGTGTCACGTGGCCGGATTGGTGCGCGCTGGCGGACGCGTGCGAGGAGCTCGGGTTCGAAGGGCTGTTCCGATCGGATCACTACTTCAGCGCGCGGGGCGTCTCCGGCCGGGGATCCACGGACGCGTGGACGTTGCTCGGCGGGCTCGCCGCGCGCACGTCGCGTATCCGGCTCGGGACCTTGGTGTCACCGGTCACGTTCCGTCCGCCCGCGCTCCTCGCGAAGGCGGCGACGACAGTCGACCAGATCAGCGGTGGTCGCGTCGAGGTCGGGATGGGCGCAGGCTGGTGGGAGGAGGAACATACGCAGTTCGGCTTCCCGTTCTTCGACGTGCACGAGCGCTGGGCCCGACTCGAGGAAGCGGTTGCCATCGTCCACGGACTCTGGACGGCGGAGCGGTTCTCGTTCGACGGGACGTACTACCGGCTGGATAACGCCGAGTTCCTCCCGAAGCCCGTGCAGCATCCGCACCCACCCCTGATCCTCGGCGGGAAGGCTGTCGGGCCGAGGATGCAACGATTGATCGGTCGATACGCGGACGAGTTCAACACGGTGGGCGGCCTGCCGAACGAAGTCGCCGGGCGCTTCGCGCGGGCCCGGTCCGGACTCGAAGCCGAAGGCCGTGATCCCTCCACGCTCGTGACGTCGCTGATGACGTGGTTCTTCGTGGGACGGACCGAGGACGAGTACCTCGAGAAGCTCCATCGCGCGCACGCGATCGATCCGGATGCCGGTCCGTTCGAGGACTACCGCGCCGAGATCGAACTCGATTGCATGGTGGGATCGTCCGACCGAGCGGCCGCCCGCCTCCGCGGATACGCGGCGGCGGGCGTCCAGCGCATCTTCCTGAACCACGAGTTGTACGACGACCTCGAGATGCTCGAGGTCGTCGCCACCGACGTTCTCCCGAAGGTCGACCCCTAGATGGAGTGGCTGTTCGTCGGCGCGTTCGGCCTTCTCTGGATCGGAGGGATCGCGCTGTGGATCTTCGCACTCGTCGACTGCATCCGCGTCCCAGATGACTCGATGTACCGGAGCGGGACGAAGCTCATCTGGATCATCGTGATCGCGCTAACCCAGGTGATCGGCGCGATCATCTACCTCGTCATCGGTCGGCCGGCGGCCGGCACCAGACCGCCAGCCGTCGGCATGCCACCACCTCCGCCACCGTCCACGATCTGACCGCGGTCCTCGGTCCGGACCAACGCGGATGCTAGGCTGAAGGTCTTCCTTCGATCCCCATGGCCGAGTTCTCGATCGATCGTTTCGTCGACCGGTACGCCGAACGGACCTCCGGGATGTCCGCATCCGAGGTACGGGCGCTCTTCGCGGTGGCCTCACGCCCTGAGGTCGTGTCCCTGGCAGGCGGGATGCCCTACGTCGAAGCGCTTCCTGCCCAGGGTGTGCTCGAGGTTGCGACCGAGGTCGTCCGCGATCTCGGACCGACGGCGTTGCAGTACGGAGGCGGCCAGGGACAACTCGCCCTTCGCGAGCGCGCGGCCATGCTCATGGCCGAGGAGGGCGTGAACGCCGACCCCGACGACGTCGTGATCACGACGGGCGCCCAGCAGGCGCTCGATCTGCTCGGCAAGATCTTCATCGACCCCGGGGACACGATCGCCGTGGAAGCGCCCGCCTACGTGGGCGCACTCACCGCGTTCGCTGCGTACCAGCCGCGATTCCTCACGATCGAGCTCGATGACGAAGGGATGATCGTCGAACAGCTCGAGGGAGCCATCGTGCGCGGCGAGCGGCCAACGTTCGTGTACACGGTCCCCAACTTCGGCAATCCCGCCGGGGTCACGATGTCCGGACGCCGCCGGGAGCAGCTCGTGGCGCTGTGTCGCGAGACCGGGATCCCAATCATCGAGGACAACCCGTACGGGTTGCTACGGTTCGATGGTGAGCCGCTGCCCTGTCTTCGCTCCCTCGATCCTCGCAACGTGATCTACCTCGGAACGGTCTCGAAGACGTTCTCACCAGGTGTGCGCGTGGGATGGGCGCTCGCTGATCCCTCGGTGATCCAGCGCCTCGTGCTCGCGAAAGAGGCGGCTGATCTTTGCGGCTCGAACTTCACGATGCTCATCACCGAGCGATGGTTCTCCGACGATGCGCGATGGAGGACCGCGCTCGCCGGGTTGGTCGACACGTATCGCTCGCGCCGCGATGCGATGCTCGATGCCCTCGAGGAGCACTTCCCCAGCACGGCGACGTGGACCCGTCCGTCAGGGGGCTTCTACGTCTGGGTCACGCTTCCCGAGTGGTCCGATACGACCGCGATGCTCGCGGCAGCGGTGGAGCGACGGGTCGCCTACGTCCCCGGCACTGCGTTCTATCCCGACGCGCGGGGCGCGGATCGGATGCGGCTCGCCTACTGCTATCCGACCGAGGGTCGGATACGTGAGGGCGTCGCCCGGCTCGCCACCCTCCTCGAGGATGACGCGCGTCTGTACCGGAGCCTGCACGGATCATGAGGATCGCGATCGTGGCGGGGGGGCGGACGCCGGAACGGGACGTCTCCCTCCGAAGCGGACGTCGTATGACACTCTCACTCGAAGACCTCGGGCACGAGGGGTGGCTGCTCGATCCCGCCGAGGTGCCGCTGGTCGAGGCTTTAGCGGAGCGTCGGCCCGATCTATGCTGGCTTGCCTTGCACGGCAAGGAAGGTGAGGACGGAACGGTGCAACGCCTTCTCGACCTTTTGGAGATCCCCTACACGGGCACCGCGGCGTTCGATTGCGAAGTTGCATTCGACAAGGTCCTGGCGAAAGACGCGCTCCGACGCGCCGGCGTCCCGACGCCTCCGTGGGTCGTGATCGAGGGGTGGGCCCTCCGCGATCTCGGCGGGGGCGCCGCACTTGGTAAAGCCATCGAACGCATCGGCCTTCCCTGCGTCGTCAAGCCCTCAAGGAGCGGGTCTGCGTTGGGGATGAGTTTCGTCGAGCGTGAGGCCGACCTTCCTCAGGCGGTGATGGCTGCGCTGTCGTTCAGCGGGGCGGCCTTGATCGAAGCCAAGGTGGAGGGTCGAGAGGTGGCGGCAGCGCTCGCCGGCGCGGACCTCGAGCCATTGCCTCTCGTCGAGATCGTCCCGAAGGAGGGGATCTACGACTACGCCGCACGCTACACGGCCGGCGCCACCGAGTATTTCTGCCCGGCTCGGACCTCGGAGGGCGCTTCTGCCGCCGTCGCCGGGGCGGCCGCGACCGCGGCCTCGGCCCTCCGCCTCCGGGATCTGACCAGGGTCGACCTCATCGTGGATCCGAGCGAGCAGCCGTGGGTGCTCGAGGTCAACGTTTCGCCCGGCATGACGGAGACGTCACTGGTACCGATGGCCGCCCAGGCCAGCGGACTCACCCTCAGCGATCTGTGTGACATCGTCCTACGGTCGGTCGAGGCTCGGACCTAATCGGGGGCGAGGCCGGGGCCGGATCCGACGATCTCGGAAACGATGCGCTCCAGATCGTCCGGCGACCCGAACTCGATCACGACCTTCCCCCGCTTCGCTCCCATCTGGATGGAAACCCGCGTGGCGAGCTGTTCCGAGAGGATCTCCTCAACCTCGGCGAGGTTGGCGTCCGGCTTCGCCGTGATGGACTCCGCGACGCGCTTCTTGTCTTCGGTCGCTTGCGGAACCTCGAGGAAGCGTCGAACGACGTCCTCGGTCTGGCGAACGGAGAGGTCTTCGGCGGCGATCCGCGTCGCCAGCGACGTCATCGCCTCCTTGTCGCCCAGCGAAAGCACCGCGCGCGCGTGACCGGCGGTGATCTTCTCGTCGGCCAGGAGTTGCTGAACGTCCAAAGGAAGCGCGAGGAGCCGGATCGTGTTCGCGATGTGTGACCGCGACACACCGACCCTATCGGCAAGCTCCTCCTGCTTGAGCCCGAGCTCCCCGAGGAGCGCCTTGAACGCCTCGGCTTGCTCGATCGGGTTCAGATCCTCCCGGTGGATGTTCTCGATCAACGCTTCACGCAGGAGGTCGGCATCCTCTGAATCCCGAAGGACGATGGGGACGCTCGCCAGTCCGGCCGCCTTCGCGGCCCGGAGACGTCGCTCGCCGGCGATGAGCTCGTACCGCCCGTCCCCCGCACGACGCACGACGAGCGGCTGCAGGATCCCGACCTCCCTGATCGACGCTGCGAGGGTCGCGATGGTCTCGTCGTCGAACCGGGTCCGTGGCTGTTTCGGATTCGGCGCGACCGCGTTGACCGGCACCTCCATCAGTCCCGACGCCGCCTCACCCGCCTCGGGCGCTCCAGGGATCAGCGCCGACAACCCTCGACCGAGCCCCCCTCGCTTCGACATCACTGGCCTCCCTTGCGGAACAACCGCCATCGGCGCTTCGGCGCGTCCTCATCCTGCAACGTCTCCCCGATGTCGCTCGCGCGATCGACTGGCGGGCCGACGCGTTGGGGCACCTGGACCAAGGGCTCCGTCGCGGCTTCGATATCGATCTCGGCGTCCTCGCCGATCACGACGACGCGTCGTTCGGGGAGCCGACCCGGTGCCAGCACCTGTCGCGGCGGCCGAACCCGCGGCTCGGCCGCCGCCTCCATCTCCTCGGTCCACCCGATCTCGCTCGGTCGCTCCGGTTGCGGGTCCATCTCGGGGGCCCGTGCAGGTGGGGCCGGAAGCGGGTCGGACCCCAGATCCGCTGGGGCTGAGGCCATCTCCGCTTCGGGCGCTGACTCGGGCCCTGGTTCGGGCTCCGGGTCTGGCTCGAGAGCGAGCTCCGGCTTCAGCTGTGGATCCGGGTCCGAAGCAGGTTCGGCTTCGGCAACTACCTCCACCTGGGAGGTGGGCGCTGGGTCGGGCTCCGCGTCCGGCTGCGTCTCCTCAGGGATCTCGTCCGATGGCGTTCCACCGGCATCGCCGGATGGAGCTTGGACCACGACGGACGGAAGATCGTCGAAGACGGGCATCGGGCTGTCCGGGCGCGGTCGGGCTGCGACCTCCCGGGCCAGCTGCCGATAGGACTCGGCACCCTTCGAGCGCGGGTCGTAGACGGTGATGGGTTGACCGAAGCCCGGCGCCTCGGAGAGTCGAACCGTGCGCGGGATGACGACGTCGTACACGACTTCCCCGAAGAAGCGGCGGACCTCCTCCACCACCTGTTCCGAAAGCTTCGTCCGCGGGTCGAACATCGTCATCACGATGCCCGTGAGTCTGAGCTCCGGGTTGATGTTCTGCTGGACCAGGTTGACGTTCCGAAGGAGCTGTCCCAGGCCCTCCAGGGCGTAGTACTCGCACTGGATCGGCACGATCAGCTCATCCGCGGCCGTGAGGGCGTTGATCGTGAGCAGGCCGAGGGAGGGCGGGCAATCCAAGAAGATGAAGTCGTAGCGGCCCTCCCCTACGGGGGCAAGCGCCTTCTTGAGGCGCGTCTCGCGGGAGAAGTGGCTGACCAGCTCGATCTCCGCCCCGGCAAGATCGATCGTGGAGGGGACCGCGTCCAGATGCTTCACCGAGGTCGGCACGATGGCGCTTTCGACCGGCGCCTCCGAAAGGACGACGTCATACACCGTCACGCCGCGCGCCTCGTGACGTATCCCCATGCCGGTGGACGCGTTCCCCTGCGGATCGAGATCGACAACGAGGATGCGGAAGCCGAGTTCGGCGAGAGCCGCTCCGAGGCTGACGGCAGTGGTTGATTTGCCAACGCCGCCCTTCTGGTTCGCGATGGCGACGATCCGCGCCACGCCCGGTTCTGCCGGGGCGCTCGGCGCCTGCTTCTTCCCACCTTGGTCCTTGCCCGTGGCCGGGCCTTGGGTGCCCTTGTCAGAACGAGGGGACGACGAAGTAGCTCCGGGAGAAGGCTTGCTCACTGCCGGCTCATGATAACGACAGGCCCGGCATCCGCAAGGCCGGGAGCGGCAGAAACCGACATGCGCGCTCCCGCAGGCGCTCCTGCGCCGACATCGAAGCTCCGACCGGCCCAGAACAGGAGCTTGCCGGTGGGTGAAAGCAATCGCTCAGCGATCGTCCACGCTCGGTCGACCTCGGCGAAGGCTCGGGAGAGGCACCCATCGAAGGGACCGGTGAGTTGTTCGACCTTGCCGGCGAAGACCGATACGTTGCTCAGCCCGAGGCTATCGACCGCCAGCTCCATGAAGGCGACGCGGCGCTTGCGGAGGTCCGCCAGCCAGAAGGTTAGGTCCTGCCGCGCGATCGCGAGCGGGATCCCCGGCAGGCCCGCACCGGAGCCGAGATCCACCACTCGGCCCGGTGCAGGACCCAGGAGAGTGGCACCCCGGAGTGAATCGACGACGTGGCGCTCGCGGAGCTGCCCTCGATCGCCGCGTCCGATCATGCCCAAAGGGAGAGCTTTTTCAAGGAGCAGCTGCTCGTAGCGGTCCAGCCGATGGGCCATCGGAGCATCGATGCGAAAGCCGAGAACCTCGCCCCACGGACCCCAAGCCTCATGTTTCACGTGAAACATCCCCTACGGACGGGGGCGACCGTTCTTTCAATCGAGCGGGCTGATGACGACGAATCGATTCGGATCCTCGCCCCGAGAACCGCTCTGGACCCCGTCGATGCCGGCGACCGCGTCGTGGACGATCTTCCGTTCGAGGGCGTCCATCGGCTCGAGCTCCTGCTCTTGGCCGGTCGCCAGCGCTCGCTCGGCCGCTTCGCGTGCGCGTTCTTCAAGCCGCGTGGCTCTCCGCTTGCGGTAGTCCTCGACATCGACGAGCACCCGGATACGTTCATCGAGGCGACGCCCGACGACGTGGCGGGCCAGTTCCTGGATCGCATCGAGCGTCTGTCCGTGCTTGCCGATCAACAAGGCCAGGTCCTCCGGCGGCCCTTCGAGGATGTCGACATAGAACCGTTCACCCTGCTGGGCCGGCTCCGCGATCGCGTCGATGTCCATCTGGCCGAGGAGTTCCTCGACGAAGTCCGCAACCGCGTCAGCCTGTTCCTCGAGGTCGATGTCGTCCGGCGGGTCGTTGCTCATGTCTCATCCTCCCGCTGGTCCGGCTTCGGGTTGGGCCTCAGCTGGTTCCCCGGCGCCGCGCCCTTCCGGCGGCGGCCCGGATCTGCCGCGGGCGGCTTGGCGATCTGCGACGACCCGCCGCTGGGCGGCTTCTTCGGGCCTGGGTTCGGCCGCTTCTTCCGCTGAGGCGTTGAGCCGTCTCCCTTGGACTTCGGCTTCGGCGGTGTCTGACCTCGCTGGTTCTGGACGGCTTGGGCACGCTCGGTCATCCAACTCATCACGCCGCGCTTCGGCGGGTTCGCGGCCTTCTGATTCTGCTCGGCCATGCGGCGCTCGAGGGCCTCAGGACCGATATGCCCGGCGCGAAGGAGGTACGTCTGTTGGGCCACCTGGAGACCGTTCGAAACGGTCCAATAGAGAACCAGCCCAGCGGGGAACTGGAGCCCGAAGAAGGCGAACATCAGCGGCATCACCCGAGTGATCGCCTGCTGCTGGGACGATTGCGAGTCTTTCGGGCTCGCCCGCTGCATCTGCCAGGTCTGGAAGAACGTCGATCCCACCATGATCGCAAGGAGGAGGATGTACGGGATCATGTCGGGGAACCGCTGATTCCCGCAGTCCAACGTTCCCCGGGTTTCGGCAGCGAACGGCAAGGCGGTGCCGCCCTTGCCCAGGATCGGGGCGGGCGTGGGGTCCGTCGGATTGCCGACCCCGGGCAATTGCTTGGTCTGCCCGTCGGCCGGATCCTTGTACTTGATCTCGACCTGGGTTCCGGCCCCGACGAGGTTGCATTGCAGGTTCATGAACAAGAAGTCGGTGTTCTGGTGCGTCAGGACGTTCTGGAAAAGGGCGCTGTTTTCGGGAAGGTGGTTATTGGCCACGATGAAGGCGCCCTTGTGCAGCGGATCTTGGGACGGGGTCACCGTCGGAGGCCTGATGACCGCATACATCGCGAAGAGGAAGGGCAGGGTGAGGAGCATGGGGAGGCAGCCGCCGAGCGGGTTCACCCCGGCCTCCTTGTAGAGCTTCATCTGCTCTTCCTGCTGCTTCTGGCGGTTGTTCTTGTACTTCTTCTGAAGTTCCTTCAGCTTCGGTTGGAGGGCCTGCATGTGCTGCATGCTCTTGATCTGCTTGATGCCCAGGGGAAGCAGAAGGAGTCGGATCGCGAGCGTCAGCACGATGATCGCGATGCCGTAGTTCGGGATGATGTCGTAGATCCAGGCCAGGACCGAACCCAGCGCATTCAGGAGGCCCTGCCAGAGGACGTTGGCGACCAAGCCCTACACCCGCGCCTTCTGGTCGGACGCGCGGCGTACAACGTCGTCATACGATTCGGGATCACGTCTCCCGTGGACCTGATCGATGCCGCCCGCGCCGAATGGATTGCAGCGTAGGACCCTCCAAAGAGCCATCGACGACCCTCGGACGGCGCCGTGCACTCTGATCGCCTCTTCCGCGTACCGGCTGCAACTCGGATAGAACCGGCATTGGCCACCGAGCCAGCCCGAGAGACCGACGCGATACACCTTGATGCACCCGATCAGGATCATCCGGACGGGGGCTCCCGCGCTGCGCAGGCTGCGTTGCACGGCGTTCATGGGTGCGTGATCTCGCTGCGAAGGAGCTGACTCATCTCGGCCACCAGGTCCTGCGTCTTGGCCCCCCGGATGGCCTCGCGGGCCACGAGGACGGCGTCGTGTCCGTTCCCGATCCTCGGAGCGACCTCCAACCACGCCGCTCGAAGGATGCGCCGAGCTCGGTTCCGCTTGACCGCGTTGCCGACCTTGCGACCGGCGACGTATGCCGCCGCCCCGGTCCCGGGCGCGAGAAACACTACCACCCGATTCCCGTGAACCGGCCGGCCTTCATCGAAGACACGCCGCACGTCGAGCGATCGCACCGCGACCTCGTTCGCGCAGGTCAGACCGTGACCCGTGCGCGCCCTTTGCGGCGTCGAGCCGCCAGGATCGAGCGACCGGCTCTGGTCCGCATCCGGTGCCGGAAACCGTGCACCTTCGCGCGGTGCCGATTGTTCGGCTGGTACGTCCGCTTGCCTTTCGCCATCGGTGACGAACCTCGCTCGATCGGGAACCGGGCTCACGCCGGTCGAGCGGGCAGTATACGGGGCGTCCATCCTCGCTGGCCAAGGCTCTTGACAACAGAAAGAACGTCAAGACCCCTCCGCACGCGTGCGGTGTGGAAAACCGCCGTGCTATCTTCCAGCCCGCCTTCCCCCCGGGGCGCGTGACCGGGTCGCGTCTCCGTTGTCGGAGGACCCCTCCGTTGGGTTTTCCACCGTTGTGGAAAGGTCCTGTGGAATAGGCATGGTGACGGCCTACCCGGAGCATGCGGCGCTCGAGGCGTGGTCAGGTGTGTTGGCCCGCGCGAGAGCAGAGCTCCCCGATACGACACTCGTGATGTGGTTCTCCGACGTGCGGCCCGCTGGCCTCGTCGACGATGTCCTCACGCTGGCCGTTCCGAGCCCCCTGGTCCGTGAGCGGTTGCAGCACAACCATCTCGCGTTGATCGAAGAGGCGGTTGCAGCCTCGTACGGAGGTCCGGTCAAGATCGAGTTCGAGGTCGAAGAGGGGATCCGTCATCCTCTGGACGAGACTCCCGTCCCCGACGCCACGCCTGCGGCGCCGGCCTCGCACACCCCGATCGGGGAGCCGAGCGAAGCGGTCCGTCGGCGTGCCACGGCGGTCTCGCTCGGCGCACCCGGCCTCCCGTTCCCCAACTACACGTTCGAAGCGTTCGTGCCGGGTCCGAGCAACCGGTTCGCGCACGCCGCTGCGATGGCCGTCGCGGAGGCGCCGCCATCGACCGCGTACAACCCGCTGTTCATCTACGGCGGCGTCGGTCTGGGCAAGACGCACCTGTTGATCGCGGTGGGTCACCACATGTATCGCGTCAACCCGGGGATCCGCGTGAAGTACGTGACCTCCGAGCGCTTCGTCACCGAATTCATCAAGGCGGTCCGCGAACGTCAGGGCGACCAGTTCCGCCACCGCTACCGCGAGGTGGACGTCTTGCTGGTCGACGACATCCAGTTCCTCGCCAAGCGCGAAGAGACGCAGACCGAGTTCTTCCACACGTTCAACCATCTCCACGGCAGCGGGCGCCAGATCGCGATCGCGTCCGACCGGCCGCCACACGAGCTCTCCGGTCTCGAGGAGCGCCTCGTGAGCCGGTTCCGTTGGGGCTTGTGTGTCGACGTGCAGCCGCCCGACCTGGAGACTCGGATCGCCATCTTGCAGCTCAAGGCGGAGCGGGAACGTCTGACGATCCCACATGACGTGATCGAGTTCGTGGCGTCGAAGTTCGATCAATCGGTGCGCGAGTTGGAGGGCGCCCTGGTGAGGGTCGTGGCCTGGTCGGAGCTCACCGCGCAATCGATCGATCAGGAGCTGGCCGAGCGCGCCTTGCAGGACCTGATCCCGCAGACCGACCACGAGATCCCCCCACAGCTCATCATGGAGCAGACGGCGGAGTACTTCTCGCTGTCGACCGGAGATCTCGTATCGAAGTCCCGGTCGCGCCCCCTCACCCAAGCCCGCCACATCGGGATGTACCTGATGCGCGAATGCACGGGACTGTCGTTGGTCAAGATCGGCGAGATCTTCGGTGGACGCGACCACACCACCGTCCTGCATGGGATCAAGAAGGTCGAGGATGAGATGCGGGAGCGGGATGCCACGTTCCGCCAGGTCCAGGACCTGACCAGGATCGTCCGAGGGCGCGTGCGAGGGACCTCGTGACGTGTGGACAACGATGTTGATGACCCCGAGCCGCCGGACGGTCCACGTCGGCGGGAAGCACAGCGGCACGACTTATCCACCGACCGTCCCCATGTCTGACATGGCTACTACGCTGCACGGATGACCGGGTTATCCACGGTTCCACCGGCTCTACCACTACAGGTCTTCTTCAAGAACAGGAACCGATACAGGGGGTGTGCACGGTGAAGTTCCGATGCGATCGAGACGCGCTGTCCGAGGCCTTGCAGATCGTTCAGCGCGGTGTGTCGTCGCGGCCCGGGATCCCGGCGCTCACGGGGGTCCTGCTGGACGGTGTCGCTGAGGGACGACTGACCATGACGACGACCGACCTCGAGGTCTCGGCCCGGCTCACGATCGACGTCCAGGTGAGCGAGCCGGGGATCGCGTTGATCCCGGCCCGGCTGCTGGCCGACACGGTGAAGTCGCTCTCCGACGCGCCCGTGGACGTGGAGACGGACCAGTCGCAGGCGCGGATCCGGTGCGCGGCCTACGAGGGAGCACTCCGGTTGCTCCCCGCCGAGGACTTCCCGGGCCTGCAGGAGCCGGGGGGCACTCGCGTCGAGGCGGATGCCGGCGCCTTCGCGGAGGCCGTGTCGCAAGTCGCGCGGGCGGCCAGCCGTGATGAGGCCAGACCGGTCCTCACGGGTGTCCTGGTCGAGGTGAGTCGCGAGGGCTGCGTGTTGGTGGCGACCGACTCGTACCGGCTTGCCGTGCGCGACCTGGTGGCCAGCGCGGACGGTGAGGCGAAGGCGATCGTTCCGGAGCGTGCGTTCTCCGAGGCCGGGCGTGCCGCCGCGGGTGACGAGAAGGGCAAGGTGGAGATCCTCGTCGATGACGCCCAGGTGTCGTTCCGCGCCGGCGGGCTGACACTCACCTCGCGGCTGATCGAAGGGGAGTTCCCGAATTACCGCCAGCTCCTGCCCGACACCCACGAGAGCAGACTGACCGTGTCACGCCAGCAGCTCTTGGATGCGGTGCGCCGCGTCGGACTGCTCGCTCGCGACACCACGCCCGTCCGACTCGAGTTCAACGCGCTCGGCGTCAAACTCTCGTCCAGCTCCCCGGACCTCGGTCAAGCCGTCGAAACGGTCGAAGCTCGCTACGAGGGAGACGATCTGACGGTGGCGTTCAACCCGCAATACCTGATCGACGGACTGACGGCCGCCAACGGGGAGTCCATCCATCTGGACGTGCGAGACGGGCTGAAGCCCGGCGTCGTGCACGGGGAGAGCGACGGGTTCACCTACCTCGTGATGCCGGTGCGGCTGCCCGCGGCCGTGGTGTAGCTCCTTCCGATCCGGGTCCCGCCATGCGCCTGTTATGGGTGGAGCTGCGGGACTACCGCAACCACGCGCACACGCGGATCGATCTCGGTCACGACGGGATCATCGTGGTGGCGGGACCGAACGGTGAAGGCAAGACGAACCTGTTGGAGGCGATGCACTTCCTGTATTCGCTCGGGAGTCCGCGTGTGAGCGCCAGCGAGCCTCTCGTGCGACACGGCGCGGACGCCGCGTACGTGCGTGGCGAGTTCGAGACGCGCGACGGCCACGTGCTCGTCGAGGTCGAGATCCGACGGAAGGGTGCGAACCGCGTGCAGGTGGATCGGTCGACGGTCCGGCGACGGCGGGATCTCCGCCGGGCCGTACGCGTCGTCTTGTTCGGACCGTTCGATCTGCCGATCGTCACCGGCGACCCGGCTCGACGCCGTGGATTCATGGACGAGATCGCCGTGCTGCTCCAACCGGCTCGCGACACCTTGACCAGCTCGTACGAGCGCGTGCTCCGACAGCGCAATCGCCTCCTAAAGGAGCACGAAGGCCGGGGTGCTCCTCCAGAGCTCGAGGCATGGGACGAGCAGCTGATCCAGACCGGGACGGCGGTGATCGAGGCGCGGGCCGAGGCCGTGGACGCGGTCGCTCCGCCGGCGTCAGAAGCCTTCTCGGCGGTGTCGGGCTACGACCTGGTGGTTCGGTACGCCCCGAACGTGCTCACCACCGAGGGCGAGGCGGGGTTCCGTCACCGGCTTGACGAGCGCCGATCCGACGAGCTTCAGCGCCGGACATCGCTCGTCGGCCCTCACCGAGATGATCTGGACCTCGCTGTGCGGGATCTCGGGGCCCGGAGCTTCGCGTCCCACGGGGAGACCTGGGTCGCGGCGCTCGCCGTCCGACTCGGGCTCGCGACGGCCGTCGAAGCCGCCATCGGGGAGCCCCCGATCCTGCTCGTGGACGACCCGTACAGCGCGCTCGATCCGACGCGCCGCGACCGGATCGCCGGGATCCTCGCGGCACGACCAGGTCAGGTCGTCATCAGCGTCGCCGACGAAGCCGATGTGCCGGCGCAGGCCACGGCGATCTTGGACGTGCGCGCCGGCAACGTCGTCGAGCGTCACGAGGCGGCCTGATGCCGCACTCCAAGGGGTTCGGACGACGCACCGATCGGCGCACCGGCGATCCGGTGCCGATCGGCGATGTCGTCGACGCGCTGATGCGCGAAGACGTGTTCAGTCGCGGGATGCCGATCGCGACGCTGGCCCGTCGGTGGCCCGAGCTGGTGGGAGAACGGCTCGCGCGCGCGACGCAGCCGGCATCGCTGGAGGGCGGGATCCTCGTCGTCCGGGCCTCCGACGGGCCGTGGGGAGCGCAGGCGAAATACCTCTCGGAACAGATCCGGGAGCGGGCCGACGCAGCGCTCGGAACGGGGTCGGTGAAGGCCGTCCGGATCGTCGTCGGTTCGGCGTCCCCTGAAGCGAGAAACCGCAGGTCACAGGGCTGATTTAGGCTCCTCAGATACGGTCAAACGTCCCCCTCGTCCGGTAAGATAGAGGTGTTCGTGCGACACCCCGCCGCACGCCCCCCGCAGGCCCGCGGCGGGTGCCGTGCGGCCCCGATCGGAGGACGGTTGGCAACCCCAGCGAAACGCACCACCAGGACCAGAACGACCAAGCAACAGCCCGGCTACGACTCCGGCAGCATCCAGGTCCTCGAGGGCCTCGAGCCCGTCCGCAAGCGTCCCGGGATGTATATCGGGACCACCAGCTCGCGAGGGCTGCATCACCTCGTCTACGAGGTCGTCGACAACGCGATCGACGAAGCCATGGCGGGGTTCTGCGACAAGATCGTGGTCACGCTCCACGCTGACGGCTCGGCGAGCGTGCTCGACAACGGCCGGGGTATCCCCGTCAAGCCGATCCCCGGGCGCAAGGATCGCCGCCCCGCGCTCGAGATCGTGCTCACCGTGCTGCACGCGGGTGGGAAGTTCGGCGGCGAGGGGTACAAGATCTCCGGCGGCCTCCACGGCGTCGGCGTCTCGGTGGTGAACGCGCTCTCGCAGAAGCTCGAGGCGCAGGTCCAACGGGACGGGTCCACGTACACGATGGCCTTCAGTCGTGGCAAGGTCACGAAGAAGCTCACCAAAGGCAAGGGGAGCTCGAAGACGGGCACCCTGATCCGGTTCTGGCCGGACCCCGAGATCTTCACCGAGGGTGTGGAGTTCGAGAGCAAGGTCCTGGCGGATCGGCTGAAGGAACTGGCGTTCCTCAACAAGGGCGTCGAGATCCAGCTCATCGATGAGCGCGCGGGGTCGAAGGAGGTCTTCAAGGCCACCGGGGGTCTCGTGGACTTCGTGAAGTACCTCGCGGAGGGGCGCGACCCGCTCCACCGGGTCGTGTACTTCGAGGCGAAAGAGGGCAACGGGACCGCAGAGGTCGAGATCGCCCTGCAGTGGAACAACTCGTACGCGGAGTCGTTCCACTCGTTCGCGAACACGATCAACACACACGAGGGGGGCATGCACGAGGAGGGTCTGAAGAAGGCGCTCACGAACGTCCTCAACCGATACGCGCGGAGCAAGGGCCTCCTCAAGGAGAAGGAAGAGAACCTGATCGGCGAGGATGTCCGCGAGGGCCTGATCGCGATCGTGTCCGTCAAGCTCCGGGATCCGCAGTTCGAGGGTCAGACGAAGACGAAGCTCGGCAATGCCTTCGTCCGCTCGTTCGTCGAGACCACCGTCAACGCGAAGCTCGCCGAATGGCTCGAGGAGCACCCCGGGGACGGCAAGCGCATCGTCACCAAGGGCGCGTCCGCGGCCAAGGCGAGGCTCGCGGCCAAGCAAGCGCGCGAGCTCACCCGGCGGAAGTCGTTCTTGGAGTCGGGATCGTTGCCGGGCAAGCTCGCCGACTGTCAGCTGAACGACCCAGCCGCGTGCGAGATCTACATCGTGGAGGGGGACTCCGCCGGCGGCTCGGCCAAGCAGGCGCGCGATCCGGCCACCCAAGCCATCCTCCCGATCCGCGGCAAGATCCTGAACGTCGAGAAGGCGCGACTGCACAAGATCCTCGAGAACATCGAGATCCAGGCGCTCATCACGGCGATCGGCACCGGCATCGGCGACGAGTTCGACATCACGAAGGCTCGGTACCACCGCATCGTGCTGATGGCCGACGCCGACGTGGACGGCGCGCACATCCGCACGCTGCTGCTGACCTACTTCTTCCGCTACATGCGCGACCTGATCGACGCCGGCTACGTCTATCTCGCTCAGCCACCGTTGTACCTGTTGAAGGACGGGAAGCAGGAGCACTACTTCTACACCGAGCGCCAGTGGGACGACTTCCGCGGCAGCGACGGCAACGGCAACAAGAAGATGGACCCTCAGCGGTTCAAGGGTCTCGGCGAGATGGATGCGGCCCAACTCTGGGAGACGACCATGGATCCCCAGCGCCGAACGCTGCTCCAGGTGACGCTCGAGGACGCGGCGACCGCTGATCACCTGTTTACCGTGCTGATGGGAGAGGACGTGCCGTCGCGCAAGGAGTTCATCGAAACGAACGCGCAGTACGTCCAGAACCTGGACGTCTGAGAGGAGATCAGGAGCGCCCGTGCCGCAGGAAGGTCTGTTCGCAGGGAACATCGAGCCGGTCCAGCTCGAGGACGAGATCCAACGCTCGTACCTCGACTACGCGATGTCGGTCATCGTCGGGCGAGCGCTGCCCGAAGTGCGCGACGGCCTGAAACCCGTCCATCGTCGGATCCTCTGGTCGATGCTCGAGTCTGGCCTTCGGCCGGACCGTGCATACCGCAAGTCGGCAGCGGTCGTCGGTGATGTGATCCGCAAGTACCACCCCCACGGCGACGGCGCGATCTACGACGCCATGGTCCGGATGGCCCAGGACTTCTCGCTCCGGGTACCCCTTGTCGACGGACACGGCAACTTCGGGTCCGTCGACGGCGATCCGCCGGCAGCGTACCGGTATACCGAAGCTCGGCTCGCTCCCGTGGCCTTGGAGCTCCTCCGAGATATCGAGGCCGAGACCGTCGATTTCATCCCCAACTACGACGGAGAGTGGCAACAACCGGTGGTGCTCCCCAGCAGGTTCCCGAACCTCTTGGTGAACGGTTCCGGGGGCATCGCGGTTGGGATGGCCACGAACATCCCCCCGCACAACCTCGGCGAGGTGGTCGACGCGGTCATCCATCTCATCGACAACCCGGAGGCGACGGCGGCCGATCTCCGGAAGTTCATCAAGGGCCCCGACTTCCCGACCGGCGGCATCGTTTTGGGTAAAGACGGCATCCGCGACACGTACGAGACGGGCCGGGGGTCGATCAAGGTCCGGGGCGTGTGCTCCATCGAGGAGGGAAGCGCCGGCCGCTCCCGGATCGTCGTTACGGAGCTGCCGTACCAAGTGAACAAGGCGAGGCTCGCCGAGAAGATCGCGGACCTGGTGAAAACCGGTCGGGTCAAAGAGATCGCCGACGTCCAAGATCACTCCAGCGGTCGTGCGGGGATGCGGCTCGTGATCGACCTCAAGCGCTCCGCGAACCCGCACGTCGTGCTGAATCAGCTCTATCGGCACACGCAGCTACAGGACAACTTCGGCGTGATCATGCTGGCACTCGTCGACGGCGTTCCCCGCACGCTGAACCTCGCAGAGATGATCGGGTACTACGTCGATCACCAGATCGACGTCGTCACCCGACGCACCCGGCACGAGAAGCGGAAGGCCGAAGAGCGCGACCACATCGTGCAAGGCCTGCTGATCGCCCTCGATCAATTAGATGAGGTCATCAAGATCATCCGCGGCTCCAAGGACCCCGAGGAAGCGCGGACCAAGCTCATGGCGAAGTTCAAGCTGAGTGAGGTCCAGACGAACCACATCCTCGACATGCCGCTCCGGCGGCTCACCCGGCTGGCGCGCGCCGAGCTGGAGCAGGAGCACAAGGACCTGCTCGCACGGATCAAGTACTTGGACTCCCTGCTGAAGAGCCCCAAGAAGCTCCGAGGCGTGATCAAGGACGAGCTCGCGGAGATCAAGAAGAAGTACGGGGATCCGCGAAAGACCCAGCTGAAGGCCGACGAGGGCGAGTTCGACGCGGAAGACCTGATCGCCGAGGAGGACGTCGTCATCACGGTCAGCCGGGCCGGCTACGTCAAGCGTCAGCCCATCGACGCGTTCAAGCGGCAGGGGAGGGGCGGCAAGGGCATCAAGGGGGCCACCCTCAAAGAGGAGGATGTGATCACGGACGTCTTCACGACGACCACGCACAACTGGCTCCTCTTCTTCTCGACCAGAGGCAAGGTCTATCGGGTGAAGGTCCATGAGGTGCCCGATTCGTCACGGATAGCCCGCGGTCTGTACGCGGCCAACCTCCCCGGCGTTTCGGTGAGCGCCGACGAGAAGGTCAGCGCGGTGCTGGATCTCAAGGAGTACGCGGAAGGACGGTTCCTGCTGTTCGCGACCAAGCACGGCATGGTGAAGAAGACCGCGCTGCCGGAGTACGCGTCGGCCCGAACGGGCCTCGCGGCGATCAACCTGCGGGCAGGGGACGAGCTCGTCGATGTGCGCCTGACCGACGGCAAGGACGAGGTGTTCCTCGTCTCCCGGCGCGGCCAAGCCATCCGGTTCAAGGAGTCGCTCGTCCGTCCGATGGGACGCGCCACCGGCGGCGTGATCGGCATGCGGATGACGGAAGGCGACGAGGTCATCGCTCTCGCCCTCGCATCGGACGGCGAAGAGATGATCAGCGTGTCGCAGAACGGGTACGGCAAGCGGTCGCGCTTGGCCGACTACCCGACCAAGGGTCGCGGCGGCAAGGGAGTCATCGGCCATCAGCTCACGCGGAAGACCGGTGAGCTCGCGGGCGCGTTCATCGGCTCGAAAGACCAGGATCTCCTGACGATCTCATCGTCCGGCAAGGTGCAGCGGGTCGGTGCGGCCGACATCCGCCGCGTGGGGCGGTCGAGTCAGGGCGTCCGCACGATGCGGGTCGAAGACGGCGAGCACGTCGCTGCGATCGCTCCCGTGATCATCCAGATGGACGACGAGTGATCCCTACTCGGGCAGCGGGACCTTCTTGAACGTTCGCCACAGGAGCAGGTCGTACACCGACTTGAGGGTGCCCGCGACGACCCACGGCGCCCCGAGCGCCACCGAGTGCATCAGGGCCGTCCCGACGAGCGGACCGAACGGACGCGCGACGTAGCGCGCCGTGTTGGTCGTCGCCGCGGCCGCCGTCCGCTCTTCCGGATCCACCATCGCCGCGATGTAGGCCTGCCTCGTCGGCACGTCCATCTGCGACAGCACGAACCGGAGCAACAGGACCGCGATCGCGAGCGGGAGCGTGGGCATCAGGGGGACCAGGATCAGCAGGATGTTGGACGGCAGGTGGGTGAACACCATGGTGTTCAACAGCCCGAACCGCGCGCCGATCCGGCTCGCCTCGATCGATGACACCGCTTGGAGGAGTCCGGCTGCGAAGAAGACCGCCGACATGACCTCCTGCGATGCGCCGAACCGCACCGAGAACCAATAGACCATGAAGACCGTCACGACGAACCCGCCCGCGAACGCGTCGATCGAGAAGAGCGAAGCGAGCTTGAATACCTGTGTTCGCGACCGCTCCAACCGGGCATGCGCGCGGTCCTCGATCTCCATCACCCCGCTGAGCCGCGTCGCGAGCCACACGCAGACGATCGCGCCGATCGGGAAGAGCAAGAACCATCGGCGATCGGCAGGCGCCCCGGCCCACACCTGATGCAGGAACGCGGGCCCGCCCGCCGCCAGCGCCCCGAGTGCGCCGGTCAGGAACGCGATCGCGTTGTAGCGGCCGAAGACACGCAGACGTGACGCGGCCGGCGCCTGCCCGATCATGGCCTGCTCGAGCGTCGTGAGCGGGCCGTTGTCGTTCGCGTCGGTCGACATCGTGCCGAAGAGCGCGAGGAGGATGAGGATCCAGATGCGGTCGGTCAGGGCGTAGCCCAGACCGACCACGCCGAGGATCACCAGCAGGGCGCCGTACGTTCGTCGGCGACCGGAACGGTCGCCGACGATGCCGACGACGATCGCGGCTAACGCCATCCCGGCCAGGATCGCCGCGCCGACCAGCCCGACCTCGAGCGCGCTCGCGCCACTGGCCGCGAGCACCGAACCCAAGATCACCGCCCCGAACCCGTAGAGGAACGCGCGGATGGCCTGGATCCACAGGATGATCCGGAGATCGCTCTCGACGTTCACGGTCGCCACGCGCTCAGCCTCCTCAGAACGTGACTCCGACCACCGTCCAGAACCACAGGACGGCCGCCGTGATCCCGAGCCAGAACCCCAGGATGGCGCCCGCGATCGCGCGCGCCCTGAGCGCCGTGCCGGCGCTCAGGGCGCGCCTCCCCCGAGCCCCTCCCACGAGCGAGACTAGGGCTACGGCGCCGAGGCCGACCAGGTAGAGACCCGCCCGGAGCCCGTGCGGCGCCAGGCCGACGAGCACGATCGTCAGCGGGACGCCGCCGAGACCGATGAGCGCCAGGCGAAGACCGAGGCGAGCATCGTCATCGGGGTCGGGGACGGGGATCGCCATGGCCACGGTCCGCATCATCGCAGGACGCTGCGACCCGTCGCGCTACGACTGGGAGGGCCCGCCTGCTCAGGCGGACTTGAGGCCGCGGATCGCGACCAGGCTCCTGATCTTCGATCGCGCCTGGCCGTACGTGAGGCCGGTCTGGGCCTCCATGCCGACGGCCTGGCTGAGGAAGAACAGGGTCCGAGCCTGCGCCTCCGTCATCGGCTCGTCGTGGAAGCTCGCGACGACGATCGCGGACTGGCCGTCGGTCAGCGAGGCATCGAACGTCTCCCCGAACTCATCACACAAGAACCGGAGGTAGCTCGCCTGGGCGAGGGTCATCGGACCCGGCCGATCTTCCGGGTCGCCCTCGTCGTCCCGTGCATCGAGACCCCACGCGATGCGCGGGTCCGCCCCGCTCCGTTCGATCCGGCACAGGAAACACCAGGCCGGCTCCATGCCATGCGCGCAGCCTTCCACACGGGCTGCATCGGCACCGCCCCACGGCCGCTTGACCGACCCGTATCCTCGCCCCATGGACCCGGTGGCTGGCTGGTCGTTCCTCCTGGCGGCCGCCGCCCTGCTGCTGCTGGCCGCGTTCCCGCTCCGGACCCGGCTCCCTCACCGGGTCCTCGACGCGCTGCTCGCCCTCGGGGGCGCCGGCGTCGGACTGGGCGGCTTGCTGCTCCTCAGCGATGTCGAGCCGGCCTCCTGGGTGGTCGCCCCGGTCCTGCTGGCGGCCGCCGCGGTTGCCCACGTGCGGTTCCTGTTCGCGGGCCAGGGCCCGTTCCGAACTTGATCCGGGGCTTCCGGGTGCTTGCCCTCGGGTCGGCGTACCCTTACAACCTTCCCCGGTGCGAGGATGACCACGACGGCTGAAGATCCCTTCCCGCAGACGACGACCCCCGACGCTCCCGTCATCGACGTAGAGCTGGGCGGCGCGGTCCGGCCACGCCGGGCTGAGCGTTCGCACGGCTTCGGGGAGCCACGGCGGACCAAGGTCACGATCAGGCGTTTCGGCTTGGTCTCGGTGTTCCGATATTCGCTCCTGTTCTCGTTCTGCATGATGCTCGTGTTCTGGCTCGCGCTGCTGATCATCTTCCTGGTGCTCCAGGCCGCCGGCGTCACCGACACGATGGCGCAATGGATCGGGTGCCTGGTGAAGCCGGATCAGGGCACGTACCGATGCACGCCGGCCATCATCGACGGAACGAAGATCTTCACCTGGCTCTTCTTCGTCGGATGCGTGTTCGCGCTCGTGTGGACGGCGCTGTCGGTGTTCATCGCGCTCCTGTACAACCTGATCAGTGACATCGTCGGTGGCGTCGAGGTCACGCTCTCCGAGCGTCAGCGGGGCTGACGGGGTTCGTTTGACGCGTTCTGGAAGCCTGGCTACCCTCGATGAGGTCCTCGCGTTCTTCGATATCTGACGGCACGGGCCTGTAGCTCAGCTCGGTTAGAGCGCTTCCCTGATAAGGAAGAGGTCGATGGTTCAAGTCCATCCAGGCCCACTCGAGATCCGCAGCTCTGAGAGTTGCGGGCTGCCCGAAGAGTGACAAACGCGGTTGGCCGGCTGTTGATCCTCACGGATCGCTTGGCTGGGCCTGCGCTGTCTGCCCCGAGTCCGGAATGCGGAATGTCTCAGCCCATCGACGTGGCCTACGTGTTCTCCTGGCGATCGCCTTGTTCGTTGTCGTGACGATGTCCCTCGTCCAGGATCGTTCGCGCTGCCACTGCGTGTGTTACGGACAGGTGATCGCCGGTAGTTGGACTCCCGAAGGTGCGTCCACTTCCTCGTACTGCGTTCCTCGCTGATGGTGATGGGCTCGGCATGAGGCGTTGGATCGTCGTGGGTGTGGTCATCATGGCGGTAGTGCTCATCATCGCCGCCGAGCACCACAATCCCAGCCAAGTGGAAGTGCCGTGTAGCTCCTCGGCTCCTGGTCCGCCGGCGTGTCTCTGACCTAGCTCTGTCCTCCAGCACAAGAACGGCCCCGGACCTTTGCGATCGCGTTCCCTCCTTGAGCTCCCGGTGCTCCCCGACGCTCACGCCGAACCGCCACGCAGCCGGGCACTCGCGCATCCCTCAGTATTCGCGATCCGTCCGGAGGAGGTCACGGAACGCTGCACGAGCGAAGCTACGACGCGAGCGATGGACAGAGATCAACGAGCCTGCCCGCGAGCTCGGCCGAAGTCACGTTCCCCTGCGAGTCGATGGTGGCCTTCCCTTGGCCGCTCAGATACCAGATCCCCGGCTCCCCGGTGAGCGGGTTGGGGAAGAAAAGCCCGTGACCCATCGCCCGGGCGGAGACCGAGCCGCCCGGCTCGGCTCGGAGTTGGGACGATCCAGTCCCCATTACGGTGACCGACGTGCCTGCATCCAGATCGGTCAGAGTCAGCCTGTTGCCGGGGAAGGTGACGATCTGCTTGACGGGGTTGCCTGCATCGTCGGTCCACGTTTTGACGATCTCGATGCCATCGATGTGGCCGAGGACCGGAAAGGCGCATTGGTCGGTGATGACGACGTCATCCTGACTCGGATTGATCTGCCTCGTCGGCTTCTTGGCGGATGCTGCGGGCGCAAGGGCGAGGCAGATGAGGACCGTCGACAGAAGCAGAAGTCCGCGCCGCATGGGGTCTCCTTTCTGAGAGGCACCCACTAGAGCGGGCGCTGCACCGGGGGGACTGTGCCGTGACTCGTGACTTGCGACTCTGCTCGGGCCACAGACGAGTGTCAAGCCTTCCTTCTATGCCCGACACTCGTGACGCCCCCACTCCGCGCGTGGGACTCGACGCACGCCTCTTGCTCATCACACGGCGGAAACTCGCGCGCTGTGTACCCGTCCGTGAATCTTCTGGACGTCGTAGGGTGTCAATCCCGAAGGCGCTGACTCTCCGGTGGATCATCAGGAGGCGGAGATGAGCAAGCCTACGCCAGTCTCGTCGATGGAGGTCTTGTTCATAGAGGGCGAGCGCGGACGTGGTGCGGCGGAGCTGAGCCTCGGCGACGACCGCTACTTATTTGACCGTGATCAACTCGATTACCTCATCCACGTGTTGATCCGCATGCGCAGGACGATCCGCCAATACGACGAACGCGAAGAGCACCCCGGCGGGTGATGACACCGAACGCGGTGGCACGCGGTGGCAGACCATGGATCGCCATGTCCTTCAACGACCATCGTGAGACACATGCCCACACGCTCTGAGCAGGCCCTTTCCGAAACGCGCAGAGTAGCGGCCACCCCTCAGATATCCCTGATAAAGAAGAGGTCGATGGTTCAAGTCCATCCGGGCCCACGATCGCACGCGAAGAACGCCGCGCAGGCTCGTTCGCGCAACGCCCTCTGAGCAGGCCCTTCCCGAACGTCGAGGGGAGCGGCTACCCTTCGGAGAGCCGTGATCGGGTAAGGGTCGGTGGTTCGAGTCATCCAGGCTCATGACGAGGAGGGTTCCCTTGGGCGACGACAGCGAAGGAACGGGCAAGAAGAAGAAGGGCTTCTTCCGGAAGCTCCTCAAGTTGACGGCGATCCTCGCGGCGATCGGAGCCGCGATCACGTTCTGGAAGCGGAAGCAGGGGAGCGACCTCGACGATGTCGAGTGGCAAGAGCTTCCCCCTCCCGCCGGCGGATAGCCGCCACCGAAGCCACAGGTCCTCGAGGAGACCCGCGCCATCGGCGCGGGTCTCCGCGTTGTTACGCTCGCCGCCATGACGGACGCCTGGGTGCTCGCCCGCGCCGCGGCACGCGGCGCGGGCGTCGAGCTCCGGCCGCTGCCCGGCGTCGATGACGCCGAACTGATCAACGGGGTGATCCAGGCGACCTGGGGTGGCCAGCGGATCGATCGTGAGGTGGTCCGCGCTTTGGCGGCGAGCGGCAACGTGTGCTGGGGGGCGTTCGACGGCTCCGACCTGATCGGGTTCGTCCTCGGCTGGGCAGGCGTGAACGGAGATGGACTGCACGTCCACTCGCACATGCTTGCGGCGGTGCCGGACCGCCGCCGCCGGGGCGTGGGGTACGCGTTGAAGCTCGCCCAGCGTGCTCAGGCGCTGGAGCAACGGATCCACGTGGTGCGGTGGACGTTCGACCCGCTCCTCGCGCGCAACGCGTGGCTCAACCTCGGGAAGCTCGGTGCCGTCGTGGACGGGTTCACGCGCGACTACTACGGCGCGATGACGGACGACCTCAACGTCGGAGAGCGGAGCGATCGGTTCATGGTTCGCTGGGACCTCGTCCGCGAGCCGGGCCCACGATCGATCACCGGGCCGAGCACGCAGATCCCGATCCCGGTCGATCATCAGGATCTGCGAAAGCGCGATCCGGAGGAGGCGCGCCGATGGCGGAACGACGTGGCGGCGCGTGTCGAGGGGGCGATGGCGCGCGGCGAGATCGGGGTCGCGTTCGATCGCGAGCGCTCCTGCTATCTGTTCGCGAAGGAGGAGGCGGCGCGATGACCAGGGTTCGTCGCATCGAGCTCCGGTTGGTCGGGCTGCCGCTCGTGCGGCCGTTCCGAACGTCGTTCGGGATCGCGACGCGCAAGGAGTGCGTCGTCGTCCGGGTCGAGACCGACGACACCGAGGGATGGGGTGAATGCGTCGCCGACATCGAGCCCGCCTTCAGTTCGGAGTGGAACCAGAGCGCCTGGAGTGCGATCCAGACGTTCCTCGGGCCCACCCTGCTCCACGAGCCGGAGGTGTCGGCGGAGTCGCTGCACGATGTCTTCGGCTTCGTCCGGGGCAACCCGATGGCGAAGGCGACCCTCGTGAACGCGGTGCTGGACGCCGAGCTGCGACGGCGCGGCGAGTCGCTCGCCTCGTACCTGGGAGCGGTCAGGGAGAACGTCGTCTGCGGCGTGTCGGTCGGCATCACTGAGACCGCCGATGAGCTGCGCGCCCAGGTGGACGCGTACCTCGCCGACGGCTACCGGCGGATCAAGCTCAAGATCGCGCCCGGGGTGGACCTCGACCGGGTCGCGGCGATCCGGGCCGACCATCCGGACGTCCTCCTGTCGGTCGACGCGAACGCCGCGTACACCCTTGAGGACCTCGACGTCTTCCGCGCGCTCGACGTCCTCGACCTGTTGATGATCGAACAGCCGCTCCATCACGAGGACCTCGTCGAGCACGCGAAGCTCCAGGCACAGATCCGCACGGATCTGTGCCTGGACGAGTCGATCCGGTCGGCGGCCGATGCGGCCGCCGCCCTCGAGCTCGGCGCGTGCCGCATCGTCAACGTCAAGCAAGGGCGCGTCGGCGGCGTGCTCGAGGCGCGGGCGGTCCATGACGTCTGTCTCCGCGCCGGCGTTCCGGTGTGGTGCGGCGGGATGCTCGAGACCGGGATCGGCCGGGCCACCAATCTCGCGCTCGCCGCGATGCCGGGGTTCACCCTGCCCAACGACACGAGCGCCTCGGTCCGGTACTTCCCGGAGGACCTGACCCAGCCGTTCGTGCTCGACGGCGACGGCACGATGCGGGTCCCCGACGGCCCGGGCATCGGCGTGGTGCCGTTGCCCGAACGGCTGGAGGCGTGCACGCTCCGCCGTGAGGTGCTCCAGGCCTAGCCCGCGGCTTCCTCGCGGAGGGAACCGATGGCCACTACGCTTGCGGTCGCGCGCGGTCGATACTTCGGCGCGACCGAACGCCAACGGCCAACGCCCGCGACCGAACGCCAACGGCCAACGCCAACGGCCAACGCCAACGGCCAACGCCAACGGCCAACGCCAACGGCCAACGCCAACGGCCAACGCCAACGGAAGGACACCTCACCGTGAGCGACCAACCCCCGACGGACGATGTGACCGGCCCGCCCGAGGATGCGCGGCCGGGCGACACCTGGAGCCTCGACCCGCACCCGCGAGCCGGTTCGACCTTCCCGACCCCGTCCGAGGGCGCCCTGCCGATCAGCATGGCGGAGGTGACCGAGGGAGGCGGGGCCCAGCCCGCTGCGCCCCGTCGCGGGCTCAAGATCGCAGGCATCGCCCTCGCCACGGTACTGGTGCTCGCCGGGGCCGCCGGTGCTGCCGGATTCATGCTGCTTCGCGGCAGCGGCGAAGCGATCTTGGACAAGATCCCCGCGAGCGCCGACATCGTCGTGACGGCGAACCTCGATCCGGCCGCCGGCCAGAAGATGAACCTCCTCCGCACGGCATCGAAGTTCCCCGCTCTCGGGGGCCAGGACGGGCTGCAGCAACGGCTGAACGAGACCCTCGACGACCTGCTCCGGGAGGTCGGGATGACCCACGAAGACGTGCGGTGGGTGGGGTCGGAGGTCGGGCTCTACGTGGACGTGAAGAGCGCGCAGGAGACGTCCTATGCGGCCCTGATCGCGACGGATGACGAGGACGCTGCCGCCGCGTCGCTGCAGAAGGTCCGAGCAGGGCTCGAGAGCCAGGGCGCCAGCTTCCACGTCTCCGATCACGAAGGCGTCGAGATCACCGTGTCGACGACGCCCGAACATCCGTCCTTCGCGATCGTCGACGGCGTGGTCGTCCTGGGATCGGACGAGGGAGCGGTCTCGGCGGTCATCGACACGGCGCATGGTGAGGCCGCGATCGCGGACGACCCAGCCTTCCAGCGCGTCAGCGGCGCGCTCCCGCAGTCACGGCTCGGCATCGCCTTCGTCAACACCGGCCAGCTGCTCGGCACGTTCGGCGACGTCGTGGGTGCTGCGGGCCTGACGACCGGCGTCACGAGCCTGGATGCGCTCGACGGCGCGGGGATCTCTGTCTCTGCGGAGTCCGACGGGCTGGTCCTCGACACGGTGATGATGTACGACGACGCCAAGCTCTCCGACGTCCAGCGGCGAACGCTGTCGGCCGCCGACCATCCGAACCAGCTGATCGGCCTGATCCCCGGCGACGCGCTCGGCATGTACGAGGTCGAGCACCTCGACGCCGCGATCACCGATCAGGTCGACCGCATCTCGTCGAGCGATCCGCAAGCGGACGAAGAGTTCAAGCGGCTGGGCCTCACGGGGCCGGGGGGGCTGCTGTCCCAGCTGACCGGCGATGTCGCTGCCGCGGCGAGCCCGGAGGCAGGACCGATCCCGGTCGGCGGGGTCCTGATGTTCGGCACGAAGGATCCCGACGCAACGTCGAAGTGGCTCGACACCACGTTGCAGAGCCTGCCGTTGGGCGCCGGCGGTGCGTCGTGTTCCTTCGAGGGCACGTGCCGGGCCACCAGGGAGACCGTTCGTTGGGCCACGGAGGAACACAACGGGATCCCGGTCACGTACGCCTCGGGCGCCGCTCTCCCGGTGGCGTACGCGGTGATCGGGGATGTGGCCGTTCTCGGTTCCTCGCGTTCCCAGGTCGAACACGTGATCGACGTCCAGCGGGGCGGGGGAGCGATTTCCGGGGACCCGCGGTTCACGTCGGCCACGGCGAGCGTTCCGACGGATGACGGCGTCCTGTACCTCGACGTGCCCGCCATCGTCGCCGTCGTCCGCGGTCAGTTCCCGCCGGCCGAGGCTGCTTCCTTCGACAACCGGGTCGGCGAAGCCTTGAAGCCGATCGAGGCGGTGGTCGCTGGGACCAAGAACGAGCCGGACCTTCAGCGGACGCGCCTGTTCATCCGGATCCCGTGATGAAGAGCGACAAAGTTCCGGCCTCGGCTTGACGGCGAGCGGCTCCCCGGGGTAGAAATCACGCGAGAGGTCGTTGGAGCCTTCGGGTTTCGGCGGCCTCTCACTTCGCGTTCCCCCTCCTTCAACGCTTGAGCGGCGCTCGCGCGTGCGCGACGATACGCTCGCGGTCTTCCACCGCGCCCAGGAGCCATGAAGAAGCGTGTCGTTCGAGCCGAGGAGTTCGAGGTCGTGGACGAGCTCGGTCACGTCCGGATGCGGATCGGGCTGTCCGCGGACGAACACCCGTTCTTCTCGATGCTCGATGCCGACGGGAG
>Ga0307305_10000033_pt1 | contig 32972 bp, 39 predicted proteins | sample ER_DNA_186_FD_194512 | JGI IMG/M metagenome (GOLD analysis project Ga0307305, IMG submission 194512) | Bulk soil microbial communities from the East River watershed near Crested Butte, Colorado, United States - ER_DNA_186 | ecosystem: Environmental > Terrestrial > Soil > Floodplain | place... | reverse complement strand
CCGTCGTGGAACAGGTCGTCGTGTCGGCAAGTGCAAAGAGCGCTGGCGTTGCCTTGTTGACGCCGGCATCGGTCGCCTGCGCTGAAAGCACAACCGCCACCAACAGCGTAAACGCATTGAGGTGCCGGAGTTCGCCCTTCGGTTCCGGATTGGCGGCCTTGAAGCGGCGGAACGCTTCCTCGATCTGCGCGGTTGTCCATTGCGGAAGTACGCCTGCAGCGGCCTTGGCATCGGCCGCCGCGCGTTTGCGCGCCGATTTGACCTTTGCGCGTTTTGGCACCTTGCGTTTAGGCGCTTTGGTCAGAGTTCTAGGCGCGGGCTTTTTTGCCATGATTTGGGTATACTGAGCACAATGGTCACCGACAACGCCGACGACCTCGAACCCACGATCTTTTCAGCGACGTTGACACCGCATCGCTCGCTTGGTCGCGTCGGGTTTCTCATTCTGATGCTCCTGTTCGGAAGCATCAGCTTTATTGCCGGGATTCTGTTTCTGCTGGCCGGAGCCTGGCCGGTTCTCGGTTTCTTCGGCCTCGACGTGCTGCTGCTGTATTGGGCGTTCCGACTCAACTACCGCCATGCCGAGGCGTACGAACAGGTGACGGTTACCCCCTCGGTACTCACAGTCCGCAAGGTCAGTCATTTCGGTCGTGTGCGGGAATGGGTGCTTAATCCTCTCTGGGTCCAACTCGACAAGGTCGAAATCGATGAGTTCGGAATCGATCGGTTGTTTCTGATCTCATGCGGCAAAAAGCTGACAATCGCAGGCTTTCTAAGTCCGGACGAAAAAGCGGGTTTTGCCAAGGAACTTCTGAAAGCGCTGAGTGAGGCGCGTCGCGGGCCCACACGAACTGTCTTCAGCTAGCCAGAAATCGGGTGGTTCGGCGCTCCTGGTTCTCCTAGATACCGGTCATGAACATGAACCTTGCAAAGTCAGCGCTGACCGAGCGCTTCACGGAATTCGCCCCACTCTCGACCGCGGCGGCCGACTACGATGTCGTGCGCCGCGCCATCGCCCACATTCGCGGAAACTGGCGGTCTCAACCGGAGATCGATGTGATCGCAAATGCGGCCGGAGTATCCGCGACCGATCTGCACCACCTGTTCCGCCGCTGGTGCGGACTGACACCGAAAGCCTTTCTCCAAGCCTTGACGCTCAATCGAGCGCGGGAATTGTTGCGCTCTTCGGCAAGCATTCTCGATACGGCCTACGAGGTCGGTCTGTCAGGCCCCGGCAGGCTCCACGATCTCTTCGTCACCCACGAGGCCATGTCGCCGGGCGAATGGAAAGCGGGCGGTGAGGGTCTGACCATCACCTACGGGTTTCATCCCTGCCCGTTTGGAATGGCACTTGTGATGACGACGCCGCGGGGGTTGGCGGGGCTTGCTCTCGCCGACGCCGGCAAGGAACGGGAGGCGCTCAAGGACATGAGGACACGCTGGCCGAGGGCGGACTACGTCGAGGACTTCGCCGCGACCGCCGCCACCGCACGACGCATCTTTGATCCGGCATTGTGGCGCAAGGACCAGCCTCTGCGCGTTGTCCTGATCGGCACCGATTTCGAAGTGCGCGTCTGGGAAAAATTGCTCGATATCCCGATGGGCGCGGTCACCACCTATTCGGATCTCGCCGCCAGCGCCGGTTCGCCGAAAGCGGCGCGCGCCGTCGGCGCGGCCGTCGGCAAAAATCCGATCTGCTTCGTGATTCCGTGTCACCGGGTCATCGGCAAAGGCGGCGACCTGACCGGCTACCACTGGGGCATAACTCGAAAGCGGGCAATGCTCGGCTGGGAAGCTGGAATGTCGGCAGCTGCGTAGCTAGGCCGCCAGATCGAGCTTCGAAGCCACCGTGGAATCGGCATTGAGCCGGTAGATCATCGGAACTCCGGTTTCAAGATTCAATTTGGTGATGCTCTCCGGCGTGTGCTTGTCAAGCACCATGACAAGTGCGCGCAGCGAATTGCCGTGAGCCGCAACGAGAACGTGTTCCCCGCGCAAGACCCGCGGCAGGATATCCGTGATATAGTAAGGCAAAGTGCGCGCGAGCGTGTCCTTAAGGCTCTCGCCGCCTGGCGGCGCCACATCGTAGGAGCGGCGCCAGATGTGCACCTGCTCCTCCCCCCATTTTTTGCGTGCATCGTCCTTGTTGAGTCCGACAAGATCGCCATAGTCGCGTTCGTTGAGCGCCTGGTTCTTGATCACCGGAATGGAAGTCTGGCTCAATTCGCCGAGCATAAGGTCCAGCGTGCGCTGCGCGCGCTTGAGCGCCGATGTAAAGGCGACGTCGAATTTGATTCCTTGCGCCTTCAGCTTGCGCGCGGCCTCGCGTGCTTCAGCAACGCCCTTTTCAGTCAGATCGACATCGCGCCAACCGGTGAAAAGGTTTTTCAGATTCCACTCGCTCTGACCATGACGCACAAGCACGAGAAGGCGATCAGTCATCCTCAGAAGTCCTTCAATCCCAGAACATCAGTCATCGAATAAAGTCCGGGCTTCTGACTGCGCGCCCAACGCGCGGCGTGCAAGGCACCGCGCGCGAAGATCATCCGATCTTCGGCTTTGTGCGCCAGCTCCAGCCGCTCGGCCGGACCGGCAAAGATCACACTGTGCTCGCCGACCACGCTGCCGCCGCGCAATGTGGCAAAGCCGATATCGCCGGACCTCCGCGCGCCGGTGTGGCCTTCACGGCTCTTCACCGACTGTTTGTCGGGATCAATCCCCCGTCCGTCTGCCGCCGCTCGGCCAAGCAGCAACGCCGTGCCCGACGGCGCGTCAACTTTCTGATTGTGGTGCATTTCCAGAATCTCGATATCGAACGACCGGTCGAGTGTCTTCGCCACCCGCTTGGTGAGCGCGGCCAGAAGATTGACACCAAGACTCATGTTACCTGACTTGACGATCACCGCGGTTTTTGCGGCTTCCTTGATCTTCGCCTCGTCGGCAGCACTGAGGCCCGTGGTCCCGATGATGTGAACCTTGCCAGCTTTCGCCGCGAGCGCGGCAAAGGCAACGCTCGCGACGGGCGCGGTGAAATCGATGATCCCATCGGCCTTCGCCAACAATGGCGCCGCATCCCCGGCCAGCTTGATGCCGTTCTCGGGCAATCCGGCAAGCGTGCCGGAGTCCCAGCCGATCAGCGGCGAACGCGCATCTTCCAAGGCGCCCGCGAGCGCGAAGTCCTTGCTGTCTGCGATCGCCTTGACCAGCGTGCGGCCCATCCGTCCGCCGGCGCCGGCGACCACGAGCCTCATTTCGGCCATGGATCCAACTCCCGGAACGTGAGCGTGGGTATAGCGGGATGGATTGTGAAAAGCACTAAGTGTCCTTAAGGCTGCGGGCCGTCGTAACCTTCCAGAACGACGATATCCGCGACCGACGCCGATTCGCGAAACTCTTTCGCAGCGGCATATTCCGGTGAGTGATAGCAGGCAAGCGCCGCATCAAAACTCGGGAACTCAATGAGAACGATACGCGAGCGCAACTTGCCTTCAACTATTTCCGATTTGCCGCCGCGCGTCAGGAACCTGCCGCCGTATTTGTGGAACGCTACGGCATTGGCCGCGACATATTTCTTGTATTGGTCGAGATTTGAAATATCGACGTTCGCAACCCAGTAACCCTTAAGCATCCATCACCCTCATTGAACCGCAGCATCGATCTCCGCGACGATCTCATCCGCCGCGGCTTTTGGATCCGCTGCCTCCACCACTGGCCGTCCCACCACAAGGTAGTCGGCGCCGGCCTTGATCGCCTGCGCCGGCGTTACGATACGCTTCTGATCGCCGACATCGCTGCCCGTCGGCCGGATACCGGGCGTCACCAGAACCATCCCGGCTCCGGCGATGTCGCGCAGTGTTGCAACCTCTTCCGCGGAACACACCAATCCGTCGATCCCGATGTCGCGCGCCTGTGCCGCGCGCGCCGAGGCAAGTTCCTTGACATCCATCTCGTAGCCCGCGGCAGCGAGATCCGCGTCGTCATATGATGTGAGCACGGTCACCGCCAGGATACGCAGTTTTGACCCACGCCTGCCCTCGATCGCCGCTTTCATCGTTTGCGGATAGGCATGCACGGTGAGAAACGTCGCGCCGAGTTGAGCGACGCTCTCGACGCCCTTGGCGACCGTGTTGCCGATATCGTGCAGCTTGAGATCGAGGAAAACCTGCTTGCCGGATGCGACCAATTCCGTGGCGAAGGGCAAGCCCCCGGCAAAAGCGAGTTGATACCCGATCTTGTAGAAGCGCACCGAGTCGCCGAGGCGCATCACCATGGCTTCAGCCTTTGCCACTGATGGCACGTCGAGAGCAACGATCAGCCTTTCGCGTGCTTCGAGCGCCACGTCATACTCCCTTTGCAACAAGTCGCGACATCTCCACGAGACGTTCAAGCTGCGCGCGGAAGAGATTGCCGACGCCGGTATCGGCAATGTTATCCATCTCGTCAAAGGCTGTGTCGGCACGCGGGATCGCCAGTTGCTCGGGTATCACAAGTGCGCCGCAGCCGAGCTCCAAAATCTGGCGTAATGCCATTAGCGAGCGCAGACCACCGGCGCGTCCCGGAGACGCCGAAGCGATCGCGAATACGCGCCCCTTGAAGGCGGCATAGGTCGGATCACCTCGCTCGCGAACGCGCGATACCCAGTCGATGGCGTTTTTCAGAATTGGCGTTACCGATGCGCTATACTCGGGACTGGCGATGAAGACACCCTGATGCGCCATGATCATCTGTTTGAGTTTCAGTGCATTTACGGGTTGTCCGGCGCGGGCGTCGAGATCGGCCTCGTAGAGCGGCAGGGGATAGTCGGCGAGCGAAATGCGGGTCACGTCGACATCGAGCAGCGTCAGCTCTTTTGCAGCCAATGCCGCCAACTTGACATTGTGCGAGCCGACGCGCGTCGATCCGGGTAGAACGAGGATTTTGGGGATCGGCATCAACGGCTCCGCTTTCGCGGGCCATGACACCACACCGTCAGTAGCTGCGATAGACCCACACGCGAGCCGGAGGCAGGTTCATCCAGATCATTTCCGAAGCTTGCGCGCGCACGGCCGGTAGCTTTTTCGGAATTGGTGGCAACATCGCGTAAGTGAATTGCACAAACGGCGCGTCTGGCGCGAGCAGCGTCATTGCATCGGAAATCAGACGTAGCCGCGTGCGCAGCGGCTTGGTCACGAGCGGAAGTCCCGAAACCACGGCGGCAGCCGGCTCGTCCACGTAGTCTTCCAGCAGGCGACGCAAGCGGTAGGCATCGCCCTGCACGACAGTCGCCGCCGGATAACGCGCACGCAACAGACGGCAAAAATCGGGATTGAATTCGACAAGAATCAATCGCGCGGGGTCGATGCCACGGCGAACGAGCGCCTGTGTGACCGGACCGGTGCCTGGACCGAGTTCAATGACCGGGCCATCCGTTTTGGGATCGACGCAACGCGCCATGGCGCGCGCCAGAATCCGGCTCGACGGCATAACGGCGCCGGTCGACAACGGTTTCTCGATCCATGAGCGGATGAATTGCACCTCGTCGTCGAGACGCAGACTCTTTTTTTCGACGCGGGCTAATGAAGGTGAAGCCATTGATGCGAGGTCACGCGTACAAGCGGCGGGCTCAACCGCAACATAAACGGGTATAGGGACCGGCGCAGGGGGTCAAGATGGTCTCCCCGATTGACTGCTCCGGCTGGCGAGAGCGTCAATAAACTCTTTGACTCGACTGAAGAAACTGGCCGATTCCGGCTGGGTCTCCTCCGACGACAGCTTTTCGAACTCGGCCAATAATTCACGTTGGCGTCTCGTAAGATTTTGCGGCGTTTCCACCGCTACCTGAACGTACATGTCGCCCGTTTGTTTCGATCGCAGCACTGGCATACCTTTTCCGGCCAATCGGAAACGGCCTCCGGTCTGCGTCCCGGGTGGAACCTTGACCCGGACCTTGCTGCCATCAATTGCCGGGACCTCAAATTCCCCACCTAGCGCGGCGCTCGCCATGGAGATCGGCACCCGGCAATGCAGGTCCGCGCCGTCGCGCTGGAAGAACTCGTGCGGCGCAACTTCGAGGAAAATGTAGAGATCGCCGGTCGGTCCGCCCCGCAAGCCGGCCTCGCCCTCGCCAGCAAGGCGAATGCGAGTCCCGTCTTCCACGCCGGTCGGGATGTTCACCGAAAGCGTGCGCTCGCGGGTCACCCGCCCTCCGCCGCTGCACACTTTGCACGGATCGTCGATAACCTGGCCACGGCCATGACAGGTCGGACAGGTGCGTTCGAGGGTGAAAAAGCCCTGCGCGTGCCGAATCTTGCCTGCCCCACCACAGCTCGAGCACGATTTTGGCTTTGTACCGGCCTTGGCGCCGCTTCCGGAGCAGGCCTCGCAGGTCACCGACGTCGGAATACGGATCTGGGCTGTCTTGCCGGCAAAGGCCTCGTCGAGGGTGATCTCCATATTGTAGCGCAGGTCAGAACCGCGCTCGCGACCGGAACCGCGGCCGCGCGTGGATCCCATTCCGAAGATGCCTTCAAAAATGTCTGCAAAGGCCGAACCAAAGTCGGCGCCGAAGCCGTGGCCGGCACCGCCCATGCCGTGCTCGAAGGCGGCATGACCGAAACGGTCATAGGCAGCGCGTTTGTCGCTATCCTTGAGGACGTCGTAGGCCTCGTTGATTTCTTTGAAACGATGCTCGCACTCCTTGTTCCCCGGATTACGGTCCGGGTGGTGCTGCATCGCAAGTTTGCGGAACGCTGCCTTCAGCTCAATCTCGGTGGAGGTCCGGGAAACGCCGAGAATTTCGTAATAATCGCGCTTGGACATTCGTATTCCGCCCCAGATTCACAGCGCCGGAAGAGCCGTACTTGATTCGGGCTCCCTTGGCCCCCGCAAACATGCACCCCCGGACTGATGCCCGGGGGTGGCATTTTTCACGGTCGGCCTGCCCATGGCTTACGCCCTACGGTCAGGCGGATTTCTTCTTGTCGTCGTCGACCTCGGTAAACTCCGCGTCGACCACGTCTTCTTTCTTTTCTCCGGAGGCGCCGCCCTCACCGCCGGAGCCGGAAGCGGCCTGCGCTTCCTGCTGTTGCTTGTACATCGCCTCGCCCAGTTTCATCGAAGCCTGGGCCAGCGCGTTGGTTTTGGCCTGGATGGCCGATGCATCGTCGCCCTTGAGCGCCTCTTTCAGGTCCGCCATGGCGTTCTCAATCGCCCGGCGCTCCGTGTCGCCCACTTTCGAGCCATGCTCGGAGAGCGCCTTCTCGGTGGAATGCACCAGCGCCTCAGCATGGTTCTTGGCCTCGACCGCGGCCTTGCGCTTCTTGTCCTCTTCGGCGTGCGCTTCCGCATCCTTGACCATCTTTTCGATGTCCGCTTCGGACAGGCCGCCCGAAGCCTGGATGCGGATTTGCTGCTCCTTGCCGGTCGCCTTGTCCTTCGCCTGAACGTTGACGATGCCGTTGGCGTCGATGTCGAACGTGACCTCGATCTGCGGCACGCCACGCGGTGCCGGCGGAATGCCAACCAGGTCGAACTGACCGAGCAACTTGTTGTCAGACGCCATTTCGCGCTCCCCCTGGAACACGCGGATGGTGACCGCGTTCTGATTATCCTCGGCGGTCGAGAAGACCTGGCTCTTCTTGGTCGGGATGGTGGTATTGCGATCGATGATCCGGGTGAACACGCCGCCCAGCGTCTCGATGCCGAGCGACAGCGGAGTCACGTCGAGCAACAACACGTCCTTGACGTCGCCCTGCAGCACGCCCGCCTGGATGGCCGCACCGACGGCAACCACTTCGTCCGGGTTGACGCCCTTGTGCGGCTCCTTGCCGAACAGCTGCTTCACAACTTCCTGCACCTTCGGCATACGCGTCATGCCGCCGACCAACACGACCTCATTGATCTGTGCGGCCGAGATGCCGGCATCCTTGAGCGCCTGCTTGCAGGGCTGGATCGTCTTCTGAATGAGATCGTCGACAAGCGCCTCGAACTTGGCGCGGGTGAGCTTCATCGTCAGATGCTTCGGACCCGAAGCGTCTGCCGTGATGAATGGCAAATTGATTTCAGTCTGCGTCGTCGACGACAGCTCGATCTTCGCCTTCTCCGCGGCTTCCTTGAGGCGTTGCAGTGCGAGCTTGTCGCGCCGCAGGTCGATGCCTTGTTCCTTCTGGAACTCGTCGGCCAGATAGTTCACGAGCCGCATATCGAAGTCTTCGCCGCCCAAGAACGTGTCGCCGTTCGTGGACTTCACTTCGAACACGCCATCGCCGATCTCAAGGATCGAAATATCGAAAGTACCGCCGCCCAGATCGTAGACCGCAATGGTCCCGGTCTTCTGCTTGTCGAGGCCGTATGCGAGAGCGGCTGCTGTCGGCTCGTTGATGATGCGCAGCACTTCAAGCCCGGCAATCTTGCCGGCGTCCTTGGTGGCCTGACGTTGCGCGTCGTTGAAATAGGCCGGAACGGTGATGACGGCCTGCTCGACCTTCTGGCCGAGATTGGCTTCCGCCGTCTCTTTCATCTTCTGAAGGATGAAGGCGGATATCTGCGACGGCGAATAGGTCTTGCCGTCAGCTTCGACCCATGCGTCGCCATTCGAGGCCCTGGAGATCTTGTAGGGGACGAGCTTCTTGTCCTTCTCGACCATCGGATCGTCGTAGCGCCGCCCGATCAGGCGCTTGACCGCGAAAATGGTCTTTTCAGGATTGGTGACCGCCTGGCGCTTGGCCGGCTGGCCGACGAGACGCTCGCCATCATCGGTGAAGGCGACAATCGAAGGCGTCGTCCGCATGCCTTCGGCGTTCTCGATAACTTTCGGCGTTTTGCCTTCCATGACGGCAACGCACGAATTGGTGGTGCCGAGGTCGATGCCGATGACCTTGCCCATGGTTCTTCCTCTCAAATTGCGGCAGGCCGGCCGGGCCGCTTGGCGCCCGAGTGGGAATCTCAGCGGCTCATCCGCAGACCCCCGATCCAGCCCCCTGGATACGCGTTTCGCCGCATTTCTGCGGCTCAATGGCTCATATAGGAGAGCCCCGGGGCCCCGCAAGTCAGTTGGTCACGAAATCGCGAGCTTAGGGCTCATGGGTTCATCAATGGTTATTGGGCCATTGCCGCAGCAGGCAAGCCCGGTTACGCAGGCCCCCGGGGTGGCATCTTTTGGAGTCCGCAAGGCATGTTCCGTCGTCTGTTTGTATTTGTCTTCGCGGCCTGGGCCGGGTTGGCCAGCACCACTCTCATCGTACCAGCCGAGACGGCTTTTCCGCCTGGTTTGCGGATTGGCCTTGACCCGCCCGGGGACATGAAACTGAGCACTCGCCTTCCGGGGTTCGAAGACACCGAACGCAATGCCGTCATCGCCATCCTCGATCTTCCGGCCAGTGCGTACCGCGACCTTGAAAATTCGGCTTTCAGCCTGACTCAACAGGGCCTCGACCAATTGAAGCGCGAAAGCTTTCCGTTCGAGAACGGCATCGGCTTTCTGATCAGCGGGGTGGCACAACAAAACGGCGGCAAGGTGCACCGCTGGTCGCTGCTGGCCATGGCCATCGGCCAGTCCGTGCCCGACCTCACCATGCTGGTCAATGTCGAGGTGCCGGAAAGCGCGCTGTCGGTCTACTCCGATTCGGTCGTTCGCAAAGCGCTCGCAAGCGTCACGTTCCGACCAGCGCCGATCACCGAACAACTCAGCCTGCTGCCCTTCAAGCTCGGCGATCTGTCGGGCTTTCAGGTCATGCAGGTCATGCCGGCGGGCACCGTTATCCTGGCCGATGGCCCGCCCGACAACAATGAACGCAAACCTTTCATGATCGTGTCGATTGATCGTGGCGGGCCGCCCGAGGCGGCCGATCGCGCGCAGTTCGCGCGAAATCTGCTGACAACCGCCCCGGTACGCGAACTCTCGATACAATCATCGGAGTCGATGCGCGTTGGTGGCGCGCCGGGTCACGAGATCCGCGCAAATGGCAAAGGTCCGGCGGGCGATTCGGTGTCGCTGGTGCAATGGGTGCGCTTCAGTCCAGGCGGCTTTTTGCGCGTGATCGGCGTAAGCCCCGCTGAAAAATGGGATCAGGCGTTCGGGCGTTTCCGAACGGTCCGCGACGGCATCGCGTTGCGCTGAAAACTATTGTCCCGCAGGCCGCGGGTTGTCATTGGCAGACGTCGGCGCTTTCGAAACGGCTTTGCTCACAGCCACAAGCGCCGGACGCAGGACACGATCGCCGATCATATAGCCGGCTTGAATGACCTGCGCCACTTGTCCTGGTGGCTGATCGGACGTCGGCACTTCGTACATCGCCTGATGGAAGTTCGGATCGAACTTCTCGCCCTGCGGTGAGAATTTCTGCACGCCGTTCTTCTCCAGGATTTTCATGAGTTCGCGTTCGGTGAGTTCGACGCCTTCGATCAGCGCTTTCACTTTGGGGTCGGCAGCTTCTCGCAGGTCAGGGCCGATCGCTTCCAAAGCGCGATGCATATTGTCGGCGACCGCCAACACGTCGCGCGCAAACCCCGCAATGCCATAGACCCGCGCATCGAGAACTTCTCGTTCCGTGCGCTTGCGCAGATTTTCCATTTCGGCAAGCGTGCGCAGCAATTTGTCCTTGAATTCCGCTGCTTCTCGCTTGGCTTCGACGATTGGGTCGGCTGTTTCGGGCGTGTCTTCGGTCGCGGCAGCCATCGCTTCGGCCTGGCGGGCGGTGGGGTCCGTCATTGTGATCAATCCATCCTCGGCAATATCCGGATGTCCCGCATATCAGGGCTCCGGCATCAAAAATCAAGCGTTTATGGCGCGAGCAAACGGCTCACCACCCGCGCCGTATAGTCGACCATGGGAATAACGCGGGCATAGTTAAGCCGGGTGGGGCCGATCACGCCGATCACGCCGACAATGCGCCCCTGGCTGTCGCGATAGGGCGCGATAATGGTCGAGGAACCGGAGAGCGAGAATAACTTGTTTTCCGACCCGATGAAGATGCGTACCCCGTCGGCCCGTTCAGCCCGGCCGAGCAAATCGATCACCCCGCGCTTTGCTTCCAATGCATCGAACAAAGAACGCACGCGCTCAAGATCTTCAAGCGCGTGAAGATCTTCCAGGAGATTGGCGTGGCCGCGTACGATCAGCTGCCGGTCTTCACTGTCACCGCCTGACCAGCTTGCAAGTCCGGCCGCAATGACCTTCTGGGTCAACTGGTCAAGTTCCGCCTGGCCTTGCGCAACCGCATTTTCGATTTCACCGCGCAATTCCGCCAGTGTCTTGCCGCGAATGCGGGCGTTAAGAAAATTGCCGGCCTCTGTGAGCGACGACGTCGGCAGGCCGGCGGGAATATTGAGCACGCGATTTTCGACCTGCCCGTCTTCGGCAACGAGAACGGCGAGCGCCCGCTCGGGCTCAAGCCGCACGAATTCGACGTGTTTGAGCCGGACGTTGGTCTTCGCCGTGAGCACCACGCCTGCCGATCGCGTCAGCCCCGACAGCATTTGCGAGGCTTCGGTCAGCACGGCTTCCAGTGACTTGGATGTGTGCGCCCCGGCCACCTGTGCTTCGATCGAGCGCCGATCCTGTTCCGACAGGTCGCCCACTTGCATCAACGCATCGACGAAGAAGCGAAGCCCCAGTTCCGTCGGAAGGCGGCCCGCCGAGGTATGCGGGGCGTAGATGAGGCCAAGCTGTTCCAGGTCCGACATCACGTTGCGGACGGAGGCCGGCGATAGCGTAATCGGCAACAACCGCGACAGATTTCGCGACCCGACCGGCTCACCGGTTGCCAGATAGCTTTCGATGATCTGGCGGAAAATCTCGCGCGAACGCTCATTAAGCGCTGCCAGACTAACCTGTGTCGCTCCAATCGGAATGTCGTGGGACGCCAAGGGTCAACTCCTCCAAACCGACCAAGAATTGACCATTAGGGCGGTCTTGTTCAAGCCGGGCGTATGGTTAAGGTGTGCGGCCGAAATGCATGGGAGTATGCCGATGCGGCCAAGCCGCCGACAAGCCGACGAACTCCGCGCCGTATCGCTCGAGCGCAGCGTGGTCAAATACGCCGAGGGCTCCTGCTTCGTGAAGTTCGGCGATACTCATGTCCTGGTGACCGCGAGTCTGGAGGAGCGGCTCCCGCCGTGGCTCAAGGGTCAGGGGCGAGGCTGGATCACCGCTGAATACGGCATGCTGCCGCGCGCCACTGCGGAACGTACGCGCCGCGAGGCAAGCGCCGGCAAACAGGGCGGTCGCACTGTCGAAATCCAACGCCTCATCGGACGCAGCCTGCGTTCGGTCGTCGATCTGCCGGCGCTTGGCGAGCGGCAAATCACGCTTGATTGCGATGTGATCCAGGCGGACGGCGGCACCCGTACTGCGTCCATTACCGGCGCGTGGGTCGCGCTCGCCGACTGCCTCAATTGGATGAAAGCGCGCGAAATGATCAAAGCCGAAGTGCTGCGCGATCACATCGCCGCTGTATCCTGCGGCGTATGCAAAGGCACGGCGGTGCTTGATCTCGACTATGCCGAAGACTCGGAAGCCGATACCGATGCCAATTTCGTCATGACCGGCTCCGGCAACATCGTTGAAATCCAGGCCACCGCCGAAAAAACTCCCTTCAGCGAAGATCAATTCGGCGCGTTGCTCGCCCTTGCACGCAAAGGCATCGAGAAACTGGTGAGTCTTCAGAAAATGGCCGTGATGTGAGCAGAAAACTCACAGGCTCGGTGGTGATCGCCACCCACAATCCGGGCAAGCTCAAAGAAATGCGCGAATTGCTCGCGCCTTACGGCATCGCCACGCAGGCCGCAGGCGAGCTCGGTCTTCCCGAACCGGTGGAGACCGGAAAGACCTTCGCCGCCAATGCGCACATCAAAGCTGTGGCGGCGGCGCGCGTCAGCAGCGCCGCGGCATTCGCCGACGATTCTGGCCTGGTCATCGACGCGCTCGGCGGCGAGCCCGGTATTCATTCCGCGCGGTGGGCAGGACCGGACAAGGACTTTCGGGCCGCCATGAATCGTATCCAGAGTTTGCTGATCGAACGCGGCGCCAAGGCTCCCGAGCAGCGTCGGGCGCATTTCGTGGCCGCGTTGTGTCTCGCCTGGCCCGATGGTCACGTTGAGGAATTCGAAGGCCGGGTCGACGGCGTCGCCGTCTGGCCGCCGCGCGGCGACAAAGGCTTCGGCTACGATCCACTTTTCCGTCCTGACGGATTCGACCGCACATTCGGCGAAATGAGCGCGGAGGAAAAACACGGGCTGCCTCCGCAAGGTCAGGGGCTCTCGCATCGCGCTCGCGCCTTCATCAAACTGGCCGAAGCCTGTCTTTCCAGAACTTGAGTTTGGTCCAATCGTTACAATTTTAATCAATAGTCGCGAGCGAGGTCGCATGTGCGCTGGCTGTCACGCGCCGTCCCGCCTATGATGCCTAAACATGAACTTAACAGCACCTTTTGCGGTTTACGTGCACTGGCCGTTTTGCCTGTCGAAATGTCCGTATTGCGACTTCAACAGTCACGTCCGCCACGGCGGTATCGATGAAGCGCGTTTCGTCCGCGCCTATGAAACCGAGATTGCCGCAGCCGCCGCGCGAGCGCCCGGTCGTACCGTATCGAGCATTTTTTTCGGCGGCGGCACGCCGTCGCTGATGCAACCTTCGTCGGTGCAGGCGATCCTCGATTGCATCGGCAAGCACTGGGCCACCGCTCCGGATGCGGAAGTCACGCTCGAAGCAAATCCGACCAGTGTCGAAGCCACACGCTTCCGCGGCTTTCGCACCGCGGGGGTCAACCGCGTTTCTCTCGGCGTGCAGGCGCTCGATGATGCAGCGCTGAAGGAACTCGGCCGGCTGCACACCGTGCAAGAGGCGCTCGACGCTGTCGCGGCGGCTCGTTCGATCTTTACCCGTTATTCCTTCGACCTGATTTACGCGCGACCGCGGCAAACGCCCGATGCGTGGGCGGCCGAGCTCACACGCGCAATCGGCGAAGCGGCCGAACATCTTTCCCTCTATCAATTGACGATCGAGCCGGATACGCCGTTCTTTGGTCTGCACAAGGCGGGAAAACTGATCGTTCTTGACGAAGATCTTGCGCGCGATCTCTACGATGTCACGCAAGCGATTTGTGCGGACGCGGGGTTGCCGGCGTACGAAGTTTCAAATCACGCGCGGCCCGGCGCGGAGTGCAGGCACAATCTCGTGTACTGGCGTGGACACGATTACGCCGGTGTCGGCCCCGGTGCGCATGGAAGGCTGACGATCGAGGGTCGCCGGGTCGCAACCGAAACCGAGAAGCGGCCCGAAACCTGGCTCATGCGCGTGGAAGACAGCGGCACGGGCTTAATTGTCGAGGAGAAACTTACGCCGGGTGAGGCCGCCGACGAATATCTCCTGATGGGCTTGCGTCTCGTCGAAGGCATCGATCCCGCGCGCTACACGGCACTCGCCGGTCGCGCACTCGATCCACGGCGGATTTCAATCCTGCGCCAGGAAGGTGCAGTGGAAACGACGAAAGACGGGCGCCTGCGTGTGACGCAGAGTGGCTTCCCGCTGCTCGATGCGGTGGTCGCGGATCTCGCTGCCTAGATTTACGTTCCGGGCTGGAACGAGTGCGGCGCCGGGCTCAGCACCTGGCCACCCGAGGGCGCGACACGCAGCACGGCCAGGCCGCGCTCATTGGTGCCCTCAGGGCGGAAGCGGAATACGCCGTCAATACCTGCGAAGCCCGACGGATTGGTCAGCGCCGGCTCGCTGAAACGTTGCGGGCCCTGCGTTTTCACAAGCGCCGCCACGAGCGCAACCGCATCATAGGCGAGCGTCGCGGTGCGCACCGGATCCTGTCCGTAGCGAACGCGGTAGCGGGCGGAGAAATTCCGAAAGCCGGTCGATTCCGGCGCTGCGTACCAGGCGCCGTCAAGCGCCGGGGTCGAGGAGATCCGGGCGTCCTCCCAGAGACCGGAGCCGAGCAGTTGCACACGTCGCAGATCGACGCCGTTGGCAGCGAGCGCGCTTACCACCTGCGGTACGGCATCCGGACTGTCCGGGATGAGGATACTGTCGACCTGATTTGCGGCCTGGCTCACACGACGCGCCGCTTCATTGATCCTGTTCCCGTCGAGCGCATATCGATCCAGAACCAGCACGCGGCCACCGCGACGCGACACCTCTTGTTGGAATGCGCCTTCCACCACCGTTCCGTAGGCATTGTCCGGCAATAGCGCGGCGAACGAGCGCTTGCCGCGCGATATAGAAAAGTCGACGATGCGACGGACGTCTGTCTCGGGCAGGAAACTCAGCAAATAAACTCCTCGCGCCGCCACACTGACATCGGTGGAAAACGCGATGACCGGAATGTTGCTTGAGCGCGCAACTTGTCCGACCGCACTGACCGATTGCGCGAAGAGCGGACCGATGATGATCTCCGCGCCCTCGGATATGGCTTGCTGGGCGCCGGCTTGCGCGCCTTGCACTGTGCCACCATCGTCCTTCACCAGCAGCTGAATGTTGGGACTCTTGAACTCCGCAAGCGCCATTTCGGCCGCGTTCTTCATCGACTGGCCGGCAGCGGCAGCGTTACCTTGACCGGACAGAGGTAGGATTAAAGCGACACGTACCTGGCCTTCACCGACTGCAGCATTGGCGTTAGCCGCCTGGCCAGGCTGCTGGGCCACCGGCGGCCCACTACCCAATTGTGTGCTGCACGCGGCTAGAAACGCAGCCATCGCCGTAGCGGATAGCGTCGCGCGCATGCGCGTCCACGCATCCGTCAAAACCCCCATCCTTCGCGACATGACCACCATTGTCGCTCCCCGTGCGACAGTTCCGTGTCAGTCGTAACCGGTATCGCCGGTTTTGTCGCGCGAAAGTTAGAGTTATGAAAAACCAGAAGGAATTGTGACGCATGACGCGGCTCGGGCAGCCGACTAGAGTTCCGACCATGGCGAATGAAAACAAAGCGCGACTGCGCCGCTATGCCCCGTTTGGCGCTGTAATAGATGCCAGCAAGGCCGAGCCGGGCCTTTATCTGGTTGCCACGCCGATCGGAAATCTCGGCGACATCACCTTGCGTGCGCTGGAGTTGCTCGCGGGAGCCGACGTGATCGCCTGCGAGGATACCCGCGTGACCCGCAAACTCATCGATCGTTACGGAATTACGACGCCGCTCACGCCTTATCACGAACACAACGCGGCCGAAGCGCGGCCGAAGCTGCTGGCGCGTCTCGCCGATGGTGAAGCGATTGCGTTGGTGTCTGACGCAGGTACGCCGTTGATTTCCGACCCTGGCTATAAACTGGTGCGTGCGGCATGCGAGGCCGGCCACGCCGTGACGGCGCTTCCGGGTCCCTCTTCAGTGCTGGCCGCGCTTTCGGTCGCGGGCCTGCCAACCGATCGTTTTTTCTTCGAGGGTTTTCTTCCGGCAAAACAGGCGGCGCGCCAAAAACGCGCGGCCAAGCTCGCGAATATCCCGGCGACTCTGGTTCTGTTCGAGAGCGGCTCGCGTCTTGCGGCAATGCTGGCCGACCTTGCTGCGACGTTTGGAACCCGCGCGGCCGCAATCTGTCGCGAGCTGACCAAATTGCACGAAGAAGTCAGACGCGGAGACCTTGCAACGCTTGCACGCGAATATGCCGTCGGCGGCGAGACACGCGGCGAATTTGTCATCGTCGTGGCGCCGCCCGCCAATGAGGGAGGGATATTGGACAATGTCGACGAGTTGCTGCGCCAGGCGCTAAGGCGCGTTTCGGTCAAGGACGCGGTGGGCGAAGTCGCGCTCGCCACCGGGCGTCCGCGCCGCGAAGTTTACCAGCGCGCACTGATCCTCTCCAGGGATGCGGTTGATGACGGAAAGTGACGAGCCGCGCTCACCACTGAAGCGCGTCCCGCGGCCGGAACGGCAGGCTGCATTCCGGGTCGGAATTTCGGCTGAAAGCCGCGCCGCCGCTTTCCTCATCGCCAAGGGCTTCCGTATCCTGGCGCGTCGCTGGCGCAGCCCGGTCGGCGAAATTGACATCGTCGCGCGCCGGCGTCGGCTGTTGGTGTTCGTAGAGGTAAAAGCACGCACGAGCCTTGAGGACGCGGCTGAACCAGTCAACCCGCGGCAACGCCGCCGGCCGGCTGGTTTTTGGCGGCCGATTCGCGCGCGGCCTTGGGCCCCGACTGCTTGGCGATCGGTGCAAGCTTGTACAGAGATAATCGTTGAGCCTGACCGCGAGGTTGCTGAACGCGAGCGCGTCGCTGTTACGGACACTGCGCTGCCAATCGCCGGTTACGGCGCTGATCTGATCCGTTGCCTTGAGCAGGGAGTCGGCATATTTGCCCGCATCGGCCGCATCGGCCGCATCGGCCGACATATATATGCCACGCGTCTCCATCACCGTGGCATAGATCAGCCCATTGATGCGTTCGACGTTCCAACTGCCGGCATTGGCGGATTCGAATTCCTCCGTGAGGGCTGCATGAAAGCGCGCGTTCGAAACGGCCGCGACCGAGAGCGCGACGGTGGTCGCGGCCATCAACGCGAAGATTGCATATAGTCTGGCGGCAATCGAAAGCTTTGGCAGTTTCACCGGCGGCCCCCCGGCCGTGCAACAGCGGTCCCGAAGCGGCTATAGTGCGGGTAATTTGTTAACGCTTTATTCGTCTAAAGGTCGCCATGAGTCTCAAAATCGCTGTGCAAATGGATCCCATCCAGCGGATCAACATCAAAGGCGACTCGACCTTTGCCCTGCTGCTGGAAGCGCAAAAGCGCGGCCACCAGCTTGCCTATTACACGCCCGACCGGCTGGCGTTGCTCAACGGCCAGGTGTTCGCGCATGTCGAGTCCCTCAGCGTCCGCGATGAGCCCGGCGACCATTTCACGCTGGACCAGGCGAGGCGGGTCGCCCTCGCCGAATTTGACGTTGTGCTGCTACGCCAGGACCCTCCCTTCGATCTCGCTTATGTGACGACCACGCACCTGCTTGAGCGTATCCATCCGAACACTCTTGTGGTCAACGATCCCGGACATGTTCGCAACGCGCCGGAGAAAATGTTCGTCACCGAGTTTGCCGACCTGATGCCCCCAACCCTGATCTCGCGCGACCTTACCGAGATCAAGGCGTTTCGCGCAGAGCACGGCGACATCGTGATGAAGCCTCTTTATGGCAGAGGTGGCGAAGCGGTGTTCCGCCTTGAACGCGAAGACCTCAATTTCGGGTCGCTCTATGATCTGTTTACGAGCACTTTCCGCGAACAATGGGTGGTGCAGAAATTTCTGCCCAACATCAAACACGGCGACAAGCGCATCATATTGGTCGATGGCGAATACGCCGGGGCAGTCAACCGCATACCGGCAGCCGACGATCTGCGTTCCAACATGGTGCGCGGCGGTGCTCCGTCCGCCACCGAACTGACAAAACGCGAAGCCGAGATCTGCAGGCGCATCGGCCCCGCCCTGCGTGGGCGCGGCTTGTTGTTTGTCGGCATTGACGTAATTGATGGCTATCTCACCGAAATCAATGTCACTTCGCCCACCGGAATTCGCGCCATCAAGAATCTGGGCGGACCTGACGTGGCGGCGTTAATCTGGGACAAGGTCGAAGCCAAACGCCGGGCATGACTCCGCGTATCACCTCATGAGCGTCGCCCTCACCATCGCTACGACCGATTACGACCACTTCCGTGACTTCCGACTGGGAATGGTGCGTGCCGAAGGCATCGAGCCGAACTGGCTTACGCTCGGCCATCACGAAATTTTTTCGCGCTTTACATTCAATCGAGAATGGGATGTGTCGGAGCTTTCCTTTGCCAAGTTCATGGCGCAGGTAACCCGAAAGGATTCCGACATCATCGGCCTGCCAGTCTACGCCTCGCGACTGTTCCGTTTCGCCTCGTTCTACGTAAATCGCAAAGCAGGCATCAAGACCGCAAAAGATCTACGTGGAAGGCGCGTCGGCGTTCCTGAGTGGGCACATACTGCCGCGGTCTACATGCGCGGCTGGCTGATGGACGAGGAAGGCGTCGCACTGTCCGATATCGACTGGGTGCAAGCCGGCACCAATGAGGCCGGGCGCATGGAAAAAGTTGAACTATCGCTGCCTGAAGGCGTCCGGCTGACGAGCATGCCGGAGAAAACTTTGAGTGTCATGATTGCCTCGGGCGAGATCGATTGCGTCATCATCGCGCGGCCGCCAAATTCGTTCCGCGAAAAGAACCCCGACGTGGTGCGTTTGTTTCCCGATTACGAGGCTCTTGAGCAGCGGTACTACGAACGAACGCGCATCTATCCGATCATGCACATTATCGCGATGCGCAAGGCTGTTCTCGACGGCAAGCCCTGGGTTGCACGCAATCTCTACAATGCATTCGAGGAATCAAAGCGCCGCAGCCTCGAGCGGATCCTCGATCCCGCAGTGTCGCGTTATCCGGTGCCTTGGCTGACGAGCTACGCGATACGCATGCAGCAAATGCTTGGCGGCGATCTTTTTCCGTATGGCATCGAGGCGAACCGGCCGACGCTGGAATTGTTTCTGCGTTACGCGTACGAGCAAGGTATCGCGCACCGACTTACGAAGCCTGAGGACATTTTCCCGGCGGGGATTATGGCGGCGGTGAAGATCTAGCTAGCTATTTGGCAGTACGCTTTATTGCCTCCGCACGAATTTCTATATCGACGATTTTTCCGAGATCGATCGCAGTCTTCATATTGCCAGCTCTCACCAACTCGTCTTGCATCCAATTTAATTTGTCGAGAGGCAGTGCAGCTTCCGAATCCATGGCTTTCTGCCTAATCGTGTCATCAAAGGCATAGGCTGGGCGTGGATCGTCAGGCTTTGCGTTGATGGCTTGCTGAGTGAGCTTTATCGTTTCGTCGCGGTGGCTGACCGCGAATTTAAGCGCGTCCATTTCCGCAGCAACAAAATTGATCGCATCGTCGCGCCGTGTGGCAATCGTTTTGCCGGTCATGGTCAGGCACAGGCGAACGTAATTGGGCAACGCTTCATGACCCGCGACCAGCATCTTTACTTCCTTCGGCGCGACCGCCATGAACTCGGCCGCAACGATGCCGCCCTCGGCGACACCTGCAATCACAGCTTTGAACCGCTCGAGGTCGCCGCCGAGATTTGCAAACCGAACTTCGCTCGCCGGGATTTTATGTTGCTCGAGGATAGCGTTGATCAGCAGATTCGGCAGCGAGCCTGGTGCCGCCACGGCGATGGTTTTGCCTCTGAGATCCTCGACCTTGCTGATGGATGATTTCACCATCAACCCGTGCGGCACACCCGGCCAGTCACAACCCAGGATCTTGATGTCCGCACCATGAGCGCCCGCGAGAATCGTGGCGCCCGGACTGGACTCGATGCTGTCGAGTTCGCCCGCCAGCAGCGCTTTGTGTGCCGTAGCCCCGTTCTTCAGCGGCACAATCTCGATCTTGAGCTTGTGTTTTGTCCCGAAGTCACGCTGGCCGACCATCAACATGAAACCGGCATCGCCTTTCGGCTCGATCACACCGTGTTTCCAGGGTTTGAGGTCCTGAGCCGACACCGTGGCGGAGAGCGCCGCCAGCAGACTTACGCACAATAAGCAATGACCGACCGCCATCCAGGAGTGCTCCGGCTTACGACATTCCATGATCGTCGTCGAAAAGTCCGAGATCAATCAGGTCTTTGCGGGTGAAGCGGCGAAATTTTGTTCGGGCACTGTTCTTGTGCCCAATGCTTGCTTCGGATACTACTTTTACGGGTATCCCGCGAGATCAGGTTGTATGGTTCAGCGCGTCGCCACAGTGGCATTTGAAGGCATCGAAGCCCGTACGGTCGACGTCCAAGTCCGGGTCGCGCCGCGCTTACCTGCCTTCACAATCGTCGGCCTGCCTGACAAGGCGGTATCTGAAGCCAAGGAGGGTGTACGTGCGGCACTTGTTGCCTGCGGCCTCGCATTGCCGGCGCGACGTATTATCTAGCGCCGGCCGATCTGCCGAAAGAAGGCAGCCATTACGATTTGCCCATCGCGCTTGGCCTCATGGCCGCCATCGGCGCCATTCCGCATACGCACTGAGCAGCTTCACGGTTTTAGGCGAGCTGGGTCTCGACGGCTCGATCGCCGCGGTTGCTGGCGTGTTATCTGCGGCGATCGCCGCCAATGGACGCGGCCAGGGATTGATCTGCCCATACGCGTGCGGATCTGAAGCCGCATGGGCCAGTCCGGAAATCGAGATCGTCGCAGCCCAATCGCTTATCCAGCTCGCCAACCATTTCAAAGGCACCCAGGTGCTTGCGCGGCCTCACCCGAAAATCCGTGAGCGGGACAGCATTGCGCTCGATCTTGCAGACATCGCTCGAGGTTGCTGCCGCTGGCGGGCACAATCTGCTGATGATCGGTTCCCGGGCGCCGGAAAGTCGATGCTCGCAGCACGATTACCTTGCCGCCGCTATCGCCGACTGAGTTGCTTGAAGTGTCGATGATCGCGTCGATTGCGGGCGAAATCGACAATGGTGCATTGACCAATAGTCGCCCTAGCGAGAGCGCTGCTCACGCGTCTGGGCCATCGGCCAACGATTGCAGGCAACGGAGCAGCGGCTTTCGAATCCTGGCTGGCGGCGCGCGCAGCGGGTGCTCCCTACGACCTGGTTGCTATGGATGTGCAGATGCCGGAGATGGACGGCCTGGAAGCGGCACGACGGATCCGTGCGGCAGAAGCGCTCGCAGGGGATGCGAGGACCTATATGCTCGCGCTTACGGCCAACGTACAGGCAGACCACCGCGAGGCCGCGCTCTCCGCCGGCCTGGATGGCCTCCTCATCAAACCGCTCAATCGCGAGCGTCTGCGCGAGGCGCTAAACGCCGCGTCAGCGCGCGCTTCCGCCCCGCTTGCAGCCTGACGCGAGTTTCCCCACACTGTCATAATTCCGTGGTCGGCCCGTGGTGTAGGGGACAACGGCAATCCATCGCTGATTCGCCAGTTTGAAACGAAGCCAGACGCAGGGTTTTCGCGCATTTCGCCGAAGAGGACCCAAATGCCCATCGCCACACGCGGTACTTTTCATCCTCAATGGGGCCTGTTCGAGCGTTTTCTCCCGGCGCCCGGCGGCCTTGGCGTTCCAGGCATCATACCGTCGTTGCAAGCATACGGTGGATTGCAGGCTTGGGCCGCGCGCGCGCATCGGCCGTCGCAGAGTCTCGGCCGCGCAGGATCGCTGGAAGTCCGGCTAGCGCAGACCGCCGCCGAAGTGCGACAGGCGCAGAAGCTGCGTTATCACGTTTTCTATGAGGAAGGCGCCGCCATCCCCAATCCCGGACGGCTTTTTGCGCGTCGGGACATCGATGGCTACGACGCCATATGTGATCACTTGCTGGTTCTCGACCACGCCGCGCGCGACCGCAGTGCGCTGAGCCGCCCGGCTGTTGTCGGAACATATCGGCTATTGCGGCAGCCGCTGGCCGAAGAATATGGCGGTTTCTATACAGCAGGGGAGTTCGACATCGGGGCCCTCCTTGCACGCCATGCCAAACTTCAGTTTTTGGAGCTCGGCCGTTCCTGTGTGCTCGCGCCGTACCGCAACAAACGCACGGTCGAACTTCTTTGGCATGGCATTCACGCGTACATCCTGCAGAACCATTGCGACGTCATGTTCGGTTGCGCGAGCCTCGACGGTACCGACCCGGAGCGTCTCGCACTACCTTTGGCGTTCCTGCATCACTATGCCTCGGCGCCGGAGCCTTGGCGCGCTCGTGCGTTGCCGGAGCGCTATGTTGAAATGAACCGGATATCGAAAGAAACAATCGATGCAAAGGACGCTCTGCGAGCCCTCCCGCCGCTGATCAAGGGGTACCTAAGACTCGGCGCCTATATCGGCGAAGGTGCAGTGGTCGACTACGAATTCGGCACGACCGACGTATTGATCGTTTTGCCGGTGTCGGCGATCAAAAAACGCTACTTCGAACATTTTGACCTCAGCCGCCGCGCAGCGTGACTACAGCCGCCGCAACGAAACATTCTCGACCAAGTGGCTTTCATCTTTCTTCAATATGAGGTCGGCGCGCTGCCGCGTCGGCAGAATATTCTCGTGCAGATTGACTAGATTGATGCGTGACCAGATCGATGATGCGGTTTCGATTGCTTCCTGGTCGGACAGACTTGAATAGCGGTGAAAGTACGATTTCGGATCGCGGAAGGCAGTACCACGCAGCGTTAGAAATCGGTCCACGTACCAGGATTTGAGCACGTCTTCATTGGCATCGAGATAAACCGAGAAGTCGAAAAAATCCGAGACAAACGGAATCGCCTTGCCGTCCTTCGGCAGACGGCCTGTCTGCAGCACGTTCAATCCTTCAACAATGAGAATGTCCGGTCTGTCGACCTCGACTGACTGGTTCGGCATGACGTCGTAGATCAAATGCGAGTAGATCGGAGCGCGTGCAGGGCGGCGTCCCGCCTTTACATCGGAAAGAAAACGCAGCAACGCTGGCAGGTCGTAGCTTTCAGGAAAGCCCTTCTTTCCCATCAGGCCTTCGCGTTCCAGAACCGCGTTTGGATACAGAAAACCATCGGTCGTTATCAGATCGACCTTCGGGACATTCGGCCAGCGCGCCAGCAAGGCCTGCAGAACACGCGCCGTCGTTGACTTGCCAGCTGCAACAGATCCCGCAACCCCGATGATGTAGGGCATCTTCGTATCCTCGGTGCCGAGAAAGCGCTGTTGTGCCCGGAACAACCGCTGGGTGGCCGCCACATACATCGAAAGCAGGCGCGATAGCGGCAGATAAATTTCTTCCACCTCGGCCATATCGAGACGATCGTGCAGCGAGCGTAGCCGCGTAACCTCCTCCGCGGTCAACGTCATGGGCGTGTCTTCGCGCAGCATTGCCCACTTCGCCCGCGAAAAGGTGCGGTAGGGCGAGAGGTTTTCGTCGGTTCGCTGTTCCATCATCTGAGATCAACCGCGCGAACGTGAGGCTTTTTCCTCATGACCGCTTTGCGCCGTACGCTTGTCGAGCGCCGCTTCGACCTCGGCCAATGAGACACCGCGCGCTTCGAGCAGCACCAGCAGATGGTAAAGCAGATCGGCCGCTTCCGCGATCAAACGTCCTTTGTCCTCCTGGACGGCGGCCAGACCGGTCTCTGTCGCTTCCTCGCCCAGTTTCTTCGCGCAGTGAGCGACGCCCTTGTCGATCAGCGTCCGCGTATACGATTCCGCCGCGCTCGCCTTTGCGCGCTCGTGCACCCGTTTTTCCAGATCCGCCAGCGTGAACTTGCTCATGACTGCCTCTTCGGCGGCTCAATAGCATTGTTGCGGTCAGGGATCGAGCCGCATCGGTAGGCCCGCCTTGGCCATGTAGGTCTTGGCCTCGCGTACGCTATGTTCGCCGAAGTGGAAAATAGAGGCTGCCAACACTGCGGTAGCGTGCCCGTCGCGAATACCCTCGACCAGGTGCTCGAGAGTGCCGACCCCTCCGGACGCAATGACCGGGACAGTGACCGCGTCAGCGATCGCGCGCGTAAGGGGAAGGTCATAGCCCTTCTTGGTGCCGTCGCGATCCATCGACGTCAGCAGAATTTCTCCAGCCCCCAACGCAACGACTTCCTTCGCATAAGCAACGGCTTCGAGGCCGGTCGGATTCCGCCCGCCATGAGTAAAAAGTTCCCACCGGTCTTTTTCGCTTACCTTCGATACTTTCTTGGCATCGATCGCTACGACAATGCACTGGTCACCGAATTTCTCCGCCGCCTCTTTCACGAAAGCGCGCCGACTTACGGCGGCAGTATTGATCGAAACTTTATCGGCACCACACGTAAGCAGCCTGCGGATATCGTCCACTGTCCGTACGCCACCACCGACAGTGAGGGGCATGAAGCAGGCTTCCGCCGTACGCGTCACAACGTCGTAAATCGTGTCGCGTTTTTCGTGGCTCGCGGTGATATCGAGAAAACAGAGCTCATCGGCACCGGCTGCGTCGTATGCGACAGCAGCCTCGACCGGATCGCCGGCGTCGCGCAGATTGACGAAATTGACACCCTTGACCACGCGGCCATCTTTCACGTCGAGACAAGGGATCACGCGGACCTTGAACATCAGACGGAAGCCTTCGCGGCACGGATGAGCTTGAGCGCCTTGGCGGCGTCAAGGCGCCCATCGTAAAGCGCACGCCCGGCAATTGCCCCGGCGAGTTTTCCTGCACGCGGCGAAAGCAACGCCTTTATGTCCTCTAGGGAAGCAAGTCCTCCGGACGCAATCACGGGGGTTCTGATCGCATCGGCCAGCGTTACAGTCGCCTCGAGATTAAGACCTTGCAGCATTCCGTCGCGCGCGATGTCGGTGTACACGATCGCCGAAACGCCGGCATCTTCGAATCGTCGCGCGATGTCGAGCACTGAAAGCTCCGATGTTTCGGCCCAGCCCTCGACGGCAACCTTGCCATCGCGCGCGTCCAACCCGACCGCGATGCGCCCAGGATAATCGCGCGCAACCTGTTTGACGAAAGGTGGATCGCGCACTGCAGCGGTCCCTATGATGACGCGATCAATTCCTTTCTCCAGCCAGCTCTCCACCGTTGCGGTATCGCGCATGCCACCCCCGAGCTGCACTGGAATACTGACGGTTTCGAGAATGCGATCGACGGCCGCAGCATTCATCGGCTTGCCGGCAAAGGCACCGTCGAGATCGATGACATGCAGATACTCGAAGCCCTGTTGTTCGAAGGCGCGCGCCTGCGCCGCCGGATCGCGGTGGAATATTGTCGCCCGCGCCATATCGCCTTGCTCCAGCCGCACGGCGAGGCCTTCCTTGAGATCGATAGCAGGAAACAGGATCACGGCGCCCACTTCAGGAAATTCGTGATCAAAGCAAGACCCAGACGCTGGCTCTTCTCCGGGTGAAACTGTGTGCCAACCATGTTGTCGCGGCCGACGATGGCCGTGAGCGGGCCGCCATAGTCCGCCTTCGCGACCAGGTCATCGCGATTCGCTGTTTTTAGTTCATACGAGTGCACGAAATACGCGTGCAGTCCGTTGGCCCCAACCGGTATGTCGGAGAGGAGCGGATGAGCCTTCTGCACACTAAGTGTGTTCCAGCCCATATGCGGAATTTTCAAATCCGGATTCGATGGCCTGATGCGATCGACTTCCCCGGCAATCCAACCCAGGCCCGGCGTTACCTTATATTCGCGGCCACACTGCGCCATCAATTGCATCCCGACGCAGATACCGAAGAACGGCCTGCCTTTTTTCCGAACGCTCTGTTCAAGCGCATCGACCATGCCCGGAATTTCGTCGAGCCCGCGACGGCAATCGGCAAATGCGCCGACGCCAGGCAGCACGATTCGGTCGGCGCGCGTGACCACATCGGGATCGCTGGTAACGGTGATTCGTTCTTCGAAACCGCTTTCACGCGCCGCGTGTTCGAAAGCCTTTGCGGCCGAATGCAGATTGCCCGACCCATAGTCGACGATAGCAACGCCACTCATCGTTGAGCTCCCGGCTCGGGAAACAGTCCGATGACATCGGACGGCGACGGGGGTCCACGCCGCACCGGTACCACATGCCCGGAGTCGGACGAAGATACCGGCGGAGGCGAACTCGCTGCGCGCCTGGTCCATTCGGAGAAGAAACGCTGCTCGGCGATCTCTGTGTCCTCGCCGACGACGAAGCCGAGCGTGGTCCACCCGCGGCGTCCCAAAGTCCAGCGCCAAATGCTTGGCGCTTCGAACCCGACGAACAAGGCGATCAACAGGCCGACCAGGAATTGCGCATTCGCCGAGGCATGCAGGACGGCGAGCCCACCAGTGATTATTCCATAGCCGACGACATACATTACCAAGGCAAGCCAGAGGCGGTGCAAGAGCAACCAGAGTGGAGCCAGCAGGAAAGCCCAAAAGTAAAAACCATCGCGCACGAACACGAAGCGCTCCAGAGCGCTCATTGTTTCGCCGTGACGCGGTGGCGGTGCGTGAACGGTATAAGTAGGCATTTCATTGGTCCTGTGTGCCGCAGTCCTGCCGCCCGAAAGCAGGACGTCTCGTAGTCATTGAATCCGGCAATATATAGCAGCAGACCTTGTCTCTCATCCTGTGTCGGTGTCTCGGCCGTCAGGAATCACCCGCCGAGCGAACCCTTCGTGGAGGGTATTTCGTCCTTGGCGTGCGGATCGATGGCCACGGCCGTTCGAAGGGCACGCGCCAGGCCCTTGAAGCACGACTCGGCTATATGGTGATCGTTGCTGCCGTACAAGGTTTCTGCATGCAGCGTGACGCCCGCATTCATGGCAAAAGCTTGAAACCATTCCTGCACCAGCTCGGTATCGAATTCACCAACTTTGTCGCGTACGAACTCGGCCTTGAACACAAGAAAAGGACGACCCGAAATGTCGATCGCAACCCGCGTCAGCGCCTCGTCCATCGGCACGTGCACATCGGCGTAGCGCGTGATCCCCTTCATATCGCCGAGTGCCTGCTTCACCGCCTGACCGAGGGCAATAGCGACATCCTCCGTCGTGTGATGATGGTCGATGTGCAGATCGCCCTTTGCTTTGACGGTAATATCAATTCGCGAATGACGGGCCAGCAAGTCGAGCATATGATCGAGGAACCCGATGCCGGTCGCGACTGATGCGCGGCCGGCTCCGTCGAGATCGACAGCAACCTCGACGTCGGTTTCCTTGGTCTTGCGCTTTACGGCGCCCTTGCGCATGGCGAATATCCTTTGTTCGCGCGCCTTTTATCAGGCGTTTGCCGGATTCGCCACAGGCGTTGCGAATGGTTTGCAAATGCGCAACGTCATACCTAAATGTCGTTGGTCTCGGGGGTTTTAAGCGCATGTCACCGAACGAACTTCCCGCCTGGCACGGCACGACCATTTTAACTGTCCGCAAGGACGGCAGCGTCGTTATCGGCGGAGACGGACAGGTTTCGATCGGCCAGACCATCGTCAAATCCAATGCCAAGAAGGTACGCCGACTCGGCAAGGGCGACGTGATTGGCGGCTTCGCCGGCGCCACCGCAGACGCATTTACCCTGTTTGAGCGCTTGGAAGGCAAGCTCGAACAATACCCGGGGCAGTTGACCCGCGCCGCCGTCGAGCTCGCGAAAGATTGGCGCACCGATCGCTATCTGCGTCGCCTCGAAGCCATGATGATCGTCGCCGACGCCAACGTGTCATTGGTCCTTACCGGGACTGGCGACGTGCTGGAGCCGGAGAACGGGGTCATGGGCATCGGTTCCGGCGGCAACTACGCGCTTGCCTCGGCCCGCGCTTTGCTCGACGGACCACTCGATGCGGAGGCCATCGTCCGCAGGTCGCTCGATATCGCAGCCGAAATTTGTGTGTTCACCAACCGCAACGTCACCGTCGAGACGTTGAAGGCCTGACAACATCGTCGTTGCATGTACGAGTTTCGTCCCATGACCGCCGACCACTTGCCGCTGGTTCGGCGCTGGCTCGGCGAGCCGCACGTCGTAAGATGGTGGGGCGAAGCTGAGCAGCAATTCGATCTCGTCCGAGGCGATCTCGATGAACCGGCCATGGACCAGTTCATTGCAACCAGCGGCGCTCGCCCTTTCGGCTATCTGCAATGCTACGATCCCAAATCCTGGGACAATTGCTGCTTTGGGATGCAGCCCGCAGGAACGCGCGGAATTGATCAATTCATCGGCGAGGTTGACATGCTCGATTGCGGCCACGGCTCCGCTTTTATTCGCTCTTTCATCGACCGCCTGCTGACGGCGGGAACACCACGCATCGTTACAGATCCGGATCCCGCGAATGCACGCGCTATTCGCGCATACGAAAAAGCGGGTTTTCAAAAAGATCGCCTCGTCGACACGCCCGATGGACGTTCTCTCCTAATGGTACGCAACGCATGACCGACTTCTCTCCGCGTGAAATCGTATCCGAACTTGATCGCTACATTGTCGGCCAAGGCGACGCCAAACGCGCGGTTGCCATTGCGCTGCGCAATCGCTGGCGGCGTCTGCAGCTCGATGAAAAACTCCGTGAAGAAGTCCTGCCGAAAAATATTCTGATGATCGGGCCGACGGGTGTCGGTAAAACCGAGATTTCCCGGCGCCTCGCCAAGCTTGCCGGCGCGCCGTTTCTCAAAGTTGAGGCGACCAAGTTTACGGAAGTCGGATACGTTGGACGCGACGTTGAACAGATCGTCCGTGATCTCGTCGAGATCGGCATCGCGCTAGTCCGCGAAAGAAAACGCAAGGACGTGCAGGCGCGCGCCGAGCAGTCGGCTGAAGAACGCGTGTTGAGTGCCCTCGTCGGGCCCGGTGCAAGTCCGGCAACGCGCGAGAGTTTCCGCAAGAAGCTGCGTGAAGGCGAGCTCAACGACAAGGAAATCGAAATCGAGGTGCAGGCCGGCGGTGCCAGCATGCCGATGTTTGAAATTCCCGGCATGCCCGGCGCGCAAATGGGCGCGATCAATATCGGCGACATTTTCGGAAAGCTCGGCGGTGGCCGCACCAAGACACGTCGTGTCACCGTCGAGGAATCCTACGACATCTTGATCAACGAAGAATCCGACAAGCTGCTCGACAATGATCAGCTGGTTCAGGAATCGATCCGCGCCGTCGAACAGAATGGCATCGTTTTTCTGGATGAGATCGACAAGATCGCCGGCCGCGAAGGCTTGCGTGGTGCTGACGTGTCGCGCGAGGGCGTGCAGCGGGATCTATTGCCCCTAATCGAAGGAACCACCGTGAATACCAAGCACGGGCCGGTAAAGACCGACCACATTCTGTTCATTGCTTCCGGTGCTTTTCACATCTCCAAGCCATCGGACTTGTTACCCGAATTGCAAGGCCGCCTGCCAATCCGCGTGGAGCTCAAAGCGCTTACCCGCGATGATCTCCGCCGTATTCTCACCGAGCCGGAAGCCTCGCTGATCAAACAATATGTGGCGCTGTTGGACACCGAGGGCGTGAAGCTCGAATTCACTGAGGACGCCATCGATGCCATCGCCGACATTGCTGTTGCCGTAAATGCCAGTGTCGAGAACATCGGTGCTCGCCGGCTTCAAACGGTGATGGAGCGTGTCCTCGACGAAGTGTCATTTGCAGCGCCAGACCGCTCGGGTGAGACGGTCAAGATCGACGCCGACTACGTGCAGAAGCATATTGGGGACCTGGCCAAGAACGCAGACCTGAGTCGATTTATTCTTTAATCCGACTTCAGGCCCTACCTGATCGCCGTATCCGAACGTAAAGTGCGCCCTCGCCCCCGTGGGTGATGTGCGCCTCCTCGAACCCGACAACGCACGCACGAAATTCCGGCAGGCCCAGCCAGTGCGGCACCTGCCGCTTGAGGATGCCCCGCTCACTTTGGCCGGTGCCTTTCCCGGTGATGACCAGGACCAACCGGGCGCCGCGCGAACTCGCCGCACTCAGGAAGCGCAACAAAGTAGCGTGAGCTTCGCGCTGCGTCAGCCCGTGCAAATCGAGGCGCCCATCGATCGGTTCCTTGCCGCGCGCAACGCGTTGTTTCGCCCTGCGGCCGAGTGACGTCAGCGGGGGGAGCGGCTTCTTCTCCGGAATTGGTCGCGGGATCGATGCAGATCGGACTGCGGGCGCAGCCGGCCGAGCAGTCGCTGATCCGTGCTTCACTTCGTATTCGCCAGGCGCAGTCTCCCGCATCGGCGCAATCGTTCTCGTTACCGTGGTCCACAACACACGTTCCTCGGGGGAAAGAACGCGACGCCGTTTGCCGTCGCCGGAACTCATGGTCTCAGGGGCGTGGCTTGGGTCGGGGCGCCGGCACGTTCGCCGTTGCTGGCGTGCTCGTTCGCGCAGCGGCAGTGACAACCATTGCCGGGCGCGGTTTCGGAAGCGGGATATCCTTGGAGGCCGCAATCGCGGTGCCGCCAACAGGCACGTTCTGAGGCACCAGCATGACGAATTGCCCGAATTGCTTGATGCGACCCGCAATATGACTGATCTCTTCGCCGTGCCCGAAATAAATATCGGCCCGCGCCGGCCCGACGATAGCAGAACCTGTATCTTGTGCGAACAACAAGCGGCGGAATCTGGTTTCGGGCTTTTCGCTCTCGATCGGCAAATGGGCTTCCACCCAGATCGGGGTCCCATAAACGTGGATGCGCTTGTCCACCGCCAGCGAGCGCCCAGCAGTGAGCGGAACACCTTGCGCGCCGATGCATTCGTCGCTCGCACGCAATGGCGTTTCCTGGAAGAAGACGAATGATCGGTTTTTGCGGCGCAACGCTTGGCCCTCTTCCGGGTTCGCTTCCATAAAGTCGCGGATCTTGTCCATCGACATTTCTTCCTTGGAAACGATGCCTCGGTCGATCAAATATTTTCCGACCGGCGTATAGGGCATGCCGTTGCTCGCAATATAGTTGAGGCGCAGGAGCTTGCCGTTATCGAGCTTGACCCGCGTAGAGCCCTGGATCTGCGCAAAGAACGCGTCAATCGAACTCTTGACGTAGCAAATCTCCAGGTCTTTTCCGGCCAGCGCACCGTCTTCAATCCTGCTGCGATCGAGATCAGCAAACACCTTGCTTTTCTTGCGCCTTACTGTTTCGGCCGGCGCGGCGTAAATCGGCACCGTGTATTCATCGCTTGGAAAGCGCGAGCCATCCACCTCTGTTTCGTAGTACCCAGTAAAGAACCCTTCGGGCTGACCTCCCGGCATGACCCGTACCGGCTTGAAATTGCTCTCGAAGAACGCCCGCGCCTGGTCACGATCAAGTTGACCAGCGGCTACCGCACGTTCGCACGCCTTGAACAACCCGCCCAAAATCGGTCGTGCCGAACGCATTGTCTTGTTTGCGTTCACGATCGCGCGACAGCTGTTCAGGAATGTGGCGAAGGCGGCGGCTTGGTCATCGTCCCGCCAGCCGTCTAGCACGGAAAACGAGAGCATCTCCAATTTGGCATTGCGCACACTGAGCGCGTCCGCCGGCGCGCACGCGGCCGCGACGAAGCAGAGACCCAATCCGAATTTAGCGAGTGAGCAAAGGCTCGTGCGCGGCATGCCTATTGCCCGGCCTCCGTTGCGAGCAGCTTCCAATTTGGATCGCGTGAACTTACGTCGCGCGCAAATGTCCAAATGTCAGTGATATCGGTTACCCGCTCAGCATTGCCGTCAATAACGTTGCCTTCTTTGTCGCGTGTCACTGAAACAAGCTTTGACTGAAAGCGAACGGTGACTTGCGCGTTGCGCCCGCGCAGTTCGGCTCCAGTGATGTCAGCATTGTCGATCGACACAAAACGGCTTTCCACCGTCTCGCCGCGCTTTTCGCGCTCGCTGATCGCAGCTTCGAATCCATCATACACTTCGCGTGCGAGCAAATTCTTCAAGCTGCGCCGGTCGCCCTCGGCGTAAGCATTGACGATCATTTCATAAGCCGCCCGGGCCCCGGTCAGGAAATGTTGCGCATCAAAATTTGGATCCGCGGCGGTAATCGCATCGAGGCCGGCTGCGACGGTTGAGCCGGGCTCGGCAATCCCCTTCCAACGCTCACCAGAAACATCGGTCGGTTCGGCCGGCTTAGGTACAACGGTGTCCGCTGTGCGATTGGGCAACGAGACGACTTTTTCGGCCGCGGGTCGAACTGGCTCGCGCGCGGAGTAAGGATCATACGGCGGGCGCTCGCGGCCGGTCCGTTGGCCGAGCACGCTACGCAACCGCAGGAAAATGAACACTGCGAGCGCTAAGAAAATGATGGTGTAGATATCGAACACGTCTCGCATGCTTTCGGCTGCAGTAACGGCGCATCGGCCGATTAGCGTTTTGGCCCTCGCCTGCCGGACGACGGAGTGGCCGGCCCCACACCGCTCTTGCATCCGCCGGTGGTGGCACCAGCTAAGGGCCGGATCGCGCCAGAAGCTCGGCGCAATTCAACTCACTTGACCGAACCTTAGACGATCAGGCGGCCTAGGCCAACATCACCGGCCGAGAAACACCGATGAATGTGGCAAAATGGTTGCTGTCCATGTTGCTGGTGCTGCCCCTCATGGAACTGGCGGCATTTATAGCGGTGTCGGCGTTCATTGGTTTCGGCTAGGCTTTGGGTCTGGTACTGGC
>Ga0307305_10000032_pt1 | contig 33054 bp, 26 predicted proteins | sample ER_DNA_186_FD_194512 | JGI IMG/M metagenome (GOLD analysis project Ga0307305, IMG submission 194512) | Bulk soil microbial communities from the East River watershed near Crested Butte, Colorado, United States - ER_DNA_186 | ecosystem: Environmental > Terrestrial > Soil > Floodplain | place... | reverse complement strand
GCCGAGCGTGTTTATGAAACCGTTATTCCGCGCAGCGTTCGTTTGAGCGAGGCCCCGAGCTTCGGCAAATCTATTCTCGAGTACGATACGAATGGAGCGGCCGCCACGGCGTATCGCGCGCTCGCACGCGAGTTCGTCCAGCGGCACGCCTCATCAGTCACTGCTCGCGCGTGATTGCAAAAACAAGCGTGGGAAAACCACGAAAGACTGTTTTCTTTTCAACGTTCATTCCGTTTTTCTCGGCGACACGGCGCGACGGTAAATTGTCGGGATGGATGAGTGAAATCACGCGCGGCAAGTTAAGATCACCAAACGCGTGATCGCGCACGGCTTGCGCCGCTTCGGTCGCGAGTCCTCGACCCCAATAATTGGGATGAAGCCGATAAGCAATTTCGATTTGATTCGTTCCATCGACGTCTTGATGAAGGAAACCGCAATAACCGATAAGCTTGCTGTTCTCACGGAGAATGACTGCGAATTGCGATGGCAAACCGGCCCTGTTCCAATCCAGGATTTTCTCCAGGAAAGCCGCCGTTTGCTCGCGGGAAAAAACACCCAGCGAAAAGCGCATGAAGTCCGGGTTCGCCATCAGCTCGGCTAGAAGATCGACATCGTCCTCGTGGAACGGTCGAAGAATCAAACGGGCTGTTTCGAGAACCGGCATCCAGTGAATGAAGACGAAGAATGAGCGAAATTCGATTCATAATCGAGAGATGCGAGCGAATGATGAAGAATACGCGCGGCCGGCGACGCCGCCGCCGACATCGAGTTTAGGCGAAGTTCGCGAAGCTTCGCACGAATGGACGGCCTGCCATCTTTACAAGCGCGCCACACAAACTGTCTTTGGCGAAGGACCCAAGGGCGCGCCAATCATGTTGGTGGGCGAACAACCGGGAGATTACGAGGACGTCGCCGGCAAACCGTTCGTCGGACCAGCGGGAAAAATCATGGACCAAGCACTCGAAGAAGCGGGAATCGATCGCAGCCACGTTTATGTGACGAATGCGGTGAAGCATTTTAAATGGGAGCCGCGGGGCAAGCGTCGAATTCATAAGAAACCAAACTCACGCGAAATCGCAGCCTGTCGTCCATGGCTTGAGGTGGAGTTGCGCTTAGTGAAACCGAAGTTGTTGGTTTGTCTTGGCGCGACCGCCGCGCAGGCCATTTTCGGACCGTCGTTCCGCGTTACGCGCGAGCGTGGCAAAGTGTTGTCGTCGAAGTTTGCGCCAAAAGTTCTGGCTACAGTTCACCCATCCTCGCTGCTTCGACAGCCTGACGAGGAATCGCGCCAACGCGAATACAAACGCTTCGTTCTCGATCTCCGCATCGCTGTGAAAGCAGCGGCCGAATAACGGACACGGCGGCAAGCATCCTCATCGCAAGGCTTGGGTATTAAGCCATCCCGAATTTAGTACTTTGCCGGTGAAGCAGTCGCAGAAGCAGCTGGCGACGTCGAACTCTTCGTCTTCTTTGTGCCTTCCTTCGTTTTTTCAGCTGCGCCCATCGGCCCCAGTTTGACCGTCTTGGCTTGGAAGGTGCCGTCAGGATTTTTCCAATAGGAACCGCTGGCTTCTTCGTTGTCTTGCATGGTGACAGTGTTTCCACCTTTGGTGATGCTCGTCTTGTCTGTGAGCTGGAAGGCGCGGGATGTCTTTTTACCGGCAATTGTGAATGTTTTGGCACTTCGATCTACCGACAAGATCATTCCGTGAAACGGGATTGGACGGGTACTCTGCTTGCTCGGCGAAGCGGCTGGGGACGCTGTTGCATGGGGGGAAGGCGAAGGTGAACTCGGCGTCCTAGGCATGGTTTGCGCCGTTAGCGGCAGACAAAAAGCTATAGTCGCGACACAGACGCCGCCAATGAGATAAGTTTTGTTTTTCATGATTGTTTGTTCTTGTTCAATTGAGGGATCGCCATGAATCTCGCTGAACGGACGAGATCGCGTCCGTTTTCTTCAACGGATCTAGCGATTTGACCCGCGAGTGCAAGGCCGCTTCTCATGCGAAAATTTGTGGAGGTAAGGGGATTCGAACCCCTGGCCTTCTCATTGCGAACGAGACGCTCTACCAACTGAGCTATACCCCCTCAGAATCTTTCCCGCCAAGTTTTACCGATCAGTTGCGAACGAAAACTATCGAGTTGGAGCTGGATTCAGCAAGTGAAAAGACCTGCTCCGGCCGGGAATGCACCACGGTTCAAACCAAGCTACAGATCAAGCACGTCCTTAGAATCCGCTGTTCTTCTATTCCGGATTTTCAATTTTTGAAATTGAAAAGTGACGATCGGAAGAGCTTCCGGAGTACCCGCATCCGTTACCTCATAAGGGCGGCATTCCAATCCTTGCTAACACATGGAAACGCACATGAGACTAAAGTCCTATTGTGGTGACCCGTCCTGACGAGGCAGTCTTCTGGGTATGAAGAATTACAACTGGTACGGCTGTGGTCTGTTAATTGTTGCGCTTGCGTGCACGACCCTCTCAGGATGCGAAACGAGTGGCACTGGGGCTTCGAGTACGGCATCCGCGTCAGCGGATTCCATGCCTGCATCGAGCGGAAAGAATGCTGGTCGCTTGATCATCCAGAGGGCCGCTAACCTGGGAACCGCCCTGGTCCTGAACGTATCGATAGATGGTAAGCAAGTAGCTGCTCTTCCAAGAGGTCAAACCTACAGCGGTTCCGTTTCGCCCGGGCAACACGTTGTATCTGTCTTGCTCGTCCCAAATGGTTTGCACCTGCTTCCAACGCAAAAGCGTCTGAGCGTGCAGACGGGCCAGACCTACAGCTTCACTGCGATGTGGCAAGGAGAGCGTTTGCTTTTGATGTGATCCAGCAAAGGATAGCTTTCTAGCGGCCGCGCGACATTTCGGATTGCTGCAAGGACACTGTAGCGGGCTAAACCGCCCGCCTCACTTACCGCAGCGAGAGCGTCAGGGTAGCAGACGGAAATTGTCTGGAAGTGACGCGCCGAGACCAGGCGCTTCGCGGCCCACCGCTCGATTAACGCCTCAGCCTGAACTGAGCGCTTCGTGATTTAGGGCGACCTTCGTTGGCGGCGTTGGAATTGGCTGCTGGCCTTTAGCTTTGAGGGATTCGTTTAGACCTGGCAAGTCGCCTGCGAGCAACTGTTCGAACTCTTTGGTCGCATCCGCCAATTCTCGTTTGAGTGTGTCGATATAGGCAATCTGGTAGTCACCTGGTTTTCCTTCGTAGCTGAGAATGGCGCCATAGAGTTGATCGGTGTGCTCCCGTAGGCGCTCTTCGCCAGTGATTGCTCCACCTTCCGTTGTAGCGACAATTTTCTTGCGGACAGCGTCAACTTTCCCATCGAAATTGGAGATGTTTTTGCGAAGCGAATCCCCTTCCGATAATGCTGCGCCAGTCCTCGCCAGCGCCGAGCGCAAGAACATAATCCGGTCCATCAGCGCACTTTCTTCGCCAAATAAAGCATGCACTTTCATCGCCGCGTCGAACTGCTCTTTCCGATCGGCCTCACTGAATTTCGCGCGCCGATCAAGGCCTACAGTCAGCTTCGTTTCTGAAACCTTTCCTGCCTTGGTCATTCGCACGGTGTATGTCCCGGGAATTAAACGCGGACCCACGGTGCCGCTAAACGCGATTTGCGCAGCAGGTGGGACGCGCGGCGGCTTTTCGCGCATAGTCCACGTCACACGATTAAGTCCGGGATGCTTACTGGCGGGCAATTCGTCGATCACGCGGCCGGATGCATCCACGACTTCCAGTTTTAACTTACCGAAGAGATGACGTGAACGCTGATAATACGTGATCACCGCAGCGTCGGGCGGATTATCGCCCACAAACGCCGCATCGCCATTGGCCCATCCTCCAGTTCCTTCGATCCGCTGCTGAACAGGGCGCGCTGACACGAACACGGCTTCCTGCTTCAAAAGGTCCGGCGTTAGAGCACGCAGTGGCGTGATGTCATCAACGATCCAAATGCCGCGACCGTGCGTTGCCAGAACCAGATCATTTTCACGCGGCTGGATCACGAGATCGCGAACAGCCACCGCGGGAAAGTGATTGCCCTTAAATTGCGCCCAGCTTTTTCCGCCGTCGATCGAAATCCAAAGTCCAAACTCCGTGCCGAGAAAAAGCAGGCTAGGCTGGATTACATCTTCTTTGATCACGTGCGCGTATCCCCGAATGCCTTTCGCGTGCTGCGCGGTAACGAGCGGCGTCCAAGTCTTGCCGAAATCCGTAGTCCGGAAAACATAAGGCGCCATATCCCCGAATGTGTGGCGATCGAAAGCAGCATAAGCCGTGCCAGGCTCGAAGTTGCTTGCCTGCACCCAACTGACCCAGGAATTCTTCGGCAGGCCAGGAACGTTGCCGACGACATTGTTCCAAGTTTTGCCGCCGTCACGGGTGAGTTGAAGATTCCCGTCATCGGTGCCTACCCAGATCAACGACTTGTCTTTGGGTGACTCGCTGATCGAATAAATCGTTGTGTGCATTTCCGCCGACGAATTATCCACGGTCACGCCGCCGGACTGCTCTTGCTTCTGCTTCTGTGGGTCATTCGTTGTTAGATCGGGTGAGATGCGATCCCAAGTCTGGCCGTGGTCGCGGGAGCGAAATAAAAATTGTGCTCCGATGTAAATCGCTCCCTTCTCATTGGGCGATAGCGCGATCGGCGTATTCCAATTGAAGCGCAGCTTTTCCTTGTAATTCGGTCTCGGCTGGATGTTTCGGGCCTGGTGCGTGTATCGGTTCACTCGTGCGACGTTGCCCCCCTGATACTCGGCGTAGATGTAATCGGGATCGGCCGGATCAGGAAACATCCAGAAACCGTCGCCGTTGTACATGTTCTCCCACTGCGCGTTAGTGATGCCGCCGGGATACTGCGACTCGCCTACCCAGGAACTGTTGTCCTGCAAACCGCCATAGACACGATAGGGATCGTTGTCATCAACGCTGACGTGATAGAACTGTGACACCGGCAGATTCTGACCTTTCCACCATTTGCTGCCGCCGTTGTATGAATACCACATCCCGCCATCGTCACCGCTGAAGACGGTTTGCGGATTCGTCGGATCGATCCAGACATCATGCGCGTCGCCGTGCGTTCCCTGAAAACCGCCCACCACCGCGAAGCTCTTGCCCGCGTCCTCGCTCAAAATTAGCGCACCGTCGGGTTTGAACAGGCGATCCGGATTTTTTGGATCAACAATCAGTTTCGCGAAGTAGAACGGACGCCAGACCATCCAATTGCTTTTGTCCCGTTTGTCCCACGTCATTCCGCTGTCGTCGGAAACGAAGAGCGCGCTATCGGGTGATTCGACAAAAGCGTAAACGCGCTTGGCATTGGACGGCGCAATAGCCACCGCGATCCGGCCATACGGCTTTTTGGGGAAACCCTTGTTGGCCTCGGGCGTAATCTCCGTCCAAGTGTTGCCGCCATCCGTCGAACGGAATAATCCGCTGGCAGAAGGTGCGGTCGGACCATCGCCGCCAGAGCGGTACTCCCATCCTTGGCGGCGAAAATCCCACAGACTCGCGAACATTATGTCCGGATTCGTCGGATCGATCGCGATGTCCGTGCAGCCGGTAGATGGGTTCGGATTTTTGAGAATTTGCGTCCATGTCTTGCCTCCGTCCGAAGTCTTGTAAAGACCGCGATCAGGCGAATCGCTCCATAACGCACCGGGCACCGCGGCAAAAACCGTGTCGCCGTTTTTCGGACTAACCGCGATTCGCGCGACGCGTTCCGATTTGTCCAAGCCGACGTGCGTCCATGTCTCGCCTCCATCCGTGGACTTGTACACTCCGTCTCCGATCGAAACACTGTTGCGCGTCCAGGACTCGCCCGCTCCGATCCAAACGTTTTTTGCGTTGTTGGGATCGATTGCGATCGCGCCGATTGATTGCACCGGCTGTTCATCAAACACTGCCCGGTATCGCGTTCCGCCATCATCCGATTTCCAGACACCGCCGCTAGCTGCACCAACAAACAGTGTGATCTTACCGGAAGGCTCTCTGGCTCCAGCGATGGCCGAGATGCGTCCGCTCATGGTCGCCGAGCCGATGTTGCGCGCGCCGAGACCGGAGATTGTTGCGGAGCCATACGGTGTCTCCTCCGCTTGGGAAACAATGGCGCAAAGAAACAGCGCGGTAGGTAAAAGGAACTTCAGGGAGCACATGCGTGATTGAATGAGAAATTATTTGGAAGCGGCGGCGGGAAAATGAAACATCGCGTCATCGACTGGGACGTTGGCCTCGGCTCTATCGATAATAATCTTTTGTTTGTCAGGATCGCCCTTGCGACCGGATTCGATAGACGTCGGAACAAACACGCCGGCGGTTTTCTCGTAGTCCCCGAGATCGATCTCAACTTCCTCTTGCGCGCCGTGTTTGGTCCGCTGCGTCAAAATTCGGATCTCCAAGAAGTGATCAGGATCAAGGTAAACAAAACTCACATCGCCATTCTTCCGCACGACTTTCAGTTTGTAAGCAAGTGTTCCATCGACATCTTCAGTGCCGAGGTAATCCACCGTGCTTTGCTTGGCCTTCCAATCAACCAACGGCCCATCAATCTCGGCATCTTCCATCAGCGATTTAACGTCGTCCGCTGACATTTTTTCCGGATCCTTGCGGCCTTGGAACGGCGATATCTTCCATCCCTCTTTCCCGTCATATGCGTCGACCTGGGTCATGCCCTGAAGAGTCGCTTCGGTGCGCACTTCGCCCGGCCGCTTTTTTGTTTGCAGGTAGGCCAACTGAATCTTGCCCTGGTTCACGAGCATTTTGCCGGTGAGCCGAAGCGATTGAAGCGCGTGCAAAGCATCGGAGCCGCCCTTTGCTTCGACGTTTTTCGACACCAGCTCATCGAGTGTTGGTGCATTTTTCTCTTGAGCGAATCCTGCCGGTGCGATGAGCGCGACGGAAATGAGAAGGATTACAAAACGTAGATGCATGTGAGATTGATTGACAATGCGAATTACGAAACGTTGAAAACGCACCGATATGCAAAGGAGATGCAAACGCAAGTTGTCCTCCCAAGCTTTTCGAAATTAGTTTTTCTTTTTAGCCTAACGCACCAAACGCGAGGCCGAGACTGTAAGTTACCACGGCAACAATCACGCCGATCCACGTCATTTCGAGGCCTGATGCCCACCACGAACGGATCGTGATCAGCGATTTCAACGCACCAACTGCGAAGTGCGCAACCAAACTGATGCCAAACGACACAATCACCGCATTCAAGCCTCCCATGAAAAAGAATGGAACGATTGGAACGAAAGCGCCGATTGCGGTTGAGATGGCAGCCGAGACTGCGGATGTCCACTGGTTCGGGAAGCGATGCTCGGATAATCCGAGCTCACTCTGAGCCATCGCCTGCACGAACTGTTCGGGCTGTTCGGCGAGGCGTTCCGCCATTCGCTGCGATTCTTCAGGGTTGAATCCTTGCAGCTGATAGAAGAGCGACATCTCTTCGATTTCTTCCTCGGGATTTTCTTCCACTTCCGTTCGCTCCCGCGAGATTTCTGCTTCATAAACCTCGCGTTCACTCTTCGCGGCGAGATACGCCCCAGCTCCCATGGAGAGAGTCGAAGCGAGCATCCCCGCCAAACCGGATATGAGCACGTAATGTTGCTGGTTATTGGTCGCGCCCGCGACGCCGGAAACGATTCCGAACACCGCGCCAAGTCCGTCATTTGCGCCGTAAATCGCGTCGGCTACCCAGCTGCCACCGCGCCCATGCCAGCGCTCGCGTTTCAAAATCGCATCGAGGGCTGTCTTCGGACCAGTCGGCGGAGCCATCGCGCTCAACGCCCGCGCGTGCGCCTTCTCCTCGAGTGCGCTCGCGCGAAGAAAATCCTGTACATCGTGCTCTCCGGCCAGCGCCCGCTCGGCCTGATCCCGAAATTCCGCTTCGTGCCGTTCTTCCGCTGCTTCCATTCGGCGAATAGCTATCTCCGCGCCGGCGATCTTATTCCACCAACGGTTTAGCCGGCGACCGATCGTATTTTTGAAAATGGGCGGCTCGACTCCGAGATCTCGCAGCTTTTTTTCCCAGCGTTGCGCATGACGTTCTTCTGCTTCCGCCATGCGCAAGAGAACTCCTTTGCGTTTCTCATCGACTTCGCGCCCAGCAAGATCGCGATACACCTGCGCTGTTTCGACTTCAGCGCGCCAATTCCGCTCGACTACTTCGATCGTTTCTTTTCGATCCGTTCGACTGCCGCTCAGGACAGGTCCTTTCGCGGCGCCGGATGGATTTTCGCTTTTCATTTGTCTAATCCGCTGGCGCCACCGCGGCGCTGATTTGCGGCTCGGCTCTCGCTCCTAACTGCTGCGCAGTAATCACCAGCGCCACCGAACCGATGATAACAGCCGCGGCGATCAATGTGCGCATTGTCAAAGTTTCTCCCGCAAAAGCGGCGCCAAGCAGGACCGCCACGATCGGGTTCACGTACGCATAGGTGGCGACTTTCGCCGGATCACAATGGCGCAACAGCCAAATGTAGGCAGTGTATCCAACCACGGCTCCGATGATCACTAAATAGACAAATGAAGCGACTGATAAGATCGACATGGAATTCAGATGGAAGCGCCGTGGCTCGCCACTGACGATGCCGGCAAGCAACAAGAGCAGTCCGCCGCAAAGCATCTGTTGAGCAGCGGTGAGAAACGGAGAGGCCGCATGTTTTGCCCTGCGCGAATAAAGTGAGCCCGCCGACCAGATGAAGGATGAAACAAGCAAGATCGACATTCCAATGGCGGGATGCCGTCCACCGTTCGAAGAAAGCCGCAGCGCCGGACCGAGTAAAATTCCAACGCCGATAAAACCTCCCGCGAGGCCGAGCCAAACAATTGGTGTTGGCCTGGGCGCCATTCCACTCGCCCACCCCAGGACGACGATGTAAATTGGAACGATTGCCACAATTACCGCGGCCAATCCCGAGTCGATATACTTTTCGGAGATTGTCACTCCGCCGTTTCCGCCGAGAAGCAAACAGGCGCCGATAATTAATGAAGTGCGCCAGTTCGCCCAACTCGCTTTACCAATGCCTTGCGACCACGCGATCGCATACATGATCAGCCCGGCGAACAGAAATCGAGTGCCCGCCATTAAAAACGGCGGAATGGTTTCAATCGCAAATCGGATTCCAAGATAAGTCGAACCCCAAATCAGATAGAGCGCGGCGAACGCGACGATGATCGAAATTTTTCTTGGGGCGGGCATGAAGCAATGACAATCTGCCATTCGCGCGACAGAGCAAACATGCGGTTTTGGGGCAGCTGTAGTCGCGTCGCTGCGCGAAGCGCCGCTTCCTCACGAGATCGCCGCCGGGAGACCGGCGGGTACAATTCTATCGCCTTCGAAAAATTAATCGGTAAAGGAGCAAGAGCAGCATCGCGCCGACGATCGACATGATCCAACGTGCGGTATAGGTCTCGTTGCCGGTAACGAGGCGACCGAGCCATGTGCCAACGAAGGCACCGGCGATACCGAGCAGCATAGTGATAATACAACCGCCGGGATCTTTGCCAGGCATCAAGAGTTTCGCGATGGCACCAACCACAAGGCCGATAATCAATGTCCAAATAATCGAGTTAGCAGTGAAGTCCATAATGTGTCTGCGCATTTAACTGCGGAAGACAATCCCCACGCAAGACAATCGTTACGAGTATAGGGGCTTGACTTGACTCGGGATTAGTCAGGTCAGAAACTTTCGGCAGTTCTTTGTTTCGCTTAATGGATCGGCGGGTTGTCGATCCAGCGGGGGAACCAAATTCCGTCCGGGAATGCCGGATGGATCGGGGCGAATGATGCGCGGCATCGAGAGTATTTAATGACTCCAGCCCGACAGTTAACCTCGTCAGCATCATTAAAAGGGCAAAAGGATGTCGTGGGAATCGCCGACGAAATCGACCTGATCGTTTACGCGTGACACCGCTCCCCGCTTGTAACCGGGAAAAATTCCCTGTTACAGCGTTGACTTGCGCTATTAGAACCGCTTAAAGATAACGTGTGGCCCGCTCTTCCACGACCTTCCCCCGCAAGTGGAACTCTACAGAGACAACCGTCATTCGGGTTCCGAAGGGAATTGCCACAGAACTTCTCAAGATCGCTCGCCGCCTCGATATCTCTGGGAAGTTTCGGATTCGAGAAGAGCCGGGCGTGCTGATTTTGGAATTTGCCCCGTCGCGGAAGGTCAGTTACAGCGCTACAAAACTCGTCAATGTCGCAAGTGTTCCGCAACGCAGTCCGTTTAGATATCCTGGCGGCAAGACGTGGCTCGTCACGTATATTTAGCCTAACAGCCTTCAACGTGTCCTATCCTGGCGAAGTAATCTTTCGGGCTTCGTACAACATTTTCCCAGACGAAGATCTCGTCGTTGAGGCCGATGGTGCCGGCGGGGCGACGCTTCTTGTCGTCGAAGGCAACTATCCTATCGATTATCTGGTGAAGGCTCAGCACGAATTCGACTCGGAAGAGGAAGCTTGCGAAAAAGCCGATCAGATGGCGGAATAGTTACTCCGGTTAACTGATAGTGCTCGAGAAGTCGCGACGAAACTCTTCGTAGATCACACGGAGAACTTTCTGACGATCTTCGGCATCTTCGAATCCCGTCGCCAATCCCAACAAGTGTTCGCGCTTGATGGATTGCACCTTCATATTTATCAAGTATCGCCTGATATCCTCTGCGATGTCATCAATCACCAGGATCACGTTTCCGTCCTGAAGTCGCTCGATGTCAAAATTCAGCTTTAGTTCCGCATAGAGTTTGTCGGCTTCGGCTTTCGTGTGCACACGCAGCTTCTTGACTTGGTAAACCACTCCGAAGTTTGTGGCCAAATCGACTCCTCGATCGTGTGCAGAAGTCCGAGTGTCCCGATAAATTTTGCATGCGAACCTTTCCAAATGCACCTTGATCAACGCGAAGCTTACTATTTCAAATGTCGTCGCGTTGCACTCGATTTGTTGATTAATAAGCTTAATAAAAGCTTCGGCATCAGCCGCGATCTCCAGCCGAGTTTGAGCCTCGGCAAGCTGAGGAATTACGCCGATCCGAGCGTCAATGTGTTGCTTAATCCGATCGGGTAACCATGCAGAAAGCTCGGTTGAATAGTTCGCGAACACCGGGGCAAGTTCGTACTGCAAATGTCCTATCGATTTGAGGAAGCGATAACGGGACATTCTCATCCCGTAGGCATCCTCGTACTTTGCGCCGATGTGAACATCATGGCCAAGATGCTTCTTCAGAGAACGCACTGCTGCTTCGTAGGCGGCGCGAAGTTCGGTGTCAGTGAACACTGCTTTTTGCGTGGTGAGATACTGTCGCAGCACTCCTAATCCAAGAGCCGGCATGATCACTTTAGTCTGCGAGTTCTTGAGCATTCGCTCGAACTCGGCTTTGCAGTCAACGACGGTCCTAAGGGGTTGATGTTTCATTCGCTATTCGGACTTCATCGACTTAAAAGAAAAATAGACCGGCCTGTAATTCAAAGCGCGCACCAATCCATTGGCTGTTTTGTTGGATGAACTAATATGTTGTCGATTCGACCAATAAAATCCCGAGAATCTTCTTCTGCGATCTCCTCTGCCGCGCGCAATCGATCCAAAAATCCAATCTGGCCGAGCACAACCGGTTCCGTCGTCTGCAATATAGTCTCGCCAACCCATGGAAATATCGTGTCGTTTTCAAGAAAGCGATTTGGACAGGTTGTGATTAGCGGTCCAGTAAGCGTCACGCGTTTATCGTCGCCCTGCTCATATTTTCGAAGTGAGCAAACCCCGCCCTTCTTGTTGCAAATGCGATCCTTTTGAAACGGACAATTCAAGCCGGTAATGGTCTTAGTACCGATCTCAAGTTTCGCTTGGTCCTGACGCTGTTTCGCAGATAACAACTCGAACGAACTACCGTACCACTCGCCAATAGAGTATCGGCTACGCACTTTTGTTTGTTTGCCCGCCATCGCGGTGCGTAATACCACAACGAGTCGCTTAGGACGATACTAACTTGAGCACGATCGGATTCGCAGACAAAAACGCACAACGGCGGCGTCTCTTAATTGAACCCAAACGCGCTGAGGACAGCGGCCGCTACAACCTAAAGTTCGATCACTTGCGCTGAGTGGATGTCTTGGCTCGCCCGAATTTCCGCGAGCAACGCCTCGTCCGGCGCAGTATCGAGATTCAACACGGTAAGCGCTGTGCCACCGGCCTGATTTCGGCTGAGTGACATCGTGGCGATGTTGACGCCGTGATCGCCAAGCAAAGTCCCGATGCGGCCAACCATGCCGGGACGATCGGTGTTTTCGAGCACGAGCACAACGCCGTGCGGCCGCGCTTCCACCGGGCGGCTGTTTACGCTGACGATCCGCGGTGTAGCTCCGAAAAATGCGCCGCCCACTGAAACCTTTTTTCCCTCGGCGAGAGCGGAGATTTCCAGCAAGTCGGTGTAATCGCCGAGCGCGCTCAATCGCGTTTCGGTTACTTTGAGTCCGAGACTTTCGGCGAAGACGGGGGCATTCACTTCGTTGACGTCGGTTCCGCGGGCCGCCTGCAAAAAGCCTTTCAGGATCGAGCGTGTGATCGCAGTCGTGTCCACTTCGTTTACTTTTCCGCTGTAGTTGATGTTCAAGCTATCGACGCGTTTCGGCGCAATTTGTGAGAGGAATCGGCCGAGTTTCTCGCCGAATCTCAGATGTGGGCCGATAATCGCCAGCGTTTTGGCGTCGAGGTTCGGCATGTTGACGGCGTTGCGGATCGTTCCTTCGAGGAGCGCAGCGCGAATCGAATGCGCAATCTCAATTCCGACGCTTTCCTGCGCTTCCGCCGTGGAAGCGCCGAGATGCGGCGTGAGAATAAGATTCGGCGCGGAACGAAGCGGCGAATCACTTGGCAATGGCTCAATTTCGAACACATCCAGCGCCGCGGCTGCAACATGTCGATCTTGCAATGCATTGGCGAGTGCGGTTTCGTCGATGAGACCGCCGCGCGCGCAGTTGACGATGCGCACGCCCCTTTTTGTTTTCCGCAGACGCGCTGCGTCGAGAATGTGTCGCGTCTCGGGTGTGAGCGGTGTGTGCAACGAAATGAAATCGGAAGTTGCCAGCAGATCGTCCAGTTCGTCGACAAGTTCGACTTGCAGACTTCGGGCGCGTGTCGCGGAGAGATACGGATCGTATGCGATCACGCGCATGCCGAACGCAATCGCGCGTCGGCTCAGCTCGCTTCCGATCCGGCCCATGCCGATGACGCCGAGCGTTTTGTTGTAGAGCTCGACACCTTCAAGATTTTTCCGATCCCATTTTCCGCCGCGTACGGTTGCATCGGCTTGCGGAATCTTCCGGGCCACGCTCAGCAGCAGTGAGAATGCATGTTCAGCGGTCGAGACGGTGTTTCCTCCCGGCGCATTGAGCACAAGCACGCCGCGTCGGGTCGCCGCCTCAACATCTACATTATCCACGCCAACGCCGGCGCGGCCGACGGCCTGAAGACAGGTCGCAGCCTTCAAAATATCCGCCGTAACTTTCGTCTGACTGCGGACAACGATCGCGCTGAACTCGGGAATAATTTCGATCAGCTCTGTTTCGCTCAGGCCCGGTTTAATCATGATATCGAGCGCGCCCTCTCGGCTGAGTTCATCAATTCCGCGCTGCGAAATGGAGTCAGCGATCAGAATCTTCGGTGCGGTCATACAACAACAGCAAACTCCAACGTCCAACCCGCCTCCGCAAGGCTACGGCGCGGCAGGCGCTCAACGTCCAACGCTCAATGTTGTAGCCACGGCCCGGTGGGCCGTCCATGATAACGAATATTCCGACGCGCCACAGGCGCGTGGCTACAGTTTATCCGAAAATGACGAGCTGAATGGAATCGGGCAATTGTTGGGCGACGTTGGTGGCGACACTGCCGCGAAGCAATTTTGCCATGGCCGAGCGTTGTGACGCGCCGATGATGAGATAATCGACGCCGAGGGTCGCCGATAGATCGAGAATGGTGGTCGCGGTATCTTCGCTCACGGCGTAAACCGGCTGAACGCAGATGTCGCGTTCGGCCCCCAGCTTGAGCATCAACGACATGATGGCATTCGCCTCAGGATTTTCCTGCCAACGCGTACGAGCGATCGGCGCAGGAGCGCCACCGTAAAACACGGCGATCTCTTTAACATAGAGCACACAAAGAGTGGCTTTGCGTAATTGCGCTTCATCGAGGGCGAAGCTGAGCACCGGTGTTATGCCGCGCGCCGCGACCATGATTTTTTGACCTTCTTGCAAGCGTGGTTGCATCGTCGCGACGAGATCCGGTGAAACCATCGCCGCAACCTGGCGGGTGACGGTGAGCGTGGTAAAGCCGGCACGCTTTTGGGTCCAGGCACGCAATGCCAAACCGACGCCGAGCACGCATAGGACGAAGAAAAGCGCGTCCGGCTTGGTGCGCGCCAGAGTCAACTCAACAAAAAACAGAATGGTGAATGTGAAGCCGAATAAGATGCGGTCGTACCAAGTAAAGCCAATCGCGCGATTGAAGGTGCACGAACCCAGATTGACCGTAATCGCTCCGACCACACCGATCGCATACAAACCAGCGAGTCCTTGGAAATTTGTCGCCGTCAACAAGACGATAGTGGGCAGGCCCACCGCGATGAGGAGCGGATACAGCGGGACGCCATGTCGATTCAGCCGTTTGAAGTGCGGCGGCATTTCGCCATCGCGCGCCGTCATGTAAAGCAAACCGATCATAGCCACGATCGCGGTGTTCGCAGCGCTCAGCAGCAACAACAGAAACACAATGCCGACGACCCAGCCGAACGCCTGGCCAAACCATAGTCCGAGTGACGCGGTTCCGAATTGTTCGGCAATGAATCGCAGCATATCCTCGTGCCGCTTCGTCAGCGCAGCAGCGATGGCGCTCTTGGTGGTCAGTCCGAGCGTCTTTCCCATCACCGCGGGAAGCGAGAGCATCGCCCAGCCAAGCAGAGCCGTGCCGAGCACAACCTCGATGGCTACAGGCGTGATCGCTCTGACCGATTCGCGCGCCACGCTTGGCCGGTCCGGAGTCGAACCGGGATCAAGCTTCATAACGCCGGTCAGATTCGCGATTGCCTCCACGCCCGAGAGCGCGAGAATCACGCCAACAAATTGAACCCAGAGCGCGCGCAAACTTTCATGGCGCGGCTCTAGAAAATGCGTGGTGAAGTGCGGCGCGCTTACCGCGATCAGTGCCACGACCACAATCACAGTTGGCGCAGCCAAGGCGACCGCCAAACTGCCCGAGTGCTTTGGTCCAAACCAATTGATAAACCCGAGGAAAAGCAAAACGCCGATAGTGGTGAACGCAATGTGATCTTTGAGAAACTTCAGCCAGAAGATGTCTTCTGCGCCGGCAATGATATAGGTCAGACCGGACCAGCCACTCAGCGCTGCGGTCACGGTAAGATCCGCGATGAGCAGCAGCGCACCGACAACGGCAAGCAATCGTCCTTGCGAGCGCGCCGCGGAATAAACGCCCCCGCCATCGGGGAAATAGCGGCAGATGACAGCGTAATTGACTCCCACAAGACCCGTGAGCACGCAGACTGCGAGAATGATCGGCAGTGACGAGAAGCCAGCGGCTACGAAGGCAAGACCGATGACATAGGCTTTGCTCGTGCCCCAGTCGCCGTAGAGCAATGCAGCAGCACGCTTCCAATCCAGGTTGCGCGGGCGGTGCACGCCCGCGGTCTCAGTAACAATTAGGTCGGCCATCTCGCTTGGCGTTGACTCTTCATCGCGGGCTCAACCGGTGACAAGCCCTTTCTCTCAATTCGCGAATGATGTCGCCTGCAGGTGCACCGCGACTTCGATCTCAGCGGTTTGCGGAAACATATCGAGCGGTGTGACCGATCCGATCCTGAATTTCTGCTGCAGATCGGAGAGATCGCGCGCCAGCGTTGCTGGATTGCATGAAACGTAAATGAGCGTGGCTGGTGCAAGACCGACAAGCGTTTTTCGGACGTTTGCGCTCAGACCTGTGGCCGGCGGATCGACAATCACCGTTGTCTTTAGTAATGCGGTTTCTTGCAAAGCGCGGCCCAGCTCTATATCAATGTCGCCCGCAATGTAAGTTTCTTTCGCAGTGGCGTGCTCTTGTGCGGCCGCGATTGCGAATTTGTCCCAATCAATTCCAATAACGCGCACGAACTTGGCGAGCAATCCCTTGGCGAAAAAGCCTGCGCCGCAATAAGCGTCGACCAACAGTTCCTGCTCCGCGGGAATGAGTTGACTAATCAAATGGTGCAGCGCATTTGCCACCGCATCATTGGTTTGAGAAAAGATCCGCGGACCGGATGAAGCGCGCAATGTGTAATGCCCATCGCGCACGTTTTGTGCCCGCAAGTCGGCCAGCGCGCGATTGACCTCCTGACGCGAGATCGGGCAATGCTCGATGTCGATTAAACGATTTGAGTCGCGCCGAAAGAATCCGATCACGCCGTCCTGTGCGTGAACGGTGATGCGATTGCGATAGCCGTACTGTTCGGGCGACGTGATAATCGGTCGCATCCGAACCTCTTTGAGTTTGCCGATTCGCTGGAGAACATCGCGCACCTGCCGCCACTTAATCGCAAGCTGATGTTCGTAGCTGATGTGTTGATAAGCGCATCCGCCGCAGCGGCCAAAGTACGGACATGGCGGCTGGACCCGATCGGGCGAAGACTCGCGCACATTGACAAGTTCACCCTCGGCGAATTGTTTTTTCTCGCGCACGATCTTCGCCGAGACAAGCTCACCGTCGATGGTGTACGGAACAAAAACTGCCTTGCCACTTTCACGTCCGACACCCTTCCCGCCGAACGCGACGTCTTGAATTTTAAGATCGACAATGCGCAAAGAAGGATGCTCGCGTGGGCAAATCGCCTACGCTACTTAATTCGAAACAGTTCCCGCTGCGATTGCGCGCTCCATCGCGGCTTCGAGTTTCTCGAGCTTCACCGGTTTGATCAAATGCTCGCAAAACCCTGCCTGCAGACTCCTTTCGATGTCTCCGTTGTTGCCGAAGCCGCTGATGGCAATACCGGGCATTTTGGAAATGGCCTGCAACTGCGTCATCAATTCCATGCCGCTTCCGTCTGGCAGCGCAATATCGCTGATCAGAAGATCAAAACGATTGCGCACCGCGGTCTCCATCGCCGAGCGCATATTGTGCGTCGCCGCCACGAGATGTCCGCGGCGGACAAGTAATTTTTCCAAAGCAGCGCATGTGTCTTGATGGTCATCGACGAGCAGAATTCTCAAACCCTGGCGTGAAGTCTCGGCGCCTGCGCTGGCCGGGCTGCCCAATCCTTCAGTGGGTGAGGTCGTTTGCATCGACAACAGGAATATTGATCCACGATCGCGGCCTTCGCTTTGAGCGGTGAGGGTGCCGCCATGCGCTTGCGCCAGAGATTTTGAAATGGCCAACCCCAGACCAAGACCGCCAAAGCGGCGCTCAAACGAGCGGTTACCCTGCTCGAACGGATCAAAAATCCGTTGCATGACTTCGGACTCCATCCCGATACCAGTATCGCGAACGCTGATTGTCAGAACCTCCGGCGAGGGATTTGAAGACGAGATGGCAATCTCTCCGTCCTCTGGCGTGAACTTGATGGCGTTTTTTAGGAGATTCCAAACGATTTGTTGGAATTTCGCCGCATCCGCCGGCACGTGGTGGGTGTTCGCGCGCAAGTTGAGATGCACCCGAAGTCTTTTCGGATCAGCTTCGGCGCGGCAGATTTCAACAACATTTGAGATCGCGAGATGGGCATCGACCGGAGTAAATCTCAATTGCAATTTGTCTTTCGCGATTCGCGTGAAGTCGAGTAGGTCGTCAATCAGCTGGGTTTCAAGTTCGATATTGCGGCGGATCATGGCCAACGCGCTTTTGACCTCTCTAGTTTGTGCTGGCTCCGTCTCGAGCCCTTCCAGCGCGGAAATTACGGGAGTGAGCGGCGTGCGCAGTTCATGTGAAAGCATGGCTAGGAAATGATCTTTGGTCCGGTTGACCCCTTCGACGACGGCCTTTTGTTGCTGGAGCTCCTCCTCCGCGCGCCTGCGTTCCGCCATGCCGGCGGAAAGCGCCATCGCCGTTACGGTGAGCACAGCCGTCCAGGATTGCAGCGCGAGAAGTGACTGGTTTTCGGTTCCACTGACGAATGGCCCGAATCCATGCAGCGTGCCCCACATCGCGATGGCTGAAAGAATAAAAATCCCCGTGGCTGTTTCACGCTGAGTGAAGCGGAACGCCGTCCAAATCACAATCGGTCCGCAAATGAATGCGATGGGATAATTCCTGGCCGAGATTGGAAGCCACCCCCCAAAGACGACTTCGCTGAGGACGAACAACAGCAGCAAAAGAATGCCGACTTCCACTGCTTCCCTCCTGTTCCAGCGCCGCTTTGATGTGACGCTCCAAAGAATAATCAATGGAGCGATCAGAAGATCGCCCGTTGCGTCGCCAAGCCACCACGTCAGCCAGATCGCGTCATAATTGGTCCAATCCGCAAAACCAGTAAGTGCAAGACTGGTCACACCAAAAGCTGGACCGATAACTGTGCTAGCCACTGCGGCGAGCGCGAACTTAAAAACACCTTGCGGCTGATCGAAGGCGGCCGTGCCGCCGGCGAACCGATTCACCAGCCAGGCACCGAACACGGCCTCGAGCGTATTGCCGCTCGCGATGGCAAGCGACGTGACGACATTGCCAGCAGTCGTCACGTTCACCAAAAATGCGCCGATAAAAATGGCGGGCCAGACTCGGTAACCGAGCACGACCAATGCCGCGAGCGCAATTCCCGCTGGCGGCCACACCGGCGATGCACTTGCGTGCAAAGATGCCAGCATCAATCCGAGCTTGCCGGCAATGAAATAGACAACTGTTAAAATGCCAATGACCGGCAGCCCGGGAAAACGTCGCGATTGCATCGCCTGACCGCCTCAGCGTGTCACTCTATCTGTACGTCGCCGCTAAACGCCGTCAACTGCAGAAGACGGATGGCTCGCCAGCTTCCGGCATCCGACAGAACCGACGCCCTCTTTGTCATGATAGGCAAGCACGCCTATCTTTCTTAATAATTCCGCACGTAGGGATACTTCGATTCGTTGCCAAGCTCGGGCGGGAATTCTGCATAGCCGGCATGAATCCATGGAATATCGCTCGGGAGCAATGGATAGTAACTCTGGCGCCATGCGGGAAATGGCCAGAGCACAATTTCAAGAAAACCTGCCACGTGTCGTGTGGCTGAACGTCCCAGCCCGCGCCAAACGCCGTAACCAGCAGCCGCGGAATTACCTTCGTCTTCGTTAATCTTCGCAATCGTCACCGGAATTTCAGTCGGCGCCAGAAAAAAATTCGAGAAACCGCGACCGAGCTTGCGCGTTGGGCCGTAATCGTTCGCCGGGGGATCCTGGATATCGCCGAATGAATTTCCGGCAAACCCGAGAATCAAAGCAATGATAAACAGGTTCTTCATAGTCTTCCCAATAGCTAAATGGATTTTGAGCAATGAAGGCAAGATTTATTTTCGATTGCTGGCCGAAGAACGGTGTTCTGTCACGATCATCGAAATTGTGATCGTCACAGCCAGGACGACGACAATGACACCCAGCGAGATCCAGTTGGAAATCGGGTAATAGTCCGCGATGATCATTTTGATCCCGATAAAGCCGAGGATGAACGCGAGCCCCGTTTGCAGGTAGATGAAACGGTCTATCAAACGCGCGAGCAGAAAGTAGAGCGATCGCAAACCGATGATCGCGCAAATGTTTGAAGTATAGACAATAAATGGGTCCTGTGTGATGGCGAAGACTGCGGGAATCGAATCGACCGCGAAGATGAGATCCATGATGTCGATCACGATCAACGCCAGGGCGAGCGGGGTCAGCATCCAGCGGCCATCCACGCGCGTTTTGAAGTGCTCGCCATAGAATTCGTTCGTAATCGGAAACGCGCGGCGGCATACCCGTATCACCCAACTTTCCCCGAAATCGCGCCGTACATGTTTGCCGAAAAACATTTGCAACGCAGTGATCAGCAGGAACAGGCCGAACAGATAGAGAATAAAATGAAACCGCCGCACCAGCGCGATGCCGCACAAGATCATGACTCCGCGCATGACAAGAGCGCCGACAATCCCCCAGACGAGGACGCGGTGCTGCGCGCGCGGCGGCACGCGAAAATAGGCGAAGATCAAAACAAAAACGAAGATGTTATCGACGCTCAGCGAATATTCGACGAGGTAACCAGTAAGAAAATCGAGGCCAGCTTGCGCTCCTTTAACGTACCAAACGAGCCCATTAAATCCGAGCGATACCAACACCCACAATGCGCTCCGCTGCGCGGCCGCACGCATGCTCAGTTCCCGATCGCGCAGCTTGAAACTGACTAGGTCGATAATCAGCGCGATGAAGACGCCGATGTGAAACGCAATCCAAAACCAGATACTCGTGGTCACGGCGCGCTACCGTTTCACGTTGTCTGCTTTCGGGCAATCGTAAAACCGCTTTAGCGAGACTGTAGCCGAACCGAAGCGGCTACAGGACAATGACTTTCCTCTCGCCAATATCGACGATCGTCGTAGCTTGTGCGACGCGCATGGAACCGGACCTCGAGAAACTCGTAGAATCGGGAAAACTGAGTTCAAAGGGCGCCGAGCAGCTGGAAAAATTGAAGCCGGGAACGTTTTGTTTGCACAAGAGCTGGGGATTCGGTCGCGTGACCGAGTGGAACCTTCTCCTCAATCAGATCGTGATCGACTTTGCGGGCAAGAAATCGCATCCCATGCAGGTCCAGTACGCGGCGGAAAATCTTACGTCACTCTCACCCGAACATTTCCTGGTACGCAAGGCAAACGACGTGATATCGATCAAAAAACTCGCCACCGAAGATCCCGTTACCGTCGTGCGCAACATTGTCGAGAGTTTCAGTGGACAGGCGACGGTCGCACAAATCAGCGAATGGCTGATTGGCGACGTTTTCAGCGAAGCGGAATGGAAACGCTGGTGGGAAACCACGAAGAAATTGCTCAAAGCGAGCGGCGCTTTCTCGGTTCCTGCGAAAAAGACCGACTCAATCCAACTGCGCGGCGAGGGCGTGTCGCACACTGACGAGCTAATTGCTTCTTTCAACAAGGCGCGGCAGCCGAAAGAGCAAATCGTAGCGCTCGAGCAAATAATAAGATTTCACCAGCAATTCAAAGGTTCCGAAAAACAACTGCAGCTGATCGTGGCGCCGATCGAGAACGTGGCGGCGCGCAACCAGAAAATGCACCCCGAGCTCGCCTTCGAGCTAATCATCGCGCGGGACGATTTGCTCGAGCGCGTTCCCCTGCTCCACACAACGCACATCGGTTTAACACTTTCAAAATTGATTCTTGATGAAGAGAAGCGCTTGATGTCGATCTTGCCGAAATTACCGGCGGCAAAAGAGAAAAAGGTTTTACAAGCGCTACCAGCCGTGCTCGGGCCTCGCTGGACTGAGCGTGCTTTGCAATTGATGCAGGGAAGTCACGGTCGCATGATCGCGCAAATAGCGCGCGTGTTTAGCGACGCGGGCCAACACGCGGAAGTGAAAACAATGCTCGAACGCAGTATTCGCGAACATTCCGCCACAAGTGAGATGCTGGTTTGGTTGTGTAGCGAACGGGAACGCTGGAGCGACCTGATCAAGCCGGAATTACTTGGCGCGATTTTGGCGGCACTGGAGCGCGAACAGCACAATGCCCCCAGTCGCGGCAGCAAGTTGCAGCGCGCGCTTGTTGAGGATCGACAATTGGTTGGAAAGATGTTTGCAGATGGCGATATCGGAGTCGCCCGCGATACCGTGCGTCGGCTTCAACTCAGCCCGTTATTCGATGAATTAACGAAACGCTCGCTTCTGGGGCGAATCGTCAAAGTTTATCCAAGGCTGGAAAGCATGATCACAGGCGCACAAGCACAAGAAAAGACTGCGTCTTTAATCGTTTCGTGGAGCAGCCTCGAAAAACGTAAAGGTGAATACGAAGAGCTCGTCAAAACCAAAATTCCGGAGAACCGCAAGGAAATCGCAATCGCAAGGTCCTATGGCGATCTTAGCGAAAATTTTGAATTCAAAGCAGCGAAACAAATGCAAAGCGTGTTGATGCGCCGCAAAGCCGAACTGGAACAAATGCTGGAAGACGCGCGAGGGACCTCTTTTGAGAACGTGGACACATCTCTCGTTTCGATCGGCACAATCGTCACCTTGCGCGACTCCGATTCGAGCGAAGAGGAGACCTACACAATACTAGGCGCGTGGGACGGCGACCCCGATCGGCACATTATTTCGTACCAAACAGCAATCGGCCAGGCGTTGCTCGGGCACAAGCTTGGCGAAGTCATCTCCCTCAACACCGATCGCGGCGCAGCTCAATTTGCAATTGTGTCAATCAAACCCGCGCCACCGGACAAGACCGAGCCAGCCGCGGCTCTTAACGAAACGCCCGCCATCGAAGTGGCGATCGCCGAATGATTTTGCCGAATAGGTTAGCCGCCGAAGATTAAGACAATGCTTCGCAGAAGCGCCACTTACATCAGCAATTCGTAGGAAAGAACGCTCAGGCAGTAAATAGCGGCGGTTTCCACCCGCAGAATAATTGGTCCCAATGTGATGGGTTGGCACTCATGGCGGCGGGCGAGCGCAAGCTCCGCGGGCGTAAAATCGCCTTCCGGGCCGATAAGCATCAATACGCTCTCGGGAAGGTGTCGATGTTCGCTAGAGTAATCAGCGAGGATTCTTTTCAAATGTTGCGCACCGGGCTGAAGCGAGCCGACCAAGTGCAGATCGAATGTCGCAGGGGCCGCAAAAAACTCGCCGAGCCTGCGCGGCGCGTGAACGCGCGGCAGCCAATTCTGCCCACATTGCTTGGCCGCCTCGATCGCAATCTGCTGCCATTTCGCCTGTTTCTGCGCGGCGCTTTCAAGATCGACCTGTACGATCGTGCGATCGGAAATGATTGGCGCAATCTCGGCTGCCCCGATCTCGACCGCCTTCTGCACGATCAACTCCATGTTTTTTCCCTTCGGAATCGCTTGCCCAAGAATGATTCGGCAGCGCAGCGGCGGCGTTTCCGCCTCGTGCAATTTGCGCAATTGAATTTCATCGCCGCTGGAATCGACAATCTCAGCAGTGACTTCGTGCCCGCGTCCATTGAAGAGAACAAGCTTCTCGCCGCGCTTCGTCCGCAGGACGTCGCGAGCATGGTGCGCTTCCGATCCGCTCAATGCGAGTGCGTCAGGATTCCAATTCTCCGGCGAGACATAGAAGCGGTGCATGTCAGCGGGTTTCAGAATTCAGTTTTTAAGGTTTAGAAAAGACATCGATGCGCTAGGAACTTTGAAACGGTTATGTCGGAGGCTTTATTGCGTCAGTCTTCGCTCCCGTACTTGGAGGAGATGTCCGCATTCATCGCCAGCACACTTTTCAGCGATTTGCCTACCGGCAGTTCCACGCCACGCTCGTGAAGCGCCTCGATCACGCTCTCCGTCGCAATATTCCCAACCAGCGTATCCTGTGCGAACGGACACCCACCGAGGCCACCGATGGCCGAATCAATGCGGCGACAACCAGCGTCGTAAACAGCAAGTACTTTGGTTGAAGCATCACGGCGCGTACTGTGCATGTGGACGCCGATGTCATACCCGCCGTAGTCGGTCGTCGCTGAACGAACCACCCGGCCGATCAGGTTGGAGGTGGCGAGACCAACGGTGTCCGCCAGCGAGACCGATCGGATCTCGAGGTCGGCTATTTTTTCCATCGCCTGACGCACCTCCTCTTCATTCCACGGCTCGCCGTACGGATTCCCGAAGGCCATGGAGACGTAGACTACCATGTGGAGTCCCGATTCGTCGGCTTTCTTTTTGATCCCCTTCAGAATTTTGTAGCTCTCCTCGCGCGATTGGTTCTGGTTCTTGCGCAGAAACGTCTCAGAGCTCGAATAGGGGTAACCGAGCGTTGTCACGGCCCCGGTTGCGATGGCGCGCTCTGCCCCTTTCTCATTCACGACAATGCCGATGATTTCGACATCGTCGGGCGAATCGAGTTGCTCCAGCACCTTTTCGCTATCGGCCATCTGTGGCACGGCCTTCGGAGAGACAAAGCTTACGGCATCGATATGCTTGAACCCAGCCTCGATAAGCGCGCGCAAATACTGTGCCTTCACTTCCGTAGGGATTAGTCTCTTGAGACCCTGCCACGCATCGCGGGGGCATTCGATCAGCTTTACGGTCTCGTTAGGCATCGTTGAGATACTTGGTAACTAAATGCCAGGCGCGGAATAGTCGGGCGATGTTCCACTCGTCTTTTTCCGCCCTTTATTGGAAGAATTCTTTTGCACGTTCGAAGAAACTTTTGCGCATAGGCGTGTTTTCATCACCGCAAAGCGCGGTGAATTCCTCGAGCTTGCGCCGTTGTTCCGCATTCAAGCGCGATGGCACCTCCACGAGTAACCGCACGAGCAAATCGCCACGATCACGCCCATTGAGGTGGATAATACCTTTGCCGCGCAGCTTGAATATTTGTCCGCTTTGCGTGCCGGCGGGCACCTTCAAATACGCTTTACCTTCAAGCGTCGGCACGTCGACCTGACCTCCCAACGCCGCGACCGAAAAGGGAATCGGAACTTCACAGTAAAGATTGTCGTCTTCGCGCTCGAAGATTTTGTGTTCCCTGATGTGAACGACAACGTAAAGATCACCTTGCGAACCGCCGCGAATACCAGCCTCGCCGTTGTGCGAGGAGCGCAGCCGTGCGCCCTCGGTGATTCCAGCCGGGATCTTCAATTTAATGCGGCTCAGTCTTTCCACGCGTCCTTCCCCGTGGCATTGCCGGCACGGTTTATCGATTATCTGGCCGGCGCCACGGCAGCTGGGACAGGTTTGTGAAACCTGAAAAAAGCCGCGCGAGCTGATCACCTGACCGCGGCCGCCACACGTGGGACAACTAATCGTGCGCGAACCGGGCTCAGCGCCGCTACCCTGACATTTATCGCAGGTGTCGAGCTTCGCGATTTCAATCTCTTTTTCGACGCCGAACGCCGCCTCCTCGAGCTTAATCTCCATGTCGTAACGCAAATCGGAGCCACGTTGTCGATCTTCGGCACGTCCCCCGCCGCCGAAGAACGTCTCGAAAATTCCGCCGCCGATTCCGCCTCCGCCAAAGACTTCACGGAAAATGTCGAATGGATCATGAAAACCGCCCCCGCCGAAACCGGTTCCCCCTTGGTCAAAGGCCGCGTGTCCGAAGCGATCGTAGGCCGCGTGTTTATCCGGGTCGACGAGGACATCGTAGGCTTCGCCGAGCTCCTTGAACTTTTCCTCGGCATGAGGGTCGTCGGGATTTTTATCTGGATGAAACTTGACCGCGAGCTTGCGATAAGCGCGCTTGATCTCCTCCTCAGAGGCGTTGCGCCTCACGCCCAGAACTTCGTAATAATCACGTTTGGTCGTGGCCATTTGCTGCTAACCGCAGATTACGTGGGGCGCCGAGATCGCCGGAGAATCCTTACGCCTACTCGTTATCATGCTCTTGCTTGTTATCGGGAAGATCGACAATAACAAATGAGAGATTCCTCGACTTCGCCCGGAATGACAACCCGATGCCTTTAGGAAACCGGGCCTGATGAAACGACAACGCTCGACGGCCGCAGTAAGCGGTCCCTGAATCGATAACCCCGGCGGGTCTGGCGAATAACGGTTCCTTCCGGGAACTCGCTCGGTTCATGCGCAATCGCCTGGTGCAGATTTGGATCGAAGCGTTTTCCCTCTGCGTCAATTGGCTGCAATCCATTTTCCACGAGGAAATCGTTGAATTGTTTCAGAACCAAAGTCATTCCGGAATAAATCGGAGAGTGCTCGCTTTCGCCTCGGGCGGCTTCCAAGCCAAGCTCGAAATTATCGACGATTGCCACCAGCCGTTCGAGCAGCGAGCTGTTCGCGTATTTAATCGCGTCTTCCTTTTCGCGCGCACAGCGCTTTTTGTAATTCTCAAAGTCGGCCTGACTGCGCAGCGCGAGATCACGAAACCGGTCGAGGTCGGTTTGCAAACCGGCCATCGGATCTTCTGTTTCGCTTCGTTCTGCGTCGGGCGCGGCCGGTGCGGATGAAGGTGCCGATTTTGCCGATGCCGATCTTTCAGGTTCTTCGCGTCGTTCGGTAGCAGGAATCTTTTTCATGTTTTACGAATGGCAATCAAGGTGATGTCGTCATTTTGCGGATGCGAACCGGTAAAATTACGCACGTCATCGATGACTCGCTTTACAATCGCTCGGGCTCCATCGGTCGCGCTAGCGCGGACCGACTCGACCGTGCGCTCAAGACCGAATTCGTCTCCTTCCGTATTTAGCGCTTCCGTAACGCCGTCGGTGTAAAGAACGAGACAATCATCGCGCTCGAGGGGGACGGCGAAATCGCTCGTAATCCTATCGAACACATTTCCGCTGTCAATTCCCAGGACCATTCCCGGCGATTTTACCGGCGTAACACTTTGTGACTGCCGTTTATAAAGCAGTGGCGCATCGTGCCCAGCGCGTGCAAGCATGATTCCGTCCCGTTCATGATCCAGGATGAGATACGCCATGCTGATAAACATGTCCTCTTTGATATCGGGATAAAGTTGTCGGTTCACTTTTCGCAAAACATCGGCTGGGGAAGGATTCCGCGCCGCCTCACTACGCAAGACGCTGCGGCAAATTGCCATGATCAGCGATGCCGGGACGCCTTTGCCCGAAACATCGGCGATTGCAACACCAAGTCGTTCGTCATCAACACGAATGTAATCGAAATAATCGCCGCTCACCTGGCGGGCGGGCACGTTGATGCCGCTGATTTGAAAGCCGTTGATGGCCGGCGCTTCCGCCGGAAGCAAGATACGCTGAATGTCCCGGGCGATCTCGAGGTCGTGGTCGAGTCGCTTCTTTTCGTTCGCCATCGAGTAGATGATGGCGTTATAGAGTGCAAAAGCGGATTGCTCGGCGATAGACTTGAAAACGACAAAATCGCCTTGCGAAAAGGGAGCGCCCATCGAGCCATTGGCAAGCGCGAGGACACCGAGATCTTGTTCTCCGTAGGAAAGCGGTGCGGCCATCAGCGATGCAGTGCCAAAAGCGCTGCCACGTAGCTTCGCCAACTCCGGTGCTGCGGAGAGTTCGTTGAAACAAACGGACTGGCCTGCTTTCCAGACCCGACCGATGACCCCCTCCCCTGGTGTGATCGGGTGCAGCCGCAGATAACTCTCAAGCGCAATAGGAGTGCCGGCCGCTTGCTCTAAAATGTTGGGTGGTACTTCAACAAGCGGCGGGCAGCCTTTCGAAACAAACGCCGGAGTGAGCTTTCCGCCCGTGCGATCAGTCAGATACAGCGCACCACCCTGTGCGTCGAGAATCCGCGTAGCGCCCTCAACAATGAGGCGGTGCAGTTCACCGGGTCGAATGGTCTCGCGGAAGGCTTCCCCAAGTCCGTGCAGGAAATCGAAAACAAGGCTTTCCTCGACCTGAATCTCCTCGTGGGAGCGCTCCAACATCCGAATCCGCCGTCTCTGGGCGTAGGCGGTGAAAATCCACCCGGCCACGGACGCGAGAAGCAGTCCGAAGAGAAAAGTCGGCCACATCATGCCATGGCCAGCTTACTTCGAAGGCGTCTCTTGATGAAGGTCTTGTTTTAGGTATTCGAGAACGTCCTTGAAGCGAAAGAGATTTTCTGGCGCCGCTTCGCACAGAGCCTCGTGCGCCTCGAGAATCGTTCGAGTTTGATCCTGTTTTTTTCCGTTTGCCGATCCCTGATTAGAAGGGCGCGACAACGCCTCGCATTCAGGCGCCGTCGTTCCATCGGCCTGAATATCGAAGATCTGATCAAGACCCAGCCCAGAGAGGAGTTCCCGGCTGCGGTTCCTGCAGTGGACGATGTGAAGATGTCCACGGCCCAGTTCCTTCAAGCGCAACGCCACGCTGGCCATTGTGCCCATAAAAGTGGAATCCATCATCGCGCAATCTGCCAGATCGATCACGAATTCGCGGTAGCCGCGGTCCAACATCTCGCGAGCGAACTCTTTCAGATTCCCACTGTTCAGGAAGCTGCCCTTCCCCTCCACTTTCACCCACACGGCTGGACCGTTTACCCCTACTTGAATCGATGACTCCACGTTTACTCAATAGATGATACAGGACTGAGACGCATGCTGTCAAACCCGGTAAGACTGGGGTAGTCGTACAGTTTCGAAACTGGACCACTCCACTACAAGACCGGAGAAAGTTCCAGGAACTGACCGAAACCGAGAAACCTATATGTCAAAAACGGCCGGTCGCGTTATTCCCACATGTAGGAGCGGTTCTCCGCGACAATTCGCCCGTTTTCTACCAACAGGCATCGCCAGGCAATCACTCGCCCGTCATCAAAGTAATCATCACCGATGACCTTGAATTCCGTCTTACGAGTGCCGCGTGCGTTGCGATATGAAATCTCCTGTGCCTGGACGTGCTCATGCAACTTCTCCTGGCGATACTCCAGACGCACCGTGATATCGACCGGCCGTTTGGCGCGCCAAAAGAAATCGAAATAATCTCCACATCGTTGACGTTGATCGAGCCCCGTCACGGCGCCGAAAAGCCGGAATTGCCGCTCAAATGTGATTGGCACATCTTGAAGCGTCAGAGTTTTCTGGGCCGGTGCTGTGTTGCCTGAGAGCCCTCCCGGTTTAAGGGTGCTCGCCGTTTGTCGCGCTTGCGTGCGTTTAGGTCCTTTTTCACTTAAAAAATAAAGTTTCGTTTTTCGAAACTCGAAATCCTTGCTCAACGCTACCGGGAGCGGCGTCACTTTTTCGACAATCTTGGGCTCTTCGACGGCGCCCATGCTGAAATCGCTCAAGACAAAAGAAAACAGACCAAACGCTGTAGCGGCAAACCTCATTGATGCAATAAAACCGGATCTTGAATGCCGTGTCAATCCGCTGCAGGCCGGATCAAGGAATTGGAAATGGATTTCGCTCCTGGCCCAAAACTCGTTTTCTCTCCCCAAATTCACGCATAAATTTCATGATGATCGACATTCGTTATGAGCGCGGTGTTTATTTGCCGCAGCAGGATCTCTGGCTCGACCCGCGGGATGCAAAGCGCTTCGCCTTTGTTTCACACGCACACAGCGACCACATTGCGCCACATGACGAGATCCTCGTCTCCGAGCGCACTGCGCGTTTGATGCAGGCCCGACTGCCCGGTACTCGCATTGAGCATATGCTGCCATTTGGTGAAAGACGACGCGTCCATGACCTTGACCTTATCCTGCTGCCCGCCGGCCACATCTTTGGTTCGGCACAACTTTGCCTTTTCACCGGGGACGACACGCTACTTTACACCGGCGATTTCAAACTGCGCCCGGGGAAATCCGCGGAGCACGTGCAATGGCGGCGAGCCGACACACTCATTATGGAGACGACTTTTGGCCTGCCGTGCTACCGATTCCCGCCAACTGAGCAGATCATTAATCAAGTAGTCACTTTCTGCCGCGAAACGCTCGATGATGAAGAGGTGCCGGTCCTGCTCGGTTATTCGTTGGGGAAAGCGCAGGAAATTCTCTGCGCGCTCGAGCGAGCTGGGCTGACACCGATGCTCCACGGGTCCGTCTACCAGATGACTCGGATTTACGAGGAGTTTGGCCAATCGTTTTGCAAATACGTGCGCTACAACGCGAATGATGTTGCGGGGAAAGTTCTCATCTGCCCGCCGAGTGCAAGTCGGTCGCGCATGCTGGAAAAAATTCCACGTAAACGAGTGGCGATGATCAGTGGCTGGGCAGTCGATCCGAATGCAGTTTATCGCTACCAAGTTGACGCCGCGTTTCCGCTCTCGGATCACGCTGATTACAACGACCTTATTCGCTATGTCGATCTTGTGCAGCCCAAACGCGTGTTTACTCTCCACGGTTTCGCGGCCGAATTCGCGCGCGACCTGCGGGATCGTGGTGTGGAGGCATGGGCGCTCACGGAAGAAAATCAAATGGAGCTCGCGCTGCCAAAAAGAACTGTAGTGGCAGGCGTGTGGCGCGCCTCTAATGGAGTCGTGGCCAACTCCGGTAGCGGTACAGAAGATCGACAACCGCAGATCGATTCGGAGTTTCGTGAATTTGCTGAAGTCGGTGAAGCGATTGCCGCTACGCCGGCGAAGCTCGAAAAGATTCGGCTCCTCGCAGGTTATTTAGGGACGCTCAATCGGGATCAGCTTCCGATTGCGACGACTTATTTTACCGGGAGAATCTTCGCCCAGCGCGATCTGCGTACATTGCAAGTGGGTGGATCGATTATTTATCGGGCGATTATGGCCGCGGCCAACTTGAGCGAGGCGGAATTTCGTCGGATCGCGCACAGCAACGGCGACGCCGGGAAAACTGCGTTTGAAGCGCTCGCCAATCGGATAAAGTCCGAACCACTCACTCTCGCGCAATCGCGTGATCTCTTCGAAACGTTGCATAAGGCGCGCGGCCCGATTGCGAAAACCGAATTGCTGCAATCATTCCTGGCCAGGCTTTCCGCGCGTGAGGGCCAATATGTGGTCAAAATTCTCACAGGAGACTTGCGCATCGGTTTGCGCGAGGGGCTCGTAGAAGAAGCAATCGCCCGCGCGTTCGTGGAGCCGCTGGGCCGGGTCAAGGAGACAAACATGCTGCTGGGCGATATTGGCGCAACCGCAGCGCTCGCTTTCCGAAAGGAATTGGATCGTGCGGAATTATCGATCTTTCATCCAATCAAGTGCATGCTGGCGACTCCCGAGCCAACGGCAGAAGCAGTCTGGGAACGGTTTGTTGATGAAGGATCGACAAGCGACGCCCACAGGGCGGCGGCTACAGTGTATGTCGAAGACAAATTTGACGGTATCCGCGCGCAGCTTCATCGCAGCGCGCAGCGCGTCGAAATTTTTTCGCGCGATTTACGGCGCATCACCGATCAATTTCCGGAACTGGCGGAGCAAGCGCGGAAGTTCCAGCAAGATTTGATTGTCGATGGAGAGATTGTTGCCTTTGACGAAGGTCGGAGGCTCACGTTCTTTGATTTACAGAAACGGCTCGGTCGTAAGAGCGATAGCGCGGATCTATTCGAGGGCGCCGCGGCGGATGTTCCGGTGGCATTTATTATCTTTGATCTCCTTTGGCTTGACGGTCGATCGCTGTTGAAAAAACCGCTTCGCGAGCGGCGCGAAGGGCTCGGCGGGTTGCAATTACCGCGGCAGTTTCAAAGGGCAGAAATAGTCCCCGCACGTTCCGCCGCCGAGATTGAGCAAGTCTTCCAGCAGGCACGCCGCCGCTTGAACGAAGGCCTGATGATCAAAGATTCAGAAAGTTTTTATTCACCCGGGCGGCGTGGCATGTTCTGGTTCAAATTAAAGAAGGAGCTTGCCACGCTTGATGTCGTGGTCGTCGCCGCAGAGCTTGGTCACGGCAAACGCAACACCGTGCTGAGCGATTATACATTTGCCGTGCGCGATGAAGCGAGCGGCGAACTTTTACCAATCGGCAAAGCCTACAGCGGATTGACCGATACGGAGATCGCCGAGTTAACCGAGCATTTCAAACAAAATACAATTGTCGATCACGGCCGTTATCGTAAGGTCAAGCCGAACATCGTGCTCGAGGTTGCGTTCAATTCGATCCAGCCGAGTACGCGCCACGCGAGTGGACTCGCGCTGCGTTTCCCACGGATCAAAGCCATACGGCGGGACAAAAACGTCGATGCCATCGACACACTCGAATACGCTCGCCAGCTCGCCGCACAACAGGCAAACTTCCTCCGATCTTGATTGGCACCCGTGACCAGCCGCCTATTTATTCTGGCGCAGTCGATGGAGACGGTGAAACGCTCTCGGTGCCTTTATTGACTCCATCGCGCTCCCGTTTTCGTTTTTTCTTTTCTTCCGTCTTCGAGGATTCAGCGGGCGAAGTGGAAACAGCAGACGTCGTTGCTGTCGGCGAAATCAGCGGCGTTGCGGTCGGGTTTTCGCGAGGAGATGTTTGAGCGCCGTGTGTTCTCTGTTTTTGAATCTCATCTCTTTTCCGCTGCTCCTGCGATGCTTGCTGTTGTTTCTTTGATTCCCTTTCAGCTTTGCGCTGATCTTTGCTTTCGCTCGAATGACCGCCAACGGGCGAAGGCGACATCGAGCCTGCGTTTGTAGGTGCGATAGAAGGTGTCTCTGAAACTCCGGGCGCGGCTGGCACAGCCGACGAAGGCGTTGGTGTAACAAGCCGGCGCGGAGTCAAGGGGCTCTGTGGTGTTATCGGGGCGGCTTCACCCGCGGTTGGCGTTGCGCTGATCGGCGGAGTTGATGTTGGAGCGAGACTGGGAATCGCGGTAGGTGAGGCACGGTGGAACGGCTTCGCACTTTGCGCGATTGTAGCAGATGGTCCCGGGATTTGAGGCGAGCGTGCTGGCGCGGTTTGTCTTGACGTTGCCATTGGACGCCGCGACGGCGCTTGCGTCGCGGAAATCGTCGGAGACGTAAATGCAGGCGTCGAAGTTTGCGTTGTGGCGATTGGTTCAGCGACTGCTTGTGCCGGTTTTACAAATGTTTTTGGCGGAGCATTTGGCGGCGGCGTTGATTCGGATTTAATTTTCGCCCGTAATTTCTCGGCTGCTTGGCGATCCGGCATTGCTTCCCATCCGTGATCGACCACTGCCTGGGCGACCTTCTCCTTGACTCTCTGCGGGCGCTCCGCGGATTGCGCTCGGGCGATCACCGGCGCGGGTGCCTCGAGGACTTCGCCCTTGATGACCGCGCGCGGGATTTCCGCCTCCACGTTCACGGTCTGGCGCTCGAGTCGCAGACGCTCGATAGGTCGTTGAGTGCGTCCGCGCAGTTCGTCATAGTTCGGCCCCTCGTTTACGATCGTCGTGTTGTTGTAAGTGATGTTCGTGACATTTGCCGTCTGATTGACGATGGTCACGTTACGTTCGGCCGGAACGACAATGCGCTCGACGCGCTGCGCTCCAAACTGATTTGTCGGAACGAAACAATATTGGTCTGGGCCGATGTCGTAATAATTATCGGCCCAATTGTGAATGCCGTGGTG
>Ga0307305_10000023_pt1 | contig 36560 bp, 35 predicted proteins | sample ER_DNA_186_FD_194512 | JGI IMG/M metagenome (GOLD analysis project Ga0307305, IMG submission 194512) | Bulk soil microbial communities from the East River watershed near Crested Butte, Colorado, United States - ER_DNA_186 | ecosystem: Environmental > Terrestrial > Soil > Floodplain | place... | reverse complement strand
GAGCTCGGTCCGGATCGGAATTGACTGAAGATTCGGATTCGTCGTCGAGAGGCGGCCGGTCGAGGCGACCGCCTGGTTGAAGGTCGTGTGCAGCCGTCCGTCCTCGTCCGAGATCAACTCCGGGAGTGGGCCCAGGTACGTGTTCAGGAGCTTCGAGTACTCGCGCCATTCCTCGATCACCTCGACGATTTGATGCTCGCCACGTATGGATCGGAGAACCCGTGTGTCGGTCGAATACCCCGTCTTGCCCTTGCGACCGGCCGTGAGCTCGAGCTTCTCGAAGAGGATGCGGGCGACCTGTTGGGTCGAGCCCAGCATGAATTCCTCGCCCGCCAGCTCGTGGGCCTTGTTCTCGAGCTCCTCGAGGCGATCAGCCAGGCGGGCGGTGATCTCGCCCATCCGGTACGTGTCGATGCGGACTCCTGCGTCCTCCATGGCCGCGAGAACCCGGGTGAGCGGAAGCTCGATCTCTCGGTAGAGGGGCTCGAGCCCACGCTCGACAATGCGGCCGCGGAGCGGCTCGGCCAGCCGGACGATCGCGGCGGCGTGACGCACCAGAGCTGCGGTTTCTTCCTCGGCCGGCGGTTCGGGCTGAAGCTCGATTCCGTACTCGGCCGCCAGATCATCGAGCGCGTAATCGGCGCGCGCGGGCTCGATCAGGTACGCCATCAGGAGCGTGTCGTCCGCGGGCTCGACGCCCGCGCGCGAGAGCTCGCGCGGCAACGCTTTGAAGTCATGCGCGACGAGGTGGGCATCGCGGAGCTTCGGAACGAGCTCGATAGTCCAGCCACCGACAAGTACGTCCTCTCGCGCGAGCGCAAAGCGCTCGCCCTCAACCGCGAGAGCCGCCTCTCCGTGGACCTCTGGCACTTCGGCCTCGCGCCAGGGCACGGCCACTCCCTCGAGTTTCATCGGCGCGGCCGGGAGCGCCTCGTCGATCACGTCGATTCTCTGGAGGAGGTTCCGGAACTCGAACTGGCGGAACATCTCCTTCAGCCGCGAGCGATCAGGCGGTTGCAGCACGAGCTCGGCCGGGTCGCAGCCCAACTCGAGGTCACGACGCATGGTCGCGAGCTCCTTCGACTGCAAAGCCTGTTCCGCGTGCTCGCGAAGTGCCTTCCCGCGCCCGGGCGAGAGCTCGTCGACGTGATCGAGGACGTTTTCGAGCGATCCGTACTGGGCGATCAGCTGCCCAGCAGTCTTGTCCCCGAAGCCGGGAACCCCGGGGATGTTGTCGGAGCTGTCGCCCTTGAGGCCGATGAAGTCCGGCACCTGTTCGGGCGTGACGCCGTAGCGCGCGAACACTCGCTCGGGCGTATAGACGTTCACGTCGGCGACCCCGCGCGGGGTCATCATCAGGGAGACGTTCTCCGTCACGAGCTGGAAGGCGTCCCGGTCGGTGGAGACGACCGTCGTCTTGATGCCTTCTTCGTCGGCCCGGGCCGCGAGCGTGGCGATCACATCGTCCGCCTCCCAGCCCTCGAATTCGAGGTTCCGGTAGCCGAACGCCTCCACTATCGGCCTGAAATGGGGGAATTGCTCGGAGAGCAGGTCAGGCATGGGCCGCCGGTCGATCTTGTATTCGGGGGCGAGCTCCTTGCGATGGACGGCGCGCGTGTCCCACGCGACCGCCACGCCTTTGGGCCGGTAATCGGCCAGGAGCTTGAAGAGCATGTTCGTGAAGCCCAGCAGCGCGTTCGTCGGGAATCCCTCCGACGTCGCAATCTCTTCCGGCAGCGCGAAGTAGGCCCGATACGCGAGGTTGTTACCGTCGACGAGGAAGAGTTCGGAGTCGCGTGCGGGCCCGTCGTCGAGCTGGAGCTCGGCTCCCGTCAGCGTTTTCGGCACGGTTCAACTCTACGCGCCGAGAGCGCCCGAGCTACTCCTCGCCCAAGTAGGTCTTGCGAACCTGTTCATTGTCGCGCAGCGCCTTCGCATCGTCGGCGAGCGCAACGTGGCCGGTTTCGAGCACGTACCCGCGGTTGGCCGTGTCGAGCGCCATGAGGGCGTTCTGCTCGACCAGGAGGATCGGCGTCCCCTGCTGGTTGATCTCCCTGATGATCTCGAAGATCTTCTCGACGAAAATGGGTGCCAGGCCCATCGAAGGCTCGTCCAGGAGAAGAAGCTTGGGGCGCGCCATGAGCGCTCTTCCCATGGCCAGCATCTGCTGCTCGCCACCGGACATGGTCCCCGCCTTCTGGGTGACTCGCTCCTTGAGGCGGGGGAAGAGCGTGTAGACCCGATCGAGGTCCTCGCTGATCGCCGACCTGTCCTCGCGCTGGTAGGCGCCCATCTCGAGGTTCTCGAGCACGGTCATGCGCGGGAAGACGTGCCGGCCTTCGGGAGACTGGGAGATGCCCATCCGCACGATCTGGTGCGGCGCAGTGTCGGTGATGTTCTTGCCCTGGAAGGTGATCGTGCCTTCGCGCGGATGGTTGAGCCCGTTGATCGAACGCAGCGTGGTCGACTTGCCGGCCCCGTTAGCGCCGATGAGAGTGACAATCTCCCCTTCGTACACCTCGAGCGAAATGCCCTTGAGTGCGTGGATCGTCCCGTAGTACGTGTGGATGTCGTCCAGCTTCAAGATCAAGTTGTTGTTGCCCTTGCTCACGCCGTTGCCGCCTCCCTCGCTCACGCCGTTGCCGCCGTTCCGAGGTAGGCCTCGATCACCCGCGGATTGTGTTGGACCTCCTTGGGCTCGCCCTCGGCGATCTTCTCGCCGTAGTCGAGGACGGTGACGCGGTCGGAGATGCCCATTACCACCTTCATGTCGTGCTCGATCAGAAGGACCGTGATGTCCTGCTCTTCCCGCAATTTGGCCACGAACGTGGTGAAGTTGGCGGTCTCCTCAGGGTTCATCCCCGCGGTCGGTTCGTCGAGAAGCAGGAGCTGCGGCTCGGTCGCGAGCGCGCGGGCAACCTCGAGGCGCCGCTGGTCGCCGTAGGCAAGGTTCTTGGCGTACTCCTCGTCCTTGCGCCGCAGGCCCGAGAACTCAAGCAGTTGCCGGCCTCGGTCGTGGGCTTCCTGCTCCTCTTTCTTCAGCCCAGGCGTGCGGAAAATCGAGCGCAGAACACCACCGCGGATGCGGCTGTGCATGGCCACGAGCACGTTTTCCAGCGCCGTCATGTTGTGGAAGAGGCGGATGTTCTGGAACGTCCGCGCCATCCCGAGGGCCGTCACCTTGTGAGGGGGCAGCCCGCCGATCGGCTGGCCGTCGAAAAACACGGCGCCGCGGGTCGGTTTGTAGACCCCGGTGAGAATGTTGAAGAACGTTGTCTTGCCGGCGCCGTTGGGGCCGATGAGGCTGACGATCGTCTTCCGCGGAATGACGAAGTCGACGTCGTTCACAGCGATCAATCCGCCGAACTCCTTCCGGACCTCCTGCGCTTCGAGGATGTTGCCGTTCTGCGCCATCAGTTGCGGGCGTCGTAGAGCACGGCTTCGCCCTCGCCTTCCTTGAACTCCGCCTTGCGTCGGGCGCTCGGAATGATCCCTTCGGGGCGGAACAGCATCATGAGGATGAGCATGATCCCGAAGATCCCAAACTTGTACTTCGTCACGTCGACGTCGTGCGCGTGCCCAGGGATTCCGTCGTTCAGCAGGCTGCCAATCTTGCCGAGCCCGGTGAAGTTGAGCCAGGAGATCAGGCTCGCCCCGACGATGACCCCCCAGATGTTGCCCATGCCGCCCACGATGACCATCACGAGGACGATGACGGAGATCTGGAACGAGAAGCTCGTCGGAAAGATGCCGTTGATGAAGGAGCCGTAGATGGAGCCGGCGAGCCCACCGAAGACGCCGCCGATCGCATAAGCCCACAGCTTCGTCCGCATCAACGGGACTCCCATCGCCGAGGCGGCGATCTCATCCTCACGGACTGCGATCCATGCACGTCCCATCTTCGAGTCCCGCAGCCTCAGATTCACGAAGATCGTGACCAGGCACATGAAGAGGATCGTGTAGAACCAGGGCTTGAGCTTGTCCGGAAGCGAGCTGTAGCGGTCGGGCAGGAAGCCCCCGGTCGCGTCGTTGACCGTCTGGCCGAAGCCGGGGCGGTCGAGCTGCGTCACTCCCCGGACGCCGTTCGTGAGGTTGTGCCCGAAGATGCTGTCTCCGTTTCGGAAGACGTCCGGGATGATCTCGCCGAACCCCAGCGTGACGATGGCGAGGTAGTCCCCGCGGAGGCGCAGAGTCGGCCAGCCGATGATGATTCCGGCTATCGCGCAAATGAGGCCCGCGAGCGGAACCACCACCCAGAAGCTGAGGTGGAAGCCCGGAATGGCCGTATTGCCGACGTCGAGGAAATGGATGTTCTGGCCGGAGAAGAGCGCGGACCCGAACCAGCCGAGCGTGTAGGCGCCAAGGGCGAAGAAAGCGACGTAGCCGAGATCGAGCAGGCCTGCGTAACCTACGACGATGTTGAGGCCGAGGGCGAGCATGACGTAGACGGCCATCTGGAAGACCGTGTCCATGTCCATGCCGAGCCGGTCGACGAAGAAGGCTCGAAACGGTTCGTTGATCGCCCAGAGGGGGTAGCTCACGATCAAGGCGATGACCGCGATCGGCAGGGCCCACCGGCGCATAACATGTCCGGCGAACCAATCAGGCGCCCTCAGCCGGGCGGCAGGCGTCGTCACTGGCCCTCCGGAGTCTGCTCGCCGAGGAGGCCCGAGGGCCGGAAGACGAGGATGAGAATGAGCGTGCCGAAGACGATGGTCGTCGTCCAGCGGGCGTCGAAGAAGCCCTCGTTGTAGGCCTGGATCAGACCAAGCACGACGCCGCCGAGCACGGCGCCGCTCAAATTGCCGATACCGCCGAGCACGGCGGCTGTGAAGGCGAAGAGTCCGAGCCGGAAGCCGACGTCAAACTTCGTGTTGCCGATCGAGAGCGCGTAGATCGCGCCCGCCGCGCCCGCGAGGGCGCCCCCGAGCGCGAACGTGAACGAGATCGTCCGGTCGACGTTGATGCCCATCATGGCCGACGCGTCCTGGTCCTGGGCCGTCGCGCGCATCGCCTTGCCCGCCTTCGTGCTCCTCACGAGCCACGTGAGGACGACCAGGAGCGGAATGGTGATCGCGATGACGATGAAGGCCCCCCACGCATAGGTGACTCCGTGCGTCGCGATGAGGTTTCCCTTCGGGAAGACGTCCGGGACCGGCTGCGGGCTCGCGTTCTTCCAGATGAGGCCGATGTTCTGGAGCAGGAAAGAGAAGCCGATCGCGGTGATCAGCGGCGCGAGCCGAGGCTGGTTTCGGAGCGGCTTGTAACCGATGCGCTCGATGCTCACGTTGATGATCATGCAGAGCAGCATCGAGAAGAAGAGGGCCATCGCGATCGTGTAGGCCCGCTGCGTGGCCGACGAGGCGGCGATCGCCGTCGTGCCAAGCGGAATCCCGAGGACGAACGTCGTCGGGTAGAGCGGCAGCTGGAAAGCGCCCTCCGTGACGATCGAGTGAGTCTCGAAGGAACCGATCATGAAGTTGTCGCCGTGGGCGAAGTTGATCAGCTCGATGATCCCGTACACGAGCGTGTACCCGAGCGCCACCAGGGCGTAGATGGAGCCGTTGGTGACTCCGATCAAGGTCACTTCGATGAAGCGGCTCGGGGACTCCACCGCCTGCTTGATCAGCCACGCGGCTACGGCGATGACGAGGACCGCGCCGAAGAACCACAGAATGAGTTGCGACGGAGGGGGAAGCCGCCGCGTGGTTACCGGTCGCGCTGCGCTCTCAGCGGTCGCCACGGGCGCAGACTATGACGCAGTGAGGGGGCCGGCACAACCGGCCGGCCCCCTCATCGAACTTCGCTCCGAGACTAGGACGGAGCCTTGAACTGCTCGAGGAACGCCCAGGAGCCACCCTTGCCCTGGAAGATCGACTCGAACTTGTCCTTCGGGTCGCCGTTCTGGTCGAACGTGATCGGCCCGACGACCGTGTCGGCCGTCGCTCCTGCGAGTGCCTTGGTCACGCCTTCGCGGCTGCCGTCGGACTTCTCGAGCGCGGCCAGCATCATCTGCAGGGCCGCCACGGCGTACGCGGTGTACACCTCCGGCTTGCCGAACTGCGCCTGGACCTTGGCGTTGAACGCCTTGCCCGCACCGGGAAGATCGTCCGGATTGAGCGTCGGAGCGCTGCCGTAGATCCCTTCGACCTTGTCGGCTCCCGCCTCATCGAAGAGCGACGCCTGAACGAAGCCGTCCGAGACGATCGTCTGCACGGTCGCGTTGTCGCCCACGATTGCGACCTTGTCCTTCACGAGCTGGCCGCCGTTGAAGCACGAGATGCCGCCGATGAAGATGCCGTCGGCGCCGCTCGCCTTGATCTTCGTCATGAGCGCCTTGTAGTTCTGGGCGTTTGCGTCCCAGCCCTCATGGCCGGCGACCGCGAGCCCGATGTCCTTGGCCGCACCTTCGAAGGCATCGGCGACGCCCTTTCCGTACGCGTCCTTGTCATCGAGGATGAAGACCTTCGTGACGCCCAGCTTGTCCTTCATGTAGTTGGCGTCGATCTGGCCCTGGACGTCGTCCGGAGTTACGACACGGGCGTAGTTGCGCGTGCCGTTCGGGTAGTACTTCTCCGGCTCGCCCGACTCGGAGCCCGGCCCCACGTGCGTCAGGCCGACGGCCGTATTGGCCGGGCTGATGTACGCGAGCGAGGCTTCGTTCGCGATCGGCACCTCGAGCTTGGCGCAACCCGAGTTGAACGTGCCGAGCACGCCGATGACGGACGTGTCCTCGACGTACTTGCGCGCGTTCGCGCTGCAGGTTGCCTCGTCCCAGGCACCCTTCGCTGCCGTCGAGTCGTCGAAGGCCTCGAACTGGATCGTGTAGTTCCCGACCTTGTTGCCGATTTCCTGCAGGTACAGCTTGATGGCGTCGTTCATCTGCGCCGTCTGGCTCGCAGACGAGCCCTGAAGCGGGAGGTCGGAGACGATCTTGACCGTCTTCGCCGCCCCACCGCCGCCGGTACCGCCAGTCGTACCACCACCGCCGCCGCCGCCGCAGCCGGCGGCGAGCAGGGCAATGGCGCTGATCAGAAAGACCAGCACCGCCCAACTAGTGCTTCTCTTCACTGCGCCTCCTCGTTCGCCCGACACTCTTCTCCGGCGCTCCGCCTGGCGAGCACCGCTCGGAAGGGGTTTCGAGCGGGCACCGTCTTTGTGACACCAGGCTGGGCCGCTCCTTTGTAAGCGCGGAATTATGACGGCGCGGGGCGCGTCCAGCAACCCCAGCCCGATACGATGTGCCGCGCATGGACCGCGCCGAAGTGGCGGAACTGGTAGACGCGCTGGACTCAAAATCCAGTGGGGCTACGCCCCGTGCGGGTTCGACTCCCGCCTTCGGCATCGGCCTCCTCACCTTGACCCACAAGACGACCGGCGCGGCGCGAAGTTAGGCCTGTGCCTGGACGGGTTGGAGTCCTGACGGGCGGCGGCGACTGTCCAGGGCTGAATGCGGTGATCAGAGCGGTCACGCGCCGCTCACTGGCTCGGGGTCACGAGGTCGTAGGCGTGCGCGAGGGCTGGAGAGGGCTGGTCGAGGGCCGTTTTCAGGACCTTGGCCCGCGGGAGATCTCGGGGATCCTTCCCCGCGGCGGCACGATTCTCGGGACAACGCGAACGAACCCGTACAAGACGGAGGACGGTGTCGAGCGGGTACTCGAGCGGTTCAAGGAGCGCGACCTCACCGCTCTCGTCGCGATTGGAGGCGAGGACACACTCGGAGTCGCCGCGCGTCTGTACGCAGAGCACGATTTTCCGGTCGTCGGGGTCCCGAAGACGATCGACAACGACCTTTCCGCGACGGATTACACGTTCGGCTTCGACACGGCCGTCTGGATCGCGACCGAGGCGATCGACCGCCTGCACACGACCGCCGAGTCGCACAACCGCGTGATGGTCGTCGAGGTGATGGGCCGCCACACGGGCTGGATTGCCGTCATGAGCGGGATCGCCGGCGGCGCGGACGTCATCTTCATCCCCGAGCAGCCGATCACCGTCGAGGAAGCTTGCAAAGACCTCAGGCGCCGGCACGAGCGGGGAAAGGATTTCTCGATCGTCGTCGTCAGCGAGGGCTACGAGCTGACGTACGCCTCCGGCGAAAGGAAGCAGATCTCACAGGAAGCCCGGGCAACCGACCAGTTCGGCCACGTCCGCCTCGGGGGTGTCGGCGATGAGCTCGCGCGGGAAATCGAGGAGCGCACGGGCTTCGAGACGCGCGTGACCGTGCTGGGACACGTCCAGCGTGGCGGCTCTCCGACCCCCCGCGACCGTGTGCTCGCAACCCGCTACGGGCTCAAAGCCGCCGACCTCGTTCACGAGGGACGCTTCGGGACGATGGCCGCGCTTCAGGGCGATCAGATCGTGGACGTGCCGCTGGCGGACGCAGTCGCAGAGCTGAAGACCGTGCCCCCTGAGTGGTACGACGTCGCCAAAGCTTTTTTCGGCTAGTAATCGGCCGAAATCTTCGGCTGCGCCGCGATTTCGGCCGACGAAAACGTCAATACCTACGTGGGCAGGAACTACAGAAACTCCACGAGCGGGAAGGCGCGGTGCCGACGCGGGGGCACGAGGAAATTCTGTCGATGCGTCGTCCTCAGGATCGAGTTGAACCCCTGCTCGCGGGAGCGTGGATCGATCGGCACGCTCGACCCGTCCGGCAGGATCCCGTCCATCGCGAGGCGCGTGCGATGGAAGTCGTCCGCCGTCGGGGTGAAGACGACGAAATGGAGACCAGCGGCGGGCTCGTTCACCTGTCCGTCCACGTCCGGCCGGCCGCTCCAGAAAAACGGGTTGTCGAGCGTGTTGAAGTCGGCGCGCTGCGGCACGGCGGTCCCCTTCGGAAAGTGGCGACCGTCATGGGCGACGACGTCGCGCGCAAGCCTGGACGCAGGCTGGATCCCGGAGCTGTGGCCCACCGCGTGGAAACGTTTCGCCTCTTCGTGGACGGCCGTAGTGTTGTCGACGTGGTCGCGATCTTGGGGCACGGTTTGCGTCCCCTCAGGAACCTCGAGTCCCGGCCGGAACGTCGTGGACACCCGCTCCGAGAAGTCGAAGTTGAGGTACCAGGCTTCGATGTCCTCGAAGATGTGCGACAGGTGCATCGCCGTGCCGCCGAGGAAGTAGCCGTCGGGCCACTGGTCGGTGTACCCCGGCAGCGTCTCGAAATTTGCGATCCCGGGTGGGCCGAGGCCTGCCTTCTGCGTCGACGTGAAGCCGAGGAAGAGCTCGGCCGTGTCCGGGATGAGCTCGGCGCCAGGCACACCCGCGGCCAGGGCCATCCGCTTCGGCAAGCTCCGCCCGCCGTGGAAGCCGCCGCCCATGAAGCCACGGCGGATGCTCGTCAGCTCGAGCACGTCAGCAACCTGGTCGAAGATCTCGGTCGAGACGCTCGAGATGTGATCCCTGCTGTCGCTGCGGAAGAAGAAGGCGACATGGTTCTGCTCGAGGATCAAACTTTCGGGGTCACTCGGAAAGCGAATCGCGTCCACGAGTGCGAGAACTCGACGGCCGGCCGCCTTCGATGCGCGCACATCGACGGGCAGCCGCTCGCGCGCCGCCTCCGGAACGTAGCGCTGGAAGTACGGGAGGCCCCAGCCGACGCTGATCGAAAGACCGGGGGGCGCCGGTCCGTACCGGTCGTCGCCGCGACTGAGCACCTCCTCGAGCTTCACCTTCGCCTCGCGGAGCGCGGCGGACGTCTCGTCGACCCGCAGGACCGCTGTCACCACCTCGTGGTGGAGCGGCGGCACGACCACCTCGACGCCGTTGTCGACGACGGTCTCCAGCCTTCCGAGCGCGTGCTGCTCCGAGGGCAGGATCCGGTGAGTGCGCTGCGGCGCTCCCGTGAAGCGGTCGACGAGCCCGTAGACACCGGCGGCCGCGAGAGCGCCGGCTCCGCCCGCCACGAACTGCCTCCGCGTCAGGCGCACGTCAGGGCTGCGGGTCGATCCTGACGAGACCTCGGACCATGCGGTCGAGGTTCGCCGCCACCTGCCCGTAGGACAGGCCGAACGCAGGCACCACGTGCTGGCTGACCGTGTAAAGCGATCCGTCCGTCTTCCACGCGTAGAGGATGTGCCAGGTGTCGGCGCCGCGGTTCACGTTGTAGACCTGAATGTCGAGACCCGCGATCTGCTTCTTCACGCCGGGGTCGTTGAAGCAAGGGCGACCGTTGCACGTAGGGACTGACGTCTTGCCGGGATAGCCCCGGAAGTTCACGTGCACCTCGGCCACGTTGGTCTCGTACCAGAGAAACCCCATGAGGTAGCTGCGGTCCTTGAGAACCGACTTCATCGCGTTCCAGCGCCCGCCGATCTCCGGGGTGAGCGGATCTGGCATCCAGCTCGGGCAGTAGACCGGTGCCTGAATCCGGTTGGCGAGACGTTGCCAGCCGGGCTTGGCCCTGGGCGGGCAGATCGGGGCACTGGCCGGCTGGTTGCCCTGCGTAGCTCCCGAGGACGAGTCCTGAGTCGAGCTGCTGCCGCCGCCACAGGCCGCGGTGGCCAAGACGACCAGGGCGAGAGGAAGGAGTCGGGCCGCCCGAGGCATAGCCCTCAATGATCGCAAAAGGTGCCCGGCCCGTCGCCGCTCAGCGGCCGGTCAGCTCTGCAAGCGCGGATCCGAAGTCCGGCGAGACTCGCAGGAACTCACCGCCGACGAGGATCGCGTCGACCCCGGCCCGCTCGAGCGCGACGATCTGCTCCCGATCGATCGGCCGGCGCGGGCGAGCGACGACGAGCTTCCCCGCCGGCACATCGGCCAGGAGGTCGAGGACGTGTTCGAGCTCCTCTTCGTCGCTCGGGTCAGCGCTCGCAACGACGAGGATCTCCGGGTCGAACCGTTCGAGCACCTCGGCGAGATCCTCCGCCTCGCGTACTTCGATCGCGGGGTCGATTCCAAGCGCCTCGACAGCCCGGTACAGCTCGTCGATCCACTCTCCGTCGCCGGTGTCGAGGTCGCCCACGATCACGCACCCGTCCACACCCGCCTCAACAAGCTTGTTTACGTAAGGAGCCTCTTGCAGGCCATCGACGATTAGCGGGAGGGATGTCGCTGCTCGTGCGGCGGCGACGTCGTTGGCCGAGACTGCGACTGCCTCCGCCCCCGCCTCCTCCGCGAGGGCCGCCAGCTCCGCAACTTCGCCTTCGAGCATGGGAACGACCGAGATTCCGTCCCCTTCGGAAATGGCCTGACTGAACCGACCCATCGTCAGGCGCGGGCGAGGGTCCCCGAGCCGGCGAGAAGGTCGACCGCGACGGCGGAGCCGATCCGCCCCGCGCCGGCATTGACCATCGCATACACGTCGTCGAGCGTCTCGATCCCTCCCGAGGCCTTCACGCCCACGCTCTCGGAGAGGCAATCGCGCAGGAGCTCCACGTCGTGGACGGTCGTCGTGGCGGGACCGTGGCCCGCCGAGGTCTGCGCGAAATCGACTTCGGCCCGCTCGATGATCTTGCACGCGAGCTGTTTGAGCTTGTCGTCAAGCTCAGCCGTCCCGACGATCGCCTTGAGGACAACCACCCCTCGGCCTCCATTCGCGCTTCTCATCCGCATCGTGCGCACGAAGGTGACGAGCTCGTCGCGAACAAGCCGGATGTCCCCTCCGCGCAGGGCGCGCACGTTCATGACGAACTCGAGCTCGCCGGCCCCCTCCGCCAAAGCGCGCTCGGCCTCGCCGATCTTCGTCTGGACGCTGCCAGCGCCCCCGGGAAACCCGAGTACGGCGCAGATCTTCACGTCGCCGCCGCCCAACTCCTCCGCGGCCGCCGCAACGTCCCGAGGCAGAACGCAGACAGAAGCGAGGTGCAGGTCCCGCGCCTGCCGGCAAATGGCCTCGATCTCGCCCGCGGCCGGGTGGGCGCCGAGCAGCGTCTGGTCGATCGTCTTGGCGAGCTCCTCGGTCCGCAGGGCCATGGGCGACTCTCTCAGTCTAGGCGCTAATCAAACGCCAATGGGATGCCAGACGGTCTTGAGCTCGAGAAACGCCGCGACGTGCCAGGGCGATTGGCCCTCGCCGTTTCGGACGACGCGCTTCACGTTGTCCGCCGCCAGACGCTCCAGTTCGGCCCTGTCGCCGTCTGCGCCGGACAGATCGACGGCGTTCACATCCATGTGGGCCGCGAGCACCGGACAGAGATCGCTCTTGCGACCGGTGAGGACATTCACGACCCCGCCGGGAACGTCGGAGGTGGCCAGCACCTCCGCAAGCGTGACCGCGGCCAGCGGACGCCGTTCGGATGCGATCAGGACCACCGCGTTGCCACCGACGATTGCAGGCGCGAGCCGAGCGACCAGCCCGGCGAGCGGCGGCTCTTCCGGGGCGACCACGCCGACCACCCCGGTCGGCTCCGGGATGCTGAAGTTGAAATACGGGCCAGCCACCGGATTCGAGGAGCCCAGCACCTGGCCCAGCTTGTCCGCCCAGCCCGCGTACCAGACCCACGAGTCGATCGCCTCTTCGACTTCGGCCTCCCCGCCGACGAGCTCGGCAAACTGGCTGCGGCGGCCCTCCATGATCTCCGCCATTCGGTAGAGGACCTGGCCCCGGTTGTAGGCGGTCATTGCGGCCCACTTCGGAAATGCCTCGCGCGCGGCGCGTACCGCATCGCGGAGATCCTTCTTGGACGCGAGGGCCGCGTTCGCGCCCTCGACCTCGTAGGAGCGGCCGGATTCCGAGCGAGGAAAGCTCCCGCCGATGTAGAGCTTGTACGTCTTCTTGACCGGAAGCCTCACGCTCTCGCTCCATTCCGCGCACCACTCGCGCGTCGGCCCGCACTACCATCAAAGTGGGAGGAGGCACGGGGTGGCCCCGTGAAGTTTGCGCGTCTCATTCGAACCTCAGATACGGCTCCAGGCCGTGGAGGCCGCCCTCCCGCCCGAAGCCGGACTCTTTGTAGCCGCCAAAGGGCGAGGCGGGATCAAAACGGTTGTACGTATTCGCCCAGATGACGCCCGCGCGTAGGTGTTGGGCCATCCACAGGATGCGCGAGCCCTTCTCCGTCCAGACCCCGGCTGACAGACCGTACGGAGTGTTGTTCGCCTTCTCGACCGCTTCATCGGGCGTCCGGAACGTGAGCACCGACAGGACCGGCCCGAAGATCTCCTCCTGCGCGATCCGGTAGCTCTGCGCGACATTCGTGAACACCGTCGGCGGGAACCACCAGCCCTTCTCGGGCAAGCGGCAGGGCGGCTGGTAGATCTCGGCGCCCTCCTCCTCCCCGGCCGCGACGAGTTCCCTGATCTTGTCGAGCTGCTGCTTCGAGTTGATTGCGCCCACATCCGTGTTCTTGTCGAGCGGATCGCCGACGCGAAGTGTCGTCATTCGCCGCTTCAGCTTCGCGATCGTCTGCTCGTAGATCGACTCCTGCACGAGCAGGCGCGACCCCGCGCAGCAGACATGGCCCTGGTTGAAGTAGATCCCGTTGATGATCCCCTCGACAGCCTGGTCGAGCGCCGCGTCGTCAAAGATGATGTTGGCTGCCTTCCCGCCGAGCTCGAGGGTCAGCTTCTTCTCTGTCCCGGCGACGGCCCGCTGGATCTCCTTCCCGACGTCGGTAGAGCCCGTAAAGGCCACCTTGTCGACGTCCGGATGCTTGACGATCTCCGCGCCGGCGCGCCCGTCCCCGGTGACGATGTTGACGACGCCCGGCGGGAGCTCGGCCTGCCGGAGGACGTCGCAGAAGAGAAGCGCCGTCAAGGGAGTCGTCTCCGCGGGCTTCAGCACGACCGTGTTGCCGGCAGCGAGCGCCGGCGCGATCTTCCACGAGAGCATGAGCAATGGGAAGTTCCAGGGGATGATCTGGCCGGCGACTCCGACCGGCCGCGGCTTCCGACTCGGGAAGGCGTACTCGAGCTTGTCGGCCCAGCCCGCGTAGTAGAAGAAATGCGCCGCCGACAGCGGCAAGTCGACGTCTCTCGACTCACGAATGGGCTTGCCGCCGTCGAGTGACTCGAGGACGGCGAATTCGCGCGAGCGCTCCTGGAGCAACCGAGCGATCCGGAAGAGGTACTTGGCGCGCTCGCTTGGGGCGATCTCGGACCAGCCGTTCTCGAACGCGTCCCGAGCAGCGCCAACAGCAAGCGCGACGTCTTCAGGGCCCGCGTACGCGACCTCGGCCAGCGGCTCCTCGGTCGCCGGACTGATGCTGGGCTGGAACTCACCCGAGCGCGGCTCGACGAACTCTCCTCCGATGAATAGTCCGTAGCGATCCTCGAGCCGTACGACGTCCCGCGACTCTGGGGCAGGCGCGTATTCGAAAGCCGAAGGGACTGGCGAGCGATCCTGTTTGCGTTCCAGCTCAGTCAAGCGTGAAGTAGTCCGGGCTTTGATAGCGCCCGGTCTTCTCCTTCCGGATCTGCAGAAGCACGTCGTTCAAGAGCGACGAGGCGCCGAAGCGGAAGAGATCCGGTGTCAGCCATTCCGGTCCCAGCGTCTCGTGCAGGACGACGAGGTACTGGACTGCCTGCTTTGCGTGGCGGATTCCGCCCGCCGGCTTCATTCCGACCCGCCGGCCCGTCTCCTCGTACACGTCCCGGATCGCCTCGAGCATGACGAGGGTCACCGGCAGCGTGGCCGCCGGCTGGATCTTTCCCGTCGAGGTCTTGATGAAGTCGGCGCCGCCTGCGATCGCGAGCAGGCTGGCCCGCCGGACGTTGTCGTACGTGCCCAGCTCACCCGTCTCGAGGATGACTTTGAGGTGCGCGTTCCCGCAGACTTCCTTCACGCGCCGGACCTCGTCATAGACCTTCGCGTAGTTCCCGGAGAGAAAGGCGCCTCGGTCGATGACCATGTCGATCTCATGCGCGCCGAGCTCCGCGACAAGCGCGGCCTCCTCGACCTTGATCTCGAGCGGTGACTGCCCGGACGGGAAGGCGGTCGCGACCGACGCCACCTTCACGCCGGAATCGCCCAGACGCTGAAGCGCACCTGCGACGAGGTTCGGATAGACGCAGACGGCGGCCACGGGCGGGACGGTCAGGTCGGACGGGTCGGGCCGCATCGCCTTCGAGCAGAGAGCCGCGATCTTCCCCGGGGTGTCGGCGCCCTCGAGCGTGGTCAGATCCATCATTCGAACGGCCAGGTCGAGCGCGAAGATCTTCGATTCGCGCTTGATCGAACGGCGGGCAAGCGAAGCCGCGCGCTCCTCAACCGCCACCTGATCGACCGAGCCGATCTTCGGCAGCCTGGGCTCGAGGGGAAGCTCAAAGCCGCTCGGTAAAGCCGGCGCCTGCGCCATGAAGAGAGTGTAGCCCGCGCCTGTAGAGCTACAGCGCGTCGGCGCGCAGCATGCCGCCCTGCAACCGGGCGACGTACGACCCGAGCTCCGACTCGCGCCGGCCGAGCTTCTGCTCGAGCTCGGTCAGCCGGTACTCGCGCTCTTCGAGCGCTTCCGAGCGAATGAAGACCTCGGCCTCGAACTCCGCTGAGTTCTGTTCCAGTTCGGCCTCGCGGATGTCGAGCTCTGCAGAGCGGCGGCGAAGCTCCTGTTCGAACTCGTCGAGGCGCTTGCTCCGCCTTTCGAGCCATTCGCTGGAGACGAGTGTCGCCCCTGTCGCCCCCACTTCCTCGGGCTCCTCCGACTCATCCTCGAACGACGGGAGAGTCTGCGGAGCGCTTACTGGTGAGAGGGCGAAGATGTTGATGTTCGTGACGGTCGGCTTCGGGGGCCGACGCCGGCGCACGCGTGGTGGCGGTGTGGGGGTGATCTCGTCAGGCATGGCCGCTCGCTAGATATCGGACGATAATCCGAGCTTCAGCAGCCGCATCCCTCGCACGAGTGTCCCTCGGTTGGGAGGGGCTACGCGGCCGAGATGCTCTCCGCGAGGAGCGGTCTTGTGTCGAGCGGCTCGAAGCCAATCTCCTTCGCGACTTGCTCGCTCGAGGGCCGAGTGCCCCGGAGGAACAAGCCTCGGAGAAAATCACCAGTCTCGGAACGCTCCCACCAGTCGTGGCCGATCGTCTCGCGCAGGTACGTGCGGAGCTGCGCCGCGCGGATCCACGCGCGGAGATAGTCGGCCGAGTAGAAGCCGTCGTCCATGTCCGCGAGATAGCCGTCGGGCCGGTAGCGGAAGCCCGTCGCCCGGCGCTGGTACTCCGCGTACTTGGGGGCGTAGTCGGCCGCGCGGCCGAAGTCAGCCCAGACCTCGAGCTCATAGTCCAGCTTGGCGGCGTATCTCCGGAAAAGGAACACGTCGAGGAACCGAGTCGCGTCAGCTCGTTCCTCCGCCTCCTCCGGATCGAGACCGAAGTGCTCCTGCTGCCAACCAGGCTCCCGGGAAACAGACTCGACCAGGAACGAGTAGATCTCCGTGAGCGCATGGTCGCGCGAGAGGCGGCGGAAGGTATATGGCAGCGAAGGATCGCAACCGGCGTAGTGGAGAGCGTGGCCCGCCTCGTGCAGGAACGCCTGGTAGTCGTGAAGGCCGCCTTGGGCGCGGGTGATGAGATGAACGATCTCCGGGGGGTCGGAGGCGATCACGCATGCCCGCGGGCTCTTCTGGGGTCGGTCGTCGAGATCGAGACGGATGTGGTGGTCCGAGGCGAGATCGAAGCCGAGGCGCTTCAGCGTCTCCAGGCAGACCGAGACGGCCCGCTCCTTGGCGTAGAGGGAAGCGAGCGGCGACATCCGCCGAATGTAGGCAACGTGGTGGGAGGAGGGCTCGTCCTCGCGCTCTTCCCCGAGGATGCGCTCAGTCCAGCGTTCGCGGAGCTCGCCCCAGCCGGCGTTCTGCTCCTGGCCGACAGATCGCAGCGCCGCCGCCAGGGCACCGATGTCCACGAGCTTGCGCTCCGCGTTCCGTCGCACGGGGTCCGGTTCGCCCGAGAGGTCGGTATCAAGCGCCTCCCCCGCCTGCAGCAACTCGAGCCGCTCATCGTTGAAGCGAGCCGACGCATCTCCGGCGAGCGTGCCGAGCTCCTCGCGCTCGCCATAATCATCGAGGAGCGCGAGCATGGCCTGTGCGGAACGAAGAGGGAGCGACTCGCCGCGGAATTCCACGCGCTCGCCGAGGATGGCGTTCTCGAGCCGGTCAGATTGTTCGGCCAACTCGGCCGCGACGATCCCGCCCAGACAGGCTTCCCGCAGCCGGTAGACGCGCTCGTCCCCCGAGTCGACCAGGTCATCGAGCTGCTCGCGCGTGAAGAGGTCGGCGTAGCGGGCCATGATGGCCGCCTGTTCGCTCGTCTCCTTCTCGCCGACACGAACCGCACGGGCTTCCTCTGAGCGTTCGAAGAGACAGCGGGCTAGCCGTTCCTCGAACTGGTCAGCGTCCAGCGCCATGCATCTCCTCCTAGATTCCTAGCTTTTCCAGGGCGTTTTCGTCTCGCCGCCAGTGCGGCCGTACCTTCACGAGGAGCTCCAGAAAGACCTTGCGTCCGAGCAGGCCTTCGATCTCCGGACGCGCCCGAGAGCCTATCGCCTTGACCATGCTCCCACCCTTCCCGACGAGAATCCCCTTCTGAGACTCCGTCTCGACGTAGAGACTCGCCCGGATACGCCCCTCCTCCAACTCCTCGATCTCGACCCCGATCGAGTGAGGAACTTCGTCCCGCGTGAGGGCAAGGGCCTGCTCGCGCACCAGTTCGGCGAGGCGGGCCTCGAGCGGCAGGTCGGTTTGCTCCCCACCGCCGAAGTAGCGCGGGCCCTCAGGCAAGAGCTCGACCAGGTCGTCTCGCAGCGCCTCCAGGCCGTCCGCACGAAGCGCGCTCACCGGATGCAGCGAGTGGAAATCGCCGAGCGCCGCCACGGCCTGGATCTGCTGCGCGATCCGGGCAGGCTTGATCCGATCGACCTTGTTCAGCGCCACGATCACCGGCGGGCCGGCCCCGTAGACGCGCTGCGCGATGAAGCGATCGCCGGCGCCGATGCGCTCGTCCGCCGAGACGACAAACAGAAAACCATCCACGTCTTCGAGCGAGGACTCGACCGTGCGCTGCATGCGCTCGGTAAGCGCATCGAGCGGCCGCTGGAAACCGGGCAGGTCGACGAGGACCAGTTGATGGTCGTCTCCGTCCACGACGGCCGAGATCCGACGCCTGGTCGTCTGCGGCTTGTCGGAGACGATCGCGACCTTGGCGCCCACAAGTGCGTTCACCAGCGTCGACTTGCCCACGTTCGGCCGCCCCGCGACCGCGATGAATCCGCTCTTGAACGGCCCCGCCACTACAGCTGGAACGAATCGGGCAAGAGCTCGTCCGGGCGGCGCACGAGGAGTTCGTCGCCGTGCATGAAGACGACCCGGTCGACCCCAAACTCGAGGAGCCACTGCCGACAACCCCCGCACGGCGAGGCTGTGACGGCTACGGCTTCGATCTCTCCTGGGCGCGCCCCCTCGGCGACGGCACGCGCCAGGGCCGTTCGCTCTGCGCAGATCCCGAGCGGGTACGAAGCGTTCTCGACGTTGACGCCGCTGACGACGCGACCGTCCCGGAGGAGAGCGGCCGCTCCAACCAGGAAGTTCGAGTAGGGCGCGTACGCTGCTGAGGAGGCCGCTTTCGCCTGCTCGTAGAGCTCCTGGTCGCTCAACGGAAGACCTGGAAGAGAATCAGGGTCACGAGCGTACCGATGACGGCGCCGAGGGCGACCTCGAAGGTGGAATGGATGCCCGACTCCACCCGGGTCTGCGAGACGAGTAGGGCCATGATCAGCGCGACGAACGAAATGACGATGCGGTGTTCGGTGGTGATGAACGTAATCGCCGTCCAGCCGCCAAAGGCGAGCGCCGCGTGGCCGGAGGGAAGACCCCCGCGGAGAGGTGTTCCCCGTCCCGTGATTGCCTTGACGGCGATCACGACCATCAGTGTCAGCACGAGGGCGATGAGGGTCAGGCTGATCGGCGCGTCGCCGAGAGCGTTGACGAGGCGCGCGCTGGGGCGTGCGAGCCGATCTGCGAGGACGAGGTAGCCGACCGCGACCGCGTTCACCGACGCGATCAGGACCGCGCCCGCGGCCATGTCCTTGGCGACCTTGGCGAGCGGGTCGAACGAGGGCGTTGAAAGGTCGATGGTTGCCTCGACGGCCGTGTTGACCATCTCCGCGATCAGGACGAAGGCGATCGAGATCATGAGTGCGATCAGCTCGAGCCGTGTGACGTCGTAGATGAAGGCGAGCACGAGCACAGTCGCCGCGATCGCGAAGTGGATGCGCATGTTGCGTTGCGTGCGCAAGGCGTGAATGACGCCCTCGAAGGCGTAGTTGAAGCTCTGGAAAACGGGTGGGGTGCGCGTCGCCACTAGAGCAACTCGGATTCCCGGCGCTCCATGTCGCGACCGTGGTCGTAGCCCAGCAGGTGAAGGAGCCCGTGGACGAGCGGCCCCTGCCAGTCTTCTCCTACCACCTGCGGACAGAGCACGACGTCGCCGAGTTGACGCGGCACCTCTTCCGGAAGCAAATCCCGGCCGTCGAGGGGGAAGGAAAGAACGTCGGTCGGCTCGTCCAGGCCTAGGTGTTGCGCCTTCAGCGCCCGCATCTCGTCGGGAGCTGCGAATGCGATGCCGAGATCGCCGTCCTCGATTCCCTCGCCGGCGAGGACGTGCCGGCTGAGGGCGGCGGCGGCGTCCTCGTCCACCGGCAGGCCGCTTCGGTTCTCGAGCTCGATGCGGATCACTTACGCCGCTGGGTGCCCGTCTCCTCGGCGTGGCGCCTGTACGCCTCGACGATTCGCTGGACGAGCATGTGGCGGACGACATCCTGGTTGCCGAACTCGACGAATTCGATTCCCTCGATCGTCCCGAGAATCTCCCGCACGTGGATGAGACCCGACGGCTGCTCGCGGGGGAGGTCGACCTGGGTCACGTCGCCGGTGACGACCATCTTCGAGCCGAAGCCGAGCCGCGTGAGAAACATCTGCATCTGCTCGGGAGTCGTATTCTGGGCCTCGTCGAGGATGATGAAGGAGTCGTTGAGCGTGCGTCCACGCATGAAGGCGAGCGGCGCCACCTCGATCGTTCCCTTTTCCAGATAGGCATTCAGGCGATCGGCATCGAGCATGTCGTAGAGAGCGTCGAAGAGCGGGCGGAGATAGGGATCGACCTTGGCGAGCATGTCCCCGGGGAGGAAGCCCAGCCGCTCGCCGGCCTCGACCGCGGGGCGCGTGAGGATGATGCGGCTCACTTCCCGATCGGCCATCGCCGCGACGGCGAGCGCCATCGCGAGGTACGTCTTGCCAGTGCCCGCGGGGCCGATGGCGAAGGAGATCGTGCATTTGCGGATCGCGTCGACGTAGGCCTTCTGGTTGACCGTCTTCGGCGTGATCTTCTTACCACGATGGCGCCAGACGACGTCCTCGAACACCTCGCGAGGATCGTGCGCGGCATCGATGGCGGCGAGGACCGCGTCAACGGTGCCTGGCCCGATCGCGTGGCCGCCTTCGACGAGCTCGACGAGCTCGTCGATCACGGCGCGCGCCTCCCCCACCTTGGCGTCTTCCCCCTCCAGGGTCAGACGGTTGCCGCGGAGGAGGAGCGCGATCCCCAGGCGGTCACGCAGAGCATGGAGGATGCCGTCGTCGACCGTGGCAAGCTCGGCCGCGACCTCGTTTGAGACCGACAGAACTTCCTGCAAGTAGTCCAAGTGTAGTTGCCGAGCCCGCCGGTATCGGTGCCGCTGAGCAAGCCGTCTCCCGGCCAGGGGCCAGCGGTTGGGCCCGGGGCCGCCGCGAGCCTCCCTCCAGCTTCAGCCTATTGCGGCCCGGCGCGCCGGTGGCACGCCGAATGTGTCGGTATCGACGCGAATTTACGCCAGCTTTTCGCGCACGACCTGGCTCACGGCCGACCCGTCTGCGCGGCCGGCGACCTGCGGCATCACGTCGGCCATCACACGCCCGAGATCCCGCAACGAGGTCGCCCCGGTCTCGGCGATCGCGTCGTCGATGATCCGCTCGAGCTCCTCCTCGTCGATCGGCTCCGGCATGAACTCCTTGATCACCTCGAGCTCGCGCTCTTCCTTCACGGCTTGCTCCTCGCGGCCACCCGAACGGAAACCCTCCGCCGCCTCGATGCGCCGCTTCCGCTCGCGCTGGAGCACGTGGAGCTCCTCGTCCTCCTTCAGCGAACGCTGCACTTCCTTTTCGGCAGAGCGGAGCGACGCCAGCGTAAGCCGGAGCACGTCCGTGCGATCACGATCCCGAGCCCGCATGGCGCTCTTCAGCTCGTCTTCGATCCGCTCGATCAAGCTCATTCGAAGGGCCTCCCGCCACCGAGGATGTGCCAGTGGAGGTGAAAGATGGTCTGGCCGGCGCCTCGCCCGACGTTGACCACGACCTGGTAGTCCTCGAGTCCGGCCTTACTGGCTGTCTCAGCTACGAATTCGAGCATCCGCTTCGCCTCCTCGGCGGGAAACTCGCCGATGTCTCGAAACGTGTCGACGTGCCGCTCGGGCAAGACGAGGAGGTGCACCGGTGCCTTCGGGTTGATGTCCTCGATCGCCACGAAGCCGTCCGTCTGGTGGACGTGGTCGCCTTCCGCAACGAGCTTGCAGAAGAGGCAGTCAGGCCGCGACGCCATGGATTCCCTCCGACGTGACTTCTTCGGCACGTACGCGAACGAGTGCGCCGACCGGCGCTTCGAGGAGCCACGGCGAGTAGTCGTCTCCATAGCCGCGGCCCGGCCGATCGACCAGCACCACGTCCTCGCTGCCGACCTTCGAGAGCCAGCGTTGCCGGCAGGCGTCGGCCGAGGCGGCCCGTAGACGCGCGCTCCGCTCCTTCTTGACCGCCGCTGGAACGGTGTCCTCGGCCGCCGTCTTCGTCCCCGGGCGCGGAGAGTATGGAAACACATGCACCTTCGTGATCCCAGCGGTTGCAACAGTGCGAAGCGTCCTCTCGAAGGCCCGCTCGTCCTCGGTCGGAAACCCGACTATGACGTCAGTGGTGAGGTTGAACTCGCCGGCCCTTGCTAGCCGGCGGAGATAGGTCGAGACGTTGTAGCGGCGGCCCATCGCCTGCAGAACGCCGTCGTCCCCCGACTGCAAAGGGACGTGGAGATGCCGTGAAACTGTGGGCGTCTCCCTCATCGCGGCGAGCAGCTCGTCGTCCAGGTGGTTCACCTCGAGCGACGAGAGCCTCAGGCGGGCAAGTCCAGGCACCTCCCCAGCGGCGCGGACAAGAGCTGCCAGGTCGACCCGCGCGTCCCGGTCGCGATAGCAACCCAGGTTGATGCCGGTCAGAACGACTTCATGGTGGCCCTGTTCGATCCGGCGGCCAATCTCGGCGAGCACGGCCGCCGCAGGCCGGCTGCGGGACGCCCCGCGCACCTGCGGAATGACACAAAAGCGACACGAAAAGCTGCACCCGTCTTGCACCTTCACAAACGCGCGCACACGGTCGATGCCGACGTCGGCACGGACGCAACCGACTGCCCCGACGTCACCTGCGACGAAGCTTGGGGTCCGTTCGGCGGGAAGCGCGACGATGTCCACGCCGGCAGGAAGGCCGTCGAACGCGCCCGGGAGACGAGCCGCGCACCCGGTCACGTACACGCGGCGCGCTCTCCGGGCGGCTCTGCGCGCCGCCTGGCGGGACTTGCGGACCGCTTCGTGGGTCACGCAACATGTGTTAATGACGGCGACATCGGCCGCACTGCCTGTCTCCGCGTGCCCATCCATGACGAGCCGCTCCCGGATCTCCTGCGCGTCGGTCTGCGAGACCTTGCAGCCGAGGAAATCGACGCTGAACGTCGCCATGACGGCCCGATGCTAGCCGACCTCGTGCGCTATGCCGGAGGCGCGAGACGGCGGGCGAAGACGGCGTAACCCGCGAGCCCCGCCACCGCCAGAGCAACGCCTGCGACGAGCCAGGAGCGGCCGTCGAACCCGCCCGGCCCGCGCTGGATCCAGGCGATGGCGAAGCACACCGCCGCCGCCCCGACGAGCCCACCGAGCATCTCGGCTCGGTTGCGTGTCCTCGGAACGAGGAAGAACAGCGCCAGCGCGGCGAAAGGAAGGACGAGGAAACCGATCGAGGCCGCCGCGATCAAAGAGAAAGTGACGAGTGCGCCGGCGAGGCTCCAGGCCCAAAACCGCCAGCAACCGGTCGCATGCACGTCGTGCTAAGTGTAGCTCGCGGGCCGCACGAAACGGTCGGCCGCCCAGCCGCCCTCCTGGCGTCTTTCCACGTGCTCCCACTCGGGGAGGGCAGGGCGCTGCCCCGCGAGATAGCCCGACACGATCAACCCGCCGGTCTCGAGGCGCGGCGCGAGCAGTTCAACCGCATCCAGCGTGACGTTCGCGAGCGCGAGAGTCGCCGCCGGGAGCGAGTCGACGAAGATGTCGGCTCGTCTCACCTGGATGTCGACTCCGTTCGCGCTCGCATTGGCCGAGGCCGCGGCGACCGCGTCCGGATCGACGTCGAGCGCTGTAATCGGCGTGAAACCGAGCTTCGCAGCCGCAATCGCCAGCACCCCGGAACCACACCCGAGATCGACGAGGTCGCTCCTGGGTTGCTCGAGCAGCAGCTCGAGACAGAGGCGCGTCGTCGCGTGCCCGCCGGTGCCGAAAGCCCGTCCCGGGTCGATGACCACCGCCACGGCTCCGGCATCAGCCGTTTCCCAAGGAGGTCCGACCCATATGGGGCCGACGCGGATCGGCTTATGGAAGCGCTTCCACGCTTCCTCCCAATCGCCTTCGACGTCTACAGCGGCGCCGGGTCCAAACACCTGCCAGAACCGCTCCTCGTCGACGGCGCTCGCGTAGGCGGCGAGTTCCAGGTCGTCCCCTTCGTGGTCGACCTCCTCGAAACCTTGCGGGAAGAGCTCGAGCATCTGGGCTCGCGCTTCTTCGGCGCGGGCGCCGGGAACGCGGACGGAGAGCCGGCGAAGCGGCGCGCTCAGCGGAACGCCGCCCGCAGCTTCTCGAAGAACCCCTCGTCGGACTTGTAGTTCGCGTCGTGTTCGGAGCGAGAGAATTCCTCGAGCAGCCGCCGCTGCTCCTCCGTCAGGTTCCGGGGAATCGCGAGGTTGACGAGCAGGCGATGATCGCCCCGTCCGAAGCCCTGTAGCACGGGCATTCCCCGGCCCCTCAGGACTCGCACCTCGCCGGCCTGAGTACCCGGCTTGAACTCGAGCTCCACGTCATCGTCGAGCGTCGGCACAGTCACGAGCGCACCGAGCGCGGCCTGGCTCATCGTGAGGTCGACGGTGGAGACGATGTCGTTTCCGTCGCGAACGAACCTCTCGTGGGGCCGGATGCGCACGAGCACGTACGCGTCTCCGGCGCGGCCTCCGATCATCCCAGCGTGGCCTTCCCCGCTCAACCGGATGCGCTGGCCGTCGTGGATTCCGGCAGGGATCTCAACGTCGAGAGTTCGCTCTTCGAGCGTCTGCCCCGACCCCTGACAATCCGGGCACGGCGTGCGCAGGATCTGGCCCGCGCCCCCGCAATCGGGGCACGTGTGGCTCCGGATGAACTGCCCGAAGACCGAGGACGAGATCGCCTGCAAGCGTCCGGCGCCTTCGCAGCGGGGGCATTTCTCCGGCGCCGTTCCCGACGCGGCGCCGCTCCCCTCGCACGCCTTACAGGAAACGCTGATCGGAATGGGCACGACCTTGAGCGCGCCTCGCGCCGCCTCGTCGAGGTCGATCTCCACTTCGGCGAGAACGTCGGCGCCACGGGCCGAGCGTCGCCCTGCCCCGCCCGGCACCCCGAAAAGGTCGTCGCCGAAGAAGACCGAGAAGAGGTCAGCGATATTCGCAAAGTCGAACTGCGTCGGTCGAAAGCCGCCGGTGTTCAGACCCTCGTGGCCGAAGCGGTCGTAGAGCTCGCGGGTCTCCGTCTTGGAGAGGACCTCGTAGGCCTCGGCCGCCTCGCGAAAGCGCTCCTCCGCATCGGCCTCTCCGGAGACGTCGGGGTGGAGCTCGCGCGCGAGCCTGCGGAAGGACGACTTGATCTCCTTCTCGGAAGCGCTGCGGGAGACTCCCAGAATCTCGTAGTAGTCGCGCCTGAGGCTCGTCATCAGTCCTCGTACACCTCTTCGACGAAGCGGGAGAGCTCCCGCGCCGCCGAGCGAACAGCGTCGATCGCCTTCACGTAGTCCATCCGCAGCGGGCCGAGTAGGTTCACGGTGCCGAGGTTGCGATTCTGAAGACCGTAAGGCGCGCCCACGAGCGACACGCGCGCGAGATCCGGGTCCTCCAGCTCCGACCCGACGCGGACGAACGGTTGCTTGGACGCCAGGCTCGCGCGCATGAGCTGGAGCAGAGCGGCGCGCTGCTCGAGCACCTCGAGCAGCCGGCGGTAGCCAATGAGATCGTCGGCGCGAAACTCGTCCAAGAGCCCGGCCGTCCCACCGATGTAGAGCGCCTGCTCGGCCGCCTCGGGCACATCGGCGAACGCCGGCTGAATCGCGGCAAGGAAGGAGTGTTCCTGAGGCGAGAGGTCCGGATCGTCGAAGAGACTCCGCAGAAGGCGCGGGCCGAGCTGGAGTCCGCCGATGCGGTCGTTCAGGTATTCGCCGGCCCACTCCGCCAGCCCGGTATCGACCGGGTCGCCGAAGCTGAACAACCGCTTGGTCACACCGCCGCTCGAAGTGATCAGGACGACGAGGACGACCTGTGGCTGCAGCAGGATCACCTCGACGTGACGCACTGCCGTGGCCTCCAGCGGCGGCGCGGAGACGAGCGCGAGCAGATGGGTCATGTCCGCCAATGCCTCGGTAGTCGTCCGCAGGGCCGAATCGACCTCGCTTCGGAGCTCCGAAAGATCGAACGTGAGCTCGGGACCCGAAGGGCGCGGCTCCAGGGCTTCCATCACCCGGTCGACGAAGAAGCGATAGCCGAGGTCGGTCGGGACCCGGCCGGCCGATGTATGCGGATGGGAAAGAAGACCAAGTTCCTCGAGCTGGGCCAGCTCGTACCGCACGGTCGAGGACGAGACGTCGAGTCCTGTTCTGGTCACGAGCGTCTTCGAGCCGACCGGATCGCCGGTCTCGACGTACTCGCGGACGACGCGCACGAGGATTTCCTCTTGGCGCGGCGTCAGCTCCGGCTGTCCCGGGTCGGCCATTACCTCAATTGTATGTTTTTGCAGGGTTTTCAACGAAAAGCTCGGCTGTCACTCCGCCGCCGAGGAACCGGCCGCGCTTCGTGAGCGCGAGTCCGCCATCCGCCTCCCGGACGAGACCTAGCCGCCGCAGCCGCTCGAAGGCCTCTGGGTCCACAGCGGCCCCGACCTCGGCAAGCGCGAGCGGCTCGTCCAGCCGCAAGCCGAGCATCAGCCGCTCACGCAGGCGCGTGGAGGTATCCAGCTCCTCGAGGTCGCGCGGCGGCGGCTTCCCGGCCGCGAGCGCGCTCACGTACGCGGCGAGCTTGGGCGCGTTCCGCCACCGTAGGCCGCCGACGGTCGACACCGCTCCTATCCCGATCCCGAGATAGTCCCGCCCCAGCCAGTAGCCGACGTTGTGCCGGGCCTGTCGGCCCTCGCGGCAGAAGTTCGCCGTCTCGTACCAGCGATACTCCGCTCCCACGAGCCGCTCGACGACCAGCTCGAAGTAGGCCTCCATCGCATCTGCCTGCACGAGGAGCTCGTCGCCCCAGGCGTGCGTGAAGCGCGTCCCGGGCTTTGCTTCGAGTTCGTAGCAGGAGAGGTGCTCGGGCTCCAGCGCGATAGCCGCGCTCAGATCCCGGTCGAGGTCGGAGGGGCTCTGGCCGGGAATCCCGTAGATGAGATCCAGCGATATGTTGTCAAAACAGGCATCACGAAGATGGTAGAACGCGCGCCGGACGTCGTCGGGCCCCGCCCTCCGTTCGAGGACCTCGAGCAATCGCGGCTCGAAGCTCTGAGCGCCGAGGGACACCCGCGTGACTCCTCCTTCGCGAAGCAGGGAGGCGAGCTCGGGCGTCACCGTTTCGGGATTGGCTTCGACCGTCACCTCGTCCGCGGGCGGCAGCGCGTCGAGGAGGCGTGCCAGCGCAGCCGGGTCGGTGAACGTGGGCGTCCCACCCCCCAGAAACACGGTCTCGATTCTGTCGGCGAGGAGCCCGCGCTCTAGCTCCAGTTCCTGCACGAGAGCGTCGACGTACGCGCCGTGCCCGTCGCGGCGCCCCACCAACGTGACGAAGTCGCAGTATCCGCATCGGTGAGCGCAGAAAGGCAGGTGCACGTAGAGATGCCGGACGTCGCGCGCGCTCATTTCTTGTCCCCGTCGAGGTTGAGGACCGCGAGGAAGGCCTCCTGGGGCACCTCGACCTGGCCCACTTGCTTCATGCGCTTCTTTCCCTTCTTCTGGCGCTCGAGGAGCTTCCGCTTCCGCGTCACGTCGCCGCCGTAGCACTTCGCCAGCACGTCTTTCCGCTTCGCCTTGATCGTCTCCCTCGCGACGATGCGCGAGCCGATCGCCGCCTGCACGGGCACGTCGAAGAACTGGCGGGGGATCTCTTCTCGCAGGCGCTCGACGAGCGCCTTTCCGCGCGCGTGAGCAGCGCTCCGGTGGACAACCAGGCTGAGTGCGTCGACCGGGTCGCCGGCGAGCAAGACGTCGAGGCGGACGAGATCGCCCTCCTCGAAGCCGATGATGTCGTAGTCGAAGCTCGCGTACCCCTTCGTCCGGCTCTTCAGCTGGTCGTAGTAGTCGTAGACGATTTCCGCGAGCGGGAGGTCGTAGGCAAGCATCACCCGCTCTTCGCTCAGGTACTCCATGTGATGGAACCGTCCGCGGCGGTCGTTGTTCAGCTCCATGACGGTCCCCACGTAGTCCTTCGGGACGATCGTCGTGGCGCGGATGTAGGGCTCGTCGACCCGCTCCGGATCCGGCGGCATGTCGGCCGGACTGTGAACCTCGACTTCCTGCCCGGACTTCGTGAAGACGCGGTAGGCGACGTTCGGGGCGGTGACGAGGAGATCCAGGTCGAACTCCCGCTCGAGGCGCTCGCGGACGATGTCCATGTGCAGGAGCCCGAGGAAGCCACAGCGGAAGCCGAAGCCCAGCGCCTGCGAAGTCTCAGGCTCGTAGAAGAGGGAGGCATCGTTGAGCTTGAGCTTTTCGAGCGCGTCGCGAAGCTCGGGGTAGTCGTCCGACTCGGTCGGATAGAGACCCGAGAAGACGGTCGGCTTGACGTCTTTGTAGCCGGGCAGCGGCTCGGCAGCGCCCCCACGCGCGCTCGTCAGCGTGTCCCCGACCCGCAACCGGCTCACGTCCTTGAGTCCGGTGACGACGTAGCCGACCTCACCCGCTTCGAGGGTCGGAGTCGGGCTCCGGCCGGGGGAGAAGAAGCCGAGCTCCTCGGCCTCGAACCGGGTGCCCGCGGCCATGGCCCGCAGCTCCTGCCTCGTCTCGAAACGCCCGTCGACGACGCGGACGAAGGCGACGACGCCGCGATACTGGTCGTAGGAGGAGTCGAACACGAGCGCGCGGGGCGGCGCGGACGGGTCGCCTTCGGGCGGCGGGACACGTTCGACGATGGCGTCGAGGACGTCCCCCACACCTTCTCCCGTCTTCGCCGAGATGCGGAGCACACCAGCGACGTCGTCTCCGACGAGATCCGCAACTTCACGGGCGGCTGCATCGGGATCGGCCTGGGGAAGGTCGATCTTGTTCACGACGGGAACGATCTCGAGGCCGTTCTCGATCGCGAGGAAGGCGTTGGCAAGGGTCTGCGCCTGGATTCCCTGCGCAGCATCGACGAGAAGTACGGCACCTTCACAGGCCTGGAGGGCGCGGGAGACCTCGTACGTGAAATCGACGTGCCCGGGCGTGTCGATGAGATTGAGCTGATGCCCCTTCCAGATGACCCGCACCGCCTGGGCCTTGATCGTGATCCCGCGCTCGCGCTCGAGCTCCATCGAGTCGAGCACCTGCTCGCGCATCTGACGCCCGGAGAGCGTCTCGGTGAGCTCGAGAATGCGGTCGGCAAGCGTCGACTTGCCGTGGTCGATGTGCGCGACGATTGAGAAGTTGCGGATGCGGTCGAGGGGCACTAGTGCTCCGTCCGGTGATGTTGCCGCGCTTCTGCCGCGCGAAAAGCTAGCCAGGCGCGAACGCAGGTCGCCCTCGTATTGATGGTAAATACGGGGTCGACCGAGGACAAAGCTTGGCGACGCTTTGCAGCCGGCAGAAGTACGGAGGACATTGCTGGACGGGGCACTTAGTCCGTTGTAGCGGATCGGCGCCGCAGCGAGAGGAGGGCGTCCAGCTCTTGAATGGCGAACAGCCGCGCCAAGAAGAAGAAGACGCCGACCGCGGCGACGATGCCGCCGCCGACGGACGCGATCTGGCCGCCCAGCGAGCGCCCGGCCACCGCGTCGATCCCGAACCAGACCCCGAAGGCCACACCGGCTGCAAGAGCCGAGGCGACAGCGATCCGCGTGTAGGAGTCCGCCAGCCGCGTGCCGTCCACTCGACCGACCCGACGTCGAAAGACGACGAGGAGCGCCGCCGTCCCCGCGATGTTGACGATCGACGTTGCCAGAGGGATGCCCCACACCCCCACCGAGTAGAGCGCTGCGTCCAAGGCCGCATTCAGGGCCAGGTTTCCGAGCGCGATGGCGGTTGGGATCCAGGGCGACTGGAGGCTGAAGAAGGCCCTGTTCAGCATCAGCATCGTCCCGTTGAACGTGAGTCCGAGCGAGAAGGCCGCGAGTGCTCCGGCGACCACGCCTGTCTGGTCCGAAGTAAAGGCGCCGCGTTCGTACAGCAGCCGCACGATGGGGACGGCCAACACCGCCGACACTGCGCTCGCGGGCAGAAGGAGAAAGCCGATCTGCCGGAGGCCGAGCGACAGGGTGTCGCGAAATCCCTCGCTGTCCTCCCGCGTCGCGAGGCGTGCCAGCCGCGGGAACAGAACGGTGGCCACGGCGACCGAGAACATCCCCTGCGGGAGCATGTAGATCCGAAAAGCCGCGTTGATCGCGCTGGGGGCGATCTGAGGGTCGATCAGCTTGGCCGCGAAGATGCCGTCGATGAGCGCGTTTACGTTGATGAGCCCGAGGCCGAGCGTCACCGGAAACATGAGGACGAAGAACTGCCGCACAGCTGGATCGCGCCAGTCGAGGACGAAATGCAGACGTCCTTCGCGGCCGCGCAACCACGGAAGCGGGAGCAGGAACTGGAGCACGGTGCCGGCGAGGATCGCCCCGGCGTACACATAGAGCTTCCCGTTCTCCGAATCGACGTGCGGTACCCCGACGACGAGCCCGACGATGATGACCGCGTTCCAGAAAACGGGTGTCAGCGCCGGAATGGAGAAGTGCTCGTAGCTGTTCAGAATCCCGACGACGATTCCGGAGAGCCCGAGCAGGAGCACGATCGGAAAGAGCAGGCGCGCGAGGCCGACCAGCAAGTCCTGCTCGTACGGGAACGGCGCCATGAGCCAGGGAGCGAGTAGGACGAAGAGGACAGTGACGCTGCCGAGGCCGAGCAGCATGAGCCAAAAGAGCGTCGAGGCGACCCGCCATGCGCGAACGCGCTCGCCTTTCTCGAGCATCTCGCTGAAAACCGGGACGAATGCTGAGGAGAGCGCTGCGTCTGCGACCAGCGCCCGCACCGTGTTCGGAATCAGAAAGGCAATCTCGAACGCGTTGATCGGGCCGCGGACACCGAAGTAGTTCCTGGCGACGATCTCGCGTACGAGCCCGAAGATGCGCGAAAGGCCGGTGGCTGCGGCGAAGATGGCCGTCGACCAGGCGAGCCGGCGGCCGCGGCCGTGGTCTTCGTTCACGTGGCGAGCATAGGCGAGAGGCCGGAAGGGGCCTCCTGCTAGCATCAGCCGCCGGATGCCGAACATCAAACAGCAGAAGCGCCGCGTCGAGACGTCGGCCCGGCAGCGGGAGGAGAACCTCCGCTACCGGTCTACCGCGAAGACGCTCTTCAAGCGTCTCGAGCAGGCGGTCGCCGACGGCGACAAGGATCGCGCCGCCGAGCAGCATCGCTCCCTCGTTCAGCTACTCGACCGCGCAGCGTCCCGGGGCGCCATCCACCCGAACAAAGCAGCCCGCAAGAAGTCGCAGGCCGCGCGGCTCGTCGCGGGCTGAGCGCCTAAGCCCGGACCGGCTCGGGCGCGCGTGTCACTTCGATCAGCGCCCGCTCGAGCTCGAGCTCGGCACTCAGACGGCTGGCGCCTTTCAGCGCTGCGTCCAGGTCCGCCAGGCGCACGACCGCGTTGTCGAGCTCATCCTGGGAATAACGCTCCGCGTGGCCAAGGGCCTTGCGGACACGAAACTCGTGCTTCTTCAGGCGCGACGAGATGTCCTTGCTGCCTAGCCCTTCCGCGGCGAGGGCTTGTACGGAGCGGACGAGACCAACCTGCGCCGCAAGGCGCACGGCGATGAGGAATGGCTCCACCCCGAACTCGAGATCCGCCTCGCACGCCTCGAGGACGCCCGCCAGATCGCGGCTTCCCCAGGCATCCGCGATCACCCATGCCGGAGCTTCCTCGGACGCGGGAACGGCGAGCAGCTCGACATCGCGAGCGCTGATCGGCTCGCCCCCGGCCCAGGTGGCGATCTTGTCCACCTCCTGCTCGAGGGTGCTCACGTCGACGCCGACGATCTCCACGAGCCGACGGGCGGCTTCGTCTCCGGCCTGCGCCTTGAGCCGCGCGAACTCGCCGCGCACCCAGACACTCGGATCCTTCGGCTTGGGAACGTCGTACTGCAGCACCTCGCCCGCCTTGCCGATCGCGCCGGCAAGGGTCGAGTCCCGCGGCTGCTCGAGCGCGACGAGGGCAAGCACGGTTCCGGGAGCGGGAACTGCGAGATAGGCGCGTAACGCCTCTGCGTCGGCCTTCTTCCAACGCTCCACTCCCTGGACGACCACGAGCCGGCCTGTCCCGAACAGCCCGAGCGCGTTCAGTGCCGCGACGGCCTCCTCCCCCGAAGCCGTTTCCGCCTCGAGCAGCTCGACCGCCTCGGCGTCGAAGCGTGCGCGCAGCCTCGTGAGCGCGCGCACCACCTTGGGCCGGTCGCTGCCCAGGAAGAGGTACGCGGGCCGGAGCTCGTCCTCGGCCATTGCCAGCAGCATAGTCAGCGCTCTGTGTCCACTGAAAAGGTCCGTCCGTCGGACTCGACGGTCACGCGTCCATTCCGGTCGGTGCGATAGAGGCTTAGGCCGGGGAAGCGGCTGAGGGTGGTCACCGTGGACGGCGAGGGATGGCCGTAGTCGTTGTGGGCGGCAACCGAGATAACGGCCACGCGCGGCTGTAAGCGAGCGAGGAGCTCGGGAAGACCGTCGTCCAAGGAGCCATGGTGAGCGACCTTGAGAATCTCCACCGGCGGTAGTCGAAGCGGAAGGGTGACGTCCGACTCGGCGTCCGCCGTCATGAGCGCATCCACGGTCCCGTAGGAGACGAGCAGTACGATCGCGTGCTGGTTGGGGTCTTCGCCGGGCGTGCCCGGGCCGTCCGGCCACAGGACCCGAATGTCGAGCCGGCCGAGGCGAAACTCCTCGCCCGCGCGGGCGAGAACGATCCGGACCCCTCTGCGGCGTGCCGCTTCGCGGGCTGCCTGCTCGTCGGAGCTCCGGGCGGGGATCCCCGGGTCGAGCAGGAAACCGACGGCAAGCGTGTCGATGACGCCTGCCGCGCCGCCAACATGATCGCGTTGCGGGTGCGTGAGGACAGCCGCCGCGAGCGTGTGAACTCCTAGGCGCTCGAGCTGACGCGCAACATTCGCCTCTGGAGCTCCCTCGTCGACCAGCACAGCGCCCTCGGGAACCTGAATGAGCGCGGAGTCGCCCTGGCCCACGTCGAGAAACGTGATGCGAAATCCGACAGGGGGAGGAACGCGGTGTGCCGGCTGCAGGCTCCAGCCGACGAGAGCGAGGGCGAGCACGCAGATGAGTCCGGATGCCCATCGCCGGCGGGGAGTAGGCGACCGGGTCACCAAGGCAATGAAGCCAACGGCCGCGATGAGGATCGCCACCGCCTTCCACGATGTAAGTCGGGCGTGCGGGAGCCCTCCGAAGAACCGCGCCACACCGGCGAGATAGGCAGCCAGCCAGCCGTTGACCCAAGCCAGCGTCGCCGCCGCGGAAGGAAGCACCGGTTCGAGCGCCGAGCAGATGAGCGCCAGCCCCAGCAGAGGAGCCACGACGGGCTCCGCCAGCGCGTTGCTGGCGACCGTGTAGAGCGGGATGCTCCCGAACTGCGTCAGGAGGATCGGTGCGGTGACGGCGCCGCACGAACTGGAGACTGCGAGCACCGTTGCCAGCCTCGGTGGAACCGGATAGCCCGCCAGCCAGACCTCGAAGCGCGGGACGAGCACGAAGATCGCAGCCACTGCTGCGAAGGAGAGCTGGAATCCCGGGTCCAACAGCGAGTACGGATTCCAGCCCAGCAGAACCGCCGCGCCGACGAGCAGGAAGTACCAGCGGTCACGCGCGCGTCCGCAGAGCCACGCGAGCGAGGCGAGCCCTCCCGCGACGCCTGCGCGGACGACCGAAGGCTGCCATCCGACCGCGAGAACGTAACCACAGACTGCTATCAGTGCGCCCGCCTCTCCAGCGGCGCGCGGCAGTCCGAGCAGCCACGCGAGGAGGAGCGTGCCAAGGACGACGTAGGTGACGTTTTGCCCCGAAACCGCAAGCAGGTGGTAGAGACCCGACGCCCGAAAGCGGTCGCGGAGGCTCTGCTCGAGCCCTTCGTCCTCGCCCAGCAAGATCCCCGCGATGACCGCTCGCCGCTCCCCGGAGACGCCAGGCGCAAGCGACCGCGCGAGGTGTCCCCGCACCGAGTCGGCGATGCCGCCCACTCCTCCCCGATGCCCGACGAGCCGGAATGAGTGCGCCGAGAGGACGACGTGTATGCCCTGCCTGTGCAGGTATTTCGACTCGTCAAAGCCGTTCGTCCCGCGCCCGCGCGGGCGCTTGACGCTGACCACAGCTTCGACGATTGTGCCCTGCGGCGGCGCCCGGCCGAGAGGCAGATCGAGGCGGGCAGACTCACGCGGTTGGATATCGCCGAAGCGCAGCACCCGGACCGGAACGCGGACGGCGAACATTCCTCGGCGGGCCGGCCCGGTTATCTCGAGCCGGGAGAACTCCACTCGGCCGACCTCGTGGGCAAGGACGCTCCGGTCGAGCGCGTCCAGGCGGACGCTTCCGTACCACCAGCCAGCGAGGAGAACCGCCGCGCCGAGAGCAGCCGTCCGGCGGTCCCGGAGCAGTAGGGCCGCCGGTCCTAGAACGAGCGCCCCTACCACGAGCACGCCCGGCGCCCGGACGACCAGCGCAAAAGCAAGACCCACGCAGAGCGAACCGGCAAGCACATGCGGCGCGGGCAAGGAGGCGAACCGGCTCACAGGTCGACGACCTTCTTGAGCTCCGCGAGACGCGCAGGGCCGATTCCCGGAACTGCGTCGAGCTCGTCGACAGACTTGAAGGCCCCGTGTTCGTTGCGGTAATCGAGGATCTTCTGCGCGGTGACCGGGCCGACCCCGGGAAGCGTGTCGAGTTCCTCGAGCGTGGCCGTGTTCAGGTGAACGTGGCCGCCCGTAGCCGAACTCCCCCCAGCCGAGCTCCCCGCCGAGGCCGCGTGGCCTCGAACGGGAACTATGACCTGCTGTCCGTCTGCAACCGGAGCAGCGAGATTGATCAACTGGAGATCGGCCCTCGGCTTCGCACCGCCGGCCGCCTTGATCGCGTCGTCGATCCGGCTTCCCTCCGTTAGGCGGTAGAGGCCTGGCTTTCGAACTGCCCCGACCACGTGGACGAGAACCTTGCGAGCCGGCGCCTGAGCGGCCTTCATCGCAACGGGAGCCGCCCGCGGTTGCGCCCGGGCACCCGTATGGAAAGCAACTCGGCCGGCGAGGGTCAGGCCGAGGAGCAGCGCAACAACGTACGCGAGTGCTCTCCCGCGCGAGATCTGGGGCATCTGCATGCTGCCAGGCTCGTCCCTAAGGACTCACTCGTGGCGAACGGACCGTGCCAAAAGTGGCAACGGTCCTGAAAAAACTCGACTAGCCCAGACAGGGGCCCGAGGAGAGGGGCCGCAGCTGAGTGGTGACGCCGCGCAAGACGAGATCGACCGGCACGGCGAAGCTGCTCGGCCCCTGCTTCGCGCCGGCGAAGACCATGGCGACGACGCTGCCCCGCCTGTCGACGACCGGCCCCCCACTCTCGCCTGGCTGCACCTTGCCCCGCATCGGGACGACGACGCGCGGACCGACCCGCCGATCGTATGCATCGGGTGCGAGCACCTCCCGAGGCGCCCCGGCGGTACCGGCAGTCGCTGTCAAGGGCCCGTCGCGCGGGTAGCCGAGTATGGCGACCGGCTCCGGAAAGGATCCGTTGCGCTGAGTCGCGAGCGGCGCGACTCCGAGCGATCCGACCCGCAGGAGAGCGATGTCGTTCCGAGAGTCGACGTAGACGGCCTCGGCGTCCAGGTCCTGGCCGTTCGGGGCGAGGATCTCCGTGTCATGCTCGCCGGCGATCACGTGTGCGTTCGTGGCGACTAGACCTCGTCGCACGACCCAGCCCGATCCCTGCAGGCCGAGCCCGCAGGCAGTTCCGTGGATCTTGACCACGCTCCCCGCGGCCGCCTTCGCGCCGGGACTCTGGATCACGCTCGCGTCGGGAGGAGGAAGCGTGCCGCCGCCGAGCGTCAACCGAGGGAACGCGTCGAAGCGGTTGAGAGCCTGGAGCACCCGGTCCGGCGGAACCGCGCGCATCAGCTTCGGAAAGATCGTGGAGTCCCTGACGTCCTTGCGAAAGCCAAGGCTCGGCTGATGGAGCGCGACGACCCCGAGGAGCCAGGCCAGTGCGAGGCCGAGCGCGCCTCCAACCAACGCGCCGCCTGCAGAGTCGAGCATCCGCAGGCCGGGCCGGAAGGCGATGAACCGCCGTGGAGGCTCGGCCAACGACGCGCTTGCCGCCCCGAGCAGAGACGCGCCGATCAGCGCTCCGGCAAGGCTTGCGAACGAGACCCAAGGCGAGTTCTCAGCCAGCAACCGCGGCGCGATCCACGAGCCCGCGAGTGCGCCCACGGCCAGCCCGACGAGGGAGAGCACCTGGGCAATCAATCCGCGAAACGCCCCCTGGAGGACAAAGAGGGCCACCCAGAGGATGAGCAGGATGTCGGTGACCGTCACCGGCCGCGAACGTTAGACCGTCTGCTAGACGACGAGGTTCACGAGACGCCCGGGAACCACGATTGCTTTCTTCACTTCCTTGCCGTCCACGTGCGCGCGTACGCGCGGGAGCTCCTTTGCACGGGCGACCAGCTCATCCTCGTCCAGCCCGACTGGAACGACCGCTCGATCACGGACGCGACCGTTCACCTGAACGACAAGCTCGAACATCTCCCGTTCGAGTAGCGCCGGATCCGCCTCGGGCCAGGGAGTGGTCCAAAGCCGCTCGTGTCCAAGCCGCTCCCAGAGCTCTTCTGCGATATGGGCTGCGTAGGGCTGGATAAGCGAGACAGCCGTCTCGGTCGCGAAGCGGGCCGCGGGATCGTCGGGGTGACGCGAGATCTCGTTGACGAGCTCCATGACCGCAGCGATGGGGGTGTTGAGGGCGAAGCGCCGCCCAATGTCGTCAGTGACCTTGTCGATGGTCGCGTGCGCCTTGCGCGCGAGCGGAGTGTCGCCTGGATCGTCAGCCGGCTTGCCGGCGTGCTCCATTCCCACACGCCAGAGGCGATA
>Ga0307305_10000022_pt1 | contig 38061 bp, 42 predicted proteins | sample ER_DNA_186_FD_194512 | JGI IMG/M metagenome (GOLD analysis project Ga0307305, IMG submission 194512) | Bulk soil microbial communities from the East River watershed near Crested Butte, Colorado, United States - ER_DNA_186 | ecosystem: Environmental > Terrestrial > Soil > Floodplain | place... | reverse complement strand
GCTCCGCGACCCTCTCGGATCGGGCTGTCGGCGCTTGCTCCCATTCGGGGCCACCCTACACCCGGCCCGTGCGCCCGCCGTCGCAATTGGTCTAGCCTCGATCGCCTTGGCGAAGGCCAACGACCAGTTGTTGGTCGCCTGGTTCTTGCGAAGATGGTCTGTCAGGACCGCCAGTCCGTGGTCATCGTGAACGGGTATCCGTCGCCCCCACACTACGAGCGGATCGTGACTGGACTTGGAGGGCCTTCCCACCCTACAAAGCGTCCGATGCCATCCGGAACTCAGCGCGGACCAGATGTTCCCGAAGCGCATCACACTCCGCTTCGACACCCAAACCAATCCAGCGGCTGAGCTCCCCCAACACATAGGCATAGACAGCACCCGCGATCGACCCGAGCTGCACTGCGTTCCTTGGCGCGCCCTCGTCGAGGGTCAAACGCCGGCCGGAACACCACGCCGCGATGGTCCAATGGGCCATGGTCATCATCATGACCAGACGACTCGCCCGCTACACCAATCGACCACAGACCAAAGCCACCTGAACCGTTATTTTCCAGGGTCTTAGTGCAGCGACGTGTCCGCGGATCATCAAATCGCGTGCAACTGGCACGATGGGCGACCGATGACTGATCCGAGCGCCCGACGTCAAAGCCCTCACACGCCAGCCGGTGCGAAAGCCTCTGTCGATCGACGGGGCCGCACCAAGAACCTGGCGCAGGAGGCAGACATGACGACTCCGAAAGAGATCCTCGAGCGGAACATCACGGCGGTCAATGGCAGGGACCTCGAGGGCTACCTCGCCAACCAGCAGCCGGACGTCGAGTTCGTTCTCCCGGGCGGCGTCACCATCCGAGGTCGCGAGCAGGTCGGGCAGTACACCGAGGCGATGTGGGCCGCGTTTCCGGACGCAACCCTCACCTTCGGACGGCAGTTCCTTGGCGACGAAGGAGCCGCGACCGAGGTCGTCTTGAGCGGGACCCACACGGGCCCGATGGCCACGCCAAATGGCCCGGTCCCCCCGACCGGCAAGCGGGTCAACGTCCACTCAGTGTCGATTCTCCGGTTCGAGGACGGCCGGATCGCGTCGGAGCACGTGTACTTCGACCAGCTCGAGCTCCTGACCCAGCTGGGGCTGGCGCCAGCACCGCCGAGCGGCGACTGACAGCCTTCCATTGCGACTCGATCGCGAAGACACCCTGGACCCGAAGGGCGAACCGTGAGCAAGAAGATCCCACCCAGCCAGGGCCGAGCGGACGAAGCCGCCCTTGTCGCCGCCGCGACCGCCGGGGACGAGGCGGCCTTCACCGCCCTCACCGAGCCCTATCGACGCCAGCTCCAGGTCCATTGCTACCGGATGCTCGGCTCCCTCGAGGACGCCGAGGACCTCGTCCAGGAGACCTTCGTCCGGGCCTGGCGCAACCGGGCGAAGTTCCACGGCGACTCGCTCTATCGCACGTGGCTCTACCAGCTCGCGACCAACGTAAGTCTCGATGCGCTCCGCCGGCGGAAGCGACGCGTTCTCCCCTACGACCTCGTCCCCGCGGGCGACCCACGCGCTGCACTCGCGGATGCGATCGACGCGCCGTGGCTCCAGCCGTACCCGGATCGACTGCTCGAGCCGTCCGCGCCGGTCAGCGGCGAGCCCGAGGCGACGACCGTCGAGAAGGAGACGATCGAGCTCGCGTTCCTTGTCGCGATCCAGTCGCTGCCGCCGCGCCAGCGTGCGGTCCTGATCCTTCGCGATGTGCTCGACTGGTCGGCCGAAGACTCGGCGTCGCTGCTCGAGGCGACGGTCGCGGGTGTCAACAGCGCGCTGCAACGGGCGCACGCGACGATGCGCGAGAAGTTGCCGGCCAGGCGACGCGATTGGAAGCCCACGACGGCGCCGAATGAAGAAGAGCAGGCTGTCCTCCGGCGCTACATGGCCGCCCACGAGCGATCCGACATCCATGGCCTGGCCGTGCTGCTGCGCGACGACGTGCGGCTCTCGATGCCGCCGCATCCGGTGTGGTACGAGGGCCATGCGGCGGTCGTCGCCTTCCACGAAGGGGTGTTCGCCCCCGAGGTTGGCGACATCCGGGGGATCGCGACCGCGGCGAACCGGCAGCCGGTTGCGGCGCTCTACGTCCGGGCGCCGGGTGAGCCTGCCTATCGGCCGCTCGCACTCGACCTGCTGACGGTGGAGGGCGGGATGATCTCCGAGATCACGAGCTTCGTCATCCCGGAACTGTTCGCGGGCTTCGGGCTCCCGGCGACGCTCGCATGAGAGGGGAATCGCCAGCCGCGCCTGGCCGTTCGGTTCGTCGGCAGTTCGTCGTTCGCCATGTGACGATCGCTGCCGACACTGATCTGGCCGTCGAAGCGGCAGATTGGCGCGACGCGATCGTGGTGGTCGAGCGTGGCTCGCTCGAGGTCGAATGCCCTGACGGAATTCGGACGACCTTCACGACGGGCGCCATGCTGTACCTGGACGGCCTGTCCAGGTCGACGCTCTGCAACCGGGGTCCAGACCCAGTACAGCTCTTCGCACTCTGCCGGGCCAGACCGCCCGCTCGAGAGAAGCACGGAGGTCGATATCGATGACCGTTCCAGGCCTTCAGATCGGCCTCCTCGTGTTCCCAAGGCTGACCCAGCTCGACCTTACCGGTCCGTTCGAGGCATTTGCGCGGATCCCCGATGCGACCGTCCACCTCGTGGCAAAGACGATGGATCCGATCACGAGCGACGTCGGGCTGATCCTCACGCCGACGATCACCCTGGCCGAGTGCCCGGACCTGGACGTCGTTTGCGTCCCGGGTGGCCCGGGCATCAACGACCTGCTCGTGGACGACGAGGTCCTCGACTTCCTCCGCCGACAGGGTGCCAAGGCGAAGTGGGTGACGTCGGTGTGTTCCGGTGGCCTCGTCCTCGGTGCGGCCGGCCTTCTGAACGGCTACAAGGCGACGACCCACTGGGCGTCGGCGGAGTTTCTGGAAGCGTTCGGCGCGACACGGGTCGACGCTCGAGTCTGCGTCGACCGGAACCGGGTCACCGGAGGCGGAGTGACGGCCGGCATCGATTTCGGCCTGGTCCTCACGGGCATCCTCGCCGGACAGAAAACGGCGGAGCGTATCCAGCTCTACCTCGAATACGCGCCGGAGCCCCCGTTTGCCGCCGGATCACCGGCAACCGCGCCCGCCGAGGTCACGGCTGCCTTCTATGCCCAGGCCGCGCCGATGCTCGAACGCAGGGCCGAGCTCGTGGCCACTGCAGCCGCGCGACTCAAGGTATCGCGATCCTGATCAATGCGGCAGCATATGGACGACGTCCGCCACGATCCTGAGCCACCTCGAGGACGCCGATGAGCTCAATACGCCACCCCTCGACGAGTTCGACGGCCGGTTCGAGGGCTCTCGAGACCAGGCGACTCAGAAGACGAACGGTGGCGAGAAGAGGATGAACCGGTCGAACTGGCCGAACGGCTTGTTCGACATGAAGATCGACAGCGGTGGCTCGATCTTGAAGCCGCGCCCGAGGAGGTGGCGCATCGCGACCTCGTTGATCATCGGCAGCTCGAAGCTCAGGCTCGACACACCGTGCGCCGTGGCCCATGTCTCGACCTCGAGGAGAATCGGCACTTGGTCATCGCGCTCGAGCGCCGCAATGGGACCCGTGCCATCGACACCGACGAAGGCGAAGCCGACTGCTCGACCGTCCCGCCGGAAGAGCAACGCGGCGCGGTGTTCAAAGAGCAGCGGGTATTCGCCGTGGCGTGGATAGCCAACGACCGCCTCCTCGATGGCCGCGAACTCGGCAACGAAATCGAGCCCGGCAGAGACGACCTCGAGTCCGGCCAGCGAACGGGCGGCCTCAGACTCGGCCGCCGAAGCCGACGGCGTCCCCGTCAGATCGGCGATCGGAAACCGCGCGACGGTGCCTGCCTTGTAGTAATGGGCGAGGGCTCGGACGTCGGTCAGGGCCACGATCGCCCGCACTTCGCCACGGCCGGGCGGAAAGGCGCGTTCGAGGAGCCGCCGGCCGAGACCCGCGGACTGGCGACCGGGTCGGACAAAGAACTCCGAGAGCTCGAGCAGGCCGCCGCGTTCGATCGACCGCGCATAACCAACGAGCGAGCCATCGGTCCGGTCCTCGGCCACCCACCATTCGGCCGCGTGCGTGGCGAAATGGGTGAGCAGGGGTTCCAGGCCCGTGTAGAAGGCGTCCGGATCGAGCGTCCAGGCGACTCCCTGGCGCATGAACAGTTCTTCCACCGCCGCCATCGAGACGTCGAACGCCTCGCGCGTGTCATCCAGCGTTCCGCGGCGGATCGTGATCGAGCGATCGGGGGTCCATTCGGGCGTGGGATCGGACTTCGGGCAGGCCATTGATCGATCCTCCTGCGATGGTGCACATCAATAGAGACGTGACCCGAGTCGAACGCTCTTCGGTCGCGGAGAGGCCACTCAAGTGGCGACCATTACGGCAGGATCTGCAAGCATCGACACGACCAACCGCCTGAGGACGACCTCCTGGCCGATGCTCACCTACGAAGGCGAGCTCAAGCCTGAGCGACTGGCGTCGCATACCGCCAACACGATGAGCGCGTCGTGTGATTCGTGGGTGGCTGCGGGAGCCGCGGAAGCTGCGCGCGTTCGCGGCTCCTCACCCCGGACGGGATGAAGTTACGGCGTCTTGGACAACTGCCCGCGTGCCGCTCCCGTCGGGAACTCGGCATTGTGGGTGTTCACGTAGTAGTCCGACGGGTGCTCGACGATGTCGAGGGCGAGGCCTCGGCTGAGCCCAGTCGTGCACCCTGTGCCGCTCGACGCGCTGGTCGGCGGTAGCGGCACCACGACAGGCCCGGCCACCCCGGCGACGCCGTGATGGATATGTGCCGCAAAGATCGGCGTGGCGGCGTTGCTCACAGACCACGTGTAGCAGACCGTGCCGTTGCCGGGATTGACCCAGACCGTCGCCGTACCCGTCGCGTCCGGATCGCCGGCGGGAACCTCACTCGGCCCGGCTAGGGTCGTTGTGAACGGTCGGCCGCCGGCCAGGACCGATGTTGCCCCGAGTAGGGCTAGGGCGAGGACCGAAAACACGAGAAAGGGCAGCAGAAGTCTGCTCTTCTTGGCTGACCTGGACGGGCGGATCATCGGCGTGTCCTCCTTCGGCCCGGCGGGTGATTGAGGGTACGCCGAACAGGCGACATCGGTTCCGGTAGCGCCCGGAGGGTCCAATCTCGAGTGACGGATCGGGACGCAACGGCGGCGCGCTGGCATCGCAACGGGCATGAGCATCTGGTTCCACCGACCGTGTGCGATTGCCAGCCGGTCTTCCGAACTTATCCGCGGCTCATCCACGCTTGCTACACAACTCGCCGCGACCATGATCGTCAGCGCAGGCGAACGTCCTGCGATCAGCCACCAGACCTAGGCGTCGGAGGGCAACATGAACGAGAAACGTGGGAGAAAGGGCCCGAATTGGAGGCTCCTGCTGCTCATCCCAGCAGTGGTGATCCTCGTCAAGGGGGCGATGTATCGCCGGGCGAGGTGGGAGTCGGCTTGGGGTGCGTCGGGGGCCGCCGGCCGTGGGTACGGTCATCACGGGCGCTTCGGGGGCCGCCGATGGGGCGGCCGATGGGCGCGGCGCGTTCCGGCTGCCGCCGAAGATCGCGTCGATGCTCGACACGTGGCACACCCGGGCCCATGAGCCGACCGAATCGACGGAGCCCCCGACGACCTGAGCGACGTGGCCGAGGCCGGCGCGGTAACGCTGGGCATGGACGAGACATCTTAGGTGATGCCTCCTCCGTTCGGTCGCCGTAGGCGCATCGTCGCTGCCCTCTCTATGGCTGAGGCTCGGCCTTACTGGCAGGGGTGGGCTCCGGCGATGCGTCGCGCGCCGGTTCCGAGCCCAGGCCCCACTCGCGGAGCTGGGCGAGAGCCCTGCGGAATCCCTCTTCCGGCCGGGCCAAATCGAGGGACTCGTAGGCCGGGTTGATGTTGCTGGGCAGCGTCACGCCGTGCTCCTTCAGGACGCAGACCCGATTGCGCAGGTGCCGCTCCGATCGCGCTCGCCCAATCTCATCGGCGATGTTCGGCCTGGCGTAGCGGTCCTCGCCGGCCTCCAGGTCGCCGGTTGCGAACACGACCACGGCATCGGACCGCGCGAGGTAGGCGTCGACCTTCTCCTCAGGCGTCCAGGCGCCTTCGGGTCGGGGTTCATCCGAAATGATGAAGCCGGTGAGCCCGCTCTCCTCCAGCAGAGCCTTGAAGGGTCTCCCGAGCGGCTCCTTCTGGCGTTCGGAGCAGCTGATGAAGACGCCGCGCTCGCCACTGTCGCGGTCACCCCGTTCGACCGATCGCGGCGCTGCAGAAGAGGCCGATGTCGCGGCGCCCGGCGCCTCACCGGTGAGGAAGTCGAGCAGGACGGCCAGATCCGCATCAGGATCCTCGAAGAAGAGGCCGGCTGACGTGCCTTCGAGTCGCAGGAGGCGGCCATCAGGCAGGGACTGGGCCAGTTGCTCCGAAACCGACGGCGGGATCTGCCGTTCACCCTGGCGGTGCACGACGAGAGCCGGAACACGGACCGATCCGACGTCGGCGGAGACGTCCATGTCGCGCGCCGCCTCGACCATCGCGCGAGCCAGGGTCGGGGTCGTTGCGGTGCGGAATGCCTCCGCCACCAGCCTCCCCTCCTCGCCCACCGACCAGCCAAGCCAGGCGTGCGCAGCGGAATCGACGAAGAGGTCCCAGTCGCGATCGATCAGGGTCACCAGGGCCTGCGATTCTGGCGGACTCATGGCGTCCAGCAGGCGCATCGTGCCGCCAAACAGCACTATTCGTGTGACCCGATCGGGAAAGCGTGCGGCGTAGGCGATCGCGGTGACCGCCGACGAGTAATAGCCGAGCAGTGCGAACGTTTCGAGCCCCGCGTGATCCACCACGGCCTGCAGGTCACGGAGCATCGCCTCGAGGCTGAAATCGTCGACGTCTCGTTGCGAGTTGCCCGTGCCGCGACCGTCGTAGATGACGAGCCGCAGGTGCTGCCCCAGCCGCTCGTAAGCGTCTCGGAAGCGCGGAACGCGCCACTGGCCGTATACATTGCTGAGAGGGACCGGTGGCAGCCAGATCAGCGCCGGACCCTCGCCCGTGACGGTGTACGCGATCGTGACCCCCTCGCTCGTGCGAGCGTATCTGAGGCTCGGCTCCATGCGATGCCCTCGCGCGTGCGGTAATCGGACTGATCGTAATCGAAGAGGGCATGTCCCTCTGCCATCCGGGCTTGTCGCGGTTGTAGAAGGCCATCGCGACCACGGCTCGCCCAAAAAGCTACCGGACTTGCCCAGATATGGGAGTCACCTCTCCTACCCGCCTCTGGCTGGCCATCCGACTCGCGGGCCAGGCGCGTCGCACGGCGTCAGAAGCCGCCACGAGTCCCTCCTGACATCCGGGCGATCGGACGGGATAGAAGATCGCCCGTCGTTCGATGCGACACGATGAGTGAATCGTGGTGGCAGACGTCACGGGCTGTCATGTTGCCGCAACGCGTGACCGGATGCTGCCGGGTGCCCAGCCGCCACAAGAGGAATAACGTGACGTGGTGGCTGGCACGGATCCTCGGGCCGGCGGGGAGGACGCCCTCGTCCGGGCCCTTGCCGAGCTCAAGGCTGCGACGAAAGCGCGGCAGAAGCTTCGCGCCGATTCGCCGCATGTGCTTCAGGCCATCCGTCGCGAGCGCGAGGCAATGGAGCGGATCTGGAGCCTTGTTGAGGAGCAGGAGCGGGGCGAGCGTTAAGGGTTTCGCCGGTACGGCTTCAAGGCCTCCGCGTAACGATCGCGAAGACGCTCGAACTCATCCATCAGCGCTTGTGCCTCGGGTGACGCGGCATCGGCAGCCTCGAGGCGGCGCTCGACGGCTCGCCATTCGGCGAGGATGGAGGCGAGGTCCGTGGGTGGGTTTGACGCGTTGATCGTCGGCAGCCCAGCACCGGCGGTCACGCTCGACGCCTCCTCTGCGTTGGCTTCCTCCTGGCGAGCGAGGTCCAGGACGGCCTCCGCGGCAATCCTGACCTCACGGGCGAGCGGCGCGAAAGCCGGATCGTCCGGCCGCACGCCGCGCTTCATGCGCTCGCGGGCATCGACTTCGCGAATGGCAATGAGGAGCCCGTCCGATGCGCCCCGGAGGGCGTCTCGGATTGCGTTCGGGTCGTCGCTCAACGTGGCCCTCCCTCGACGGCCGCCCCACCGTGAAATCCAGTCAACACGGCCCGTTGGCCCAGTGGCGGACCCGAAGGGTAATCCGGCCGGACATGGGCGGCAAGGAACCAAGCCGATTTCGGTCGGGCCTGAGCAACTGGAGCAGGGCCGATCCGACACTATGAGTTGATCGTGCGAGGTCGTAACCGCGCGAACACGCTTGCCTGGAAGGCCGAGGACCAATGCAAGGGAAAGGTTTAGCCCGGCCGGATGCGACCCGTTCAGATCGGGTTGTGAAGCTGCGCCGCTGCGCACACCTCGCATAGACCGGACACGTCCAGGCGAATCGTGCCAAGGCGCTGGACCCAGTACCGGTTGTGGAACTTCTCCGGAGCGTCGGTGGCCATCCCACGGCGACCGCATGCCACGCACTGCCGAACCCACCGCGCTACAAACGGGTGGTCTGTGAGCCACGTCTCGAAGTTCCGCCTGTCTTTCGCACCTTGCATGGGGCCGATGCTCGCAGCGCACGGATTGCGCGTCAATGAGTGACGCGAGCATCGATCGCAAACTGGCGACCGCGCTGACCGCCGCGCCGGGGTGGCCGCGTAGCAGAACTCGGCCTTCTCATGGCGGCACGATGGAAGAATAGTGTGTGGGCGTACGGACGCGATGCCTGGATTTTGGCCAAGTGTGCTCTGGCGGATCACCATGCAGCTGCTCGCGTGGGCCGATCGCAGCTGCCAGAGCGTCGGTTTCGGACGGGAGAAGCTGCTTCGGGACCTTGGTCACCATGGGCTCTCAGAAATAGCGACTGCGTCAGGGCACGACTTGAAGGACGGCGAGCGATGCCGGCGGGCTACCTACGGACGGCGCAGCGTCGAGGAGGAGGATGGCGTACTTGCCCGATGTCAGGGTTTCCTTGTAGACGTTGCCACAGCATGAGACGGTCAGATTCTCGATGCCGATACCCTCCGCATCGGCGTTCTGCGCCACTCGAGCCAGGTCGTCGTCGGTCAGGGCACCGCTGACGCCTGCCTGCGCCCCGCTCCTGACCAATTCGACGCCTCGCTGCGGAACGTCGAGCACTAGGTAGACGTCCCCTGCGTGCACCGTGGTTGGGTTCAGGTGGATCTCGGTTTCGCTTGCAACGACGTGCACCTGCTGGGCACCCGATGGGATCGCTGTCGCCCTCTCACACCCGGCGAGCCCGCCCGCAAGCAGGAGGATGACGGTGACGAATCTGACAAAAGAAACCATCAGCCTTTGACCTCCATGCCATGCCGCGCCTCCAATCGAGACGCGCCGAGCGAGCCGATGTGACAAGCGGGTCAGCTCCGTCACCAACGATTCGGGTCAGAGGTATGAGTGGCCGAGAGGACGTAGCCGGAACGGAGTGGCCTCCGCGCGGCCCGAGGGGAGGGGCCGCTGCGGAGGCCATGGCATCGGGTTAGTGCTTCCCGGACCCCCTGCCTGCGACGATCTCGTCGATGCGGTGCTGGTAGGCCATGCGCGCCTCGTCAGCGCGCTCGCGCGCCAGAAGCCAGGTGAGCGTGTCGGTCTCGTGCGTATCGCTCGCCGATTCGGCTCGACGCCAGCGGTCGAGCAACTTCTCAGTCGTGACGCTGTCCACGGCGCATTCCGATCCCCTCCAGCGTACGCCTGCAAGGGAAGCCCTCGTCGCCTTTGGGCGTGGCAGGGCCGCGCCAGCCGACGACCGGTAGGGACGTGATCGTCGGGATCTACGTCGCGGCCGTCGGCCCACTGATCCGGTGCAATGGTGGGGGTGAGGTGGACAGGAAGCGACCCCGGCCGGGGATCCGACCGGGGTCGACCTGTCGTTCGGAGCTGTCAGTCGCCGGAGTCGCCGGAGTCCCCTTGGTCGCCCGAACCGCCACTGTCCTGGTGATCGGCCTGATCGCCGTCCGTGTCGTTCGAGTCGGCCTGCTCGTTCTCGCCCTGGTCGTTCGAGTCGGCCTGCTCGTACTCGCCCTGGTCGTTCGAGTCGGCCTGCGCCTTGTCGGGCGTATCGGTCTGGGCCTGATCGCCGGTATCGGCCTGGTCGTTCGCGGCCGAGGTGTCGGTCGGGTCGGCCTGGTCGACGCCGGCCTGATCACCCTCGAGCAGGGTCTCGATCTCGCCGGCCTCGTCCGACGCCGCCCCGATCCGCTCGGCGGCGAGGAGCGCATGGCGGGCCGCGCCGACGGATGACCCGTTCGTGTGGGCGAAGGCGGGGCTCACCGCCAGCGCCAGCAAGGCACCCGTCGCGAGGACCACCGCTCCGATGCGCCGGCCTGTCCGATCGTGCTTGGATCCCATTCTCGACTCTCTGATTGATCGGCCCGGAACCCTTCCGCGACCTCTACCCCGTTGAGCAACAGGATCGAGCCGGAGTTTCGCGTCGAAGGGGATCAGATCGTCACGGTGCCGACGTACCTTGGGGTCAGTTCGGCGGGGCACCGGCCATCGCCGAGGGGTCGCCCGGCGCCGATTCAGCCACAGGGCGACGTGGGGAAGAGCCGCGAGTCGGCCGGGCGGGGCTGGCCGCCGCAGCCGCGAGGCTCCCCAGCGGGCCGCAATGCGAGTAAGGTCGCAGCCCTAGCTGGCTATCTGGGCGCCGTGCGGCGCCTGCCTTCGACGTCCCCGAGACCGAAACGGCCAAACAGGGATCGGGACGCGACGTCTCCGAGGCCCAGGCGCGGCTTGTGCGGTATCGCGACTCCAGGTTCATCGTGCTCAACAACGTCCGCTGACGTCTCTCCAAGCTTCTCGGCGTGCTCGAACCGGTCGGTTTGTTCCGCCCGCTGGACGGACTCCTCAGCCGGTGTCGGCGGACCTCCCGCGGGTGCCGACAGACGGTGCCTTGCGATTCCGAAGGCGAACCGGCAATCGAATTGTTGTCACGCCACGACGGCCCAGCGTCACGCCGGACGAACTAGCGCCAGAAGGCTGCAAGGCCCGAACCCCCGCCCGGCCTTCACCCGACGACGGCGGAGGTAGAGGCCGGCAGCGATGAACCCAACCAGGAGTGCGACGACGCCGATCGCCCCGATGGCCGACGGCGGGAATCCGGTGGCCGGATGTCCGACCGCATCGGTCGCCGGCAGCGTAGCGCCCGCGGCGAGGACCACGACGGTCCCCTTCATATAGGTATGGATCGAGCAGTGGTACGCGAACGTTCCTGTTGCACTGAACGCATGGCGGAATGTCGCCCCGGCGTTGAGGTTTGACGAGGCCAGCTCCGTTCCGCTGTTTGACGTGACGGTGTGGGGCGCGTCAGAGCGGTTTGTCCACGTCACCTTCTGGCCGACATTAACGAACACCTTCGCCGGGCCAAACAAATACCGGTTGTTCGCCTCGCTGATCCTGACGCTCGACGTCGCGGCAAGGACTGAGCCAGCCAGAACCAGGGTTACGAACCCGGACAAGGTCAGGGCCACTAGGCGGGCGCGAACCATCTTTGGCCTCCAGCGACAGGGTGTCTTCAGAGGTTGTACGCGTCGGAGATGCGAAGCGGTTTCGGTGCGCAGACGGTGTCCAGCCATCCGCCACATCACCTTGGAACCCCGGCGTTCCAAGTAGTCGCTCCCGCTCAGCAAATGGCACGTTCTCGGGACGCCTAGGTTCGACACTATCGGGCAATAGTGACGACCCATCTCATGGGGCGAGCGTCCAGTTCTCGAGGCCCGCTCGGTGTTGAGATCGAACTCGCGCCGGCTCAATCCGGTGAGCCTAACCCGGGGGCATCGTCGTCAGGGGACAGCGCCCGCCTCCTTACGAGGGACGCCCGAACGAGAACACGTCGCCCAACTCCGGCGGCTCGAAGGGCGGAGCGGTCGCCGAGACGTATACGAGCATGTCGGGGCCATCGTTACGGATCGAGTGGCCCATTCCGGGCGGGACGAACACCAGCGTGCCCGCAAGTACCTCGCGTCGGTCATCGCCGACGGTCATCGTGCCGGAGCCCCGGACGATCACGTATACCTGCTCCTTGCCATCGTGCTCATGCGCCGGCTGCTCGCTACCCGGAGGACAGTCGACCCAGGTGATCGCGAGCTGCTGTGAGCCGAACTGGCCCTTGGCGAGCAGGAGATGCGACGACTGGCCGCCGCGATGATTCACCGGGCTCGTCTCAAGCGACGCTGTCTGCATCAATCCTCCCCATCGTGGGCCGGGGCTTGCGCCGCATGATCGCTGGGACGAGATCCCTGCGCTCGGCTGCAGCGACGACGCGTTGGCTGCGCGACTCTGCGCTGACCATGCTCAAGCTCCCGCCGCAGTCAGAGCCTCGCTCGAAGGGCCGTGGTCAATTGGCAGGAGGCCGTCGTGACTCTGAGCGTACGCCTGCAGCCGCCTGAGCTCGTCGTCATAGATCGGGCCGAGGATCTTGCCGACGAACAGGCGGTTCAGGAGTCCCCCGAGCCCGCGCTCGTCGATGACGGTGTCGAACCGGACAAGCGTCCGTCGGTCGTCGCTCGGCTCGACGGTGAACGTGGTTTCAACGCCGGACCCAGACTCGACGAGCGTTCGGCCGGGGACAGGCTCGCTGATCGTTGCCGTGATCGTCCTCTTGCGGCCACCGACGTCGACCACCCAGCTCGCCTCTGTTCCAGCGCCGACGCCGCCCCGATTGATCACGAACCCTGAGAACACCGGTGGGAGGAACCCCTCTGGGCGATGATGCTCCCGATAGTCCGCGATGCAGTGGTAAAGGACCTCGGCCGGCGCGTCCATCAGCCGTTCCGCGGAGACTCGTGCTCTCATCGCCCAACCTCATTCAGTGAGCGAGGCCTACCGGCAGGCCCTCGCAACTCGTGGTGTACCAAGTGGTACATGTACCGAATGGTACACTCTCGCACTGTGAGAAGGCAAGAGCTCCTCGACGCGGTCGTGACCGAGCTCCAACGCGGCGGGATTGGCGACCGATCCCTGCGCGACATCGCGGCCGTAATCGGGACGAGCCACCGGATGCTCATCCACCACTTCGGTTCGCGCGACGGCCTCTTCACCGACGTCGTGCGCCGTGTCGAAGAGGATCAGCGTCGTTTCCTCGAGACGCTCGACGCCCCACCCGAGCAGATGGCCCTGGCCATGTGGCAGCGGCTCAGCGATCCACAGCTGTGGCCTGCGGAGCGGCTGTTCTTCGAGTGCTATGCCCGCGCCAGCCGAGGCGAGGAACCATATGCCTCGCTCCTGCCCGGACTGGTTGACGACTGGCTCGATCGGGTCGTCGCCCTTGGTCACGCCGGTGACTCGACCGATCCTGGGTCCCGGGCGCGAGTGCGCCTCTCGCTGGCGCTCGTTCGCGGTCTGCTACTCGATCTCGTAGGCACCGAGGATCGCGAAGGGGTGGATGCGGCTTTCGAGCAGTACCGCGCCCTCGAGGCGATCGCAATGGAGCGAAACGCAGGGCCGGTCGAGGGCTGATTCTTGGCGGCAGCGCGGTTCATTGGGTGCACCTCGGATGACTCTGCTTCGATCACTATCACCAGATAGTGCGCGGCCGCGCCTCGAGGCGTGACGGTTCGCCAGCCGAAGCTAGGCGGTGATGAGCACCGCTTCGGCGTCGAGCTCAACGCCAGCGTCGTCGATCGGTTCTTCGGCGCCCGACAGAAAGAAGTGGTGGCCGCCATCTCGAAGGTAATCCCTGAGAAGACCGCGCTCCGCTGCAATATTGGCGTAGTAGCGACGGAACGGCTCGGACACCGCTGCGGCCGTCCGGACATCGGGGGCGATCGGGATCTCAATTTCAAGATATCGACGGCCCACGTCCTCTCGATTCGGCTGCATGAACACGACGCGCTGCCATTGCGCCCTGACGATCTCCAGCGTCATTGCCCACAAGAGGTAGAACTGATCGAACCCCGCGTCTGGCGCCACTCGTAGGACGATCACCTCTTTGGTAAGGAGAACCTGTTCCTGGCCGGGCATCAGGATGCAAAAATCGCCGATATTGCGACTTGCCCGCTCCGGGCTAAGAAGATCGAAGGGCATGAGGTCTGAGGTCTCGCCCCGCCAGAGTGTCTGAGCCCACTTGAGGGGTACTCGGTTCGTTGGGTTGATGTTGATCGCGCCGGCCCGCAGATCCGACACCTTGATGTAAGGGACGTCCCCAATCCGAAGATCCTTTGGCGCCGAGCCATGTCCGCCGCGTATGAGGACACGACCGTCCTCGGCGAGCTGACCGAGAGTCGTTGCCGTGAAGCCTGCGAACTTCGGAGTAGTCATTGCCTGCACGAAGGCGTCGTGATAGCGGCGGTCGTAATAGGTCGGGACTGCAAGTCGCATCGAGACGTCCGCTCGATCGACGAACCGGAGGGTTTCTGTTGAGCCTCCAGATGCAAGGGCTTCCATGTCCTCGACCAGAACGTTCGACTGGCACGGAGTCGGTGGCCCCGAGAGTGCGCCGCGCAGGCAGGGGATGGCTCGGCAGTGCCGAGCCTCGAGGCATTCAGGATCGTCCTCATCCAGGACTACCCGGACCCGGCCTCGGCTCTCGCCGATGTTGGCCTCTGAGGGCGATGAAACCGTTCGCGCCTGCGGCTACGTCACCGGCGTTCGTATCGACCATACCCGCAAACAGCTCTTCCGAAGCGAGCTACTGTTCGGGATCTCGTCGTTCGCCGACCGTCAAAGCATTTCCAGCCTGATCCTCAGCGCGAACGATCTGGCCGCTCAAGCCGGTTTCGAGGCCCGCCTGACCGGCTTTCGTGCCCAGTCGCCGCTCTCGCCTGGCAACGGTCGTCCGATCAACCAGTGGTGACCGAACGGGTCGGTCAGCCGACCTTGCCGGAGCCCGCAGGACTGGTTCGAGCTCGACGGGCAAGAGTTTGAACCTGAAGCTAGAGTAGCGGTGGCATCCCGCCTTTCCGGACGATCTGCCCACTCGACGCGCCCGCAAGCGGCGGCAGACTTCCGGTCGGAAGGACGCAGCGCCGATTGATCTTCGAGGCCCATCATGTCCTGTCGATGCCATCGCGCCGACCCCAATCTAGAAATTAGGGTCGCCAAGATAGCGGATCTGGGCGAGATCCTCCGCGTCGACCTGACCACGACCGCCGGAGGTCGACGCGACGACATTATCCGGCAGGCGCTTCACGGCGGGACTTGCCTGATCGCTCGACAGGATGGCCGGGCCGTCGGCTTCGCGACGTACGACCACTCCTTTTTCGGTCGACCTTATCTATCGCTGCTGATCGTCGAACCGCCAAGGAGGCGTCGGGGCATCGCAACGGCTCTCCTCACGTCGATCGAGGCCTTGTTGGCGGGTAGCGATTTGTTCACATCCACGAACGAGTCGAACGAAGAGATGCGCGGCCTCTGCGTCTCGCTCGGATATGTGGAAAGCGGCCGGATCGAAAACCTCGATGTCGACGATCCTGAGATCGTGTACATGAAACGATTGTCCGTGGACGCGACGCAAGCGGACCGAATGACGAACGAGCTAGCTATCGTGGAGGTCCGCGAGTGCGCCGGCGCCGCGGCGGGCTCTGGCGACGCGGGCGTTCGAGTGTGGACGCACACGGTGGCGGGGCACGCGCAACCGTTGCCAAGCTCCGATTCGGGCGATCAGAAGGTGTCCTTGCCCGCTGCCGTGATCCAGATCGCCATCACCTGCGACGCCTTCGAGCCAGCCGCATGGCAGAGCCTTGGCGACCAACTGGCTGCTTTCTTCAACCCCCGCGCCGGCGACCTCATAGCTGCGTTGGAGAATGCGGGGGCTGTCACGCACTGGGCAGATCTGCGCCTGAGCCGCATCCCCTTAGCGGAGGCGCCGGGCGTCGCAAGCATAGATTGGCCCGTGACCTATCCCGGCCCTGAGCGGGGAGGCCTGCGGACTCTCGAGCGAGTCCTTGTCCAGGCTCAACTTCCTCTGCGCGATGCCGAACCCGACGAAGTGGCGCTGGCGCATCAGCGCGCATGCAATGCGATTCAGAGAAACGTCGATCTGACCCACATATGTGCGTTGCGCCTGTCGCCATCGTCGCTCGCTCGCGATCGCCTGGCGGCGGCGATGGTAGCTTCGGGCGAGCGCTTCCTCGATGATCGGGAAAGCAGGTCGGCATCGTAATGCTCGTCGTCAGCATTTCTCCGAACGCGCACGACACGTCGATCGCCATCGCCGATCAGGATCGGGTTCTTATCGTGGTAGAGGCGGAGCGCCCGAGCCGGGTCAAGCGTAAGTGGTGTGACGAACGAGAGGTCGAGCACCTCGTGTCGATCGGCCTGCGCCACATTGGTCGACAAGAATCGGACGTGAGTCATTGGGTTGGGACAGCGATGATGAATGTCCTGCTGGATCCAAGTGACCGTCGATGCGATTGGGTCTGTTCGGTCAAGGGGAGAATCTTCGGGCGCGCGGTTCCGTTCTACCTCGTGAACCATCACTTAGCTCACGCAGGCCTATTCTTCGCGAGTCCATTTGACTCTGCCGTCATCGACGCTTGCGATGGCGGTGGAGACGGGCGGGAGCACGCGGCGTTTGTTGGACGCCGCACCGCCGGGGGAGGATCGATCGACCCCCTCGATATCGCCGACCAGAAGCCGTTCAGCGCCGTGTTCTATGACGTGTTGTCTTATTACGTCTATCGCCGCTATTGCCAGGAAGGCAAGCTCATGGGGCTCGCGGCGTTGGGTCAGGATCGAGACGACATGCTCGGTTTCTTTGCGGAACACGCGAGCGACCTATCGACGGAGACGCACGAAGCGAGCTTTCGTAGATTGCATGATCGGTTCCCGTTCGAGTCCGCCGACTGGCGCGATCCGATCGCCCAGGACCTTGCGCGCAACGCGCAGCGGACCTTCGAGCGCGAGCGCGTTGCGCAGATCGGCGCGCTGGCGCAGGGGGCCCGGAACGTGGTGTTGACCGGCGGGGCGGCTCTCAACATCCACGCGAACACCGAGATCGCCCAACAGCTCGGGGCCGATGTCTATGTTGCCCCATGTTGCGACGACACAGGCGAGGCTCTGGGGGCTCTCTTGTACTTCATGAACGTCGAAATGGGAAAACCGATCTCGGTCGACCTTCCTTTCTTGGGTATGGGTGCGACGTCTGAACCGGTATCCGATGTCGTCATCGGCCACGTGGTCGACGATCTGCTGGCCGATCGCGTTGTCGCGTGGCATTGGGGTCGCGCTGAAGTTGGACCGCGCGCCTTGGGTCATCGCAGCCTGCTATCGGCTCCGTTCACCGACAGGCACCGCACCAGGATCAGCACGGAGATCAAGGGTCGCGAGCCGTACCGACCCGTTGCGCCGATCGTTCTCCAGGATCAGGTCGCAGACTGGTTCGACCTGTCGTTTCCGTCGCCGTACATGCTGTTTGCCGCGGCGTCGACCGAGATGACTCGAGAGAAGGCGCCGGCCGTGGTCCACTACGATGGGAGCGCCCGGATCCAGACGCTGCCGGAGACGGCTTCCGATCCGATCTCGAGGATCCTGACCGCGTTCGCCGACGCCACCGGCGTCCCGATTCTCATCAATACGTCCCTCAACGGACCAGGAGCTCCGATCGCCAATGATGGGGACGATTCCCTTGCGTTCGCTTCGAGGTTTCCCGACGTCGTGCCCTATGTCGATGGGAAGCGGATGACGCGCGGGGCTGCGTGAGACCCGACGGCTAGGACTCACGACGATAGATTGACAGCCGGAACTCGCAGGGACGGACGCCTCCCGCGCCGCGAAGCCACAAATCGGATTCGGCGGGAAGCATCTCCGTAATGAGGATCGTCCTCGTCGTCGTGCGAACCATCCGCGCGAACGTGTCGACGAGAAGCGGGTTACGGAAGTCCACGCAAACTGGTTTCGGCTCCTCCGCGAACTTTGCGAAGACGACGTCCGGCAGGCCGGCGTCTCGCTTCAGGCGCCACACCCGCCGCTGCGCTTCAACGTCGTATCCGCGCCACGCCGGCCAATCCGGCGGTGCCAGTCGCCATGTTTCCCTGTGAACGATAATGCGGCCGATCTGGAGCCTGGGAACGTGATCAGCCGTTTCGAGCAGCGGTCCGAACAGGTCGCTCATCGTCAAGGCGCGAGGTCCGACAACGGCGCCAAAGATGGTCTCCGGCTCATCCTCCCACTCGTCAACCGGCGGGCGGGAGGGTGACACCGAGCCGAGCTCGGGTGCCCATAGCAGCAGCGCGCCATTGACGTCGCGGACGCGAAGGCCGGATGCCTGGATGCGGACCTCTCGATCGGCGGTCTCAACGAATTCAATTTGGGGAATCTCTGATCGTGCGCAGATCATCGACTTTGCCCAATGTCGCAGGGCGATGTCACAGATACGCGGACCGCCCAGACCACGGTGAATGCGATCGACCTCGTTACTGAGCGATTCGGGATCAGGGTGAAGGGCGGCAGGCGACCCGCCCGACAACAGAAGGTCGTGGTAGGCGTGGACCTCGCTCAGCATAACGGCGTCGGATCGAGCATCACTAGGGTCAGAGATCAACATGAGGTCCACGCTGGACGCGACCCATCCATGAGCATCGGCGGATTGATCGATCGCCCAGGAAAGAGGAAGATTAAGTCGCGATTCCCGCTGGTTGGCGAGCAGCACGTCGGTAATGGGAACGTGCTCGTCGCGGACTGACCGCTCCCGGTCGCGGACTGAAGGGGCCAGGTCGGGATCGTCGTGAGCCCTATCAATGACCACGTCCAGCGGCACGTCTGAGCCCTCGCCGAATGAACGCACGAACCACGATCGGATGGCTTGACGGTGCGCTCGTTGGAGCCGTCTTGGGAGGAGCATCAAGGTGTCGAGAATCGGGGGCAGGTCCTCGACCACGATGTCGGTGAGCGGTCGGCCGATGCTGAAATCCTTCCAAGGGAGCAGGCAATCCTCGAAGGCCACGCTGCGATCCGCATAGAACTCTCCGGGCAGGCGGGTCGAAGGTACGGATCCAATTCGGCTCACCAGTTCGCTCAGGCGATCGTGCGCCGAGCGTCGACCATCAAACCCAGACGCTGTCTCCAATAGGCGGCGTTGTTCCTCGAGGGCATCCAATTGCTCGGTCCAGCGGGCCTTCGCCAGGCCCGTCAGGCGGTCGATGACGCCGCGCAAGGCCGGAATCGGGTCGGCAGCCCCGACGGGGATCGCAACGTCGAGCTCGATTACACCGATCTGTTCGAGTGCCCGCAGCGTTGCCAGGGTCCGCCGGACGGTCGTGGCCGTGACCGTACCCGCCGATTCCGCGATGAGGGCAATGGAATTCACGGTTCGCTGCCCATCGACGAGGTCGAAGATAGCCCGACCGTCGGCATCGAAACTCGACGCGTCAACGTTGCGGACTGATGGTGGACGGGCGAGGAAGTCGACGAGTCGATATGTGCCCGGAGGTCCTTCGAACAGATACGGCGGCTTCCGCGGGACTAGCGCCCCGATGACGTCGTCTTCGCTGGCCATCCGATCGGCAATTGCACGGGCCGCCCAATGGCTGAAAAACACAAACCGCCGTAATCCGTCGGGCGACGGCGCGGGCGGTAGCGCCAGACTCTGGCCATCCGGGTCGAGACGTCCCCAGGCAATCGGACCGAAGAAGCTATGTGTGTCGTTCTTAGCCGCGAACCGCTGGGCGTACATGATCATTGTACGGATTCGCTTTCGATCCTTGGCCCGCAGAGCAGACGGATCGATGTCGCTTTGCAGCCATCGATCGAACACTGGGAACTGCGCGGGATTCGATAACAACATTGCCTCGCGAAATGCGTCGGACCGAGCGAGGTCGAGCAAGGTGACGATGCAATCCTCGGTGGCAGCCAGTAGAGCAGCGTTCACCGACGTCCAATTCGCTGGCCGGCCCTTCGCCTCGTCGTCGAGGGCATCCGACAGAAGGACGTAGGCATCGGGTTGCCGCAATGAGGCGAGCGTGTCGAAGGCGAAGCCAGCCGCCCGGAGGAGGAACCAGCTCGCGATCTGCCAGGACCCGTCCAGGGACGTCAGCGGCCCCAGCTCCGGCCCGGCCGTTGACGCCCTCGCCCGTTCGACGGAATCCGTCATGCGACGGCTGCGCTGAGCTTGAACCGGTGAAGGCCGCCCGCGATGAGCACGATCGAGCTGCCACAGGTCACGGACCCCGCGACCACGAGCGTGGGAACGACCCCAACCGTGGCCGCCAGGGCGCCGCCGAGCAAGGCGGCGAATGGCCGCGTGATCCAGGCGATCGCCCGGACGGTCGCGTTCACGCGACCGAGAAATGACGGTGGACTTGTCGTCTGCCGAATCGTCAGCGAGTTGATGTTGAAGACGGGCAGCATCAGTCCGACGAGTGCGCGAGACAAGAACACGGCCGCGGGAGCGATGGCGACCGCCCCGATCGGCGCGATCAGGAGGCCGACGCCGACAAGCAAGGCCGCAATGACAAGGCTTCGGCCCTCGCCAAGACGCTCTCCCGCAATACGTGCCAGTCCCGTCCCGAGCAAGACCGTGACGCTCGCGGTCATCACGAGGAGGCCGACCACCTGGGGCGTGAAGCCGAGGTCGCGATACAGGAAGATGAGGAGGACGGCTTCGGTCATCGACCATCCGACGTTCGCGGTAGCCGATGAGATGGTGATGGTTCGCACCGACCGATTTGCCAGAACCTCGGCCAGACCTGCTCGGGCATCGCGGGCGAACGAGCTCGTACCGCCTTCCAGCTCGTTCGCCCGCTCGATGACCTCCGGCCGGCGAACGCGACCCAGGAAGAGCAGGGAGGTCACCAGCGCCCCGACGTCGACCAAGATCGCAATGGCGCCCGTGAGCAGGCCGATCAGGATCCCTCCCACGGCCGGACCCGCGACTTCCGCCGCCGAGACGCTTGCTTCGAGCTTGGCGTTTGCACTCAGGAGCTGATCGCGGCTCACTACCGACGGCACGTATGAGTGGTATGCGACGTCTGCCGCCGACGTGCAGATGCCGAGCAGCAGCGCAACCACGCAGAGATGCGGAAACCACAGAAAGCCGAGCACCTGGCCGATCGGGATGGTGACCAGCCCGATCATGAGGATGAGTTGCGTGGCCATGAGCGTAGGTCGACGCGGCATGCGATCCAGGAGCACCCCGAGCGGTAGAGCGACGATAGGGAACGCCACGAACTGAAGCGCCTCGAGCAGACTCACTTCGAAGGGACTCGAATTCAAGCTGAGAATTGCAATCGTCGGTAGGGCCAGGCCGGTGATCTGCGAGCCGAATCCGGTAATGGTCTGGCTGAGCCAGACCCAGCGGAACGCCGAATCGCCCGGGCCGGGGTCACCAGACGCCATCATGCGGGACGGCCTAGGCTCGATCCGCGAAAGGCCAGGACTGCGCCGACTGCGACGAAGCCGAGGCTCTCGTTGAGGTTTCTCATGAGCTCGTTGTCTGTCTCGTTCTCGGTGAAGACCAACGTGACGCCTCGGTCTCGGGCAGCGACCGACGACCGAATCTTCAGCGCTCGGGCGACGCCTCGTCCTCGATGCTCTGGCAGGACGCCGGTGATGAGCACCTCGGCGGATCGCCGAGTCGTTCGACCAAGTGCAGTCACGCCGACGATGCGACGCCCGTTCACGGCGACGGTAACCGCCTCGGGGATAGCCGCGGCTGACCGGAACCAGTAGGTGTCCAGGCCGCCGTCGTCGTAGGTCCACTGGGCACCCGTTGGAACGTCCGCCGCTACTTCGTTTACGAGGGTCGTGAGCTCCCGTCGCCGTGCGGGACTGTCCAGATCGGTGAACGGGACGATCTCGTATCCGGCATGCGGTCCGCCCACGGCCGCCGGCTGCATCGATCGGAGATCCAGTCGGAAGACGACCGTCGATTCCGCCGCGACGAGACCCAGATCGAGGAGCGACGCCGCGAGCAGCCGTACGTGTCTGGACGGACACGCTAGCCATACCACGGATACGCCGAGGGCCGCTGCCCTATCGAGGAGCTCGCCGATTAGTGCCGTGCGCCAGCTCACTGGGAGGCGCTTCGAGCAGGCAACGACGAGCCGTGCGTGGTTCTGAAGGTGGGCGCCCTGGTCGACAACGACGACATCACCGATGCCAGCGAGGCCGGTGCCGGACTCCACGATGAGCCGCCGGTGAAGGTCCGCTGGTCCGTCACGGGCGATGAGAACGGGTGTCGAGACGGGCCACGCGGACCGCGCGTTGCGAAACCCGGTCCAGCGTGCGAGCTCTTCGGGACGGACGTGGCGGAGGCTCCACGTCATGCCCAGTTTCCTCGTTGGTCGGCATGCGACGCGCCCGTTTCGTCGGCCTCGGACGGCCCTTTGTGTGGAATCCAGCCGCCGCTTGCCCAATGGCTGACGCGCACCACATCCGTGACATCGATGCGGAGCAGCGCGCGCCCGCGCTTAATTGTGAAAGCGAGTCGGCGAATGCCGCCGGGCAGAAGGGGCCGGGCTTGCACAGGGTCTTGATCGCGGCGAATGTCCGCCAGGCCCTCGACGAGGATCCGCCAGCCCGCGGCGAACGACGCCAGGTGAACGCCGTTCGAATAGTGCTCGCGCGGCCGGAAGTCGAGGTTGAACCGAAAACAGCGGCGGAGAAAGTGCTCTGCGATTTTCGCGTCGCCAAGTCTCGCCGCAACGAGCCCGTGCGGACCGGCGCTAAGCGATGACTCGTGCGCTGTGCGCGGCTCGTAATAGTCGAAGGCCGCCCGAGTGGTCTCGACGTCGAGCGCCGCGGGGAACATGCTCGCGAGCATGATGACATCGGCCTGCTTGATGAGCTGGGTCGGAAACGATTCGAGCGAACCGGCCATCGTTCGCTCGTCTGCCGACAGTCGATCGATGTCGGCGTCGCCCGTTCGCAGCCCACAATCCGGGAGGGCGAAGTAGCCCTCGTGCTGTTCGACGACACCATCGGCGCTCACATCGGCGCGGACGATCAGGCGGGCGACCTTCTCCCAGTCGCTCAGCTCGATCGGCCGGATCCCGAGCCGGGCCGCCAGCGTTGCATGGCGGCGAGGATCGTCCGCCTCGAACCGTTGCCATGCTTGGGACGCAAAACGGAGGTTCCAGCGCACGATCTCATTCGTGAAGAAGCTGCTCCGCACATGAAAGTGGTACTCATCGGGCCCCATGACATTCTCGACGGTGAAGCCGCCCGAAGCCGGGTCCCGTGCGAGGATGCTCAGCCCGAATCGGGCGGTTTCCGCCAGGAGCTCCAGACCGCGCCGCCACATGTATTCCGTATCGCCTGACATCGACCAATACCAGTCCAGCGCGTACGCCACATCGGCTGAGAGATGCATCACCTCTCGAACGCTCCATTCGGTGCTCGTTTCGCCCGTCGCCCAGTCGCGCACGAAGGCCGGCCCTGCTTCCTCGCCCAGGTCGTCGGTCGCTTCGGGAAATCGAGCTCCGGTGAAGCCCGTCGATCTGGCGAACACCCGAGCCTCAGCAAGCGTGTCGTAGCGGAAGTCGAGATAGCGGCGCGCGACCTCTGGTTTCACCCAGCACCAATACGGAAGCAGGTAGAGCTCCGTGTTGAAAAAGAAGTGGCCGGAGTGGTACTCGCTGGTCAGACCTCTTGCTGGGACGTTCGGTTGAGGGCGCACTGGGTTTCGATGCTGCTGCAGCTCGAAGATCCCGTACCTGATTGCTTGCTGGAGCGAGCGATCCCCATCGATCCGCACGTCGTGCCGCATCCATGACGCTCGCCAGTAGCGACGATGGCGTGCAACGAACCCGGCAATCCCCCTGGACATCGCTCGCCCAAGTTCGGCAAGAGCGATGTCGCGAGCGCTATCGCGATCCCCGGCTGGTGAGCTCGCGAGGGCGAAGAACTTGCCGATCCGCAACGGCTCCCCGGGCGTCATCGCAGCGGATGTCACGATGCTCGCCTTTCGAAACTCGCGCCGAACTGACCATCGGCTGGACCGGGGCAGGCCCATGATCCCGCTGACGACGGCGATCCGACGTTCACCGCCATGAATGCGCGCTTCGACGACAAGACCACCGCCTTCGCCGTCGACATCGTCGACCGCGGCGTGATGCCAGCCGACCATCTGGTCGCGTCCGAGATACGAGTTGCCTCGGCGCCAGTCCGTCGATGTTTCCAGGTCGATAGAGCCAGCCCAACCCAGTGGCTCCATGTCGACGACCACCAGCCCACTCGGACGTCCCGGGTCGAGAACCAGGAGGGACTGGACGCGCACTGGATGCAAGCCCTGTTCGTCAGCAACGATCAGCTCGTAGAACACCGCGGCAGTCTGGAGGTCCAGAGCGCGCCTGAACGGTGCGCCCCTCTGAGGACGAAGGGGTTCGCCCGCAACTCGTACCCGGAAGGGGAGAGGATTCGGCAGGTTGACGATCTCTCGTGAGACGTCGATGCCTCGAGCGTAAACGTCCGCGAGATAGCATCCGGGTCGTTCCGTCTCGCTCTCGAAGTCGAGCGTGGCCCGCAGCCCCAAGAGTCCGTTCGTCAGAGCGAACAGGCTCTCGAAGAACCCCGCCTGGGCTGGATCGTCGGAGTCCTGCTCGATTAGCCACTCCGGTTCCGACAGCAGGTCCGTAAGGCGCGCCCGCTGCAGGTCGACCGTCGTCGAAATCGTTGAGCTCATGAGGGAGCACGGTAGGTCGAGATGCACCATCGGCTGCGATCATCGAATGCGGCGCCATGCCAGTCTCCCACGCGTTGTTCGAGCTCCAGTCCGGCCTGCTCGGCGAGCAGGTCGAGCTCGGACGGCCAGACGTACCGAAGCACCTCCGGATAGAACGTGATTCCATTTGGGGAGATCGCCATGTACTGCGAATCGATGCGTTGCTCGGACGCCACGTGTCGCGAGGCCTCGATAACGACCAGACCGTGCCGAACCTCCCAAACGTGCACCGCCTGACCGTCTCTCCATCTGGTGAGGTCCGGGGATTCGTTCTCGATCACGAATCGCCCTCCCGGCTCGAGGAGATCGGCGACCCGCTGGAGGCACTGCCGCTGTCGGAGCTGGTCGCCCAGCTGCGGAAACGTGTTGAAGATGCAGTAGACGAGCCTGTAACGCTTTACAGGCTCAATCCCGGCGAAATCGGCCTGCCAGGTCGAGACGAGATGTCCGTCCGGCTTGGATCGCAGGACCTCGAGCATCCCGATCGAGGCATCCACGCCGTCGACGCTGCATCCCTCGCGGGCCAACGGAATCGCGACTCGGCCGGTCCCGACGCCGAGCTCGAGGGCTTGGCCGGTCCCGGCGATCGCCGCGAGAAACCGCACTGCGCCAGCAGTGTCCAGTTGGCGCTCGTACCAGTCGTCGTAGAAGGATGCGACTGCGTCGCCGTACTCGTCGTCCGAGAAGCCTCTCATCGGGGTTGATCTGCGCTCCCTTGGTCGAGCAGTCCTGACAGGGGATCGAGCGGCCCGGCGCCCTTCGTCAAGAGGCCGATCCGAAGCTCCGATGTGCGTGGTCCATCCGCACCGCGCAACAGACAGTCTTCGGGCTCGGGGAGCATCTCACTGAACCTCACGACCGCGTCGTCTTGGAGCAGCGCCCTCGCGGCCGTGGCCACCAAGAGGGGGTTGTCGAAGTCGACGTAGATCGGCTTGACGAGGTGGCTCGCTCGCGCAAAGACCCGTCGGGGCAACGTCAGTTGACGCTGCTGATCGAGCAGCCAGTCGACGGCTGGCCGGTTCCCGCGCGACACGATCTGCCGCCACGCACGGCGCTGCACGATGGCGCGGCCACTCATAATCCGCGGGACCAAGGGCAGTTGCAGCAGACTTCCGAGCAGGTCGGACGCGTCCTCGGCCCTCGGCAGGCCGAAGGCCCCCAGCAGCGAGCGATGCTCGTCGTCCGTCTCCCAGTCGGCGCTGGGCGCAACGGTGAAAATTATGGGGCCGATGCCAGGAGCCTCCAGCCAGCTTCGCTCGTCGTCCCATGACACCCTGAGGTCCCAGATGTTCAGCTTCTCGCGGGGTGTTCCACGGCTCCAGCCGGTCAACTCGCACTCGAGCGTTCCGAGCCGGCGGAAGGTATCCGTCTTCATCCGGGTCCGGAAGACCGGCCTGACCAGCACCGCCGAGCCGGCGGAGGCCTCGAGCGCCCTCCGCACCGCGTCCACGAGACCGCCCGGGGCTTGGTCCGCGCAGGTTGTCTCGGTGAGCCGGTCGCCCAGCAGATGGACTTCACCAAGGACGACGCGGCGTTGTCGGTCGACCAGGATGTCGACGTTGCTGTAGACGGGATTGCGATGACCGAGTTGATCGAACGCGCGGTCGGCCGCCGCGGCCAGTTGGGAGGGCTCCAGCGACACCGTGTCCCCTGACCACCGATCCGCTCCTAAGGTCGCTGCCAGCCATGCTCCCCACTCATGTCGGGCTGCGTCGTCCTCCGCCATGATCGATGGCCATAGTTGTGGCGCGTCGTCGGCGTACCGCTCCAGAAAGGCACGCATCCCGACGGTCCCCTGGCGCGGGAAGGCACTCCGGCACCAGTCGGCCATTCGCCGCTGCTTGGCGTGGGCCCGGGCCACCGGCAGGACGGTCAGGAGACGGACGAAGGGTCCAAGATCACAGAGCACCGCATCCTGCACGGCCGACCCCATGCGAAACTCGGTCCATCGAGGACTCGCTTCGATGTAGGCCACGTGGCGATCTTGGTAATGCTGGCCATGACCTCGACTTCCCTCATGGCCCGTGATGGTCTGGAAGGCCTCGACCGTCGTCTTCAGCGCAGAAGCCGTGTCGGCGAGGGGGGCCGTCGCAAGCGCGTGCAGCGACCCGGCCAAGGCATAGGACGCGGCCGTCCGCAGGGGATCGAGATCGGCTGCCGAGAGCGCGCTGCTCGCCCAGGTCATCGCGTCCATCACACCGGCTGGAAAGACAGACGCGGGTGCTGAGAACTTCGTTTGATCGCCGGGAGGTTGGATGTCACTGACGGTTGGCGGTTCCCGCTCGAAATCGAACACCGTGACAAGGGCGTCCCCAACGGGTCGCACGGCGGGAAGGAGACGCCGGGGGCCCGCCCCGTCGACGGCCTCGATGATCGACTGGGCAGCCCAATGCGAGAGATACGAGCGGCGATTCATTTGGTCCGCAGATTCGGCGAGGGGAACGACATCCGACGTGGACCACGAGCCCCAGTAATGCGGACCGAAGAATCCCGCGGTATCGTTCTTCGCCGCGAACCGCTGGAGATACATGACCGCGACGCGAGCAGACCGTTCCACCTGGCCGGGCGATTGATGGCGACCGTCCATCGTCCGCCGAATGCCATCGTGCGCGTCCGGACTCGACAAGGCGATAGCTGCCAGCAAGGACGGCTCTCGCTCGAGGATTGATGTGACCCGCGTATGTGCTGAGTGCCAAAACTCGACCGAGGATGCCGTATCCCCCGCCGCGAGCTCGTCGAGAATCTCGGTGCTGTAACCGGCCATCCTGACGAGGAACCAGGGGACGAGAAGACCCTGGCGCTCTGCGCCGTCGGACGTCTCGGGGCTCGTCATCGATCACCGAGGCGTTGGATGAGGTCGGTCGACGAGTAGGCGGGCGCGGACAGGCATCGAAGTTCGCCACCCGCCCGCTCGACCGCCGCGCGTTCCTGCGCCAGTCGCGGATCGTCCTCGTGATAGTCGCCGCCCTTCACGAACAGCTCCGGCTGGATCACGCCGATGGCCTCCGACGCTGTCGGATACGGGCTGATGGCAACGTAGTCCACCGGTTGGAGTGCCGCCACGAATGAGGCGCGGACGTCCTGCCCGTACAGCGGCCGTCCCGCGCCCTTCCTGACATGATCGTCAGCCGTGACCGTCACGACGAGGATGTCGCCCAGCGCCGCTGCTTCGGAAAAATGGAGGAGGTGGCCGTAATGGAGGAAGTCGAAGCAGCCATGACACTGGATGATCGTCAAGTTGCGGCTCCGCGCCGCGGCGCACAGGCCCCCCAGCTCATCGAGACTCACAACCGCGGCCCCGTACTTGGGTCTCACGGCACCGCTCGGGCCTGATCGCGTCGTTCGACGGCGTCCCGAAAGGCGGCGACGACCTCCTGAACCTCGCCATCGGTCATCGCCGGGAACATTGGCAACGAGAGAATCTCATTCGCCTGTCGCTCCGTGACCGGAAGGCCGGCCGGTGGCACGACGCACCCGCTTGCGCCGGGCTGACGATGAATCGGAATTGGGTAATGCACCCGCGTCTCGACCCCGGCCGACCGCAGGTGCCCGCGAACGGCCTCGCGCTTGTCGACCATCACGACGAACGAGGCGTAAACATGGACGTCCTCATCGACGTGGTTCGGGAGAATCACGTCGAGATCGGCGAACGCGGCGAGGTACGTTGCGGCGATCGCGCGGCGGCGTTCGATCCAACTGTGCAGATGAGGCAGCTTCACGCGCAATAGAGCCGCTTGTAGGGTGTCGAGCCTCGAGTTCAGCCCCCACGTGACACAGAGATCGCGGGTTTGGAGACCGTGATTCCGGAGGATGCGAAGACGGTGCGCGAGCTCTGGATCGGCGGTCGTCATAAACCCCCCGTCCCCACAGGCGCCCAGCACCTTCAACGGATGGAGGCTGAAGCACGCGATTCGTCCGAACGTGCCAGTCAGCTGTCCACGATGCCGTGCTCCGATCGCCTGAGCTGCGTCCTCGATCACGAGGATTCCTCGTTGCTCCGCGAAGTCGCAGATCCTCGTCATGTCGGCGGGACGACCACGCAGGTGCACAGGCACGATCGCTTTCGTCCTGCTTGAAACCGCTGCCCTGAGTCCATCGGGAACCATGTTCTCGTCGATGCCAACGTCCACGAAAACGGGAATTGCGCCTACAGAGACAATCGATGCGGCCGTCGCCACGAAGGTGTTCGCCACCGTAATGACCTCGTCGCCACGGCCGATCCCGAGCTCGCGAAAGGCTAGGATCAAGGCGTCCGTTCCCGAACCAACAGCGACGACTTCCGGGACCTCTAGGGTCCGGGCCAGCTCGCGCTCGAATCGATCGACCTCCGACCCCAGGATGAAGTCGCCGGCGTCGATGACCCGTGCAGCGGCTGCCAGGAGCTCGTCCCTGAGGAGCGCCTGCTCACGGGCAACATCGGACGTGGGGATCAATGGACCGCCTGTGCCTCGATCGCGCTCATCCAGACCACGTTGCGATGTCGTCCGCTCTCTGGCTCCTCGATGTCTCCGCGACGCAGGGAGCGCGCCAGCTCCCTGACGGCATCCGCAACGGGCCGCCAGGGGCGGATCCCGAGGGCGCGGCCGATTTTGGCCGAACTTAGGGCGTACGAGCGGGCGTCGTGGACGGGGGCGATCGCCACCTCGATGTCAGGGCCAATAATCCCTCGGACGAGCTCGGCGCCGGCCAGCACGGTGACATTCACACGCGCCAGATTGAATGCCTGACCACCGACTGTTACCGACGAGGCATCAATCAGGCGGACATATGCGTCGACCGCGTCTCGGACGTGCAGCTGAGGCCTGATCTGCCCACCACCATTGACCGTGATCAGGCCCCGCGAGATCGCATGGTAGGTCAGAATATTCATCGTCAGGTCGAGACGCGGGCGCGGCGACGCACCGCAAAGGGTCGCGCAGCGCAGACTCACGGTGGTGAAGTTCGGGCGATCGGCTGCGAGGACGACGGCCTCGCTCTCCAACTTGTATCGCCCGTAAAGCGAAATAGGGTTCGTTGCGTCGGTCTCACGCGAGGGCGGGCCGTCGCGAACGCCATAGACGCTGGCCGAGCTCGCGTTCACGAATCGACGGACGCCGGCTTCGCGCGACAGTCGGACGAGGTCGATGACCGCGTCGCGATTGACCGCTCTGGTGAGGGACGGGTCGAGATCCGCACTCGGGTCGTTAGCAATCGCCGCGAGATGGACCACAGCGTCGACGCGACGCAGCGATCGGCGCACCTCGTCGGCATCGCGGATGTCGCCCTCGACGATCTCCAGACCAGGTTGGGACATCAGCGACCGCAGGGAGTCACGCCCGAAGATGAAGCTGTCGATCACTCGGACGTTGTCCCCGCGAGCGAGGAGTGATCGGGCGAGGAGGCTACCCACAAACCCGCCGCCTCCCGTCACCAATACCCTCGTCATGATGATCGCTATCAGCTGATCATTGAGACGTTGCGTCGATATGGCAGGCTCGCGACAACGGAGTCGACCCGGTCGAGCGTCTCCGCGATGTCGGCTTCCGTGTGCGCCAAGCACAATGTCACCGCCTCCGGCGCACAACTCAACGGGAGAAAGAATCCGTAGAGACCGGAGTCGGCAATGGCTCGGTAACAGGCCATGTGATATTCGCGATCCCATTGGTCGACGATGTCGCGCAGGCTCCTTGGCTGCTTCTCCATCCCGAGATATATCCCGATACGGCCACCGTACCCGAGGACCTTCGCGGGAACTCCTCGCCGATCGAAAATTTCGCTCAGCCCCGTCGTGAGGGCATCGTTCAGCGTCTGGAGTCTGTCGTAGGTTCCCGGACGTTGCAGCGCAGCGAGGTTCGCCAGGGTTCCGAGGACAGCGAAGTGACGGGCGGTGTTCGTCCCGCTCATCTCACAATCGCCGCTCGGCGTGAGCAGGGCCATGAGGTCCGCACGCCCGACGAGCGCCGCAACCGGCATTCCGCCGCTGAATGCCTTGCTGAGACACGTGAGATCCGGCGTCACGCCGCTCATCGCCTGGGCGCCACCGAGGGCCACGCGAAACCCGGTCAGTACCTCGTCGAAGATCAGGACGATCCCTTCTCGCTCGGTCACCTCGCGGAGATGTTCGAGAAAGCCGGGATCGGGCGGAATGCAGCCAACATTGAGGGAGATCGGTTCGAGGATGACAGCGGCGATGGACGAGCCGTGCTGGCGGATCGCGAAATCGAACGCGTCGACATCATTGAAGGGAACGGTCACGACAAGGCTGCCCAGGATGTCGGGGATGCCGGCGGAGCCTGGGACGGACTCGACGATTCCATCCGGTCCAATCGCGCCGAGTCTGGGAGCCGTATCGGTGTCCCAGAGGAGACCGTCGTGAAGGCCGTGGAAATGGCCTTCGAACTTGAGAACCTTGTCGCGACCCGTGGCGGCACGGGCGAGCCGCACGGCATACATTGTGGCCTCGAGGCCGGAGTTGGCGAAGCGCACGCGTTCGGCCGATGGAACCAGGGAGACCAGCAGCTCGCTCAGGCTGATGTTGGCTTCCGTCTCGTACTGGAAGCCGAAACCCTCGTCGAATGCCGCTTCGACCGCGACCCTCACGGCGGGCGGCTGGTGGCCGAGGATCAGCGAACCCCAGCCGACCACGTAGTCGATGTACTCGTTTCCGTCCACATCCCAAAGATGCGAACCCTCGGCGCTGGAGATGAATCGGGGGCCCGACTCGGCAAACGCGTTCCAACCGGCCGACACGCCCCCGGCGAGGCTTTCCGTGGCTCGCCGTGTCAGGCGAGACTGCTCCGTCATGAAACCGCCGACCTTCCTTGTTCGTACCCTGCCGACATGGACTGGCCGCTCAGCACGGCGACGTATGGCCACAGATTCTGAACGGTGTTGTGCGCACCGGCGGCCTCAAGCATTTCGCCTCGCCGGAGTCGATCGACGCCGACCACCTTCATTCCGGCAGCTCTGGCGGCGACCACACCGGCGGGCGAATCCTCGACAACCAGGCATTCATCTGGAGCGACGTCGAGCGCCCGGGCGGCCGCGAGGAACAGGTCCGGGGCGGGCTTGCCCGGGACCTCAAGACCGCAGACGTCCGCCGAGAACAGTCCCGATATGCCTTCCCGGCCGTCCTTCTCTGCCGCATCCGCGAACAGATGCCTAGCGTTCAACGAAGACGACGCCAGCGCCAGATCCAGGCCCCGGGCTTTGGCGACCGCGGCGAGCGCGATCGCATCCTGATACAGGCGGACGCCGTCGGTCTCGATCAGGTCGGCGAAAATGCGGGCCTTCTCCGCGGCAAGGTCGCCGGGCCGAATGTCGCGATTTCGAAGTGCCGGAAGCAGGGCAAGGATGGCGTGGGCACCGTCGCGACGGGGCCGTCCGGACACGTGATCTGCATAGAGGCGTGCCCAGCCGGCGCCGGACTGGAGCAGCGACATGTCATCCGTGAGTTTCCTCGTCGCAACGCGCCACGCCTCCGCGTGAGGAGCGTCGAGGAGGACGCCGTCCACGTCGAAGATGATTGCGCGGGCGACCGACATGAGCCACGACTGCAATGACTTGGGGAACACAAGACATCCTTCGGGTGGTGGCGTTGCGGGCTTGTCGTTACCTTAACCCAGCTGGCGTTCGCGTCCGTCTCTTGATCGTGTCGGAGCTCCACGCGTCCTTGGACGAGGCGACCCGAGCTCGCTGGCGGAGGTCTCGTCGGCGCCGAGCCCAATGGTTGGCTCAGGCTGTTGCGCAACCCGGCACGACTCGACAAGCCTGCGGCGCCACGTCCACTGGGCCTGCGTCTGTCGACGCTCACTGACGTGCGGCTGGGACGCACACTCTAGGTGGGCGCGGCGCCAATGGTTACTTTAGCTTGTCCAGTGCGCGGCGCCAACAGGACGCCCCGCCTTCGCTGTTTCTACGGCCACGGCCCAGAGATCCTCGGTCAAGTCCCAGGACGTGGTGTAACAGGGCGTCATCCGCGCGCCGGATCTGATCAGCTGGCCATCAGCAGCCCAGGGCTCACCTCCTTGTGATCGACGACCGCGGCGATGAGGGCCATCGTCTCGGGCCCGAAGTAGCGCCGGCCGTCCTGCCACTCGTCGTCCTGCTCGGCGAGGACCATCCCGACGAGCCGGCTGAGGCTGGCCCGGTTGGGAGTAGCGAGAAGATCACCCTGGGTCCGGTCGGGATCGGAACGCAATATCGCCAGACCCGGTCGGTCCCACGACAGGTGGTCGAGGTCATCGAGATCACCGGGCTCCAACACGGTCGTCGCGTTGACGTCGGGGGCACTCTCGGGCCGTTCCGCGCCCGCCTTGCCTACGAGCTGGAGGTGAGCCCGACCGGAACCCGGCTGACCAATACAGTTGAGCTGGACCCCCCGGTCCCGCTGGGCCCATTCGGCGCCGTGCTCAGTAGCCGCGTCCGGACCTCTGTGGCCGAGAACCTGCGCGTCCTCAAGCAGCTCATAGAAGGACTGGGCAGTCCAGCCCAAGGCGGCTGAAACGTAATTAAGCGAGCCTCGTTCTGCCGTCCGTCCGATCAAAGGCGCGGCGAATGGACATCGATGCGACCGCTTGGCGACCGCGGTCGATCATTCGGCGAGGGATTCCTCAAGCACCTCGGCGGCGGTCGCGTTGCCCTGGCTGGCGAGTCGCTCGAGGATGGCGAGGTCGCCGAGCTCGGCCGCGGACTCGATCAGCTGGTCGGCGGCGGTCGCGTTGCCCTGGCTGGCGAGTCGCTCGAGGATGGCGAGGTCGCCGAGCTCGGCCGCGGACTCGATCAATTGGTCGGCGGCGGTCGTGTTGCCCTGGCTGGCGAGTCGCTCGAGGGTGGCGAGGTCGCCGAGCTCGGCCGCCAGCTCGATCATCTGGTCGGCGGCGTCGGAGTCCCCAAGTTCAGCTTGCGCTCGTAGGACGGACATCTCAAGGTTACTCATGATCGGCCACCTTCTCTGACTTCTTGGAGCGCTGCGTTCGACGAAGTGGACCCGACGCGCTTGCGGCCGACTTGGTCCGCGGATTGCCTGCGGATGGCACCTGGCTAGATGCGCGGAGCTCATCGCGGTACGCCTGCCAATCGTCAAGCAATGCAGGCAGTCGATCACTGAGGAAGTCGGCGAGGGCAGCCATCTCCGCGAGGGGTGCCCGCCGCTCGGGTGACGCATCAAGGAGCAGGGCGAGCCCGTCACGGAACAGGGCGGCCTGCTCCCGGTGTATGGCCGAGTCGAAGTTCTGCGGTTGCTGGCTCGTCGGATCGAGGCCGACTCGGTCCATCCGCTCACCGGCAGTCCGCGTGCGTCGAACCATCCGGTAGTTCTCGAGCAGTTTCACTGCTCCGGTGATTGCGCTCCTGCTCGCGAGCAGCGCGTCGCTTAGTTCGTCGATGGTCTGCTCCGGCGGATCGCAGACGAACAGGAAGCCAAGCAGCCGTCCGGCCATGGGCGGAAAGCTGTACTGGCGGGCGTAGAAGCGACCGACGCGATCCGCAAAGAGAAGATGACTGCCTTGAGGCTCCATGCTGCGATCATAGCAGTTGTAACTGGTATGACACTTATCCGTGTGATAGTTCGGAGGAGGGCGATCGAAGGCCCGCGAGGAGTCGCTACGTAACAACCTGCGGACCTACCTCACGACGCACGCCGAGGTTGAAGCGCGGACGGGGCGCGGGAAGACCGATCTCTATCTGCCGGCGCTCGACACGGTCATCGAGGTCAAGATCTGGGCTGACCGATCGACCTTCGATGAGGGAGTCGAAGAACTAGGTCGCTACATACACACCAAGCGGCCCAAGGCTGCCGCGCTGGTGGTGTTCGGTGACCGGGAGCCGCTGCCCGCCGTCGCCAGGAGCCATACGGACCCATTCGGAGAGCCGTTGATGCTCGAGGGACTCATCGTGCCGGTGATCGTAGTGCCGTTCGAGGGGGTCGCGCCAAGCAAGGCGCTCAAGGACGAGAAGGCGATGAGCCGAAGTGGACGATGAAGCGGTTCGGTTGTTGCGGTCTATCGACCGTAGGCTCGCGTTGCTCACCGTGCGGGAGGAGCGCGAAGTGCAGATGCGGCTGAACGAGGAGATTCTTCGCACCGAGGCCAGGCGGGCCATGTTCAACGCCATCGATGGGCGGCGCGGTAGCCCTGAGATCGCGCGAGCAGTCGGGGCGAGCGAACGTGCGGTCCAGATGTTTGTCAAGGAGCTAAGCGACGCCGGGCTCGTCCGGGCTGTTACTCGAGCCGGGCGGGGAATGTCGTCGAGAAGGACGAGATCGGCATCGCGGAGTGGCAGTTGCGTCGAGCTCGTGAGGAGGTCACCGGTCTCTGAGCCTGGTACTCGCAGTAATGAGGGCCATCGCCGAAGCGGGCGTCTTACCACGCAGTCAGGAGGTGCGATCGCGTCCGATGCATCTCTTCTTGGTAGTCGGTGAACGCGGCCGAGATGCCTAGGAAAGGTCAATGGGAGGCCTGTATCCGGTACAAAGTCTCAACCCGCGCCGTGATCCAGATGAACCCCAATCGCTCGGCCCGGTGCCTGTTGGCGCGAACGGGCCATAGCCCTTTGGCTGCGCAGCCTCTTGAGCTGCGCCATGCAGTCTGGGCAGTGCCGCTGAGCTGGCGAACGCCTCTCAGCAATTTGGTGACAACGGGGACACTCTAGAAGCGCCAGCGCGAGCCACTTTCGGGAACGCGTGAAGCGGGGGAGCGCGATCTCGGTCGCCGACTCGCCTCGAGAACGCAGTAAGTGGCCGGCTCCGGCCCGCCGGAGCCAATCCTCAGCGGCGCGTGACGGGCGCGATGCGCGCCTGCCCCCCGGCCCTGGCCGACGCCGACGGGGGACCGTTCGACCACCGCCCGCTCGCCGATGCCGCAATCGCCTGACGCCTCCGGCGGGCGTCCAGATAGAGGCTCATCAGGCGCCGGACTTCTGCGTCGTCGAGCAGCTCGTCGGCCCTGAGGGCCATCTCCACCCTCCTCGAGGGGAAGATCGTCTCCTCCGGCACCCGCTCGAAGTAGTCGGCCGTGTCGGTCTCACCCTCCACCTGTCTGAGGGCGCGGGCCAGCTTTGTCGCTGTCGCGAGCGACGGACGTCGATCGTGCAGCAGGAGGCGCGAGATCGTCGAGTGGTCGACGCCCGACAGCGCGGCCAGCTGACGCTGGCTCATCCGACGCATGCGCATCTGCCGGCCGAGCCACAGGTTGAATACGATCGCGCCAGCCCACCCGCCGCCGGCGCGTCCGAATTCGATTGCGACGGCAACGCTCGCCGGCGCCCGGTTCGTCACCGCGAGTCCGGCGACGATCCCCGCCGCAACCGGCTCCAGCTGGTCCGTCAGCGTCAGGTTCGTCATTCGCGGCAACTCGACTGGGACCACCGACCTGGCGGCATCCACTGGGCCGGCGGCCGACGGAACGGCCGCGGTTGCCGTAGCGCGGACCGACTGTCCGGATCCGGTCTGAGCCGGAGCCGACACCACGCCGTGCGTTGACACGGTCGAGACGGCGGCGGGCAGCGGATGCGCCGATGGGAACTGTGGAACCGGCTCGGCTGCGGCCGGGTCGGATGGCGCCAGATCGCCGACGGCCGGCACCGGATCGGGGACCAACGTGTCGGTCGAGGCCGGCCCCGCAGGATCGCCCGTCGACGGGGCATCGGAGGCGGTCGGCGCCGGCGTGTCGACACCGGCAGGGTCGGTCGTCGGCGTGTCCACCGCTGGCGGGTCGTCCGCGTCGGGGTTGGCGAGAGCCGGATCAGCGATGGTTGGTGACGGCTCGAGGACAGGCGTTGCAGTCGGGGCCGGTACCGGTGGCTCGGTCGGTGACGGCGCGTCCGAGGCGACGGGCGTCGACGCCGGCCCGGACGCGATCGCAGGGTCGGTCGGTGGCGGGTCGGTTGCGGTTGGTCCAACAGTGCCTGCGGGCGGCGGCTCGCTCGCGACCGGTGCCGGATCGACCGACGGCGGGTCGCTCGGTGGCGGATCGCTGGGCGGCGGCGAGTCGGTTGGCGAGGGTTCGGTCGATGGCGGCTCACCGAGATTGCCCGGAGGCACAACGAGAGCTGCCGATGCCGCAGCGGCCTTGTGACCGGCGTGCGCGTATGTCGGCGTGATCGAGCGTGCGGTGAGGCCAAACGCGAGGATCGACGCCACGGCGGCCAGCCGGAGGACGCGAAATACCAATGCACCGCCATCGTACGCCGCGGGACCCTTCAGGTAAACAGTTAAACAGTCAAAGGTTTGTCAGGGCACCAGGCGCCAGTTTCACGGGCCCAGTCGTCCCGGATCGTCTCGCGCGAGTCGTGACACAAGGGCGAGTCCGCATCTACGGCAATTTGTCGCGGACTTGATCGGTCCGAGACGGCACTGGCATACGGCTGTAATGCGATCTCGGCGATCACTTGCCGGGACCGATCGTCCCGGCCGCCGGACCCGTGAGCCTGTGTCAGATGCAGCCGGTCGGGCGACGACGTCAGAGCAAAGGTGGAGGAGAGCACATGCGTCGACTTTGGCGCGTCGCCGCCCTCGCGGCGGTGTTCGTTCTGATCTTCAGTGCCTGCAGCTCCGGTGGTGGGTCACCGGCGGCCGGCTCGGCGGGTGCCAACCCGGGAACCAGCGCGGAAGCCACATCAGGCGCCGCGAGCAGCGGTCCCTCCTTCGATGCGTCGAGCGTTTCGGGGACGGTCGTCCTGTCCGGTTGGCAGTCGACCGGGGATGAGGGAAAGGCCCTCGATGCCGTCCTCGCCGGCTTCAAGGCGGCGTATCCGAACATCAAGCTTGACTACCAGCCCGTCGCGACCGACTACGCGACCGCGATGGCGGCAAAATTCAGCTCGGGCGGGCCACCCGATGTCTTCTACGTCGACTCGAGCCTGGCGCCCGACTGGATCGACCAGGGCGTCCTCGCGGACGTCGGCGCGATGGCCACCGAACGCGGCTTCGACACGAGCCAGTTCTTCCCGGGGTACCTCGCCGCATTCACGGGACCGGACGGCAAGATCTATGGCTTCCCGAAGGACGGCAACACGCTGGCGATGGCCTACAACACCGACATGTTTACAGCCGCCGGCCTGCAGCCGCCGACGAACTGGGATGAGCTGAAAGCCGCCGCGACGAAGCTGACGACCGGCAACCAGAGGGCGTTCTGCCTGAGCAGCACGCTGGACCGGGCTCTCGCCTTCATCTACCAGAACGGCGGGTCCGTGCTGAGCGACGACAAGGCAACGGACACGATCGATACGCCGGAGGTCAAGGACGCTCTGACGACCTATCTCGGCTGGTTCAAGAGCGGTCAGGGCGGCCGGCCGGCCGACCTCAAGGGCGACGACTGGTGCGGCAAGGCGCTCGGC
>Ga0307305_10000018_pt1 | contig 42281 bp, 42 predicted proteins | sample ER_DNA_186_FD_194512 | JGI IMG/M metagenome (GOLD analysis project Ga0307305, IMG submission 194512) | Bulk soil microbial communities from the East River watershed near Crested Butte, Colorado, United States - ER_DNA_186 | ecosystem: Environmental > Terrestrial > Soil > Floodplain | place... | reverse complement strand
TGAAGAGCAGGAACGGCATCCCAAATCCGATGAGCATCAGAAAGACGGCAACAATCGGACCCGCTCCCATGATCGTTCCGACCACGCCAAGGAAAAACGCGCCGATGAGCGCTAGGTAAGGCACGTGCCCGAGGCGTACCTTGAGCCCCGAACGTTCGACTGAACGAGTCAACCGGTCGGTCCCCGGAAGATCGGCGAGCGCGCTCTCCGTCCAAATAGTGAGGGCTTCCATTCGGCCCGTTTGCGCGCTCCGCAATTCATTCTCATCGCGCTGCTTGACGTGCGGCCGGAGCAGTCGTGTGATCTCCGTCCCTCGCCTTTTCCGGGTGACGGCCGAGGCCGCGGCGCCGAGAAGGAGAGCCGCCAGGATCACCATCACAGCGGCGGTCGTTCCCGTGCTCGTGAGCGAAGCGGGCAGCGGTCCCTTGCCGGTTTCGTTACTTCCAGGCACCCGGAAGTGCGAAGTGGCGCTGGTCGTGCCAGCCTGCAACCTGAAGGTGAGCGAATCGCCAGGCCGTGACCGGGTCAGGTAGGAGATCTGCCAGGTCCGGTCGAGCTCACGGCCGAGTGCTGTATAGATCGCACCAAGCTGGGAGATGTGGCTCGCATCGAAGAGCCTGCCTCCTGTTTGACCGGCCAATCTCTCGAGCGTCTGCGAATCTGCCCTGCCTCCCGCAGCAATCGCGTAGACCACCACACTGCTGCGTTGTGCGGCGGCGATCGCGCGGTCCAGAGTTGCCTGCGACCCGACATCGTGACCGTCGGTAAGGAGCACGAGGATGCGCGTACCCGTAGACATGTGCTCCAGCCGCGAGACTGATGAGATGACCGCGTCGTAGAGCGAGGTGCCTGTCTCGGGGTCTGGCGCAAGCTGACCCAGCGTCCGGAGCACATCGGCCTTGTCTTCGTTCTGACGGGTAAGTACCAGAGATTCGTGGCCGAACGCGACGAGCCCCGTGGCGCCCGCACCCTGTTCGCCGGCGAGGAATGCTCGCGCAGCGCGCTTGGCCTCGCGCAGCGGGGCGCCGCGCATCGAGGCCGAGTTGTCCACGGCAAGTACGAGCGCCTCTGCCGAGGCGAGCTGGCGCACGGTTGCAAAAGGCGCGGGTCGACCGTTCTCGAACAGGGCGGGCCGAGCTCCTGCAGGCGCGATTGCTGTGATCCGCAACTGGGGGAAGCCCCCAAAGTCGACGTGGCGGATCTGAACGGGTGTCTCAGCCGCGGCAGCTGTCGACACCGCAACGACTGCGGCCGCGAGTGTGGCGAAAGCAACGCGTTTCATGCTGCGCCGATCCAGGCGGTGGGGTTGAGATCGACGCCGTTCGCCTTGAGCTTCATGAGGAAGCCGGGCCGCAGGCTGGTGGCCTCCAGCGGCTCGAGGAGCCGTGAGTCCCAGCCGATTTGCGAGTCCGGCGCCTTGGCCACGAAGAGGTCTTGAAGCGTCACGACGTCACCCTCCATGCCGGCGATCTCCGTGATCTGCGTCACCCGTCGCGAACCATCCACCAGTCGCGAGATGTGGATCAGCAAATCGAAGCCTCCGGCGATCTGCTCGCGAATCGCCTTCATCGGCAGCTCCACCCCGGCCATCAACACGAGCATCTCCAGACGGTGCAACGCGTCTCGCGCGGAGTTGGCATGAAGGGTCGTAAGGGATCCGTCATGGCCCGTGTTCATCGCCTGCAGCATGTCGAGCGCCTCTGCGCCACGGACCTCACCGACGATGATTCGATCGGGTCTCATACGAAGGGCGTTACGGACGAGATCTCGAATCCGTACTTCACCTTCACCTTCGATGTTCGGCGGCCTCGACTCGAGCGAGACGACATGACGCTGCTGCAATCGGAGCTCGGCCGCGTCCTCGACCGTCACCACTCGCTCGGCAATCGGAACGAACGCCGAAACCGCATTGAGCAGTGTCGTCTTACCCGTGCCGGTACCGCCGGAGATGAGGATGTTGAGCTTCCCGCGGACGCATTCTCCGAGGAATTCCGCCGCTTGGTCGGTCATGGTGCCGAGCGCGATCAGGTCAGGCAGCGAAAGCGCGTTCCGAGCGAACTTCCGGATCGTGAGCGAGGGTCCGCGCAGCGCCAGCGGCGGGATGATCGCATTGACGCGGCTCCCGTCAGGAAGCCGAGCGTCCACCATCGGCGAAGACTCGTCGATGCGCCGCCCGACCTGCGACACGATCCGGTCGATGATGCGCAAAACATGGGCGTCGTCGAGGAATGCGGCCTCCGTCTCCTCGATCCGGCCATCGCGTTCGACGTAGAGCTGGTCGTACCCGTTGACCATCACCTCCGTGACGCTCGGGTCCCGGAGAAACGGCTCCAGGGGCCCGTAGCCGAGGATGTCATCCGCGATCTGCCGCTCGAGCTGTGCGCGCTCGCTCGGGCTGAAGGGCGTGTCTTCGAGCGCAAGCTGCTCCCGGACCAGATCTCGAACACGTGGCCCGAGCTCTTCCGATCCTTCGATGTTGAGGAAGGCGGCCCCCAACCGCGCGATGCACGCCCGGTGAATCTTCGTCTTGATCTCGGCGTGCGGGTCACGCGCCCGCGCCTTCAGCTCGCCCGAGTCGAGCTGAAGCCGCTCCGCGAGCACCGACGCGTCTGTGCTCGGAGAGAAGCCGTTGCCGTCGATGCCGTTCATCGCCGCCCCCTCAGCAGTGTTCGCTTCGGCTCGGCAGTCGCCATGGCGACCGGCGCAGCCTCGAAGACCGACGTAGCCAGAGCGGTGACTGCGCGCGCGAAGCGGCTCTTTTCGTCGGCAAGGACGACAGGAATCGCACGATTGATCGCCGAAGGCACTGCCGCGTCATCGGGCAGCTCGAAAGCGATTTCCGCTTCCAGTACGTCCTCGATCTCACGCCGGCTGACGCCCCCCGCCGCGCCGATTCGATTTGCCACGATCGAGACGCGATCGCGCGGGAAGCCCAGGCGGTCGATCGTCTCCAGACCGATGCTGACGTTCTTCAACGACGTCACCTCGGGATTGCAGACGATCAACAGCTGGTCAGTGCGGTCGAGCGCGGCAAGCATCGGCCCGTCGAAGAGAGGGCCGGTGTCGATAACGATCGCGCTGTAGGCCTTGCGAGCGGTGTCGAGAATGGCAGCGAGATCCGCCTGCCCCACCATCTGCGCCTCTTCCGGACGCTTGGGAGCAGCCAGGAGAGCCAACGAGGTTCGAGGATCCGTGCAGACGAACGCCTTCAGCTTGTCGATGTCGACGTCGCCGCTCGCCGCGGCGAGATCGGCGATCGTCGCACGTGGGGGAATCGCGAGCGTCAAAGCGGAGTCCCCGAATTGCAGATCGAGGTCGATCAGGAGCGTCGACCGATCCGCTTGCATCGAGGCCACCGCGAGGTTCGTAGCGATGACCGTCTTGCCGCTCCCACCTTTCGGCGAGAAGACCGTCACGACCTTGCCCGTTCCCCCGTTCGCAGTGTTGGCGATCGCGGCCTTCCGTAGCGCGAAAAGCAACGTCTCGACCGGCTGTGGCAGCACGAGCACGTCCGCGGCACCGACCTTGAGCCCGGCCTCGACGATCCCGTTCGGCTCGCCGTAGGCCGCAAGGATGAGCGGCGCCTGCGAAAGCGTGCGGAGCTTGCCGATGTCTTCGGCCATGTCGCCCGACGACGAGGAGACGACGTGGAGGGCGACGTCGACGGACGAGGCAAGCCGCCGGCCGTTGCCGTCAGTTGCGCGCACCATCGAGAGCGTCGGCTGGTCGACCAGGCTCGGTGCGAGCTCGTCCGCCGCCGGGCCGCTCAGGAGCACCCGGAGCGTTGGGTTGTGCCCGTTACGGTGCATCGATGCTCCCCGGGAAGTTTCCGGCGATCTGGCCGGGAGCGCCCGGAAGACCGCGACCGAGGACCGAGAACAGCGTCTCGGCAGTGGGCGGGCTGTTGGCAGGCTTGCTTGTCGGCCGGAGTGCGAAGAACCAGCTTGTCTGTTTCAACGCCCAGGCCATCGTCTGTGCCTCTTTGTCTGTCATGACCAGAGTTGCCGTCACCGCCGGAGGCGCACCAACCGATGCAGCCTTGGGTGCTCCATCGGGCGCCTTCAGAACGAGCAGGTTCCGCAGGATGACGCGGGACGTGGCCCGGGCGAGATCGCCAACGTGGTACTTGGCCGTCGCAACAACGTCGACTCGATCGCCGTCAGACATCGTCCCGGCAAGCAGCTGGTTCTGATCCCCTGGGATGACCACGATTCGCTGGGCGCCGGAGAACTTCGCGAAGATCCCTCCTTGCGCGACCGGCACGAACTGTCGCAGCGTGACCTGCTGTCCCTCATAGATCTGCCCGGCGGTGACCTTCGCCGTCAGGGGCGCCGCAGTGGTGATCGACCCGGGCACGACCGCACGACGTGGCACGGTCTGAGACTTGAGATAGCCCCCGCCCGCGATGGTCGAGCCGTCGGTGCCCGCCGGGATGTCCCGCGTCGCGACGAGGACCTTCACAAGGCCTGCGCCGTGCGTCACGCGGTTCCGGTAGCTGATGACGTACATGCCGATGAGTACCGCAGCAAGAGTGGCGAGCCCGAGCGGCAAGGCGAGATTTCGAAGTCGCGATTTGGTCACGAGAGCTTCCTTTCGGTCCTATTGGATGAGCGAGATGACATGGACGCCGAAGTCGGTGGTGCCACTAGCAGGGTCTCCTGCCGCAAGATCTGAGGCGATGTACGTCACGAAGTGACCTGTGAGCTGCCGGCCCCCCGGGCCCCACGAGTCGACGCTTTCGATCACGAATGCGGCCCAGCCGATGATGTGGAAGAAGTAGTTCGAACCGCTGTTGGCAGTGGTGTCGAAGACCGGAAAGAAGAGCGGGGTCCCGATCCTGTCGGTGAGCCCCTGCTTGACTGGGCCGACCGTCTCGCCCGTCTTGACGCCGTACCACTGGTTGGCGGGTAGAGCGTCGACGTAACCATTCTCGATCCAATCCTTCAACTGGCTGCCGCCGATGCCGGCGGACGAGCCGCAGGCAGTCGAAGCGGTCGAGTGGCAGGTGAGGTTGATCAGCCCGATCGTGCTCGAGGACACGTTGCTCTCGTCGAAGTTGAAGGTCACCCTCTGGCCGTAGCAGGCGGGGCTCGTGGCCGCGCACGCGACCGTCTTCTTGACCGCGATCGGCGCGACGTTCTTCAGCATCGACGGGACGAAGATGCCGGCTCGCGCGTGCGCGGTCACTGTCACATTGTTGAAGACCGGCCCAAAGATCTTGGCGAGATAGCCCGGCGTCGTAGTCACAGCTGCAACGTCAATACACGTGTTCGGGGCGCAAGTCGGCGCGGTGGCCGGAAAGGTGATGGTGGGTGCCGGTAGCCCCGTGTAATTGGTCTGCGCGTACGTAATCGCAGTGGACTGCGCAGTTGCCGTGAACGGCAAGTCCTGGGCGCCGGCGAGCGCTGCGGCATCCGCGGACGTCTGTAGATGCCGCTGGGCCCTGAACCACGAGCCGCCGTCGATGACGAGCGCGCCCATGCCGATCAAGATCGTCAGGATGGCGATGACAAACACGATGGCCTGACCGTCGTCGGCGCGCAGCCGGAGGGCGAATGACGTCATTCGAGCCGCTCCTGCGCGATGCCTTGAATCGTGAAATCTCGAGCGAAAGCCGGCACGCCGAAGAACCCCGGCAAGCCGATGCTGAAGGAGTAGGTGATCGTGACCCTCACCGGCTGCCCGGTGACTGCTCCGCCACTGAGGGTGCAACCGATAGTGCTGCCCGCCGGGATGATTCCCATGCTGTTGATCTTGGTCGACGCCGTGGCGCAAGCCGTCGTGCGGTGAGTGGCTGCTTCGCGGGCGCCGACGCGAGCCGCATCGGTGATCGAAAGGTAGTTGTGCCACGCTCGCCCGAACTGGACGATGCCCAGCACGAGGAAAACGAGGAACGGCATGATGAAGGCGAACTCGACGAACGACTGTCCGCGGTTCTCGTTCCAACGCCTTCGCATTCCGTTCCCTCCTTTCGTTTCTCGTCAAGACTCCAGTCAGAGCCCCCGCCGATGTGGCGGAGGCTCTGGACTTGAGTGCTCCGTCGCTTAGATCGCGCCGGAGACCGTGTCGATCGCCGCCTGAATGGCGTCGCCGAGACCGCTCCACGTGACGGCGAGAAGCACGCCCACCACGACCACAGCGAGGATGAGCGCGTACTCCACGAACGTCTGGCCCTGCTCGTTGCGTACACGCGTGAGCAGAAGATCAACCAGGGACATTAGGAACCTCCCCCGTTACTCGTTTCGGGGCTCTTCGCCCCCTCCCTAGGAGGTGTAGTCGCCGCCGGGCGCCCGCTGAACGAACGAAGGGCCGGACCGAGCTAGACCATCAGACATCGCTTCCGGCCCCTCTCGCGCCGCTCGGGCGAACGTCGTTCTTAGACAGCTCCCGAGACGGTGTCGATCGCCGCCTGGATCGCATCGCCCAGCCCGCTCCACGTGACCGCGAGCAAAACGCCCACGACGACCACGGCCAGGATCAATGCGTATTCGACGAACGTCTGACCGCGCTGGTCGCGCACGTGCGCGCGCATGGCGTGAATCAGGGACATCACAACCTCCCTGCTCTCTAGTGTCGAGGCTCAGTCGCCCCCCTGATGAATGTCTACTCGCCCGGAGGGCCGCGCCTAAAGGTACGAACCGCCAGACCGAGCTAGACGATCCGATACGGCTTTGCTGCTTTGCGGCTGCTCAGACAGCCGCGGAAACGGCGTCCATCGCCGCCTGCATGACGTCCGTGAGACCGGCCCATGTCACCGTAAGCAGGACGCCCACGACGACGACCGCCAAGATCAGTGCGTACTCGACGAACGTTTGACCGCTCTCCTGGACGGCACGGGCGCGCCCTGCCTGAAGCCGGGACATGTGGGACTCCTCGTTGTCGATTCGGGCTCTCGCCCCTTTCGCACCCAAAGATGTAGTCGGGGAGGCGCCCTTGCTGAACCGCCGAACGACCAGACCGAGCTAGACCATCAGTTGCGGGCTCGACTCAAGTACAACCGGCCTCCGGCCGAGTATCCGAGTAGGCTTGGCCTTCGTTAGGGAAGAGAGAGCATGAGTCCTCACAGCTTCGTCCTTGTACTGGTAGGAGCGAGCGCAGTTCTCGCCTTCTGGCTGGGCGCCCGCTTCCCCCGCCTCGGTCCGACCAGCCTCTCTTTCGCCGTCCTCCATCTCCTGTGCGGATTCGCAGGGGTCCGCGCCATCTCCGGGCTGACGAATGCCGCGGTCGCGTTCTCCCCCGACGTGGCGCGCTTCCTGGCTCCGTTCGGGATCGCGCTGCCTCTCTTCACGTATGCGTTCCTCACCGGCTTCTGGCTGACGCGGCTGATTCACCGCGCGGCGACTGGTCACCCACTCTGACGGCAGGCACGGCGACGCTTCCCGAGAACTAGCGGTAGGTCGGGCTGGGGCTAGCCCTGCGATCAAAGACAGGCTCGCGCCGGGAGTCTTAGATGGACGGCACGATGGCACGAGCTGCCGACTCGAGTACGGCTGGAACCGATCTACCCGCGAAGGTTCGCCGACTGCGGCCGCTTCGCATCCTCCTGGCACTGCGCGACCGGAAGTTCATGAGGGTCACCTGCTTCCTGCTCGAACGGCGCGGGTACGACGTCGTCCAGGACGGGAGCGCGAGAGTCGTCGAGGCTGCCGCCCGCGTGCAGCCAGACGTCGTCGTCTTCGAGGCCGAACCCTCGAGAGGGTCATCGGCGCGGATTCTCGCTGGACTCGCTGCTCTTCCCGGGGCGCCCGGAGTGATCACGATCGTCGAGCAGGAGCTCCACGGCAGCCTGCTCGGGGTGGCAACGGTGGCGAAATGGACGCCGGTGGATGAGCTCGCGCGGGAGATCGACGCGGCTTCTCTGCGCAGAGGCCAGACGATCGCCCGCGAGATCCCCGGACCGTGACCGCGAACACTCTCCTGCCTGCGTTCGTGATCGCAGTCCTCGTGGTGCTCTCATGGTACGACCTCAGGCTTCGGATCATCCCGAACCGCATCGTGCTCCCGGCCTGGGCGCTCGTCCTCGCCGTCCAGCTGTTCCTCCGGCCGGGCGATTGGGTCGAATGGATTGCCGCGAGCGCCGCCGCCGCGGGCCTGTTCTTGCTGCCTGCATTGGTGTACCCCGCCGGCCTCGGGATGGGCGACGTGAAGCTGGCGGGCCTCATCGGGGCGACTCTGGGCTATCGCGTGTTCACCGCGCTGCTGCTCGGCACGCTCCTGGCCGGCGTGTTTGCGGGTCTGCTCCTGGTCCGTGACGGCTCTGCCGCGAGGAAGAAGACGTTTGCCTACGGGCCGTTCCTCGCCGCGGGCACCGTGGTCCTCCTGCTCGTCTGAGCGTTCAGGCCCGTGAACGCAAGATAGGCCCGTCGGCCCATTGCCGTGGGGGGACGCTGCGACGACACTTCCGTCGGGGATACAGGGAGGAGCGCGAGGAATGACTGCGGACTCGCTTCTCCCGTCGACTGCACACGCATCGCGGGGTCGAGCAGGCGGCTGGGGGGATGCACACTTGAGCGCCGATCTCACGGCAGAGGTTCGGCTGCATGCACCGGGCGCCCGATCCGGGCGCCCGGCACGTTGCGACCTGGGTTCGGTCGAACGTGCCTTCGGGCGCCATTTCTTCGATCAGCGGGCGCGGTCGGGGGTCGAAGCCGCCCGGACGCGCGCTGATCGCCTCAGAGACGCCGCCGGGGGGATGACCGAGTCGATCGGAATGACGTTCGCCAGCGACGTGTTCGCCTCGCTCGCGGTGGAGCGGCCCTGGCGCTCGCATGACGTCCGCCCGCTCCTGGGGAACATCGGCGACACGTTGGGCCTCGCGCCGGAGCAGGTGTCGATGCAGCTGCTCATTGGTTGCCTGCGGGCACCGCAGCTCTTCGAGCTCCCCCCGCTGACGGCGCTCGAGATCCAGCTCTCCGTGCTCGTCGCACTGTCTCCCGCCGTCGAGGCTTCCCTCTGGCTCGGTCAGCCTGACAAGGCACCGATCTGCCTGCTCGCCCAGGGCGAGACCGCCACGACCCGGCGATTCCGCACCGTCGCGCGAGAGATTCTCGAAGGGCGACAACCGGAGCGAGGCCTGATCATCGGTGCCGCCGTACGCCGGTGGCAGAGGCCGTGGGCAGCACTTGTCATCCGCGTGCGCAGCCGAGACGTCGAAGCGCTCCTCGAAGAGGCCGCAAGCGCGATCAGCCCCGTTGCCGAGCGCGACTTCCTGCTCGAGCGAACCGCGGAGCGAGAGCGGTTGCTCGTGAGCGCAGGTGAGCGAAGGCTCTCGCGGCTCGGGTTCGACCTGCACGACGGCGCCCTGCAGCATGTCGCAACGCTCGGTGCTGATGTCCACCGGGTCCGGACGGAGCTGCCGGCACATCTCAAGCCGACCCTCGATTCCTTGGCCGAGGGGGTTTCCGAGCTCGACCGGGTCCTCCGGGAGCTCGCCCATTCCCTCGAGCCGGCGAGCTTGTTGCGCCGCCCCCTCGCGGGCGTCGTCGAGGCCGAAGCGGCAAGCCTCCGCGAACGCACCGGGATAGACGTCAGGACGCGGGTGCTCGGCGACTTCAGCGCGATGACTGCGTCCCAGAAGATCGCGGTCATCCGTGTAGTCCAGGAGGCTTGCGCCAATGTCCGGGAACACAGCGGCGCGGCAAGCGTGGAGATCGTCCTCACGGCGAGCCGGAGTTGCGTGGATCTCCAGATCACGGACGACGGTGACGGTTTCGAAGTCGCGCGGACCCTGCAAGACGCGGCGCAGCGCGGCCGACTCGGCCTCGTCGGGGGCAGCGAGCGCGTGCGCCTCCTGGGCGGAACGTTCGACGTGCGCAGCCGGGTCGGCGGCCCGACGACCGTATCGGTCATCGTGCCTCGCTGGCAGCCGCTCGCCGCCGTAGGCGAATCTTCCCTCCAGCTCGCCTACTGAATCCGGAGGAACTTCCCCGCCGGCGCGGAACGAGTTCTCGCGGCGGTGCCCCCTAAGTTCGACGGCTGCGGTTGGCGCCGCCGCGCCCAACCCCAGAGCCGGGCGCGTCGATCTCGCCGCGGGCCCCTGCCTACTTGAGCCCGAAGACGATGGTGAAGGACGCCCCGCCGACGAGCGTGACCTTGTACGTGTAGGTCTTGCCGGCGCTGAGGTTCTTGGTGCTGAGGTTGAAGATCCACTGCTTGTCCGTCGCCGACCAGCGGAAGGCTGTATCGGGAGTCGTCGAGTCGACCGCCTCGTTGACGCCAGGCGCTCCGTTGCTTGTGTGATCGAGAACGAACGACGCGACGATGTTCGGGACGGCACTCGTCGGTCCGAACGAGTTCCCACCGGCATCGCAGGCCCGGAACTTCAACGGCACCGTGCTCCCCTGCTTGAACGTGCTCGAGCCGTCACCGTTCACGGGCTGGAGGATCGGGTTGCCGATTGGCGCGCCTTGACAGGTCGCCGCATAGTTCACGGTTAGCGTTCCCGGGACGAAGGCGAAGCTGTAGTTGTTGGAGCTCAGCGATCCGAGCGCACAGTTGATCGGGAACGTGCCTGCGACTGTGCCGTTCGCCGTCGTGCAACCGGCGGTGCCGCTCACGCCGCTCGTCGCGAGTGTCTCGCCGCCGACGAACCCGGTGATCGCGTACGTCAGCGAAGGAACAGGCCCGTTGATCGTCATCGTCTTGTCGTCGGCCCTGACCGTCAGCGGTGCCTTGGTGACGTTGGCCGTCGTTGCTGCGGAAGCACTGGTCAGGCGGTAGTTGCCGGCGTCGCTGCCCGTCGGCGCCACGTCGGCGGTCACCGGCTTGCCGTTTCCGACGTTCTTGTCGTTGAAGTGTCCGTTCGAGCCCGAGCAGCCGATGCTGTCACCCGAGATCGCTCCGTGATCGCCGGACCGGGCGTCGAGCGAGCAGTTGCTGATCGCGGCCGCATCGTTTCCGTCGTACACCTTGTTCCCGGCCGTGATGGAGGGTGTCACGTCCCGCTTGACGATGCTCGCCGTCGTCGAGGCCGTGCCGGCAGTCAGCTGGTAGTTGTCCTTGTCGGACCCGCTCAACGCCACGTCGCCGGTCACGCTCTTGCCGTTGCCGGCGCTCTTGTCGCTGAAATGGCCGTTCGAGCCGGCGCAGCCGACATCGTCGGGCGAGATCATGCCGTGATCGCCGCTCTGCGCCTCGAGCGCGCAGCCGGTGATCGAGGCGGCGGTCGTCCCGTCGTATGTCTTGTCGGCGGCCGTGATCGCCGCTGTCACGTGCCGTCTGTCGATGTTCGCCGTCGTCGCGGCCGTGCCGCTCGTCAGCTGGTAGTTGTCCTTGTCCGCCCCTGTGAGGACGACGCCACCGGTGACCGACTTGCCGTTCCCGGCCGTCGCGGAGGCGAAGTGCCCGTTGGAGCCCGCGCAGTCGACGGCGTCCGGAGGCACCACGCCGTGGTTCCCTGCCTGGGTCTCGAGCGAGCAGCCCGTGAGCGTCGCGGCGTCCGTGCCGTCGTACGTCTTGTCGGCAGCAATGATCGACGCTGTGACGTTGCGCTTGTGGATGGTCGCCTGCGTCGCGGCCGTGCCGCTCGTCAGCTGGTAGTTGTTCTTGTCCGCCCCGGTCAGCGCGACGTCGGCGGAGACCGGCTTGTTCGGACCGGCGTTCCTGTCGTCGAAGCGGCCGTTGGAGCCCGAGCAGCCGACAGCGTCACCTGAGATCGCACCGTGGTCGCCGCTCGATGCGTCAAGCGCGCAGCTCGTGACCGCTGCGGCGTCGGTGCCGTCAAAGGTCTTGTCGGCCGCAGTGACCGACGCCGTCACGTCCCGCTCGCCGATGTTCGCGGTCGTCGACGCCGACACGCTCGTCAGCTGGTAGTTGTCCTTCTCCGCACCGATCAGTGCGACGTCGCCGGTCACGGTCTTGCCGTCCCCTGCGTTCCGGGTGGCGAAGCGGCCGTTCGAGCCCGAGCAGCCAACGTCCTCCGACGAGATCACGCCATGGTTGTCGTGCTGCGCTTCGAGCGAGCAATCGGTGATCGATGCCGCATCGGTGCCGTCATAGGTCTTGTTCGCCGCGGAGATCGATGCCGTGACGCTGCGCTTCTCGATGGTCGCGGTCGTCGTTGCCGACGCACTCGTCAGCTGGTAGTTGGCCTTGTCTCCGCCGGTCAGCTCGACGTCCGCCGCGACCGGTTTGTTCGGGGCGGCGTTCTTGTTGCCGAAGTGGGCATTCGCCGCAGCACAATCGAGGTCGTCGCCGGTGATCTTCCCGACTAGCCCGGTCTGGGCGTTCAGGGAGCAGTCCGTGATCTCCGCCGCGGCCGTTCCGTCGTAGGGCTTGTCCGCGGCGGCGATCGAGGCGGTCACATCGCGCTTGTCGATGCTTGCGGTCGTCGAAGCAGCTGCACCGGTCAGCTGGTAGTTGTCCTTGTCTGCCCCGGCCAGCGCGGTGTCCGCGGTCACCGGCTTGTCTGACCCGGCGTTCTTGTCGGCGAACCTTCCGTTCGAGGCAGAACAGCCGACGTCGTCGGGTGAGATCACGCCGTGGTTGCCGTCCTGCGTCTCGAGGGAGCACTCGCTGATCGACGCCACATCGGTCCCGTCGTAGGTCCTGCCTGGGGCCGAGATTGACGCCGTCACCGGTCGTGGGTCGATGGTGGCCATGGTCGCGGCCGTCCCGCTCGTCAGGTGATAGTCGGTCTTGTCGTTGCCGGCCAGCTCCACGTCCGCTGACACCGGCTTATTCGCGCCGGCGTTCCCGTTGTCGAAATGGCCGTTCGACGCAGAGCAGTCGACGTCGTCACCGGAGATCTTTCCGGCAAGGCCGCTCTCGGCGTCCAGCGAGCAATTCGTGATCGACGCAGCGTCCGTCCCGTCATAGGTCTTGTCGGCGGCGGCGATCGACGCCGTGACATCGCGCTTGCCGATGCTCGCAGTGGTCGACGCAGACGCGCTCGTCAGCTGGTAGTTGTCGGCAGCGGCGCCCGCCAACGCGACGTCTGCCGTGACGGACTTGCTCGCACCGGCGTGCCTGTCGTCGAAGTGTCCGTTGGAACCCGCGCAGTCGACGGCGTCCGGTGAGATGACCCCATGGTTATCCTCCTGCCCTTCGAGCGCACAACTCACGATCGACGCCGCATCGGTCCCGTCATACGTCTTGTCGGCCGCCGTGACCGAGGCTGTGACATGGCGCCTGGCGACGTTCGCCGTCGTCGCGGCCGTGGAACTGGTCAGCTGGTAGTTGTCCTTGTCGGCCCCGGTCAACCCGACGTCGGCCGAGGCGGTCTTGCCCACGCCGGCGTTCCTGTTGCCGAACGCGCCGTTCGTTGCCGAACAGCCGGCGTCGTCCGGCGACACCACACCGTGGTCTGCCGTCTGGCCTTCGAGGGAACAACTCGTGATCGTCGCCGCATCCGTCCCGTCATAGGTCTTGTCGTCGGCGCTGATCGACGCCGTCACATCACGCCTGGCGATCTTCGCCGTCGTCGAGGCTGACGTACTCGTCAGCTGATAATTGTTCGCATCACCGCCCATCAGCGTGATGCTCGCGGACACGGGCTTGTTCGAGCCGGCGTTCTTGGTGTCGAAGTGAGCGTTCGAGCCGGCGCAATCGACCTCGTCACCCGAGATCGTGCCGTGATCTCCATCCTGCGACTCGAGTGAGCAGCTCGTGATCGTTGCCGCGTCGGTGCCGTCGTAGGTCTTGTCCCCGGCGGCGATCGACGCCGTCACGTCGCGCTTGCCGATATTCGCGTTGGTCTCCGCGGTCGCGCTGGTCAGCTGATAGTTGGTGTGGTCGGCTCCGGTGAGCGCGACGTCGGCCGACACCGCTCTGTTCAGGCCGGCGTTCTTGTTACCGAAAGCGCCGTTCGACGCCGAGCACCCGACGTCGTCCGGAGAAACAACTCCATGGTCGCCGGTCTGTGCCTCCAGGGAACAGCCGGTGATCGAGGCGCCGCTCGTTCCGTCGTACAGCTTGTCCGACGCGGCGATCGACGCGGTCACGCTGCGCTTGTCGATAGTCGCTGCGGTTGACGCAGAGCCCGCCGTCAGCTGGTAGTTGCCGGCGTCTCCTCCGGTCAGCGCCACGTCGGCGCTGACGGGCCTGTTCGTCCCGGCGTTGTTGCCGGTGAAGTGGCCGTTCGAGCCTGTGCAGCCCACGTTGTCGCCGGCGATCTTGCCGACGCCCCCACTCTCGGCGTTCAAGGCGCAAGCCGAGATCGTGGCCCCGTCCGTCCCGTCGTAGACCTTGTCGGCTGCCGTGATCGACGCGGTGACGTCGCGCTTGCCGATGTTCGCCGTGGTCGAGGCCGACGGACTGGTGAGTCGGTAGTTGTCCTTGTCGGCCCCGGTCAAGGTCACGTTCGCGGACACGGCCTTGTCAGGGCCGGCGTTCTTGCTGTTGAAGTGGCCGTTGGACCCGCTGCACCCGACGACGTCGGGCGAGATTACGCCGTGGTTCCCGAGCTGGGTTTCCAGCGAGCAGCCTGTGATCGAGGCGGAATCGGTCCCGTCGTAGGTCTTGTCGGCCGCCGAGATGGTCGCGCTCACATCGCGCTTGTCGATGTCCGCCGTCGTCGAGGCCGACGTGCTCGTCAGGTGATAGTTGCCAGCTCCCGCCCCGGTGAGGGCGACGTCTGCGGTGACCGCCTTGGCCGTTCCGGCAGAAGCCGACCCGAAATGACCGTTCGAGCCCGAGCAGCCGACGTTGTCGCCCGAAATCGCACCGTGGTTCGCGGCCGCGGCGTCCAGCGTGCAGCCGGTGATCGTCGCCGCCGCCGTGCGGTCGTAGGTCTTGTTGGCAGCCGCGACTGCCGCGGTGAGGTCGCGCTGCGTGACGTTTGCGTTGAGCCCACTCGGCTGGGACAGGCTGTAGTTGCCGGCGTCGACACCGCCAAGCGCTACACCCGTGACCGTGACGGGCTTTCCGTTGCCGACGTTCTTGTTGTCGAAGTGCGCCGCGTACACCGAGCTGTCGATCGACACCACGTCGGGCGAGATCACGCCGGAGAGCGTCGCGCCGGCGAAGCTCACCGTCGCGTTGTCGGTTCCGTCGTACGTCCTGCTGTTCGCAGAGGCGCCGTTGACGATCAGGTTCTTCCTGGCGATCGTGAGCGTCGCGGCGTTCGAGGTCGCCGAGCCACAGGTGTTGGTGAAGACCGCGTGGTACTTGTTCCCACTCGAAGAGGCCGGCGGCCTGGTCAAGCTCAGCGTCGCGCTCGTCGCGCCCGGAAGATCGCTGTAGCTCGTGCCGCCGTTCGTGCTCACCTGCCATTGCACGGTCGGGCTGCCGCCAGCCGCCGCTGTGAACGAGGCATTCGCACCGTAAGTGACGGAGACGTCGCCCGGCTGGGTCGCGACCGACGGAGGCGTGCAAGCCGAAGTGACGGTCAGGGACAGCGGGGTCGATGCCTCGACCCCGTTACCCTGGCAGTTGGCACCACGCGAAGCCGTCACCGTGAATGAGTACGTTCCCGGAGCGGTCGCCGCCGTCGTGGCGATACTGAACGACGAGGTGAATGTCGCATTCGTCGTGACCGGACTGTTCCCGAAGGCCGCCGTTGCTCCCGGAGGCAGGCCGGCCGTGTTTAGCGTGACGGTGCAGTTGGCGCTATTGCCGTTCATCGTGACGGTCACGGTCCCGAAGTTGGCTGTGCCCCCGGCAGCCACCGTGACGCTGGTAGGCGAAGCCACGATCGGAGCCTGAGGCTGGGAATCCGTGAACGTCGTCTGCGCCGCGGCGCCCGATGAGCCAGTGGCCGTGACTCGATAGTTCGCAACGAAGGTGTTGGGCAACTGGAACCGGAGAGTGAAGTTGCCGGCGTCGTCTGCCGTGACGTCGGTGTTGTACGCCCAGGTCTGGCCGACGTCGTCGTTCACGGTCACGTGCACGATCTCGCCGCTGCCCCAATCGGTGCCTGTCAGGGTGACCGTAGCCCCGGGGTTGTAGTCCGCCTGGTCGCTCACGACCGAGGGTGTCGCAGAAGCGACGTCTCTCATCGCCGACGCGGGTCCCGCGAAGGCGAAGAACACCGCCAGGGCGCCCAGCGAACAGAAGAGGAGGAGTGTGTTCCTCCAGGTCAGTTGAAATCGCTTCGACGTCACGCCAACTCCCCTCCCAGCCCAAGCTGTGTCTCGTGCTCTAACCGCAAAGGAACTCCCACCCCTCCGCCCGGATCGTGCTCGCCCACGCACGCGCAGCCACTGGTCGCGAGTCGCGTCGTCCCTCCCGGAAAGTCCGGTTTCAATTCCCTCCCCTGTTGCCGCAGTTAGAGCCGAGCTGCCGCAGAGCTCGGCTCGACCTCAGTGTTCTGCCGATCGGCTCGGAAAGAAATAGGCCGAACGGCTCATCTTGCGTTCAGGTCGTTGAACGCCCGTTTCCGGCGTCGGACGGCTACGCGGTCTGAAGCAGCTTCAGCGCGTCGGCGCGGCTCTCGACGCGGAGTTTCTTGACGACGGCGCTGATGTGACGCCGCACGGTCACCTCCGAGATTCGGAGCCGATCGGCGATCTCACGCGTCGACAGGGCGTCGCGCATCAGCAACAAGACCTCCCACTCGCGAGCGGTCAGATCGACGCCTCGACCCCCACGCGCGGCGATGTAGGGGCGAGCCGGCCGGTCCCGGTAGTCGTCAATGAGCGCACGGACAAGTGAGCGTGGAATCGCCGGCTCACCTTTGGCCACGGCGCGAACGACGTTTGCGAGAGCGCCGGGCGCGATCGTCCTGCGCACGTAGCCCGTCGCACCGAGGCGGATTGCCTCGAGGAACTGCTCGTCACAGTCGTCGTCCACCAGCAAAACGACGGCGACGGACGGCGCCCGGGCAGCCAGCTCCGCAGCCGCGTGAAAGCCGTCTCCGCGCAGATGGACATCGACGATGCAGGCGTCGGGCTCATGGCGCATCCCGGCCGTCACCAGTTCCTGGACCGACTCGGCCTCTGCACAGACGCGGATTCCGTCTTTCGCGAGAGCCATGCGGATACCGGCCCGCATCGCTGGGTCGCTTGCGCCGATGACAACCTTCGCTCGATTTTTCGTCAAGCCGCAGACCTACCGTTTCCGACGTTAAGAGCGCGGTGGATTCGGAACGTGCTCGAAGACTCCCTCGCGCCGCACACATTGTCTGTAACACGACAGCGGCAGGCATCCCCCTTTCGGGCGACGGTTAATTGCTGACGCCGCTGTTATCGTCAAACTGGCGTGCGAGTCTTGATTGCGGACGACCATCGGCTGATGGTCGAGGGAACAAAGCAGGCTCTGGAACGGGCAGGCGGCTTCGACGTCGTCGGGGAAGCGGTGAACGGCAGCCAGGTCCTGCCACTCATTCGCAGGCTGCAGCCCGATCTGGTGCTGCTCGACCTCCGCATGCCGCAGATGGACGGCCTCACCTGTCTCACGAAGATCCGGAAGGAGTTCCCGGACCTGAAGGTCGCGATCCTGTCGGTGTCGCAGGATCCGGAGCTGATCCAGACAGCGTTGAAACGTGGAGCGAACGCGTACATCGTCAAGTCGATCGATCCAGACGATCTCGCAGGTGCTCTGCGGCAGGCCCTCGAGGGAAACGTCTTCACCACTGCAGGCATCACCGAGGACCCGGGCGAGCGAGCCGCAAAGGATGCCGGGCTGACCGAGCGCGAGCTCGGGATCGTCCGTGCGGTCGCGCGTGGTCTTTCGAACGAGGCGATCTCCAAGGAGCTCTGGGTCGCCGAGCAGACCGTCAAGTTCCACCTGACCAACATCTATCGGAAGCTCGGCGTCACGAACCGCACCGAGGCGGCGCGCTACGCGTTCGAACAGGGCCTCGTCGAGCCCGAGAGCGACTCTGCGTTAGCGCACTAGAGGCGCTCGACGCGCGAGCCGCCGACGATCGCGTCTCGGCCGTCGTCGAAGCGAACCCACGCTTTGCCGCCGCCGTCGTAGTCCGGCGACCAGACGATCAGCGTTGCGTCTTCGCCGGCGACGCGGACTCGCTCCGTTCCTTCCGGCTCCGCCCCCCGCCAGACTCGGATGAACGGGTTCTCCTCCCACTCCCGTCCGATCGTCGTCTCGTCGGTGTGCCCGGGTAGGACGCGTGTCTGCGGCGGCAGGCTCATCAGGACGTTCATCACCGACTGGCGTACCTGTTCGAAGTTCCCGCCGCCGACGGAGTCCTTGAAGAGCGTGTCTCCGGTGAAGACCGCTTCGCCGTTGACGACGAAGGCGACCATGTCGTCCGAGTGGCCCGGAGTCGACAATGCCTCGACCTGCAAGCCCCCGATCTCCACCGCGTCGGTCTTGACCGGGAGGCCGAGCTCGCCCTCGTGCTCGACGTGGTCCGCGTGCGAATGGGTGCGGAGCACGGCCTGCGGCTCCACCTCCCACTTCTCGGCCGCGGCCTTCAGCGGCTCCAGCGGAGCGCCGGAATCCACGTAGAAGGCGGCCCCGCCCTCTTCGTCCGCCACGAGGTAGGCGTTCGAGAGGTACTTGGGATGGAGGCTCCGTTCGACGAGCACGGCGGTACGCTACCGGCACACCTGCGACGAGGAGGAATTGAAGATGGGTCTGCTGTCCCGAGCCGGAGAGATCATCAGGGCGAAGTTCAATGCTTTGCTCAACCGAGCTGAGAACCCGAACGAGACGCTCGACTACTCCTACGAGAAGCAGCTCACCTCGCTGCAGAACGTCAAGCGGGGCGTCGCGGACGTCGTCACCGCGAAGAAACGCCTCGAGCTCCAGACGCAGCAACTCGAGCAGAACGTCGTCAAGCTCGACACGCAGGCCCGCCAGGCTCTAGCCGCCGGCCGCGAGGACCTCGCGCGGCAGGCGCTCGAGCGGAAGTCGGCGATCCAGCAGCAGCTCCAGGATCTCGACACGCAGGTGAAGCAGCTCGCAGACCAGCAGCAGAAGCTCGTCGACAGCCAGAAGCAGCTCGAGGCAAAGGTCGAGTCGTTCCGCTCGCAGAAGGAAGTCATCAAGGCGCAGTACTCCGCAGCAGAAGCGCAGGTCCGGATCGGCGAGGCCGCGACGGGCATCGGCCGCGACATGGACAACACCGGTCTCGCAATTCAGCGCGCGAAGGACAAGACGGAGCAGATGCAGGCACGCGCCTCGGCGATCGACGAGCTCGTGACGGCGGGCGACCTCCAGGAGCTGGGCTCGGACAAGACCCAGCTCGACCGTGAGCTCTCACAGCTTGCATCACAGCAGCAGGTCGACAAGGAGCTAGAGCAGCTCAAGGCCGAGGTCGGCTCGGGCAGCGAGAAGAAGGAGCTCGAAACCTAAGCCGCAAGCGCCGGCTCGTCGGCCACGTCGGCCGGTCTTACTGCACGCCGGCTGAGTAGGTAAATGCCGGTGCCTGCGGTCACAAGGCAGGAGGATGCGGTGAGCAGCCGGTAGTCAATGACGGTCACGAGGGCAGCGCCTACTGCGATCGAGACCGTCTGTGGCGTGCCGATCAGGGTTTCCGCGGCGCCCGCGACGCGACCCTGCAGCCTCGCTGGCGAGCGCAGCTGGATCGCGGTGGCGAAGCCGACGATGAACCACGCGATGCCGGCTCCCGCCACCGCGATTCCGACTAGCACCAATGGCAGGCTCGAGGAGACGAAGCTGAGCTCGCCGACTGCGAAGAGCCCCATGCCGAACCCGACGAGCTTGACGTCGCCCACGCGGCGCAGGACCCGCGCAGCAGTCACTCCACCGGCGATTGCGCCGACCCCTTGCAAAGAGCTCAACACCCCGAAGAACGACGTCGAGCGATCCAGGCCCTGGTCGATAACGGCGAAGATCACTGTCTCCGAAAAGCCGACGAAGAGCAGGCAAAGCCCCGTCGCGACGACGATCTGACGAAGGGGCAGTGTGCGGGCGATGTGTCGCGCTCCGGCCAGGAGCTCCTCGATGAAGTGGTGTTCTTCTCTGGCGAAGCGGGGCTCGTCGACCTTCAACAGCAGCAGTGAGATCACGACCGCGACGAAACTGAGCGAGTCGAGGACCGCGACCGCGCCGCCGCCGACCGATGCGTAGATCGCGGCGCCGACCAGGGGCGCGATCAGGCGCAGCCCTTCGCGGACGGTCTGGAACAAACCGTTCGCCTCGCCGAGCAGATCACGCGGCAGGATCACCGTCATGAAGGCCGACCGAGCCGCGGCGGCGAGCGTGCCGGCGGCGCCGTAGAACGCAGCAACCGCATAGATGATCCAGGCATCCCCGCGGTCGTGGACGAACAGAAGCGACAGAACCATGACCGACTCGACGGAGTAGGTCGCGATCATCACCTTCCGTCGCGACAGCCGGTCGACCAACAACCCCGCGAGCGGCGAGAGCAGTGACGGCAGCGCTAGCGCGAAGAACACGAGGCCCGCAGCCGAGTTGCTGTCCGTCAGGTCCTTTATCCACACGCCGAGCGCGATGAAGATCGCCCAGTCGCCGAACACGGACACCGACCAACCGAAGAGAAAGACGCGCGCGTCCCTGATCCGCAACAGCTGGCGCATCAGGTCTTCGTCTGCTCGAGCGTGAGCGCGGTCGCGTCGGCCAGCAGTGGATCGAGGAGAACGTCGTCGTCCTCCACGGGCTCAGGCATCTCGCGGATCGAGCGCACCGGCGAGAACAGCACCGGCAGGAACGGGAGGCAGCAGCCGATTCCACCGATGATCAGCGTCTCTTTCAAGCCGACCCAGGTACCGAGCGCTCCGCCGAGCAGAGCACCGAGCGGGATCGTTCCCCAGACGATGAACCGCATGACGGAGTTCATGCGGCCCTGGATTCGGCCGGGCGTGATCGTCTGGCGCAGACTGACCTGCGTCACGTTGTAGAGCACGTTCGTGAAGCTGCCGATCAGCAAGGCCGGAGCCAGGACGAGGAGCGCGGCGTTTCCGTGCGGAGCAAACGCGGCGATCAGCGACATTGGGCCGCCAAGCACTGACGCCGTGATGATCGTCCTCCCGACGCCGAGCCGCGTGGAGATGCGACCCGCGGTGAACGCCGCCAGGAGCGCGCCGAGGTTGGCAAGGCTGAACGTGAGCCCGATGACGCCTGGACGCAGGTCGAGCACTCGCACCGCGTAGACCAGCAGCACCGCGAACCACAGGCTCCCGAAGAAGTTGAACGACGCAGTGCACGCGGCGATGCTCTTCAGGTACGGGTGGTGGAAGACGTAGCGGAGACCCTCGGCGATCTCGTCGCGCATGCGCGTCGACACTCCTGCTTCATGCTTCGGCGGCGGCTCGGCCTTGCGGATCCGGAAGATGAAGAGCGCCGAGCCGAGGAAGCTGACGGCGTCGAAGACGATCGCAACGGGCGCGCTCAACAGGTCGACGATGAGGCCGGCAAGACCCGGACCGCCGAGCTGCGCGCTCGAGCGGCTGATCTCCAGCTTCGAGTTCCCCTCGACAAGCTGGTGCCGGTCGACGAGCGCGGGCAGATACGACTGGTAGGCGACGTCGAAGAAGACGGTCGCGATCCCGACGAGGAAGCCCACCGCGAAGAGCTGCCAGATCGTCAGCACATCGAATGCGTACGCGATCGGGATCGAGATCAGGAGCGCCGCGCGCGCAAGATCCCCGAGGACGAGAATCGGACGCCGCGGCAAACGATCGACCCACACTCCGGCCGGCAGGCTGACGAGGACGAACGGGAGAAACTCGACGACGTTCAGGGCCGCAATCTCGAAAACCGAGGCGTCCAGCACGATCACCGCCGTGAGCGGCAGCGCGAGCGCGCTGAACTGCGTCCCGAACTGACTGACGGTCTCCGCCGACCAGAGCTTCAGAAAATCCGAGTGTTGCCAGAGACCCCTTTCTGGCCGGAGAGTCACGACTGTTCGGTGGCCTCCACCAGTGCGGGCGCCCGCTCGATGCGGACGTCACCCGACACGGTCTTCGCGAAGACCTCGACGAGCGGGCTGTCAGGAGCGGGCTCCTGTGCAGGCGCGTCTCCAAGGTCGAGCTCCGAGCTCGTCGACCCGCTAACCGTGTTCGCGTCGACGAAGACCCGGGCGCCGCTGCGGATGCCGACAGTGACGTCGCCGGAGATCGCCTTCAGCTCGATCCGACCCTTCAGAACCGCTTCGAAGTTCTGGTCCCCGGACACCGTATTGGCGCCGATCGACGCCCTGGCGTCGCGCACGTGCACGTCGCCCGAGACGAGCTGTGCCCGCAGATCGCCGCCGACCGAGCCCACATGAAGGTCGCCGGACACGCTCTGAACTTCAAGCGACGTCTGCGCCTGGTCGAGATGCACGTCGCCGCTCGCCGTCTTGATGCGAACCGCTCCGCGTGCTTCGTCGAGCTGCAGATCGCCGGAGGCCGTCTTGATCTCGACGCCGCCGTACTCCCCGCGCGCCCGAAGGTCGGCGGACTTGGTGCGAACGTCGAGGTCTGCACCCTTTGGACAGGTGATGCGCAGGCGAACGTCCGGCCCGCCGAAGCGAATGTCAGGACCCCGGCTGAGCGAGATGAAGATCCCCTGTCGCGACTTCGCCTCGACGATGACCTCGTGCCCGTCTCCGCGCCTGACCAGCTCGATGCGGGAGTTGTCGACAAGGTCGCGAACCGCGTCGTTGTTCGAGACTGCCTCCAGCTCGATGTGCGTTTCGTCCGTGTTCGACGTATCGATCTCGATCTCGCCCGCGGGGATCTCGAGGTTGAGCAGCAGGGGCCCCGGCGTGGAATAGGTCTCGGTCCGCATCAGAGGATGTAGCGGCCCGCGTTGAAGTGCTGGATGTCGCCGCGAATCGCGTCGCGTGCGTGGATCGTCTTCTCATAGGAGACGCGCACCGGCTCGTCGTCGCGGAGCTTCTTCGCTTCGCGGCGCGGCATCAGCGCCAGCGCCAGTCCGAATGGGAGAGGAAGAACGTGCATCGTCGCTCCTTTCAGCTTTGGCCGTAGCCAGTCATGCGGCGCCCACCGGGGGTGTTGCGCCGCTTCGGGTCCGCACTACGGGTGATCTGCTGCAGCAGCCAGGTGTTCGCCGAAACTCCGGCCTCCTGGGCTGCACCGTCGACGATCGTCTTGAGCGTCTCGGGGAGTCGCAGCGTGATCCGCGCGGTGAGGTCTTCGAGCCCCGACGGCGGAGGCGCGCCGGGATCCGGGATGTAGACGAGCTCGGGCTCCCCGGCCGCCACGCGCACTTCCACGTGTCCGTCGGGAAGCTGGTTCGTGAGCTCCGCGGCGGCCTCGCCGAGGGCATCCATCAGCCTGAGTCGGAGGGATGACTCGAGAGCTGTCGCGATCCGGCGTGCGGCTTCAGCAACCGCTTCGTCGCCGATCCCGGCGACGTTGGCCAGATCTTGTTGAAGAGCCTCGACATAGGCCGCCACGTCCATGGACGGCACTATGACATCAGTGTGATGTCAAGTCAAGGCGAAGATGGTGTCACAAGTATGTCACCGTGACGCAAATGGCGCAAATTGCGGGGAGAATGGCCTAGAGGGGCGCATCGAAGACCCCGAACCAGCGGGACAGATCTGGTTCGATCGGCAGCTCCTTCTCCAGCTTGGCCTTGAGCTCCAGCTCCTCGGCGTTGTCGCGCTCCTTGCCCTCGCCGGCGGGAACGAACGGCCAGAAGGCACCCCGCTTGTAGCCGTAGACCCAGTACACGGGCTCCTTGCCGCCCTCGAACTTGAACACCGCCGCGAGGAGCTGGCCTCCGAAGCCCGCTTCCTCCAGCCCCTGCGCGACCGCGTGAACCCCGGTTACCTGGTCTTCCAGGTCCGAGTCCCGGACGATGATCCACGTGTAGCCGAATGCGTCCTCGCGGCGCTCGAGCTTCGAGCCGGACTCTGCCGCTACCCCATCGAGCAGCTGCTGCAGGTCGTTCTCGGCGCGCACGAAGTCGCCGGACGAGAGCGGCTTGAAGACGACCCCTCCCGCGCCTGCAGGGCGCAGTCCAAGCTCGGTGTCGAGCGTGACCGCAGCGGTGGTCAGGGCAAAAAGGCGCTCACGCGCCGGACCGGCGAGCTTCTGCTTCCCGAAGAGCGCGTCTCGAAGCCCCACGCGGGGGTCAGGCGACCGGTCGGCCCATTTCCCGCGCGATCTCCGCGAGGGCGGCCAGGCGCTTCTCGAGCGGCGGGTGCGTGAGGAAGAGCCCCTTGACCGAGCCCTTCACGCTCGCCGGAATGATGAAGAACGCATTCATGCTCTCGACCTCGCGCAGGTCACGCTGCGGGATCCGGAACATCTCGCTCGAGATCTTCTGCAGCGCGCTCATTAGATGCTCGGGCGCGCCGGTGATGAGAGCCGAGCCGCGGTCGGCTGCGAACTCGCGGTAGCGCGAGATGGCCAGGATCAGGATCTGGCTGAGGAAGTACGTCACCACAGAGACGACCAGGACGATCAGCCACACGGGGACCTGGTTGTTGTCACGGCCGCGGCCGCCGCCGAACATCCCGGAGTAGAGCCCGAACCGGGTGAGGATGCCGGCGAGCATGGCGAAGAAGCTCGCCAGGGTCATGATCAGAACGTCGCGGTTCGCGACGTGAGAGAGCTCGTGGGCGAGCACGCCCTCGACCTCCCTCGGCTCGAGGCGCTGCCAGAGACCGCGCGTGACGGCCACAGCCGCATGCTTCGGGCTCCGGCCGGTCGCGAAAGCATTCGGGACGTCGGTGTCGATGATCGCGACCCTTGGCTTCGGCAGGTCGGCCAGCGCGCACAGGCGCTCGATCATGTCGTGGAGCTCGGGCGCCTCGTCGCGTTCGACGATCTTCGCGCCTGATGCCTTCAGCGCGAGCTTGTCGGACGTGAAGTACTGGAAGAAGGCGATGCCTACGACGATCAGGATCATCGGGACGAGACCGACGCTCAGGACCTGGAAGAGGACGACCGCGAAGACGACGTACAGCAGTCCGAGCAATGAGCCCGTGAGGAGTATTCGGAGGGTCAGACCGGCGTCGCGACCGTAAGACTTGCGTTTCATCGAGAATCGCTCTCCTTGGAGGCGAGGTTGGTGAGACGAATCGTAGCCGCGGGGATCGTGGCTGCGGGGTTCCTAGGCGCCGCCGCGACGGCGCAGGCTCGCCCGACGATCTATGTCATCGAGCCTGGGAGCCCGATCAGCGGCGCGCGGCCCGCACTCGGCCTCTACGTGCCCGGCGCCGGCGGGACGGTGAGCCGTGCCGGCGCGATCGCCTCGCTCCGGCGAGGCAAGGTCGAGAACGCCGCGCTCGGGGGCCGACCGAGCGGCAAGATCCTTGCCGACGTCGTCTTCGGCGTCCCGGACAACCCGGTCGAGCCGGCGGCCTACGTGACGCTGCCTCCTTCGGGCACGCATTCGAACACCAGGCGCTACCTGGTGGCGATCGCCGGCGCGGGCTACCACGGCATTCTCACGTCCGACTCGACTCTGATCCGTGGCCTGGTGTCGGTCGCGGACATCGCGCCCACGCTGGTCGCACTGGAAGCAGGGCGCTCGCCGCCGATCGACTCGGAACCGGACGCCGACGTGCAGCAGGATCTGCGCGAGCTCGACCAGCGCCTGACCCGCGTGCACCACGACCGCGGGTGGGTGACCGTCGTCGTGGTGTTCACGATGCTTTTGCTCGTCGCGGTCGCACCACGTGCGGCCGTCCTCGCCGGCGCCGCGGCGGTGAGCGCATCGCTGCTGCTGTCGTGGGCCGGAGCGACGCGACTGACGGTCGTTCTCGTCTTGATGGCCGTGCTGACTACGGGCCTCGCGGTCGCCGGGTCGCTTCGCCGGCGTTTCGTGCCACTCGTCGTCGCCGGCTTTCTCGGAGCGCTGACCGTGGTGCTCGCAGTCGATCCCGAGTTGAACTCACTCGCGGTGCTCGGTGCGCGGCCGGACGGCGGCGGACGCTTCTACGGGATCGGCAACCAGGTTGAGACGTTGCTCCTGCCGCCCGTCCTCGTTGCCGGAGCGATCGCCGGCACTCGCTGGCTCATTCCACTCGCGGCGCTAGCGCTCGTCGCGATCGGATGGAGCAAGGCCGGCGCCGACGGCGGCGGCGTCGTCGTCTTCGCCGCCGCGCTCGGGGTGCTCGGCCTTCGCCTGCGCGAACTAGCGCTCACACCGCGGCGGCTGGCCGTTGTGGCGGTTGCGGTCGTGGTCGTCACGCTCGCCTTCGTCGGTCTCGACGCCGCGCTCGGAGGTTCGTCCCACGTGACTCGTGCCGTCGGGACCGGCCCTGACTCGCTGCTCGGTGACCTGGGCCATCGCCTCCATCTGTCGTGGGCGTCCGCGACCGACCACTGGTACCGCGTCCTCATCTTCCTCAGCTGCCTCGCAGTGCTCGTGTTGTTGGGCACGATCGGGCGGCGCCGCGCAACGGTGGACGCGATGCTCGCCGGGCTGGTCGTCTCGTTGCTCGTCAACGACACGCCCGTCGACGTCATCGGTCTCGGCGCGCTCGGCTGCTTGGCTCTCGTCCGTTGGGAGTCAGTAGACTCGCGCCCGATGCGCCGCGGAGCCATGACCGCCGCCTTCGCGCTGGCCGTGCTGGCCCTTGCGGGTTGCGGCAAAACAGGCGTCGTCAAGCCGTTGCCCGAGACCGTCGTCGGCACCGTCCAGGCGGCTGCGCCCGGGAAGGCGATCTTCATCGCTCAGGGCTGCGGCTCCTGCCACACGTTCAAGGCCGCCGGCCCTGACGCGGAGGGAACGATCGGCCCTGATCTCGACAAGCTTGCCGAGTATGCGAAGACGGCGAAACAGCCGGAGGCGCAATTCGTCCACGAGTCGATCGTCAACCCCGACAAGTACATCCAGAGCGGCTACCCAAAGGGCGTCATGCCGAAGTCGTACGCATCTCTGCCCCCGGCCGACCTCACGGCCCTCGTCGACTTCCTGACGAAGCCGCAGGGCTGAACCTCCCGCAGGACTTCCCGCACGAGATCGACGCGGTCGCCTGCGACCTCGACCGCACGTTGATCGCGGAGGACGCGGTCCTACGCCCGCGCACGCGCGCGGCGATCGAGCGCACGCTCGAGGCGGGCATCAACGTCGTCCTCGTCACCGGCCGCATGTTCCAGTCGGCCCGCCGCTATGCACTCGAGGCGGGCATCACGGGTCCGGTCGTCTGCTACCAGGGTGCGGTCGTCGCAGATCCGGTCGGCGGACACTGGCTACGGCACGTGCCGATTCCGCTCGAGCTCGCGCGCGAGACGATCGCCGCCCTGAACGACGAGGGCTTCTCGCCAAACTGCTACGTCGACGACGAGCTGTACGTCACGGAGGTGACGCCGGAAGCAAGGCGCTACGCCGACTTCCAGCACCTCGAGCTGCACGAGGTGGGCAACCTGCTCGAGTGGCTCGACCGGCCGCCGACGAAGCTGGTCGTCATCGACGACCCCGAGGTGCTGGACGAGCTGAAGCAGCGGATGCTCGAACGCTTCGCGGGCCGCCTCTACATCTCCAAGTCGCTGCCGTACTTCCTCGAGTTCGCCGCGCCCGAGGTAACGAAGGCTGCCGGGCTCGACTTTCTCGCAAAGCAGCTCGGGTTCAGTCGTGAACGGACGGTCGCGTTCGGCGACGGCGAGAACGACATCGAGCTCGTCGACTGGGCGGGTTACGGCGTGGCCGTCGAGAACGCCGACGCACGCGTGAAGGAGATCGCGGACTTCATCTGCCCGTCCGTCGAAGAAGAAGGAGTGGCTCAGGTGCTCGAGGCCTACCTAGACTCCCGGCCATGATCGATCTCCGCGCAGCGCGAAACGATCCAGAGGGCTTCCGGCTCGCACTCGCCCGGAAGGGAGCCGCCGAGGTCTTCGACGAGCTGCTGGCCGCGGATCAAGCAGTCCGCGAAATTCAGCCGCGGGTCGAGGAGCTGCGCGCGGCGCGCAAGGTAAAGGGCAAGCCGACGCCTGAGCAGCTGGAGGAGCTCGAGCGGATCAAAGAGGAGCTCCAGTCGCTCGAGCAGCAGCTCGCCGCCGCCGAGGCTCGCCGCAAGGAGCTGCTCAACCGAGTGCCGAATCCGCCCGACGAAGCCACGCCGGACGGCTCCACGGACGAGGACGCGGTCGAGATCCGCCGCTGGGGCGATCCGCCGTCCTTCGACTTTCCCGTCCGCGACCATCTCGAGCTGGCGGCCGGCGGGATCGATCTCGAACGTGCTGCAAAGGTCTCCGGCTCACGCTTCGCGTTTCGCCTCGGCGATGTTGCGTTGCTCGAGCTCGCGCTCTACCGGTTCTCGCTCGACCGGCTCGGAAGCCGCGGCTTCACGCCGGTGCTGCCACCCGTGCTGGTGCGTGAAGAGGCGATGTACGGAACCGGGTTTTTCCCGACGGAGGAGGTCAACATCTACGCGGTCGAGCGTGACGAGCTCTTTCTCGTCGGGACGAGCGAGGTCCCGCTCGCGGCGATGCACGGCGGCGAGATCCTCGACGCCGACGATCTCCCGCTGCGCTACGCGGGCTATTCGACCTGCTTCCGCCGCGAGGCGGGAGCGGCCGGGAAGGACACGCGCGGCATGTTCCGCGTGCACCAATTCGACAAGGTCGAGATGTTCGTCTTCACACGGCCTGAATGGTCGCGCGAAGAACACGAACGGCTGCTCGAGATCGAGGAGGAGCTCGTCCAGGAGCTCGAGCTGCCCTACCGCGTCGTCAACGTCGCAGCGGGCGACCTCGGCGCGTCCGCCGCGAAGAAGTACGACATCGAAGCGTGGTTCCCGTCGCAGGAGCGCTACCGGGAGATCACTTCCACGTCCAACACGACGGACTATCAGGCGCGCCGTCTCGAGATCCGCCATCGGCGAAACGAGAAGCAGCTCGAGCCGGTGCACACGCTGAACGGAACCGCGGTCACGGGCCGCGCGATGCTGGCGATCATGGAGAACTTCCAGGAGGAAGACGGCAGCGTCTCCGTCCCGGAGGCGCTGCACGAGCTCGGCGCCCCGCGAAAGCTCGGCGCCGAGCGCACGCGGGCCTGAGTCGAGCCGAAGTACGCTGTCCCTACGGCGGGGTGCCGGAGCGGTCGAACGGGGCGGTCTTGAAAACCGCTGACCGTCGCAAGGCGGTCCGTGGGTTCAAATCCCACCCCCGCCGCTAAAACTCAGCATTTCCGGCGTGTTCGCCCATGACCGAGGCGGCCGCCGTCATCCGTTCAAGACCGCCTAAATCCGCTCGTTTTGGCGCGCAACTGGCGCGCATCGTTCGCGAAGCGCCGTGCGACAACCCGACGTGGCGATCGCCGGCGGCGGACGAGGCTCCGTGCCGATGGCCGTACCGTCAACGCGACGGCAGACGGCAGATGGGCGTACTACTTCCCTTCGCGGGGGTAGTGCGCCTTCGCCACCCGTTCCGCTCTAGCTCCTGCAGTGAGAAGTGCCGGTGAGTTAACTGCGACCGCAAGACGCAAGAAGTCGAGCCTGAGTCGCGTCTACCTTGATGGAGCCCGAGCCGTTCACCTGGCTGACGGCAACTCTCACCGAGGAGAGAGTGCAGTAGGGGCCGCTCGGGCTCCTGCCGCCCGAGGCCGTGGCTGCTACGGGCCTCCCTCGTAGACGGTTGCTGGTGGTTGTCTAGGCCCATCCGGGGACGCCCCTGGGAATACCGCGACGACTTCGGAGCGCTTCACAGCGACGTCCACTGGCAGCGTGAGGCTGTTCCTGACTATGACGACGCAGGACCACAGCGCGAGCGCCTCCGGGAATATCACGGTCGCGTTGTGAAAAGTGTGAACTTGGCCCCTTTTAATCGTGACGTGCCGATCCTTGCAGCTCTTGTCCTGCACCCGCGGCGGGCCCGCTCCGGTCGGGAAGGGCTGGGGCAGGTTCGGAGATAGACCTGCAACGTAGTGCCGCAGACTGGCCTCGACCTTCGCTCGGTCGTCACTGCCGCCGCAGCCGGTCAACAGCATTGCGGCGAGCGCCAGCGCAGCGGACAAGAAGACCAAGCCAACACGGAGCGGACGTTTGTCCACAGACTGGATTCTCCCGCCATCCAGAAGGGATCACAAGCGGGCGAGCGCGATGCTCCGGTCGACCTCCCGATAGTCGGTGAGGGGCATCGGAAACGATGACGAGCCAGGGGACAGCACACGGCCGCTTTCAACGCGCTATCAATCGCCGTCACGTTCAGGCCGCAGAAATGGCCGCACGGGAGATGGGTGGGACTGTCACCATCCCTGCCGGGGAGTCAAACGCTGCCCGTGTACCGTCGCTACGCAGTCAGGATCGACACCAGTAAGGCAGCCAGCGCGATCCCGAGCGAGAGGACAGCGGTGAAGAGCGCCAGCAAATCGCGGCGTCGTTGCTGCCAGAGGCTGGCGAATACCGCCTCGAGGAGTGGAAAGTTGACGCAGTTCTGGTCGGGACCCGCGACGGGTGTGAAGAACGACTTCTGAGGCCCAAACTTCTGATCGTCTGGTTCGCCGTACTTGCGGTCGAGGTGGTAGTAGAGCCGCCCGAAGATGCTGTCGTCGTCGACGTCGAAGTGGTTCGCGATCGCGTGGAGATCGAGGCGCACGTAGATCTTCGCCGCGCGACTCCCGGGTGCGCCTTCGACAAAGCTCGCGAATTGGTCGCGGTACCGCCTGTAGATCTCCTTCAGGAGCTCGAAGTCGGTAGGCGGACGCTTCACTCTCAGCGGCTCGCGCTGATCGCGTCTGCGAGGTCGTCGCCGATCGGCCTGTCCCACCCAGCAACGGCCCGGACGACGAGAACGATCTCTCCGTCCGGCTCACCCTCCTGTTCGAGCCGCTCGCCCCGGTCGATCTTCGCCCACATCGCCGCCGCCGCCTCCTCGGGGCTGTTCCCCCACACCGTGGCCCAGCCGCCGATCGCGGCGAACCTTTCGACCGTGTAGACGCCCGCCTTGTCCTCGTCCGCCATCCGTTCGTCCTCCCGTCCGGTTGTTGTGAACCGGGGGAGTGTGATGAGGTCGTCGGACGGGGGCTAGTCGCCGGCGAGTATCCGGCTGATCCGCTGTTTGACAGGGCCGCTCGAGCAGCGGCGCGGCGTGATCGGGTGGGTGGCCGCCTCGGTAACCTCGGGAAATTCACCCCCGAACCTCGACGTGTATGGCGTGACCTCCGGCGAGGTCATCGAAAGCTGGCTCCTCGACAACTACGACGCCGCCACGGCGGCAGAAGGAGGAACAGGATGAAACTGGCGATCACGACGCTGGTGTTGATCGCTGTACTCGCACCAAGTGCCTATGCGGTTGGGCAAGCGCGTGACCGGCGCGTGCCAGCGCTGCGTGATCCCGCCGCGATCGACGGTCACCTCACCCGTCGGACCGCGGGCGGACGCCAGCGCCCGTCGAGCACCTCCGCCTTCGGTTCGTATAGGCGCAGGAAGAGCGCCAACGGCTCCCGTGGGGCGGGCAACCAGTTGGCCTCCCGCTCAGGCCCTGGGCTTTCGTTCTGGATGAACAGCTCAAGCGCCCCGTCGACCTCGTAGCGCAGCGGGTCACGGTCGCCGAGGGCGCGGCGGTCGAGCGGGTTGGCGACCTGGAAGCCGTCCGTGTCGTAGGCCGTGAGCGACCAGAAAGCATCGACGGGCGGTAGCCCATGGCTCTCGAAGCGGAGCACATAGTCGTTCTCGCCGTTGAGTACGTGCCCGTCGGCATCAACGAAGGTCAGCGGGTAGACCGCGTCTTCTGGTGGATTGCTACCTAACCCGATCATCGCCAGCGCCGCTCGCTTGAGGTAGTAGTTGCCGTAGACGCCCATCGTTTCGGTGGGCATCTGCCAGCCGTTGACCTGCGGAGACAGCTTCGCAATCTTCTCGCGCATCGCCTGCTGCCCGGCGGCGGGGGCTTGCTCGAGCGCCTCCTGGACCTCCGGGTCGACCGCCTGGATGTCGAAGGTCTTGCCCGGCTTGAGGCCGAGGCGCTGAATCCGCGCCAGCATCGACCAGTCAGTCAAGTGCGGAGGGTTGATCTTCATCAATTCGGCCGCGTGGGCGAAGTAGTCGGCGGCGGGCATGCGGCTGACCTGCTCGACGGGCGGAGTCGTCATATCGATGCTCGGATCGATCGCCACGGCAATCCGCTGCGGCTCCTGTCCCCACTGCGAAAGCGGCGTGACCGCCAAGCCGTCCTGCACCTGATTTACCGCCGGGTAATCCTCGGGCCCGTTGGTCTGAATGCGACCCATGACCCAGACAACCCGCGTGGGAGCGTCGATCCGCCTCACCCCCTCCGGCAGCTCGCCCTGCCAGCCTGGAGGCGCGATGGCGAATTGACCGGCCCCGGTGCCGGTGGTGCGCTTGCCAGGGACGGCGAAGACGTCCGTCCACATGTCCTGTACCGGCAGTAGGTAGTAACGGCCGTCGGTATCCGGTGCGGAAACGACCACCGGCTCTGCCGCGAGGTCGAGCCAGGCGAGCGAGTACAACGTGTCCGAGTTCGGCCACGGCACCGCCTTGAACTCTACGGGTGGGACGGTGCGCATATGGCTGAACGTGTTCATTGGGCCGAAGCCGGGGCGCTCTCCGCCTTCGCTGTTGGTCATCTGTCGACGGGTGACGTCCATCACGACCAGCGGGAACACGTAGAGGTAGGCCTCGACGGCGATCGCCTCGGCCGCCGCGCCCGCGTCATGCATGTCCCGGTCGCTGATTCACGGGAGTCTGCCAGAGAGCGTCGAGTGACCTGCCCGCACACTGGCCCATTCGACTCGTCTCACCGAACGACGAGCGGGACGGGCGCGGCGGGTGCCTGCCGGAACGCCTCGCGGACCCGGTCGCGGGCGAGCGCCGCGTCCGGATGCCCGTAGAGCTTGCGCACAAGCTCGCCGCCGTCGCGGTGTCCGAAGTGGAGCGCAAATGTCGCGGGCGTCTAGCTCTAGGACGTTCCATGCGTACCACCCGAAGTAGTGGCGCGTCGCGGTGTAGGTCTACGTTGCCGAACCGCGTCGCCACCTCGGTCGCCTTGCAGCCGTCCAGGTGGATCGGGGCGACCACCTGTCTGAGGATCGCCGTCGATTGAACGGAGAGCAGCTCCCAGCGGATCTTCCCTGCTCGCGGCGGTAGCGGCGTCGACACCGATGTCGAGGGAGCGGCCACCGAGACGTTCTAGCGCACCGCCGCGACCTTGTCGCGCGTAGCCGATTCAGGAGGTAGTGAACGAGAGAACGGCTCTCCACGAAGCTGGCCACGCCGTAGTCGCCGAAGAAGTGGGTTTCCGTCCGACGACAATCGAGTTAAACGATGACGATTCTGGCTTTTGTTCCTTTGACGATCCGGTCACGGTTCCGACGTTGCCTCGCCTGCGTCGCGAGCTGGTCGTCCTGCTTGCCGGCCGGGTGGCCGAGTACATCGACACCGGCAGCGACCTCGCTTCGTTTCCCGCTCACTGCGTGGTCGCGCTTGAGTGTTCACCGCGCACGAATCGCTGGGCAACGATGGCTGATTTCCACGCGCACGTCGTGGAACTCCATGGAAGCAGCGACGATCCTGGCGCCCAGGTCGCCGCGTACCGCTGGCAGGATCGCGAGCTGCCGGCGGCGGCCGAGGCAGCCGCCGAGATCCTCCGACGCAAATGGGACCGCGTTTGTTCGCTTGCGGAGCAGCTGACCGAGGCACCAGACGGCGTCGTACGCCTCGGCCCTGCAGGCGGTGCGATGAGCGGGCGAACCGAGTCGGGCTCGAGGGAGGCGGCGTGAACGCTGATCTCGCCTGCGGCTCGTGTGCGGGCCGCCTCAGCGAGATGCGGGGCACGTGCCTGATGTGCGGCCGAGAACCCGACGGAGTACGCCTGGACGTTGAACATCGAATCGAGCTGCTGCTTCGACTGCGAGCCGCGCTTCTCACGTCGGCGCACATCTACGCAAGCTACGAACTCTCATTGGTCGAGCAGGAGCTCCGCGGCTATGGCATCGACCCGTGCGATCCCCCGCCGCTCCCGTTACGCGAGGCTGAAGGCGGTGATTCGGCAGCCGTGGGCGACTCCGCCGTATCGAGCACTGCCCCTTGCTGCTGGGTGAACTCGAGCGGCTGCCGAGACGCTGGCGGGGGGTGTTCTGCGCACGAATCGGACCGCGACTCCCGCACAGTCGCCGCGTTTCTCCCCGTCGTTGAGGGTTGAGCTCTGATGGCAGAGAGGAAGACTGTTGCGAGGGGGTACGGAGCGAATCACAAGCGTCTGCGCCGGCTGTGGGAGTCGCGAGTCGCCTTCGGGGATGTCGCGTGCGCCCGGTGCGGTCGTCTGATCGTTCCGGGTTCGCCGTGGGACCTGGGACACGCGGATTTCGACCGTTCGGTCTATACGGGCCCGGAGCACAGAAAATGCAACCGCGCTACGGCGGGCCGCAGGCGCGGCACCGTTCGTCAGTCCGCGATTGGGGACTCAGGTCGTCCCGTCGTTGAGGTTGATGATCCGGCTCGCGGCATCTATTGGTCGCCGCCCGACGAGAACGGTGGTCAGCGGCGGTGGTCGAGGGAATGGTAAGGGCGGTGGTCACAACTCCACGAGCGAGGCACAACCCCTCGCGAGAGCTGACGCTGAGTTCGGTTTCTGCCGCGTTAGCTGGACTCGGTGTGCCAGAGCGTTGGAACGGCGGTCGTGTTCCACGTTGGTGTTGCTGGGCCAAGTCCCGAACGTACTCGCGTCAAGCGTGTAGGCGTTCGGCCGGCCCAGAGGAGCTCGCCTTCGCTCCACCTACCCGGAAACCGAGCCCAATTCGGTAGAGGACTTACCAGCTCGACGAGGTGAAGCGACGGCTGCTGCTCGCCCGGAAGCCCAAGTGCATGTCCGGTTCCGGTCCGATCGGTGATGCCGCTCTGGACCGCGTTGACGATACGCCGCGCTTTCGTGCGCTCAGCGCTGCTTACGTTCTTGTAGACGCAACGCAGAAACTGGGTTGGCGACGACGTCCTGTCGAAGTAGTTCGCGTGTGAGCCAAGTGCGACGTAATCGACGGGATGTGTTCCCTTTCGATGCACCTTTGCCCACGGTCGCACGGTCCCCGAGCAGTGCTGGCTGTACGCCGCGAAGATCGGCTGGAGACCCTTGTCGAGAGCGACGGACACGGTTTCCCAATCCGCCTCATGGGCCTGCCACAGTCGCTCCGTGCGCGAACGCCAGTCGTCGAAGGCGTAGAACAACCAGTAGCGCGCCAGGTAGCGCGCCTGGACGCTGATACCAGCAGGCGAAGCCGTCCCCACAGGGACGTCTAGGACGCGGCCATAGATGTACCCGCCCTTCCAGCTGCCCAGACTTGGCGCGGTGCGCTCGTAGCAGCCGTCACCCGACTTCAACGAGCAGGGAAGGTTGAAGCGGTAGCAGGGCGTGAGTGTGCAGCCGACCGAGCTCGTCGGGATTCCTGAAGTCGTCCGCGTCCAAGAGCCAGGCACTGTCTGTCGCTCGACACGGGCGAGGCTGAGGAACCGCTCCACCGTCAGCGGTATCCATTCCTCCTCTGCATGGAAATATAAAACCGGAGTGAACTGCGCGAGCAGGGCTGAACGCTGCGCCGGCGTGACACTGCTGGGCTGCGATGTGGCGTCGGCCGCAGCGGCCAACGCGATCGCCGTTAATCCCACGGCCAACAGGATTCCTCGCCCCCTCCCTCGTAACCTCGCCATCGCGCGAGCGTACCGGCACCAAGCGCTTGCGCCAGTGACCCCTCGAGACCCTGGAAAGCCTCTCCCGCGCCAACAAGGCTGACGAAGCGTGCTGGAGGCTGACTGCCGCGACTGGAGGCGGGACCTCGGAGGCATCGCCTGGCCTTCGCGGAGGGCTGGCTGCACGAGCGGCCACAGAGGATGAACAGGCCCTTGGCTAGGCCCTGTAGCGAGAAGTTCGCATACAGCGGATTCTTGCTCTGAACACCCATTCTGCGGGCGTAAAGCCAGGAGTAGTGTCGGTGAAGTCCCGCAACGAGAAAGGAGGTTCACCCAAGCCGCCCGCTGAAGACTGGAGGACTTCATGAGCACCACTGTCCAGACCGGCATCGACATACGTCCTTTCCAATCCGAATTTCCGGACGAGGCTTTCGACGACCTGCGCGCCCGGATCGCGGCGACGCGCTGGCCGAGCAAGGAACTCGTGTCAGACCGCTCGCAGGGTGTGCAGCTGGCGACGATGCGGGCGCTCGCGCAGTACTGGGAGAAGGAGTACGACTTCCGGCGGTTGGAGGCGAGGCTGAACGCCCTGCCGCAGTTCGCGACCGAGATCGACGGGGTGGAGATCCACTTCATCCACGTGCGCTCCGAGCACGAGGACGCGTTGCCGCTGATCATGACGCACGGCTGGCCCGGCTCGGTGATCGAGCTGCTCGAGACGATCGGCCCGCTGACCGCCCCGACCGCTCACGGCGGCACCCCCGAGGACGCATTCCACCTGGTGCTGCCGTCCATCCCCGGCTACGGCTTGTCGGGCGAGCCGACCGAGCTCGGCTGGGACGCCGACCGCATCGCGCGCGCGTGGACGGAGCTCATGAACCGCCTCGGGTACACGCGCTACGTCGCCCAGGGGGGCGACGTGGGCGCCTACGTCGCCGACGCGATGGGCCGCCAAGCGCCCGAGGGGCTGCTCGGCATCCACCTCAACGTGCTCACCGCGGCGGTCGCTCTCAAGGATCAACTGCCGGCGCAGTCCGAGCAGGAACGTGCGGCGCACGACGCGCTCACCACGTTCTTGACGGACGGCTTCGCCATCGTCCTCGAGCAGTCCACCCGGCCGCAGACGATCGGCTACTCGCTCCTGGATTCGCCCGTCGGGCTGGCGGCTTGGATGATCGACCACGACACGGACAGCTACTACAAGATCTCCCGCGCCTTCGTCGACGGCGAGCCCGTGGGCAACCTCACCCGGGACAACATCGTCGACGACATCACGCTGTACTGGCTGACGGGCACCGGCGCCTCGGCCGCCCGGTGGTACTGGGAATTCGGACGCGCCCAGGCCGCAGCCGGTGCGGCCGGCCAGGCTCCGCCGCCGGTCGCGGTTCCGGTCGGCTTCACGAACTTCCCCGGCGAGGTCTTCCCTGCCCCACGCAGCTGGGTCGAGGTGGTTTTCCCCGGCCTCGCCTACTTCAACGAGCCCGACAGGGGCGGCCACTTCGCCGCCTGGGAGGAGCCGGAGCTCTTCTCCGACGAGGTGCGGGCCGCATTCAGCTCGCTGCGCTAAACAGCGCAACGCGCGCAAATCACGGGGCGGGTTTCGCTCAAAAGGGAGAGGGGCCGTCTGCGCGGCCCCTCTCTGCGGATTGTGTTCCTGAGAAGTGAAGTCTTACGGGAGAAGCTCGCTCGCCTTCACGATGAAGTTGCCGCTCGTAAGCGCGTGCCCCGCGATTCCGTTGATACAGAATGTTTGCGAACCGGGCAACGTGGCCTCGAAGAGCAAGGAGTCCCCGGTGCCATCCGGGTGCTGGTTGGCATCGGTGACGTCAAAGAACACGGAATCACCAACGAGGAAGTCATAAACGCGAGACTCTGGGGCCGCATCCACTACCGCCGCTCCAGCGAGGCAGGCGTCCATCTCGGACTCAAGGTCGCGCACTACGGCCTGAAGCACGCGTTCAAACCAGTCCACTAATCCTCAAAAGTGAGGCGCGGCCGTTTCGGCCGCGCCTCACTCAAGCTCGCCTTTCCGCAATATTCCGCTAGCGCAAGCGCACGACGAGATCGCGCTGAGCCTGGGTCGCCTGCTGCCGCTGCGCCCGCATCTGAGCCGGCGGGTTTGGGACGCCGGGGAACAGCGCGTCGCCGATCGTCGGGATGAACTGCGGCGGAACACGAACATGCGTCGCCTGCTCGTAGTCGTAGACGAGGCCGATCAGCTTCGGTTCCGCCCAGCGACCGCCGATGAAGGTGATCCCGAGCGGCAGACCCGCGTCATAGCCGGCGGGCACCGTGATGTCCGCGTAGCCCGACACCGCAGCCGCAGTCGACGAGCCCACGAAGTACTCGAAGTGCCCGTTGAGGTCGCCCTCTTTTGGGTTGTCGTTCGTGGGCCATGCCGGGCCGTTGGTGAGCGCGATGATCGCGTCGAGGTGATTCGCGGCCATGAGCTGGTCGATTGCCGCCTGAACGGGCGGCGTCGTCGCCGCGCGGAGGGCAGCGCAAGCGGCGTCACGGCCGTTCGTCGCGTCGGCACCCTCGAAGACCGCATCGTTCCACGGTCCCTCGAGGTTCGGATGGGCTGCATCGAAGGCGATCAGGTCGGCGAGCGTTCGCGGGTACGGCTGGTGTGTCACCGGGTTCGTACCGTGAACGTAGTTCTGAAGGTAAGTCGCGATGTCGGTCTTGAACTCGCACGAGAGCGCTGGACCCTCGTTGACGGTCGCCGACAGGTCGATGTCGGTCGGGTCGATCACGGTCGCACCTCGGGCCTTGAGCGCGGCGATCGTGTGGTCGAGGATCGGCTCGACGACCGGACCCACCAACACCGGGTCGTAGGTGCCGGCGCGCCAGACGCCGATCCGCTTGCCCTGGAGGGCGTGATCGTTGAGGAACTGGGTGTAGTCGGTGAAGGCGTGGCCGGTCTGAGCGGCGGTCGCGTTGTCGTTCGGGTCGACGCCGGTCGCTGCGCCGAGGAGCACCGCGGCGTCGGTCACGTTGCGGGCAATCGGGCCTGCGGTGTCCTGGTTGGCGCTGATCGGGACGACGCCTGCGCGGCTCCACAGCCCGAGTGTCGGCTTGATTCCGACGTCGCCGTTGGCGCCGGACGGGCAGACGATCGAGCCGTCCGTCTCCGTGCCTACGGCTGCGACCGCGAGATCAGCAGCCGCGACGACGCCGGAGCCCGAGCTCGAGCCGCACGGGTTGCGATCGAGGACGTAGGGCATGTTCGTCTGGCCACCGACGCCGCTCCAGCCGCTCGAGGACGGGGCGGATCGGAAGTTGGCCCATTCGGACAGGTTGGCCTTGCCGATGATGATCGCGCCGGCGGCCTTCAGCTTCTGCGCGATGAACGCGTCGCCGGGCGTGCTCCCGGCAAGTGCCCAGGAGCCGGCTGTCGTCGGCATGCCGGTGGTGTCGATGTTGTCCTTGACGATGATCGGAATCCCGAGCAGCGGACGATGGTCGCCGTTTCGGCGGGCCTTGTCGGCCGCTCGTGCGTCGGCGAGGGCCGTCGGGCTGACCGTGATCACCGCGTGGAGCGTCGGGTTGAGCTGGCGAATGCGCCGGAGGTAGAAGTTCGTCAGCACGACGGAGTTCATCCGGCGCGAATTCATCAACTTCTGGAGCTGTGGGATCGTCGTCGCGTCGACGTCGATACCGGAGACCTTGGTGTTCGGCGGATTGGCCGCGAGGCCGGTCAACGCCGCGGTGCCGGATACCCCAAGCAAGAGGGCCAGCAGGGTCGTCACAACAAGGGAGCGTCGAAGTCGTCTACTCATGGCGTGACCTCCACGGAATCGGGTGGGTGGACGCTGGGATCGCAGGGTTGGAGCCCGCGATCCGGGGCTGAATCCTACAACCGTCCTGCGTGCGGAACGTTTCGCGGGTTCAATTCCCGCCGCCTCCATGAACGGCCGGAAGCGAGCGGCCTTCCTGCGTACAGGAAGGCCGCTCGCCTATGGCGTTAGTGCTTGTCGCCGCCGGGCAAGTCGTTCTCATCTGCCCAGTACGGCTCGCGGCTGCCAGCCTTCGCCAGGCCGCGGCTAACCATGTAGCCGGCACCGACGATCGCGATGTAGAGCCATGCGCGCGAGGCGGGGAATGCGTCAACATCGGCGTTGCCGTTGCCGTCACCCTGGCCGACAAGCGCCGAGGCGACGAGGATGCCCGCGACGATCCCGACCATCGCCCAAAACTCCGTCGTCTTGAGCGCGTGCTTCGTTTCGGTCGTTAGGCGTGCGATAACGCCCGAGCGCGGTGAGTTGCGCGTGCTCCGTAGAGCATCAGTAGCCATAACCAGTCCCTTCCCTTCGTATGCGGCCTAGGTCCGGGGCCAGTTGTTCGGGTCGCTATCTAACGGGGTCAGGCGAAATCGGTTACGGCCGAGCACGCAACTCGCTTTCGCTCGTTTGAGCGCAGATCCAAGAACGCAGGAGGGAGGAGGCTGGAAGGCCGAGACCCCGCCTCCAGCTTCCCTCGCGCTGGCGACATTTGAATCTCCGAAGGCTCCAAACATGGCAAAAGCGGGTACTGTGGCTCTTGGCCGTTCTTAGGTAGTTGCGTCCGGCGAGCCCTAGACCTTGCTCCCGTCGATCGCTCCCGCTTATACGCGGAAGGCAGTACCGACGGAAGGAAACACAGAATGGACGTCATCAGGGTTCGCACCCCGAGCACGGCGCACGCACAACGCCTGATCGCCGCACTCGACGGAGAGTTTTCGGCCACGCTTAACGGAGGCAGCCCTTCGACTGAAGTCGAACTTAGGCTGGATAGTGAGACCGCCACGAAGCTGGTTGGGTTGTTCGACGCAGTTGGAGTCTGGCTGAGCGATGGCGGGCTCGATGCCTGTCAGATCGGTTTCGGTGAACGGAGTTACACCCTGCTCGCGGCCCTGCTCAACAAGCCGAATGATGCGGCCGCTTTTCTGCTCGAGCGCACGATCCAGCTCCAGACCGCGTTGGACTCGCGTGTCGTGATTGAGCAGGCGAAGGGAATCCTTGCCGAGCGGGAGGCGATCAGCCCGGACGAGGCTTTCCTGAAGATGCGCGGTCAAGCTCGTAGTCGGCGGGTGAAACTTCACGACTTAGCGGCTGGCATCGTTTCGACAGTCTCTAACCCAGCAGAAGATGGTGCTGCCCGCCAGAGTCACGTCGAAGAGGCCGTGCCGGGCTGATGGATAGTGGAGATCAGAAGAGGGGCGGCGAACGGGAGCGCGTGCCTCCCGCCGAGGTGCGGGGCGTCAGAGCCGATGCTCGCGAGGCGGACGCCGATGAGCGTGCAGTCATCGCCGACGCACGTGAGGCGGATGCCGACGCCCGCGAGGTGACCGCGGACAAACGCAAGGTGAACGCCGATCTGCGCGAGGTCGTGGCGGATGCGCGTGCGGTTGAAGCCGATGCGCGTGAGGTGGATGCGGATGCCCGTCAGCTTCTCGCTGATGTGCGGCAGGCCGATGCTGCCAGTCAGGCTCGCCACGTTGAGGAGCGGATGCGCGCGGCCGACGAGCGCGCGGTAGCCGCAGAACTTCGGTTGGCAGAAGCCAACGTTCACATGCAAGCGGCAAAGGAACACTTGATCGCTGCTGCGAAGCAGACAGCCACGGCAGAACACCGAACTGAGGACGCGGAGCGTCTGATGAGCTTCGCCGACGAGCAGCTGGTCGTGGCGGCCACGAAGCTCGCGGAAGCTACGAGTGACAGTGAGGAATATCAGCGCGCCCTGTTCCACTACACTCAACTTGTCCGGCATCGGATGGCCAATCCGCTGCAGGTCATCGTGGGCGCGGCCGCCACGCTGAGGGCCAGGACTGACCTCCCGATCGACGAACATCTCGCCCTCCTGGACGTGATCGTCAAGGAGGCAGTCGTGCTCGAGCGCATCTGTTTAGCACCGAAGATCATGAACCCGAGCGAAGACACACTCGACCCCACGCCCACGCTGAGCGGGCTTGCATCGACTGCTGCCCCGGGAGGTTCCAGCCGACCCTGAGCGCGCCCTTGACGGCGGGAACGTTGCGCGGGTTCGAATCCCGCTGGGGGCATTTGCCAGCGTGGAGCTATGCGCTCGCCCGCATTGCTCCAATGTCACGCGTGTCTCAGACGTCGGAAAAGGGGAGGTGTAAGGGCGGTTTCGGAGGGCAACACCAGTACCGTTCAACGCGCGCCCCCGCGCTATTCACACTGGAGGTTCCATGGGAATCATCGCGTTCATCATTCTTGGTGCCCTCGCTGGCATGATCGCGAAGGCGTTGCTTCCCGGTGACGATCCGGGTGGCTTTATCGTGACTACGATCATCGGGATCGTCGGCGCGATCCTCGGCGGCTTCCTCGCCGCAGCGTTGTTCGACGCCCACCCGCTCGATGAGTTTTTCGACATCAGCACTTGGCTGACAGCAATTGTCGGCTCGATCATTCTGCTGCTGATCTACCGTGCGGTCACGAGCCGCGGCGGCGGCCGCGCGCACGCGTAAGAGAACTTTGCCGACGGAGGGCTCACAGTCAGGGGCATTCCCGACAGTGCGTGAGCCCAAAGTCGGCGGCCCCCGCCGGTCTACGGCTCGGCGCCCGCGTATTGCGTTGGGCCGGATTCGCTGGCTAGGTCGCCGGCGCGTTCGATCTCTATCGCGCGGTCGCGTGTCGAAGCTTCGTAGCCAAGGCGCGCGCGCGCCTTTTGATCTCCGCCTTCCGTGCTGGTGGGAGTCGCTTCCAGTAGCGGTATCCCGCGAACGCGAGCCAGGCGGGCCCGAAGGGACGGAGTAGACCTCGCCGGAACAACCAGATCATCCTGCGTTCTCCTCGCCGCTTTCTTCCATCTCCCGTTCACGCTCCTTGGCCCGATCCGCCGACGAGGCCGCGGAATCCTCGTCTTTCGCCTGGCTTCCCTGCTTGTCGTCGTCCTCGCGATCTGACGT
>Ga0307305_10000016_pt1 | contig 43158 bp, 42 predicted proteins | sample ER_DNA_186_FD_194512 | JGI IMG/M metagenome (GOLD analysis project Ga0307305, IMG submission 194512) | Bulk soil microbial communities from the East River watershed near Crested Butte, Colorado, United States - ER_DNA_186 | ecosystem: Environmental > Terrestrial > Soil > Floodplain | place... | reverse complement strand
CGCGAGGGATCTTCGCGCTTGCTTGAACTGAAACATCCGCGTTTGGATTTCGGTTCCTTTAATACGATGCTCGCAGAATGCTAACGGTTCTTTTTCTGGGCGACATCGTGGGCGAGCCAGGGCGCACCGCCGTGATCGATCGATTGCCCGAGCTTAAGGAAAAGCACGCATTGGATTTCATCGTCGTTAACGGCGAGAACGCGGCCGGCGGGCGAGGAATTACCGGCAAAATCACAATCGACCTTTTGCGCGCCGGCGTTTCAGTCGTTACGACTGGCGACCATATTTGGGACCAAAAAGATATCGTCAAATTTCTCGATCTCGAACCGCGTCTGCTGCGCCCATTGAACTATCCCGACGGCGCGCCCGGCAGCGGATCAATCGTGCTCGAAACGGCGAAGGGCAAAATCGGTGTGGTCAACGTCCAAGCGCGAACATTCATGCAACCGATTCTGGAGAACCCCTTCCGAGCAGCGGAAGCGGCGGTGACGAAAATGCGCAAAGAGACGACCAATATTATTGTGGATGCACATGGCGAGACCACGAGCGAGAAAATCGCGCTCGGCCGGTTTCTCGATGGCAGGGTCTCGGCTGTAATTGGCACTCACACGCATGTGCAGACAGCGGACGAACAGATCTTTCCTGGTGGAACAGCATTTATGTGCGACGCGGGAATGTGCGGGCCGGTGAATTCGATTCTTGGCCGCGCAATTGAACCGATCATGAACCGCTTCGTTTCAAATCTGCCGGCACCGTTTCCGGTCGCTTCCGGAGAGGTCCGGCTGCGGGGCGCGCTAATCGAGATCGACGAAACGACCGGTTGTGCTCTGCGGATCACGCGGCTCGATGAGCCGGGGGGACTGGATGAATCCGCTTCACAAGAGCCCGAGCCAAAGATCGACATCGAACAAGCGCCTTCTCCGGAACAAACCTAAAGAGTTGCGCTTGCGGCAAACTATTCGTGGCCTGAGTTTCGAATTCTTCAACAAGACCAACGTCCAATAGAAAATCATGAAAAAATATTCTGCTCTTATCCTAGTCGTGACCTTGCTTTGCGCCTCGCAATTCTCCCAGGCCCAAGGCAACAAAGAAGCAACCAAATTGTCGCGGGAGGGATTTGAAGCGACAAAGAACAAAGACTGGAACAAAGCAGTCGAGGCATTCCGCAAAGCAACCGAGCTCGACCGCAAACAAGCTCCGAATCTCGTCTCCGCACTCCAACACCGCGGTATGGAATACACCACTCAGCAAAAGTACCCGGAAGCTCTAACCGATTTTAGCGAAGCGCTAAAGATGAAATCAAATGACCCGGACATTTATGAACGTCGTGCCTACGTCGAGATGAAGACGAATGACTACGACAAGGCATTGGCTGATTATTCCGAAGCGATCAGGCTGAGCCCGAACGAGGTTCGGTACTATCTTTTACGCAGTTACATCTACGAAACAAAAGGTGACGTAAAAAATTCGATGGCTGATACTGAGCGAACTCTAAAGCTCGACCCCAAGAACGCGGAAGCAAAGAGCCGTAAGGCGCGGTTGGAAGCACGGCAATCGGCAGCGCCGCCACCTGTCAATTCGCCGCAGCCGGTACCAACGGTCTCAAAATCTCCTTAACTCCCGCGCGAGACGCAGCCTGCGGCTCCCTTACGATTACGTCCCGTTCGGTGAAACAGCGATTTCGCTCTCGGTTGTTTTAGGCTGTGGTGCAAATCGCCTTTTCCGGCGGTTCGCCGGCAGTGGCGAGAGCGTCATGGTCACATTTCGGCCGGTGATTTTCGGCGCCGTTTCCACTTGCGACATGCCGGAGAGATCGTCCCTCACTTTCTCCATGAGCTGCAGACCAAATTCCTGGTGCGCCATTTCCCGTCCACGAAATTGGAGCTGCACCCGAACTTTATTTCCTCGATCAAGGAATTCTTCGCCGTGACGGATTTTCGTCAGATAATCGTGATCGTCGATGTTGACGCGAAACTTAATTTCTTTCAGCTTCGCGCCAGTCGCTCTTTTGTCTTTTTCTTGTTTGGAAATGTCGTAGCGGAATTTTCCGAGCGCCACGATTTTGCAAACTGGTGGGTTCGCCGTGGGCGCGACTTCGACAAGATCGAGACCGAGACTTTGAGCTTTGCGCAAGGCATCCGATAATTTCATGACGCCGAGCTGTTCGCCGCTGGAACCTAAAATGACGCGGACTTCGCGGGCGCGAATCCGACCGTTTACGCGAAATTGTTGTTGCAGATTAAATCAATCTCCTGGCCGACGAAGACGGGAGTGTGCCGCAACGTCGTATTTTTCTTCATCGCAACCTCCAGCCTCCCACTTGGGGAATCAGCCGAAACACTCTGCGTCGCCGCAGCTGCGATGACTGCGACAACGGACCCGCATTTTTTCGCGAGCCGAAGGGAAGTTGTAGACAAGATTTCGGCGCTGGCAAGGTCAATCTACGCGAACTGAATTTTTCCTCAGCCAAGTGGTGCGCCGAAATGGGCGGCATGTGCTGTGTAAGCGTGCGCATCATCCAACATCGCATCGAGCGCAGCCGCAAGCGGCGCAACTCGGGCAAATCCAGAAAAGACCGCACGATCTCCAATTTCGGCATCGAACACGAACGTGGGCCGCTGCGTCACTTGCAACAGATGAAAATCAGCAGTATCGGCGCGGACGCGCGCTTCAACCACCGTCGAACGCGCCCGTTCGAGCAATTCTTTTGCATCGAGACTGCCCGCTTTCGCTCCAATCTCCGCGGCAATCTCCCACTCGGCGAATCGTTTTCCCTCGCGCAAGCCGGCATAGGAAAGCGCGAGCCGCACGCGATCGTCGGTGATTCCAAAATCTTTTGCGGCTTCGGCGACGCAGTTTGGCGCGAGATATTCCGATTGCTGGTGGTCGCACCAATCGCTGCTCAGCATGAACGGCGAGCGCATGATTGTGCCGCTGCGCCGGTAAAACCATTCGTGTTGCTCCTGCGATGTGGGAAGACCAGACTTATCCATCAGCGCGATCTTCCACTGAAATTCAACCTTGTCATGATAACGTCTTTTCAATTCCGCCCATGCCGGCTCCGCCCAAAAACACCACGAAGAGATGACGTCGAGATAGTAAGTGACCGAAATTCGCATAATTTAAAGTCGAGGTTGGACGCACAACTCTTCACTTCCAACGTCAAAGTTCAAACCTTCCTTTGTGCTCGATCTAAATCACATTTTTCTCTTCCTCGCGGTGGTTTCGCCGCTTCTTGTCCTGGCACGCGCTTGGCGTCCCAATGCCGTTTACCGTGGCTGGCGTATCGCAGCGCTCGTTGTTCTCGTCGTTACGGCTCTAGCGTGGATCTTTTTTCGCCCCGCGGCCGGGTACATCGCTGGCGCAGCCTGGTTCGCTCTCCTGTTTATTCCAGCAATTGGATTGCGAAAAATGGCCGAGCTTGCCGCGCGCCATAATTACAAATCTGCGAGAAAACTTGGGGTGGCCCTTCAGATTTTGCATCCGAGCGCTGAGTTGCGCGAGCAGGTTCAGCTATTTCGCCAATTGGAATTTCATCAGAACGACCGAGTAGTTTTCGCGTCGCCTCCGGTCGAGCGGGAAATCGCGGAGAAAGATCGACCCGCTTCGCGCCCAACGGGCAGCCGATTGGATCAATCAGCTGGGTCGCCCAGCTCCTTCTATCCGTCCCCTCGTAGCGACCAGCCGGCTTCTGCTGAAGGAGCTGCCCGCCTGCGGCGGGTTCGGCGAAATCGTCGTTTCCGCAACGCGCCTGCGGTTCTCGGCTTCATTGTGTTAAATACCGCGGCGTTTATCTTCGAGATTTCCTTTGGCAGTTGGACGGACCCCGAAGTCCTGCATCAACTCGGCGCGCTCGAACCTTACGCCGTTGTGGTGCAGGGCCAGTACTGGCGTCTGTTCACCGCGCTTTTTTTGCACGCAGGTTTTGTTCATCTGCTTTTCAATCTTTTTGCGCTCTACGTCCTTGGCCCGCCGCTGGAGCGCTCTATCGGTGCGGTCCGGTTTGCGATCTGCTATCTGATTTCGGGACTTGTCTCGAGCGCCGGGGTGGTAGGATTGACCGTAATCGGACTCGTTCAGGTAGCCCAACTCGTCGGCGCATCGGGATGCATCATGGGCATAGTCGGTGCGTGGGCCGGATTTTTGCTTCGACATCGACATGCGCCGCATGCAAAACAGCGGTTAGGTAACATCCTGATGATTGTCGCGATACAAACCGCGTTCGATCTCTCAACACCGCAGGTGAGCATGGCAGCGCACCTTTGCGGATTAGTTGCCGGATTTGTCCTTGGGCTCGCCTTGGCTCCGCGAGCTGCCAGATAGCGCCGATTGAGGCTTGCCATACGTGCTCATGCAATCCGTGGAGGCAAGGAAGGCAAAGAGCGTCTCACCCCCTGGCCCGAGCGATGCCAATGAAGAATCCATCGGGGGTCCATGCGATCGAAACACTCCGCATCGTGCAGCCCTGGATTCCATCCTTCCTTATGTAACTGTAACGCTTTTCTTCCGCAAAGAAGAGTTCATGAAAATTTGCTCCGTGTTGTTCACTTCATTGCTGCTGTTAAGTGCCCGGGCAAGCACGGCGGATTCAGATGCAATTCCGGGCTGGGCGAAGGAGGTTTTTTCTCAGAAATTGGCTGCTCGCTATCGATACTGTAACGGCCTTCATCCCTCGCACTTGGAAGCTGATTTCAACGGAGATAAAAAACAGGATGTCGCAGCCCTGATACGGAACAAATCTTCTGGGAAAATCGGGATCGCAATTGTCTTACGAGACAAAGGAGTGACGATCTTGGGTGCGGGCACTCCCTTTGGAAATGGCGGAGATAACTTCGATTGGATGGACAGATGGTCCATCTCTAGAAAGGGGAAAGTCAACGTCGAAGCCGACGGAGGTACGCCAACTCTTATCGGAGACGCACTCCTTGTCGAAAAAATTGATTCAGCCAGCGCAATAGTCTTCTGGGATGGGAAAGAATATCAGTGGTACCAACAAGGGGATTAGTCGCAGCTTTCCAGCGGCGCAGCCGAGGCACTGCGCCCGCTGACGAATTTAGACGTTTAGCGCGCAAGGCGACTGAGATCGATATCTTCATTCGAGCGAGACTTGCCGGATAAGCTTTTCTCGATTAACTGCCGCTCTGTTCCCTTGCTGTGTTCACATGCCGACTTTTCAAACTTACAATGTAACTCCGACCTTGCCGGCCGCACTCGAGCCGCTGCGCGAGATGAGTTTCAATCTTTGGTGGACATGGGAGCCCTCGGCTCGCCGCCTGTTCCGGCAACTCGATCCGGAGCTTTGGAACCGGACAAACCATAATCCCGTCCGCATGCTCCAGCTTTCGCGGCAATCGCGCCTCGAGGAAGTTTCGCAGGATAAAGCCTTTCTCCGCGAGCTAAAGGAAGTCCACGACGCGTTCCGCAATTATCTTGCGCGCAAGGACACTTACGGAAAAACCGGAGCGGGCAGCGCGATTAAGAATCCGGTCGCCTATTTCTCGGCCGAATTCGGTTTTCACGAATCGATCCCGAATTATTCCGGCGGTCTTGGCATTCTCGCGAGCGATCATTGCAAATCGGCAAGCGATCTCGATCTGAACTTCGTCGCGATTGGGTTGCTTTATCGACACGGTTATTTCCGACAGCAGATCGACAAAGAGGGCATCCAGGAGGCGATCAATCTCAATCAAAATTTTCATCACCTGCCGATTCGTGAGGTTCGCCGTGGAGATGCGAACTTGCTCATTTCGGTGCCAATTCTGGATCGCGAAGTTTTTGCGAAACTTTGGGAGCTGCGCGTTGGCCGGGTGAATCTCTATCTTCTCGACACTGATACTCCGGAAAACAGCGCGGAGGACCGATTGATTACCGCTGAACTTTATGGCGGCGACTTGGAAATGCGGATGCGTCAGGAAATCATACTCGGGAGCGGCGGCGTGAAAGCGCTGAGCGCGCTCGGCATTGAACCTGATGTGTTTCATGTGAACGAAGGCCACTCGGCGTTCCTGGCGCTCGAACGCATTCGCCTCACTGTCGTTGAGAAGAAGCTGGATTTTTATTCCGCGCTCCAAGTTGTAGCCGCGGCCAACGTCTTCACCACCCACACGCCGATTCCGGCGGGCAACGATTCGTTCCCGCGGGAGATGATGCGAAAATATTTCGGCGCTTTGGCCAAAGAACTAAACATTCCATTCGACGAACTGTTCTCGTTCGGCCAGACGCGCGTCGATCCGAGCGATCCCTTCAGTATGACCATTCTGGCATTGCGGTTGAGCCGGCACGCCAACGGCGTGAGCAAATTGCATGGCGAAGTCACTCGATCGCTTTGGAAAGGTGTATGGGCCGGTGTGCCGGTACATGAAGTGCCAATCACCAGCATCACAAACGGCGTTCACACCAAAACCTGGATGGCGCCGGAGTTTGAGGCGCTTTACCGCAAGCATCTCGGCCCGTGGGAGGAACATGTGACCGAGCCGGAGTTTTGGCGCGGTGTCATCGACATTCCGGATGTGCAACTTTGGGAGACGCATCAAAAACTCAAACTCCGTCTCATCGAGTTTGTGCGTGAACGGGTGCGGCTGCGTCGCCAGCGCGTGGGCGAATCGCCCGAGGCCATTCGCAAAGTCAATCGCATTCTCGATCCGGAAATTTTGACCGTCGGCTTTGCCCGACGTTTCGCCACTTATAAACGCGCCACACTCTTGTTCAGCGACAAGGAACGGCTGAAGCGATTGCTCAACGACACAACACGACCTGTGCAATTCATTTTTGCAGGCAAAGCGCACCCGCGTGACGACGCCGGGAAAGCGCTTATCCAGGAGGTTTATAAGTTCAGCCGCGAGGTTGGTTTCGAAAACCGCATCGTCTTTCTGGAAGACTACGATAGTTACATCGCGCGGCGCCTTGTTCAGGGTGTCGATCTTTGGTTGAACCATCCGCTTCGCCCGTTGGAAGCGAGCGGCACCAGCGGAATGAAATCGGCGCCAAATGGCGGCATCAATCTCAGTGTGCTCGATGGTTGGTGGCGCGAAGGATACCATGGCAACAACGGCTGGGCGATTGGCCCCGAGATCAATAACGGCACGGCCGAATTTCAGAATGAAGTAGATGCGAGTAGCCTTTACCAATTGCTCGAGAACCAGATCATCCCGCTTTATTACGCGAAGCCCGACGGCAAACTTCCCCTCGCCTGGTTGCACTTAATGCGCGAATCGATTCGAAGCGTCACCCCAGTTTTCAATACTCAACGGATGGTGAAGGAATATACGGAGCGTCTTTATATCCCCGCGGCGAAGTCGCAAGAGACTTTTTCTCGCGACAGTTGCGGCCCGGCCGCCGAACTGAGTAAATGGAAAACGCGGATACGCAAAGATTGGCCGCAAGTGCGGATTTCCGACGTGCAAGTAGGCAACAAAGATCGACAAAATATTTTGGTCGGCGAATCGTTACAGATCAGCGCGCGGGTTCATCTCGGCGCGGTCGATCCAAAACATGTGCGCGTGGAAACGTACCACGGCGAAGCGGATGACGGCGATATCCGGAACCCGACGGCGACTGTTCTCGATCAAACGAGCCAAGTAGATGGGGACGGCAATTATCTTTACCAGGGATCAGTTCCCGCGTCCGAAAGCGGCACTTATGGCTTCAGCGTTCGCGTTGTCCCTACGCATCCGCACCTCATGCAAATGCACGAACTGCGCTTGATCACATGGTCGTGATAAGACAGCGGTGGGCACTCGGGATCTGCGATTGCTAGAACTGCACTGAAATTCCGCCGCGCAGCCGGTAATCGGGCACAACTTGCAACGCCGTATTCTCGATGGAAACAGGAAACTCAGCGCCAACTTCCGCGCTCCAGCGGCCACGCGATGCCACCAATCGCGGACCTAGAAAAACGGAAGTGATTCCGGTGTCCTCAGCTTTTTTGCCGCGGAATCGATCGACATCTTTGTATTCGCCAGAGGTTGCAAACTGCACCCCGACGATGGTCTCACGATTGCGGACGATATAGTAACCGGGTCCGCCCGCCCACACGAGATCGTTGGCAAAGTGATATTGATGTGTGCCATCGCCACGCAGTGTGAATTGGATGTTCGTCTCGAAAAAAATATTTTTGTAGCGTAGCGATGTTTGCTCGCCAAAGACTCCGTCGTACGATCCTGTTCCAAGCGTGAGATCGTGACCGTGGATGCCGCTTTCGGGAGCGCCGGGAATTTCGATCTCGTGAAATTCTTCCTCGAGGCGGCTGCTGTCGCCAGTTGGAAATTTGATTCCGGTAAGCAAAACAGCCGAGACTGTGAAGCCCGGTTCATGCTCAACCGCGACCGGATTTTTGTCTTGAAACTCAAAACTTCTGCGAGCGGGGGAAGCGAAATGGAAGAGCACCGTCTTTAGCAGAAGCGAAATATCGCCCAGACCGGAAACCGTACCACGATCGATTTGAAAACCTTCGGGCCGCTTGAACTCGCGATAAATCAACGGGACGTTGATCTGCAGCGCGAAGCGGCTCGTGATATCGTAACCGGCAACAAGCTGCGTAATCGAGCTGTTCAGGTATTGCCCGGTCGGATTTGCGATTTCGCTCCCATCAAACTGCAACGTCCCGAAATGAGTGAACTGCTCGCCGACTGCACCGTACCACCCCACCAACCAGGGAAAAAAATGGGTCGATTCCATTCCCGGCATGGTGTTGAGCTGCGGCGTGTAACAGCCGCAAAGATCGCACGCGCCACTGGTGACCGCGCCTGCGGCGACAAAGACCAAGAAACAAAGCAAACGCAAAATTTTCATTCGATTCCTCCTGAAAAATGGGAACGATGCTGCGAAATTCCGCAGCAGCCCCGATTGTTGATGCGCGACTGCGACCAGGCCATAGGCACGACGCAGCCGATTTCGAATCGCGATTTAGCTGAGGAGCGAACGCGGCGGAGGAACCGGTGGCGGTTTCCCGATATCGGCGAATGAAAAATCAGCTGACGCGTACTCAAAACGTCTGAGAGGCGGCACCAGGCGAATTGCGCGCGGCACGCAGATCATGTCGATCTTTGGCGACGGCGATTGAAGGTCAGATTTTCTCTCCGAATTCTTTCCGAGGTTGACAGCGTGGCAAAGCGAACACGGATGAGCGCCATCAAACGTCTGAGTAATCGCTTGGCGCAGCGGGGCGCGCTTCGAATAGTCAACGATCATCGTCGTCCACGCCAGCGACTGGAGAGCGATCCAATGCAAACCAATCGCGCAGCAAAGCGCGAAAATCGTGGCGATGCGGCCGGCGCAGCGAAGCACGAGCGCGAGGCTAGCGATGCGCTCAATCAAAGTCAATCAATGGTCGAGACATTCCGCTGCGATGTCTGGGCGCCGCAGCGCGCCGTCTCTACTTTTTGGAACAAAAACGCTATTGCCTTCATCGAGATATTCGGTTGAGCCGACACGCGAAATTTGAAGCGATTGTCGCCAGGTTCCCGACGGGAAATCCTTTGTCGCTTCGTTTGTTTTGGTTTCCGGTTTCGATCCCGCACCTGCGGGATCGAGCTTAACCATCGCTTCGGACAAAATCCTGCCATCCAATTGCTGCGGCGACGTGATTCCGAGAATGCGCAGAATTGTCGGCGCAAGATCGACATTGCCGCTTGGCAAATTATCCACATAGCTGCGGCGAAAATCCGGACCGGTGGCAATCAAGGTGTTGTGCATGTCGAATCGGCTAAGTGTGGCATGTGTCCCCTTTCCTGCTCCTCGCTGCCAATCCGCATCAATCATTCCCGGAACACCGAATTGATTCTTTGAATCGTTCCAGTGGAAAGCCATCACCACGTCTGGCGCGTGTTGATTGATCGACTCGCCTCCCGGCTCGTCGACCCTCTCGGGCTTTCCCGTCCACGTCGCTCGGCTCCCGCCGGCTCCGTTGTCGATCTTCGCCTGATCGAGACGGAACGTTCCCGTCATCGGTTCTCTCATAAAAATAACGCCGGCAAAATCCGATTGTTGCAAAAACTCAACGAGCTGAGCCGTGATCGTCGCGTTGTGTCCGACGACATAAATAAGAACGCTGCCACCGTTCCCGACCAGCATGATGTCTCCAGGTTTTGGTTCGTCGCTGAATTCGGTCTTCGCGTTCCAACCCGCATCTTTTAGGATTTTCCGCAAATCAACCGACCGTTCAATCGTGGAAAATCCGTGATCGGAGACGACAAACACATCCGTTGTTTCGCGCGCTCCTTGTCGATCTAATGCCGAAAGAACAGCAGCGAGATTTTCATCAGACGATTTGATCGCAGCGACCGCAGGTTGCGCACCGGGCGCAGATCCATGTTGCGTAAGATCGGGTTCGCCCAGCCAAAGTAGCGAAAAAGCCGGGACGCCGTCTTTCCAAAGAAAATCGGTAAGAGCTTTCGTCGTCCACTTGTCCCCCTGCGCGAATTGCCCGAACGGTGGAAAAGGACCGAGCACATCGACAATCCGAGTGAGCGCGTCGCGCGGTCGCGATTCTCCGGCAAAAAGCGTGACGCTGTTTCTCCCGCGGTCCGGATCAACGTGTCGGTCCAATAAAAGGCCGACGGTTTTGGCTGTCGCAATCGCCGTGCGCCCACCCGTGCTTTGCACAATCTCGGCGATTGTCGGAATCGAAATATATTTTCCGCCCGATAATTCGTCTCCCTTTTCCACCACTTTTGGAATCTCAACGTCGATTGAGTGTTTAGAATCGATTTCCGGGCGGTAATCATGATTTGCGATTAGTCCGCTGTGGCCTGGATAAACGCCAGTGACTAGCGCTGTACCATTTACGTTCGTCGCACTTGGATAAACGGCGTGATGATTGCGAAAAACGACTCCTTCGTTCGCCAGCTTCCACAGCGCTGGCGTATTTTCTTGGTTGACGAAATCCGGGCGCATCCCATCCCAAACAACAACCACGACATGTCGCTCGGCTTTTGGCGTTTCTACCGCAAATGCGTGCTGCCCAAACAATGCGCAGACGATCCATATTAAAATCGACCCGCATCGCGCCCAAAGGGCAGCCGATTGGGGTAATCGGCTGGGTTGCCCAGCTCCTTCGACTTGATTCGCTCCTTCGAGCGCGTGATTTCTGTTGAAGGAGCTGCCCGGCGGCGTCGGGATCGGCGACACCGATTTTTTGGCGAAAACTTGCCTGGCTGAGATTCTCATGTGTTCATCGATGCTGGAAAGATTTTGCGTCGCCGTTGATGAGCAGCAATGAAGTGATTCCGCTCGCCAGCGCCAAGGCGGCTCCGACAAGCATAACGCGCCGAAAACCGTTCACGAACGATTCATCGATCGCCTGCTTAAGAACTTGGCGCATCGGCGGTTCGATATCTTGGGGAAGCGCCGCCGCTGCCAGGTTGATCCGTTGGTCGTCAAGCGAATGTCGCACTTCTACCGAGACTTCGAGACTGGATAAACGCGAGTCGATAGAGTGATTGAATACGTGAAGCATCACGATGCCGAGCGTGGCAATTGCCAGGAGCGCAGCCGTTCGTGAGACGGCATTGTTGATTCCCGAAGCGATGCCCACGCGATTTGCTGGAACTGCATTCATCACGGTCGTAGTCAGGGGCGCGACGCTCACGGCCATACCCAAGCCAAGTACGACGACCGCCGGAAAAAACTTGCTCCAGTAATTGGCCCCCACCCCGGCCACGGCGAGAAGAGCGAACCCTGCTGCCGAGATAATTGGGCCGACCACGAGTGGAAGCTTGGCTCCATATGTCGTCACAAGTCCACCCGACCACCGGGAAAGGAGAAACATGATTAAGATGAAAGGGAGCAAGGCAGCCCCGGCGGCAGTTGCGGTATAGCCTTGAACTTGAATCAAATTCAACGGCAGGAAAAAGAGCGTTCCCCCGAGCGCACTATAAAGAAAGAATGTCAGCAAATTCGCGCCGGTGAAATCATGCGAACGAAAGAGAGTAAGCGGTAACATTGGATTTCGTGCCCGCTCTTCCCAATAGAAAAACAGGACCAAAGTGAAGCTGCCGGTAATCAGCGCGGTCAACACCGCCGGGTGGCCAAAGCCCAACCGCGAGGACTCGATCAAACCGTAAACGAGAAATGTAAGACCGATTGTTGCCAACGCCGCGCCTAACCAATCGAGTCGCTTATCATCGTTTTCGTCCCGACTTTCCGGCACACATCTGAAGGAAATAAGCAGCACAATCAACCCGAGCGGCAGATTAATAAAAAAGACTGCGTGCCATGAAATTCGCTCGATCAACCATCCACCAATGACGGGACCGATCGCCGCTGTGATAGCAGTGAAGCCGGACCAAACCCCGATGGCGTGCCCACGATCTTGATCGGTGAATGATGCGCTTATGATGGCGAGACTTCCGGGCACGAGTAACGCGCCACCGGCGCCTTGAACGGCACGCGCTAGAATCAGTTGGCCAATGCTGGTTGCAAAGCCGCACCACAGGGATGCGGCAGAGAAAAGCACCACGCCGATGACGAAGATGCGGCGTCGCCCATAGTGATCTCCTAACGAACCGCCCACGAGCAAGAATGAAGCGAGTAGTAGCGCATAGGCTTCAACGACCCATTGAAGATCGACCACAGTGGCGTGCAGGCTCCGCTGCAACGCTGGCAGGGCTACGTTGACGACCGTGCCGTCGATAAACGCCATGCTCGATCCGAGGATCGTTGCCGCGAGAATCCATGGGGCGGAAGATTTCGCGCAGGGTACGGCGGCCACCCCGGCATGAATGACGGCTTCATCACAGGGCGATTGAACGAAATTTGCCATCTCGTGTTCGAATTTGCATCGCAATGGGATGCATATTGAACCCTGCGTAAATTTTCGAACTTGCCCAAGAGCAAAATGTCGAGTCCACGTCAGCCGCAATGCGGTAAGTTGATCCGTCCAGCCAATCCCCTAGCCTCTTCCATGCAGAAAATTGCTGTCCTGGCGCTGGTCGCAGTTCCGCTCAGTTTCGTTTCCGCTGGGCAATTGATCCCCACCGAACCGGGAACCAGTTGGCGATACAACATGACACAAGAAGTTGGCAAAGGACTGCGCGTTCCTGATTCGAAAACAGACGCTGACGGGAAAATTCGCCTCCCGGTGTTGTACCGCATTGCTGGGATAGAAAACGTCGACGGGAAAGAGCTTCTCAAGTTTGAAATGCATCGCGCTGGCGTGGTGACAAACACAGACCTGCTTTCCGTGGACGAACACGGCATCATTTGTGTGGCACGCATTAATTTGGACGGTGAACTGATCAAGCTTGATCCGCCTCAAACGATGATGGTCACGCCGCTTAAACGCGGCACAAGCTGGAATTTCGATGGCCAGGTTGGCGAGATGAAAGTGCATCAGCATTACGATGTGACCGGAGAAGAGAACGTTGAGGTGCCTGCGGGAGAATTTCACGCGTCCCGCATTCACGGCGAACAAACGTCACCCAGCCCGATGATAATTGACCGCTGGTTCGTGATTGGAACCGGAATCGTCAAGGACGTCACAACGATGCGCGATACGAGCGGTGATTTGCTTGAGCGCATTTCGCTTGAGTTGATGGAACGACCCAAAATTGTGGACAGACCGGAAGTTAACGTGGAGGCGGCGCCCAAGAAACTTTCCGTGAGCGTTGCCAAAGAGCGATTCGGCAAACCGACCACGACATTTTCGTCGAATACACCTCAGATTTATGCGCGCTGGAACGGACATCGCTTGCGAAAAGGCGCAAAGGTGCGCGTGGACTGGATCGCTGAGAACCTTGGCGACGATGCTCCCGCTGATTATGGCGCGGACGAAGCTTCCACGATCGCGGACGGTCCAACCGCTCATGGAACATTTACGCTGTCGCGGCCGGATGACGGCTGGGCCCCCGGCGATTATCGCACGGAGTTCTACGTTGACGACGTTTTAGTGGACACGGTGAAGCTCAAAATTGTGAAGTAGGTGGATCGAGCAGTCCCTTGCTCGATATCAAACTTCGCGGCCAAGCCGCAATTATTAGCATCGCCCGACGGAACGACCGATCCCATCCGCGCAGATTTTTGAATCCAAACAAGCGCATGATCTCATCTCATCAGAGGAGGCACAATTTCCATGAAGAAGATCACGATCATATTTCTTGCCGCAGGCAGCATTCTAGTCGCCGGATGCCATTGGGTCGGCGTTCGAGGCAACGGCAATATCAAGGCAGATCAACGCACGGTCAGCGCCTTTGCCAATATTGATGCGAGCGGCGCATTCATAATCGAATGGCAAAATGGTGCGCCAGCTCTCAGTATCACCACGGATGAAAATCTTCTTCCCTACATCGACAGCCACGTTTCTGGCGACACACTTCACTTGCACACACGCGACCAGATTTGGCCGACGCATGGGATCAAGGCGGTTGTCTCAAGTCCGACGCGTTCGGGGGCGAAGACCAGCGGCGCCGTGAGGCTCACCGCGAATCAACTTGCCGGTCCGAGATTCGCTTTGGAATCGACAGGCGCAGCGCGCGTCACACTCGATGGCAGCGTCGATGAGTTGCTCGCGGATATGACGGGCGCGAGCGAATTAACCGCGAATGGTCTTCAAACGAAAACCGTCGAAATCTCCACGACCGGCGCAGCTGACGCCGAGCTTGCGGTTAGCGAGACGTTGAAAGTCGCGATTACCGGCGCGGGCAAAGTTTCTTATTCTGGCAATCCGAAGACGATCGAGAAACACATCACCGGCGCCGGCTCGATCCGTCACAAAGATTAGCTGTAGAAATCTGAGAGCACACGCACCACCGCGTGTTGTCTCCGGCGCCTCGCCGGAGACTCTACCTGATATTTTCCCTGCGAGGGCGCATGCGCTCCCTAATCCAAAATCGACGCTGGTCCCCCTTAACAGTCGCAACTTTTCCCGCAATTGCACTCCTTGTTGTCGTTCATCGGACAGTTCTTGCCGGTCTTTTTGCAAGTCGGCTTGTCTGCGGCAAAAGTTGCCGTGCAAATCACTGCCGCCAGAATCGAAAACAGAATCTTAGTGTAATTCTTCATGAGATTAGTTTTGTTCGCGATGTCATCCGGCGCTAGCGAAAAAAATAATTAGATTTTCATGCGATTGCGGCGGGCACTTGGCTATGCCGCGCCACAAGGAAGAGCCGCTTTACGCACAGGTCACGGCGTTTCTTACCGCCGGCAACCCGAAGATGATAGAAAAACATATCAGCGGCGCAGGCTCGATCCGATACAAAGATCAGCTCCTGTAGCCGTCTCACTGATTGGAAAGATCGACAATAAAATTCTGTAGGAGAAGCAGTTTGCTTCCCAATACCCAACACGGGACGCTACCAGCGTCCCCTACAGGGTTATTTCACGATGGAAAACTTTATCTGCGTGCAATGCGGGACGCAGTTTGGCGCGACTGCCACGCCGCCCACGCGCTGCACGATTTGCGAAGACGAGCGACAATTTGTTCATTACGGCGGCCAGCAGTGGACGGCGCTCGAACGACTGGCCGCCGATCATCACAACCGCCTCGAAGACGAAGCGCCGCATCTTCTCGGGATCGGGACCGAGCCGGAATTCGCAATCGGCCAGCGCGCATTGCTCTTGCAATCCCCCGGCGGAAATCTGCTCTGGGATTGCATTTCATTGCTGGACCAAAAAACCATCGCTGAAGTGAAAGCCCGCGGTGGTATTCGCGCGATCGCGATTTCCCATCCGCATTTTTACTCGTCGATGGTCAAATGGGCCGAGCATTTTGACGCGCAAATCTTTTTGCATGCTGCCGACCGCCAATGGGTCATGCGCAAAAGTCCGCACATTCAATTTTGGGAAGGAACAACCTTGTCGCTATGGGATGGGCTCACCCTGATCAATTGCGGCGGACATTTCGAAGGCGGCACGGTGCTGCACTGGCCCGCGGGCGCGAACGGCAAAAGCGCGCTGCTCACGGGCGACATTATTACCGTGGTGCAAGACCGCCGTTACGTCAGCTTCATGCGAAGCTATCCGAACCTGATTCCGCTCGGGGCCGCAGCGATCCATCGCATTCTCGAAACGATCGAACCATTTCCGTTCGATCAAATCTACGGCGGCTGGTGGAACGCAAACGTCTTATCCGACGCCAAAGCGGCGGTCCCACGATCGGCCGACCGTTATCTGCGCGCGATCGGCGAGATGTAGCGGCTAGACCGTCACTGCGGAGTGCGATAAAGTTGCGCGAGTGAACCGCCTGTACTTCGGCGACAATTTGGAGTGGCTGCGCGACTGGCGCGAGTTCCCGGATGCGAGCATCGATCTCGTCTATCTCGATCCGCCGTTTAACTCGAACGCGGATTACAACGTTCTCTGGCAGATTGTAGGGCGTCTGTGCCAGACGCCAAATTCGTTAAGAGTTGAATTGAAACTGGTATGGCCAGTCGTCTGCATGTTCGACAAGGCCGGCGCGCACTTGGTTCCGTCGCAGGTATTCCCATTTTTCCGACAGGGATTCATCAGATCGCAATAAGCGATCGAAACAACCTTCTTGCCATCGCCAGGCCATTGGGGCGCCGTCTGATACAGACGGCCTACAATTCGAAATCCGATACGCTTCGTTGAACCACCGCTTAAACCATTTCGCGAAATCGCTGACGGATGCATCCCGGTTGGCGGGCGCTGCGAGAATATGCTGGTGATCCGGCATCGCAATCGCCGAGAGAATTCTCTACTGATCGAGCTTGTCGAACACAGCGCGACATATTTTCCATGCTTGAACATTAGCAAGCATCGGTTTCCGAGCCTCGATGCAAAGCGTAATGAAATAAATTGTGCTCTGCTCCCACGGCAGCCAGTTTGGAATGCGCGGCGGCTGGCTCATGATTGTCAATCTATCAGATCGCCGTCTCACAGAGGCGGGCTACAATCAACCTGCAATCGCTACTCCCAGCCGATCTGGCGGCCTTTGTTTTGTTCTTCCAGCCAGCTCATCAGCGGCTTGAAGTAATCCATCATTGCACGGGTAGAGATGTCTTCGCCGGTCGCTTCCTTCAAAACTTTGCGCCAATCTTCCGTGCCGCCTTTTTTCAAAATGTTGTTCAACCACGCGCCGACTTCTTTGTTGTCGGCGTAGTTACACGATTGCGGCGGTTGATGCAGGATTTTGCGCGCGATGTAATCATGCAGTTGAAATTTAAAAACGGTCGCGAAAGCGTAATTGTAATAGTAAGCCGGGTTATCGTTGATATGCGTCTTGGTCGCAGCATCGCAAAATTCTTCGCCGCGCGGTGATGGCGGCTCGACACCTTGCATGTCGCCTACGTATTTCCACCACCGCGCGTTCCATTGATCGGGCGGCAAATTTCTCGCGTAAATGTCCGCTTCCCAATGCGGCATTACGCCGCACGAGAAATAAATGAACGGAATCGAGCGCGCCAGTGCATCATCCAAAAGGAAAGCGGTCTTGTCCGGTTTAAAGTCGGCCGGCAAAACGCCACGCGATTGCAAATACGGCACCTGACTCGAGGCAAGCGCAATCAACTCGCCAACGCCTTCGTGAAATCCAGGCGCCGCGCCGAGCCGTAGCAAATAAGGAACCTCCGGACGGGTGTAGGCTTTGAAATAATAGCCATGCCCGAGCTCGTGATGCGCGGTGAAAAACCAGCGCGCGTTCGGTTCGATGCTTTGGAGCGAACGAATGTCGTTCTCGAGATCGATATGCCAACACGAGGCATGAGTATTTTTCTTCCGCTTTGAATCCGGCGGCAACGGATACAAATCGGACCTCTCCCAAAAACTTTGCGGTAACGGCGAAAACCCAAGCCCAGTGTAAAACTGCTCCGCAGTCTTAATGATCCATTCCGGCTGGCGGCCTTCGAAGTACTTGTCGATATTAGCGGCCTCGACCAGTCCTTCCCATTCCTGGCTCCAGCGATTGTTGATCCAGTGCGCCGGAATTTTTTTCGGGACCGGCTGATGATATTTCTCCGCCAGCTTGTATTTCGCCCACGTATGCAGTTGCAAATAAAGCGGACGCAGCGTCGCCATCCAATCCTCCAGCATTTTGAGCATCTCGTCAGTCGTCATGCCGTAAGCCGCGACCTCGAGCGAAAAGTAATCGGGATACTTCATCTCTTTGGCCACGCCGTTGCGCAGATCGCGTAGGCTCACGAGGTTGTCTTTGAGCTTGGGGCCGATTTCTTTTGACGCTTCCCAAACCGCTTTGCGTTCGTTGAGATCGCTGCTCTTCTCGAGCTTATTGTCGATGTCGTTCGCCGTGATCTTTTTCCCATTGAGCTTGAACTCGAAGCTATTGAGGATCGACGACTGTTTCGTTTCGGCTTGCACGCGCTTTGAGACAAGGTCGGGATTTGTCATCGGACCTTCCGCGGCGTTTAAGAGAAGTTGTTTCAATTCCCGAACCGTGAGCTCATTTAGTTCTTTCTGATGCGTGAGCAGCTCGCGCGCCTCGCTAATGATTGCCGGGTTTCCATTAAAACGCCGCGTACGCTTTACCCGTCGCTTCCGCCGCGGCGTCGTGTTCCGGCGTCACATCGGTAACCGCCTGCCATTGCGCTTCGCTATTGACGCGATAGAGCGCTTGATAACCGGCATTGGCGAGTTTCAGAAACCGATCAGCGCGCTCCTGAATCGCTGAAGCACCGAGCGCAATTGATGGAAGCAAGACGAACAAAAGCAGGCCTCGGCGAGATGAAAGAATGCAACGCATGAGCGCAAACTAGTCGATGTAAACATTGTACGGCAAGCGCTCCGCTTGCCCTATTTGCCAGACCGCGCGCTTGCGAATGTAGCGACGCAATCACGACTAGCGTTCGGTACAAAACCCGCTGGACCCTTGCCTCGGAGTCAATGGGGTACCCACAATCCTGCAAAAAGTAACAAAATGTCAGGGTGAAGATGATCGCGCCTCGTCGCGGTTGATTTTCTCGTTAGACCCACATCGCTGGTTCGCTGATCATGATCAATGGCTAAATCGGATCGAAATCGAACCACACCGAAGACCGATTACGACTGGAAAGAAGGTGGTGAAGAATGGTCAAGGCCTTGGGGAACTTCGGCGGCCCAATGGTACGGCGCGATCTATCCGCGAATGCATGGTTGTCTGCCCGCAGACGCGATTTTAGAAATCGCACCCGGATTCGGACGATGGACGCATTACCTCAAAGATCACTGTCAACATCTGTATATCGTTGATCCAACCGCAAAATGTATCGAAGCCTGTCGTCAGCGTTTCGGGGACGATTCGGGCCTAAGGTATCATATCAATGACGGCCGCTCGCTTGCCATGATCGCGGACTGCTCAATCGATTTCGTTTTCAGCTTCGATTCCATGGTGCATGTGAAGCGAGACGTCCTCGAGGGTTATTTGAGCCAATTGACTGCGAAATTGAAACGCGACGGTTTGGGATTCATCCATCACTCCAACCTGGGCCACTATGCGGGCTCCGCGGTGGCACGAGCGCCAAGGCCGGTGAGAAAGCTTTTGACGAAAATGAAGGTCCTGGACTCGGATAAGCGCCGCGCTCCAGATATGACGGCCGAATTGTTTCGCGCTGCCTGCGCCAAACACGACCTCCAGTGTATTTCTCAGGAAGTCGTCAACTGGCGGGGACGGCAATTGATCGACTGTTTTTCATTATTCACCAAGAAAGATTCGAAGTGGGATGGCCCGTTGCAATTCCGGCGAAATCCAAATTTCATGCGAGAAGCCGAACTGATTCGACGATGGTCGGCCATCTATCCCGGAATGACGAAGAGCTAACCAACGATGATTAAATAACTCCGCGCGTGATTAGATTCGTGAGTTCAGCCGTTGAGTATGACAAAATTTTCTGGCACGGTAACTTTCTTCTATGCGCAGAGTTGTTAAATCGGACAAGCGACCTTTGGAAATCAAGCCCCAACAAGACTCCGTCTGGATTTGCATGTGCGGTCTTTCCAAAAACCAACCGTTTTGCGACGGGTCACATAAGACCACGCGCGAAGAGGAAGAGGGCAAAACTTACGAGTACGACGCCGAAGGACATCGACACGAAATCTGAGGATCGACATCTGCAAGATCGACGTTATAGTATTTAGCGATGAGCGCTGACATGCTTTGTTGGACAGACGTAACAAATCGAAGGCGGCTTGCCTTCGCGTCGGCGCCGGTAGCGTGGCGATAAAAAGCGACCGTTGCTCAACGGGACGCTGATTTATCTCTCTTTCAAAGAGAGATCTAGTCTTTGCGTCAATGAAATAACCCAAGGCTTTGTAACCATATGTTGATTGTCATGAAATCCAGCGCCACCGCGCGCGAGGTCGATACGGTGGTGAACGTTATCCAAGCAATCGGCCTACGCGCGCATCCAATGCCCGGCGCGACGCGAACTGCCATTGGCATTACCGGCAACCAGGGCGTAATCGAGAGCCGGCGTTTTGAAGATCTCCCCGGTGTCGCGGAAGTGATCCGTGTCACCAAGCCATACAAGCTGATCACGCTCGATCTGCGGCCAGAGAAAACAGTCGTCCGAGTCGGCGACGCCGCTATCGGCGGTAGCGAACTCGCGATTATCGCGGGGCCATGCGCGATCGAGAATCGCGATCAGGCGTTCGCTGTGGCGGAAGCGGTGCAGAAAAGCGGCGCACGTTTCTTTCGCGGCGGTGTGTGGAAGCCTCGAACTTCGCCCTACACATTTCAGGGTTTGGGCGACAAGGGGTGGGAAATAATGGCGGAGATCCGCGAAGCTTTCGGGCTGAAAATCGTTACCGAAGCGCTCGACGAATCCAGTGTCGATCTCGTCGAACAGTACGGCGATGTGATCCAAATTGGGGCTCGCAACATGCAGAACTTCACTCTCCTCAAGAGGGCGGGCCGGTCGAAGCTGCCTGTGCTGCTGAAACGAGGGATGGCCGCAACGCTCGAGGAATGGTTGCTCGCGGCCGAATACATCATGGCAGAGGGGAATTATAACGTCATTCTATGCGAGCGAGGTGTTCGCACTTTCGCGCAGCATACCCGCAACACGCTCGACCTCGCGTCGGTTCCAGCGATTCGTCGAATTTCTCATTTGCCGGTAATCGTCGATCCATCCCACGGCACAGGTAGTGCCTACATGGTCACGCCGCTCGCTCGGGCTGGCGTGGCAGTCGGGGCCGATGGTCTCATGGTCGAGGTTCACAACCAACCTGAGCTTGCCCTTTCTGATGCCGCACAGGCGCTTACGCCCTCGGAGTATGCACAGCTTATTAAGGAAGTTCGCGCGATCCGCAAAGTCACCGCCCCCTTTGCTGACAACAGCCGAGCGCAAAGGCACCCGCCTAACGAATTCAAAATCGATGCTTCTGCTTCTCGATAACTACGACTCCTTTACTTACAACCTCGCGCAATATTTTGGTGAGCTTGGGTGCGAGCTCCTTATCAAACGAAACGACGAGATCTCACTTGATGAAATCGCGGCACTGGCGCCACGGCACATTTGCATCTCGCCCGGTCCATGCACACCGCGCGAAGCCGGCATCAGCAAAGACGTTGTTCTGCGCTTTGGCCGGGAAATTCCCACCCTGGGGGTTTGTCTTGGCCATCAATGCATCGCGGAAGCGTACGGCGGAAGAATAGTCCGCGCGTCCCGCCTGATGCATGGAAAATCGTCATTGATCAAGCACGACGGCAGCGCGCTCTTTTCGGATCTAACGACTCCGTTTGAGGCGGGCCGATATCATTCGCTGGTCGTCGAGCGAAGCTCATTTCCCGGGTGTCTCGAGATCACGGCCGAAAGCGATAACGGTGAAATCATGGCATTGCGCCATCGCGAATTTCCAGTCCAGGGAGTGCAATTTCACCCCGAATCAGTTCTCACCCAGGATGGCAAAAAAATTCTCGCAAGCTTTCTGTCGCGTACGCCACACTGATGAAAGCGCAGCCTACCCCGACCGCGGACGAGTTCTCCCAGCTCGCGAAGCGCGGTAATGTCATTCCTCTTTTTGCAGAGTTCGTCGCCGACGGCGAAACGCCCGTTTCAGCGTTTAAAAAACTCGATAACTCCGGTTACAGCTTTCTCTTTGAATCGACGGAAAGGAATGCTGTCTCGGGGCGGTTCTCCTTCGTTGGGATCAACCCCCGGGTCGTCATCGAAAGTTACGGGCGCGAAATCCGACTCGTCGAACGCGGCGACGAGCAAAGGTTCGATACGGCGACGGACCCGCTCGACGAAATCCGTAAATTGATGGCGCGTTACCAATTCGTCTCACGCCCCGAATTGCCACGGTTCGCTGGTGGCGCTGTCGGCTTTCTCGGCTACGAAGCGATCCATTTTTTTGAGCCAAAAGTTCCGGTCGCGCACCATGATGATCTCCATTTGCCTGAGGTGCTTTTCATGATCACAAGCGGCCTCCTCATTTTCGATCATCAGTTGCGCAGCTTGAAAATAGTCGTGAACGCATTTCTCGAGGATGGTTCGCCGGAGGCAGTCTATGCGCGAGCTGCCGCATCAATCGACGCCATTATGTGCCAACTGGCGAAACCTGCTGACCTTCCACTCATTCCAACCGCGGAATGCGAAATCCGGCCCGCTCGCAGCAATTTCCGCCGCGAGGAGTTTGAGCGCGCGGTGGCGGAGGCCAAAGAGTACATCCGCGCTGGCGATATCTTCCAAGTTGTCTTGTCCCAGCGTTTCGAATCCGATCTCGTCGGCGATCCGCTCGATTTTTATCGGTGTCTCCGTTTCATCAATCCTTCGCCGTACATGTTTTGCCTCAAGTTCGCTGAAGATTTCGCGCTTGTCGGCAGCTCACCTGAGATGCACGTCCGGCTTGTCGGCGATGTGATTGACATTCGTCCGATAGCAGGAACGCGCGGCCGTGGCGCGACTGTCGCCCAAGACGAACGCAATGCCGCCGAACTCCTCGCCGATCCAAAAGAGCGGGCTGAGCACATCATGCTTGTCGATCTTGCGCGCAATGATGTTGGCCGCGTCGCCGATTTCGGGTCGGTGCGCGTAACTGAGATGATGGATATCGAGCGTTACAGTCACGTCATGCATATCGTCTCGAATGTCGCTGGCCGTCTGCGCAACGGCTGCAGCGCTTTCGATGTGGTTAAATCGACATTTCCTGCTGGCACCGTCTCGGGCGCGCCGAAAATTCGGGCGATGCAAATTATCAGCGAACTGGAGAAAACACGTCGCGGCTGCTACGCGGGCGCGATCGGCTATTTCGGGTTCGATGGTAACGTCGACTCATGCATCGCGTTGCGTTGCGCCGTATTGAAAAACGGGAAGGCGTACTTTCAAGCCGGCGCCGGCATCGTTGCGGACTCTGACCCGCGCTTCGAATATGAGGAAACGGTAAACAAGGCGCGCGCGATGACGAAGGCTCTGGCGATGGCTGCGCATTCCGCAAAATGAATTCGGAGGAGAGTAAGAACAATTCGACCTCGGGCCGTGGGGCTGCGTCTGCTCCGCTGCGGGACGTTACCGTCGGCCCTGTTTGGTTGGTACCAACGCCACCACGAACAGATGAACTTGGTCGTGAGGCGGCTACTGTCGGCGATCTTGAACTTCGGCAAGCGACGTTGCGTCTCATGCGCGGCGAGAATCTCAGCCGAGTTGAAGCCGGGCATTTTCTCAGAGCGCTGCTCAATCCTGCCGCTACCGACGGACAACTGGCGGCCGCGCTCGCTGTCCTAGCCGTCAAAGGCGAAACCATCGACGAGCTTGCCGGCATGGCCGAAGCGATGCGCAACCGCGCGCTTCGATTGCACTCTCGGTATTCGCAGTTCATCGACACTGCGGGGACTGGCTCAAGTTCGGTGAAAACTTTCAACGTCTCGACGGCGGCGGCATTTGTCATTGCTGGTGCCGGCCTGCCCGTGGCAAAGCATGGTTCGCGTGCCGCGACATCGCATTCCGGAAGCGCCGACGTGCTTGAGGCGCTCGGCGTCAACACCGCTGCCACGCCCGAAACCGTCGAGCGCTCTCTGAACGAGCACGGAATCTGTTTTATGTTTGCGCCTCTTTTTCACAGGGCAACGGCTCGCGTCGCGCAGGTGCGGCGCGAACTCGGCGTACATACTACATTCAACCTGCTTGGTCCGTTAACGAATCCCGCTCGGGCTCCGTTTCAGATTTTAGGAGTTTGGCATCTTTCCTTGCTCGAGCGGGTCGCGTCGGCGCTCGGACTTCTCGGCGCGAAGAAGGCGTGGGTTGTGCACGGCGCTGACGGCCTCGATGAAATAACTCTGACCGGCGACACGTTTGTCGCTGCTTGCTCGGCTAGATCTGACGGCGTGCCTGGCGTGGAAACATTCACGGTTAGGCCACAGGATTTCGGTTTGGCGTGCCGATCGCTCGATGGGCTTCGCGGCGGTGGGCCGCCTGAGAATGCACAACTGATCCGCGCAATTTTGCACGGGGATAGAAACGGACATCTCTCCGCCGCGCGCGACCTTGTGATTATAAACGCCGCTGCTGCGCTCCACCTGGTGGGCGTTGCGCCGGATCTTCGTCATGCAGCAATCCTCGCGCGCGACAGCATCGACAGCGGATGCGCGGCATCGAAGCTGGATGCCCTTATTAGAGAGACAAATCAAAAAGGATGACCGGAAATTTTCTGTCAGAAATCGTCATGCGAAAGCGAGAGATGGTGGGGAAATGTCGAGCCAACTCCTCCGTGGATGCGGTTCACGCGCGTGCATGTGAGGTTCGAAAAAATGCTGCCACGCATCGTCTACGCCGAGCTCTCGATGCGCCGTCCCCAGCACTGAAGATCATCGCAGAATTCAAACGCGCGTCCCCGTCAGTTGGCACAATTCGAGGCGATCTTTCGCCGGCCAATATTGCTCGTGATTACCAGCGCGGCGGCGCTTGCGCGATTTCCGTCCTGACCGACGAAGAACATTTTGGCGGTTCCATCGACGACCTTCGCGCTGTTCGCTCCAGTACACACCTGCCGGTTTTGCGCAAAGATTTCATTATCGATGCGATGCAAATCTACGAAGCGGCTATCGCGGGCGCCGACGCAATACTGCTCATTGTGGCGGCGCTGGACGATCACTCGTTAGGCGGACTGCGTAAAGTAGCTGAAGACGAGCTCGGGCTCGACGCGCTCATTGAAGTGCACACTTCGGATGAACTGCATCGAGCGCGGAACACAGGCGCGAAAATCATCGGCGTGAACAATCGCGATCTCGAGACGTTTAAGGTTTCACTGAGCACAAGCGAACGGCTCATCTCGGAAGCTCCGCAAGATAGTGTGATGATTAGCGAGAGCGGACTGCACGATCCGGAACAATTGCGTCACCTTCAGGCGCTCGGATTTCGTGGTTTTCTGATTGGGGAAGGACTAATGCGCGCAAAAAATCCCGGGACCGCCCTTCGCGATCTGTTAGCTCGTGCTGACGACCGGCAGATTGTGTCTCATGGGGGGTCATGAAGGCGAATCGAGTGCAAATCAAGATCTGCGGCATCACCAGCTTAAAAGATGCGAGAGCTTGCGCCGAACTTGGCGCCGACATGATCGGGCTAAACTTTTATCCGCGAAGTTCTCGCTACATCGAGCCGCAACGAGCGCGGGAGATGGTTGAAGGGATTCCGCGCCGCGTTCGCGCGGCCGGGGTATTTGTTGATCCAACTGCTAGCGAAGTTCGCAACGCGGCAAACGCAGCCGGCATCGAATGTGTCCAACTGCACGGAGATCTGTCGGCTGAAACGTGTCACGAATTGGCGCGCGAATTTCGCGTTATTCGTGCTTTTTCCACCGATGGCCGGTTCCAACCCGAAGATGCCAGTCGATTTTCTGATTGTGACATTCTCCTTGATGCGCATCATGCGCAATTGCGCGGCGGTACGGGATTGACCTGCGATTGGCCGACGGCACGAGCAACGCTTCCGTTCGCGCGATTTCTTATTCTCTCAGGTGGTCTGAACGCGCAAAACGTCGGCCACGTCATCGCCAGCGTTGCGCCACACGCCGTTGACGTTTGCAGCGGCGTCGAGAGCGCACCAGGCGTAAAAGACCATCGCGCAATCGAAAAATTCATCGCTGCCGCGCGAACGGCTGAGCCTTTACTCGATCGTCCGGCGTAACAAACACAATGCAAAGATCGACAATTACTGCGAGCGAGCCCGACGAGACTGGTCATTGGGGGAAGTTTGGCGGCCGTTATGTTCCGGAGACTCTGGTCGCGCCGCTCGATGAACTGACGAGAGAGTTCACACGCGCGAGACGCGACGTGGATTTCCGGCGCGAGCTTGAGCAACTCCTGCGCGATTACTGCGGTCGACCAACGCCGTTGTTTCACGCGCAGCGACTGACTGCGCACGCGGGCGGAGCACAAATTTACCTGAAGCGGGAGGATCTTTTGCACACTGGAGCACACAAGATCAACAATGCGATGGGGCAGGCGTTGCTCGCGCGGCGAATGGGCAAACGCCGCATCATTGCCGAAACGGGCGCGGGTCAGCACGGCGTCGCGACCGCGACGGTTTGCGCGATGTTTGGATTGCAATGCATCATCTACATGGGCGCAGAAGATATGCGACGCCAGGCGCTCAACGTCTTCCGAATGCGGTTGCTTGGAGCTGATGTCGTTACCGTGAACGCTGGTGCCCGCACGTTGAAAGACGCAATCAATGAAGCGTTGCGCGATTGGGTGACGAACGTGCATGACACGTACTATCTTTTGGGTAGCGCACTCGGCCCGCATCCATACCCGTTAATGGTGCGTGAGTTTCAGCGCGTAATTGGGCGTGAAGCCCGCGAGCAGATTTTATCCACGACAGGAAGATTGCCGCACGCTCTGATTGCTTGCGTTGGCGGCGGCTCGAACGCGATTGGATTGTTTCATCCCTTTATTGGCGATGAATCTGTTCGATTGATCGGTGTAGAAGCCGGTGGCCGCGGTAATTCGTTAGGTGAACATGCAGCGAGATTTCACAACGGCACGGCAAGTGACGGCGGGCGTGTCGGTGTTTTGCAAGGCACCATGTCGTACATTCTTCAGAATGAGAGCGGACAAATTGCAATGACTCATTCGATTTCCGCCGGCCTCGATTACGCGGCAATCGGCCCGGAACATGCATTTCTTCATGACGGCGGACGGGCCGAATATCTCTGCGCTAGTGACGCCGAAGCGCTGGAAGGATTCACAATTTGCGCTGAACTGGAAGGAATTATTCCCGCGCTCGAATCATCGCACGCCATTATGCCCGCCATCCGTATCGCACGTGAACTTCCCCAAGACGAAGCAATCATCGTAAATCTGTCAGGGCGCGGCGACAAAGATGTGCAGCTCGTTGCGGAACTACAAACCAAATGAGCCGAATCAGGCACACGTTCGCCGAGCTTAAGCGCTCCGGACGAGGCGGGTTTATCCCGTTCATAACGGCTGGCGATCCCGATCTTGCGACCAGTGAGCTCTTGCTCGTTGAACTCGCGGCGGCGGGCGCAGACATCATCGAACTCGGTGTCCCCTTCAGCGATCCAGTCGCCGACGGCGAGGTGATTCAACGTGCTTCTGAACGCGCGTTGCGGAATGGCGTTACGCTCCGTGACGCGCTTACGTGCGTGGCGCGCGCAAAACAGCACATTGAAGTGCCCATCGTCCTCTTCAGCTATTTCAATCCGCTGCTGCAATTCGGCCTGGATCGGCTGGTCAATGAGGCGAAACAAGCGGGAGTCGACGCCGTGCTCGTCACGGATTTGATTCCCGAGGAAGCTCAGTCCTGGACTGAGACACTGCATCAGTGCGAGTTGGATCCGATTTTGCTTGTCGCACCAACGACTTCGGACGAACGGCTGGCACGCATCGCGCACCAAGCGCGTGGGTTCATCTACGCGGTTTCACGTGCCGGAGTGACCGGAGCCCGAGATGAAATGACGCGCGACGCCAAGACACTTGTTCAGCGCGTGCGAACAGTCAGCGATTTACCGGTTGCGGTGGGATTTGGCGTCTCGACGCCAAACCAGGTGCGCGAAGTCTGGCGCTTTGCAGATGCCGCCGTGGTCGGCAGCGCACTCGTGCGCGAAATCGAAAAATTGGCTAACTCGCCGAACTTGGTTAAACGCATTGGCGAGTTCGCGCGATCATTGCTCCCGCCGAGACAATCAACAATCGAAAGAGCGACTATTATTAGAAGATCGACATCTAACGCATGAGAATTTAGTTTCTTCGCGGGCGATCAAGGCCCAAGAAGCGCAGGCGCGCCTGCCCGAGTCGCGTCGAGAACGTTCCATCGCGCTCTTCCATCACGGGACGCTCACCGTGAAACTTTACGCTCCTCGCGGCAGCGATCCTCAAACTCCGCACTCACGTGATGAAATCTACGTTGTCATCCGCGGCACAGGTGATTTCGTCTGCGCGGGCAAACGCCGGAAGTTTGCGCCGCACGACTTCCTGTTTGTCCCCGCAGGAATGGAACATCGGTTTGAAAATTTCAGCGATGACCTCGCGGTCTGGGTTTTCTTCTACGGTCCAGAAGGCGGTGAGACGGTCGCAGCGTGAACCCGGACCCACCTATAGTTCGCGGTAAAATTTTCCTTAATCATCAGATACGGCCGACAGGGCGTTGAGAATCGTCTTTAAATTGATGGGAGATCCACGGAACGTCGCACACGCTAAGAAAGTCAGCCAAGAGAAGCATCATAAGCACAAGGATGTTGCAAGGGACGGCCCTCCACCCTCGCAGTCCGGTAAGGTGCAATTGGCGAAGAAAGAACAAACCGCAACTGAAGAGCGTCCTGTTCTTAAGACTGACGAAGCTCCGAAGCAACAACCAGACGCAGCAAAGCTGGAGAAGTCGCTTACCGTCCTGTCGAAACTCAAGGAATTGGAGTTTCACTCACGCGGCAATATCGAAAAGCTCGCCGAACTCAGTTTGACAATCGAAGAGGAGCTTAAGCAAAAGAACTTCGCTGAAGCGATTGGCGCGGTTTACTCAGCGCAGGATGCGTTTCAATCGAAGATTTTAGCGTTAATTGAAGCTTACGAGGCCGAGTGCGCTCGCCTGAAACCGCCGGGATAAGGCTTCGGCGTCAATTGCACACTTTGAGCGTCAAGCGTTTCAATTTCAACGGAACCCAGCAAGCGTGTAAATCAGCCCAAGCAGTCCGCTGCCGAGAATGACCGGGATGATGTTCCATTTCCAGCGAAGCATTCCGAGGAATGCGACCGCGCAAACCACAAGCACAAACCAGTCGACATTTCCGCCAGCCGGAAAGATAACGTGAACGCCAAACCAGACCGCGAGGTTTAAGATCACGCCGACGACCGCGGCCGTGACGGTTGAAAGCGCGGCGGTCAATTGTTTGGCGCCGCGCAACTTCTCAATGTAGGGCGCGCCAAGGAAAACCCAAAGGAAACAGGGAACAAACGTTGTCCAGGTGGTGATGAGGGCCCCGAGCGTTCCGGCGAGAACCGGCGGCAGATTACCAGGATGATTCCAACCGCCAAGGAATCCAACGAATTGCAAGACCATGATGAGCGGGCCGGGCGTCGTTTCGGCAAGGCCGAGTCCATCGAGCATCTGATCGGCACGGAGCCATTGATAATGTTCGACCGCCAGCTGAGAGACATAGGGCAGCACGGCATAAGCGCCGCCGAATGTCACGAGCGCGGCTTTACTGAAAAATAATCCCTCACGAAAAATAGTATGTTGCGTTCCAAGAAAGATCCCGGCGAGCGCAATTGGAAGCCACCAGAGAAAGATCCATGTCGCGGAAATCTGGAGCACACGAATGAGTGAAGATCGCCGGGTCGAAGGCGGGCCAACATTTTCGACGGAAGATGTCGATCCTGCATCATGATCGAGCGAACCGAGAAAGAATTGCGGCAGAATCTTCCCGCCAATGAGCCCTATGATCACAGCGCCGATGATGATCAATGGAAATGGCACGCGGAAAAAATAAATCGCCTCGAACGCCACCATGGCGATTGCCCACATGACAGCGTTCTTGAGTGCTTTGCTGCCGATGCGAATCACGGCCGCGGCGACAATCGCGAGCACGGCCGGTTTCAGTCCGTAAAAGATCGCGGCAATCGACGGAACGTGACCGTAGGCGACATAAATGTAACTCAGCGCCCAGAGAATGAAGATTGACGGAATAACGAAGAGGGCGCCGGCAACGATGCCGCCCCGCGTCTTGTGCAAAAGCCAGCCGATATAAATAGCGAGTTGCTGCGCTTCCGGCCCGGGCAGCAGCATGCAAAAATTCAGCGCGTGGAGAAAATGCGTTTCGCCGATCCATTTCTTTTTCTCCACGACCTCCGTGTGCATCATCGCGATCTGGCCGCTCGGTCCGCCAAAGGAAATGAATCCGAGTTTCAGCCAGAACAAAAACGCTTCCCGAAACGACGGCGGTTGACGATCTTGCTCTTGCTGGCCGATGCCTGCGATCTTATCGCTCATTTAGAAGCAATTGTGTGAGCAACTTTCGATTCTGATCAGTTTCTTGCGCCTAAACGAGGGCTTACTTTCGAACAATGTTGGAGAGGTATCGGTCAAAATTGTAATCATGAAAACGAAAAACCTAATCACAGCCGTGGCCGTGAGCGCCGGCCTGGTGCTCGGCGTCGCCGCGCAAGCGCAGGAAAAAGAACACGAAGAGCAAGCGATCAGCAGCACCGACGTTCCCGCCGCGGTGCAAAAAGCTGCCCAGGCGGAGGCCAAAGGCGGGATAATTGTCCGCTGGGAAAAAGAGGGCGCCAACTACGAAGCCGTCATCGACAAAAACGGCAAACAGGTGGGCGTTGAGATGGATGCGAATGGCAAAGTCCTGAGCAAACACGACGAGAGCAAGGAGCACAAAGAAAAAGGCGAGAAATACTAATCGAAACGCGATGGTTCTGGAGCGTTACATCGCTCCAGAGCCAACGGCTTCACAAATGAAAAGGCTTTTTATCGCCGTCGCGATTTCGCTCGCGATGGTTGCAAGCGGAACGGCTGCGCTCGACACCGCAAAAATCGACGAGATCACCGGGCTTAAAGGCAAGCTCAACGAGAAGGAAGGCGTTTATAAAGTCACCTTCCCGCGCAACGACGTGAAAGTCGTTGTCGATGGATGGACCATGCCGCCTTTCATGGGATTGGGCACCTGGGCAGCGTTCATTGAGACAGAAAGCGGCGCGATGGTAATGGGCGACACGGTTCTTTTTGAAGATGAAGTAAATGCAGTGATGTCAGCCGCGCTCGACAACGGACTCAGCGTGACCGCGCTGCACAACCATTTCTTCTTCGATCAGCCCAAAGTGTGCTTCATGCATATCGAAGGCGAGGGCAGTGTTGATAGGTTGGCCGGGGCCGTGAGGAAAGTATACGACACAATCAAAGCGATCCGCGGCCCGAACGCTAAACCGGCGGAGACTTTTGCGGTTGGGCAAGGCTCGTTACCCGAAAACAGTTCGGTCACGCCTGCAGCTCTCAACGAAATATTTGGCATGCAGGGCGAATCCAAGGATGGAATGGTTAAATTCACAATCGGTCGCCCGGCGAAAATGCACGGGGTCAACATCGACACGGACATGGGGGTAAGCACGTGGGCGGCGTTTGCGGGTACGGATGATAACGCCGTCGTCGACGGAGATTTCGCGATAACCGAAGATGAATTGCAACCCGCGCTCAAGGCTCTCCGCGTCGCTAAAATTAACATCGTGGCGATTCACTCCCACATGACGCATGAGCACCCGCGGATTTTATTTTTTCATTATTGGGGGAGAGGTCCCGCCAAAGATCTAGCGCAAGCGGTCAAAGGCGCGCTTCTGGTGACTGGATTGTCGGGCGTCACCACGCCGTTGGTGCATTGAAGCGGCGGGTAGATGCTGAAAGCATCAAAAATGAAACCGCTACTCTTTGCATCGCTCGCCAGCGCGGCGATTGCGGCATTGTCATCCGCCGAGACCGTGAACTTTGATAATTTCAAAGCAGGAGCAGCGCCTCCAGGCTGGACGGCGACGCAAACCGGCAGCGGTTCGGCGAAATGGTCCGTCGAAAAAGACGATTCGGCGCCGAGCAAGCCGAACGTGCTCAAGCAATCTGGCCAGGCAACATTTCCTGTCTGCATCAAGAACGACGCCACCCTCAAAGACGGATTCGTCGAGGTGAAATTCAAACCAGTCAGTGGCAAGGAAGACCAAGCTGGCGGCGTCATTTGGCGAGCGAAGGACTCTGACAACTACTACATCGCCCGCGCCAATGCGCTCGAAGGCAACGTGACCATTTATCATACGATCAAGGGCAAACGCACGGAGAAAAAACGGGCCAACATGAAAGTCACCTCCAACCAGTGGCACACGTTGCGAGTGAACTTTCAAGACAATCGCTTCACGGTCACGTTCGATGGAAAGAAAGCCATCGAATCGGACGACGAAACGTTCAAAGACGCTGGCAAAGTCGGCGTGTGGACCAAGGCAGACAGCGTGACGTTGTTTGACGATTTCACATACGGCAGCAAATGAAGCGCGTTTTGAGACCAAGCCTTCAAGCAATTGTCGCGCTCGTATTTTGCTCTACCCTTGCGACCGTTCGTGCGCAGACGGCGGCGCCGCTTAAATTAACACAGACAATTGCGCTGCCCGGTGTCGAAGGGCGAATCGATCACTTCGCGTTTGATGCCGCAGCCGAAAGATTGGTCGTCTGCGCGCTCGGCAACAACACTGCCGAAGTGCTTGACTTGCGCAAAGGTGAGCGCGTCCACTCGATCAGCGGCCTCGGAGCGCCACAGGGTATCGTTTATATTCCCGAACTGAACCGGCTATTCATCGCGAATGATAAAGGCGGGCTATGCAATATCTATGATTCCAAATCCTGGCAGCTTATCGGTAAAGTAGACTTTCAGGATGACGCGGACAACGTGCGTTACGACAGCACTACGAAACAGATCTACGTCGGCTTTGGCAGCGGCGGAATCGGGATAATCAACGCGGCCGACGGCAAGCGCGTCGGCTCGATCAAACTCGCAGCGCATCCAGAAGCTTTCGAATTGGAGAAACACGGCCGGCGAATTTTTGTAAATGTGCCGAACGCTGGCCATGTAGCCGTGATTGACCGCGACAAAGGCGAAGTCATTGCGACGTGGAAGACTGACGGCGCATCTGCAAACTTCCCGATGGCGTTTGATGAAGCCAACCACCGATTATTTATCGGATGCCGCGTTCCGTCGAAGCTCGTCGTACTTAACACGGAATCAGGCGAGGTCGTTGCGAGCATCGACATCTCCGGCGACCCCGATGACGTTTTCTACGACAGCAGGCGCCATCGCATATACGCGATATGTGGCGCCGGCAAGATCGACACCATCGAGCAAACTGACGCAAACACCTATAAAGCCTTGACTAAGGTTGACACGGCGAATGGCGCTCGCACTGGCCTTTTCGTTCCGGAACGAGACAATCTGTTTGTCGCTGTTCCACACCGCGGCAATCAGGCAGCGGAGATTCGCCGTTACCAGATCGAATAACTGCTTTCCGCCACTCTACGAACTTGGATTTGGCTTTATATCAATGTTTCGGGGGCTACTCGAAAATTACTTCGAAGCGAGCACCAGTTCGCCAAATGTTATTCTCTGGTGCGGCGTCGCGTGCAATTAATCGCACGATGAAATCAAAATTTAACTGCAGATATGATTCGTCAGTTCGGAGCTTGAATCTTGCAAAGCTCTGCGCCATCGCGTTGGGCCATTCCTTTTGGACATTAGGCACAATAATGGCCGGTAGTACAGCCGCCTCGAATTATGAGCTCAAACCACTGTCTTTGCCCGGCGCGACAGGCGTCGTAGCGCTGGACTACTTTGCCCGCGATCCCTCGACAGGCAGAGTGTGGGTGCCGGCGAGCAACACCGGCAATGTAGATGTAATCGACGAGAGTTCCGACGCTGTGTCGCAGGTGACTGGGTTTAAGACCGGTGAGGTCGAGCTACGCGGTCGAAAAGTCACGCTGGGCCCAACGGCCGTCAGCATTGGTGATGGCGTGGTGTATATCGGGAATCGCGGCGATTCGACCTTGTGCATCGTCGATGCGAATACCCTCGAGCGGCGAGAGTGCTTGCCGGTTGCTCCCGCTTCGGCGGGTCCTGCCGCGGCGCCTGATGGCGTCGTCTACGTAGCGGCGACACGCGAGTTATGGATCACGACTGGCGCGCCGCCGCTCGGGATCAGCTCAGCAGACAAGTCCATCCAGGTGTTTGACGCTTCCGACCCGCCCCACCTGAAATTGAAACTGAAAATTCCGTTGGACGGATCGGCTGAAGGCTACGCGGTCGACAATCAGCGCGGGTTGTTTTACACCAACGTCGAGGAGACCGGTAACACCGTGGCGATCGATGTGCGCACGCACAAAGTCGTCGCCAAATGGAATGCCGGCAGTCGCGAGTTGCAAGGGCTCGCGCTGGACAACGCGCGAGGGTTTCTCTTTGTGGCATGTGGAGATCATGTCGTAAGCCTCGACGTCGGGCATGACGGAAAGATCACCGACTCGATCGGAACTGGAGCTGGTCTGGACAACATTGATTATTCGCCAGACCTAAAAGTTCTCTACGCAGCCGCTTCTCTTGCCGCCACCCTGACCATCGCTGAAGTGGATGATAAGGGAAAGTTCCGCTTGAAGGCGACAATCCCAACCGTAAAAGGCGCACGCGGCGTCGTCGCGGCCAAGGGCGAAACGGGGTATCTCATCGATCCGGCTGAAGGACGCATGTTGAAGCTGACCCATAAATAATGCGGCGCGCCCTTGTCAGACGCGATGTTGTGTCATTGCTTTCGGTTCGAAGATCGCAAGCAGTGCAGGCAGCACGATTAGCCCGAGCGGCAGCGAAAAAATCAGCCCCGAGATAATGGCGATTGCCAGCGGTTGCTGCATCGCGGCGCCGCGACCGATTGCGAGCGCGAGGGGCAACAGTGCCAAGATGGCAGCGAACGTGGTCATCGAAATCGCGCGCATCCGATTGATCCCCGCGAGGATGAAGCGATCATCGCTGGCGGGCAACGAGCGAAATTCCGAGTAATAAAAAATCGCGATCTCTGTGACGATGCCGACGATCATGGTCATGCCCATACGCGAGGTGATGTTGAACTCAGTGCCGGTGACCCAGAGGCCGATGAAAACTCCGGCGACGGCGAATACCGGAACGAGCAACATCGCGAATGCGACGCGAAAACTTTCGTAAAGAAAGAGCAGGAGAAGAAAAACGAGAAGAATTGCTGCGATCAAAATGATGGTGAGACCGCGGAAGGCGATCTGTTGTTGTTCGTAAAGTCCACCGAAAGTGTAGAGCACGTTGTTCGGAATCACGCGCGAGCTCGCGAGCTTGCTTTTGACTTCCTTCACGGTCGAGCCGAGATCGCGTCCGCTGATGCGAGCGGTCACCGCGACCATCCGTTTGAGATCGTCGCGCATGATCTCGGGTTGGCCGCTCAGGGGAGTGAGCGTGGCCACGCGCTTAAGTGGAAACAGGTGGCCATCGGGCGCGCGCAAAAGGAGATCGTCGATGTTGCGCATGGTTTCGCGCGCGTCGCGCGGGATCCAAACGCGTAAGCCGATCAACTTCGGTCCTTGTTGGATGTGCGTGGTGACGTTGCCGGTCAAAAAATCATTGAGCGCCTTGGTGATTGCTTCCGGGTCCATGCCTTCGAGCGCGACTTTGACCCGATCGACCTGAATGTTGAGCGCGTCACCTGCCGGCACGATGCCGTTTTTCACCTCGACGACGCCGCGAACTTTCGAAATCGTATCGGCTACTCGCGGCGCGAGCGTGCGCAGCGTCGCTTCGTCATCGGAGTAAAGTTTGATTTCGATAGGCTGCGGCACACTGGTGAGGTCTCCGATTAAATCTTCCATCAACTGCAAAGTTTCGATTTGAAGACCGGGGATGTGTTTTTCGATCTCGGTGCGGACATCGTCCATCACTTCTTCGATCCCGCGGCGCGGCAATCCTTTTAAACGAATGAAAAAGTCGCCGGTGTTCGCTTCAGTGACGCCACCACCGAGCTGCAGGCCGGTCCGGCGCGAATAGGTCTGCACTTCCGGAGTTTCTTGCAGAACCGATTCCACCTGGCGAAGCAGGCGATCAGTCTCCGCGAGCGAGGTGCCGGGCGGCGAAATGTAATCGAGAATGAAGCCGCCTTCGTCCATCACGGGCATGAATCCGGAGCCCACATTTTTAAATGCGATAAGGGCAAACAATAGAAGCGGGATCAAAAACACGATTACGAACCGAGGCTGGAGAAGAAGGCGCTGCATCTTCTCGCGATAAATTTCGTGCACGCGACGCGTCAAAGCCCCGTGCTCTTCGATCTCAGCGTCTTTTCTTTTTAACAAGGTCGCGCACAGGATTGGCGCGGCCAGCCACGCCACAACGAACGAGATGACGAGACTCGCCGCCATGGTCAGGGAAAGAGCCTTGAAGAATGCGCCCGCAACACCGGTGAGAAACGCCAGCGGCGTGAAAATGATTATCGTGGCCGCGGAAGAACCGGCCAGCGGGTTAGTGAACTCGCTCGCAGCGCCCAGCGCCCGCGAATGCGGATCGCCTTCGCGCCCGCCGCGGACGCGCCGGACGATGTGTTCCACCATCACGATCGCGTCATCGATGATTAGTCCGACGGCAGCGGCCATGCCGCCGAGTGTCATGATGTTGAAACTCATTTTCAGCACGTAAAGCAGCAGGATCGTGGCGGCCAGCACGGCAGGTACCGTCAAGATCGCGATTAGGGTGACTTTCCAGTCGCGGAGAAAAATGAGCAGAACGAATGCGGCTAGAACGATCCCAATGAGCACCGCATCCCGCGTGCTGTATTCCGACGCGGTGATGAGATCGCTTTGATCGTACCAGTCGGCGAGCTTCACTCCGTCGGGAATCTGTTTTTTTATCTCGCGCAATTTCGCCTTGATGCCGTGGGCGATTTCGACTGTGTTTCCAGACGGCTGCTGGTAAACTTGAAAAAGGACGGCGTCGTGACCGTCCGCAGTGACGCGCACCCATTGCGGCTCGGAGGAATGTTCGACCGTGGCCACATCATCGAGCAAGACGACGCCATCAGGCGTCGAGCGCAAGACAGTGTGCTCGATCTGTTCGAACTTTTGGAAACGCGTATCCGAAACGACGAGATAAAGTTTGCTGTACTGTTCGAGCCGCCCCACCGCGACGAGGACGTTCGAGGCGGAGAGCGCGCTCGCGACTTCGGCCAATGTCATCTTGAACGATTGCAATTTGTCCGGATCGACCGTGACCCGGTATTCTTCGACACGACCTCCTTGGACGCTGACACGGGCGACGCCTTGCACGGTGGAAAGCGCGGGGCGCAAAATATAAAGCGCGAGATCGCGCAGCTCGACGAGCGAATGCGAATCGGACGTGAGGCTGTAGGCGATCACCGGGAACACCGTCGGATCCATGCGCTCGACTTCGAACGAAGTGCCTGGCGGCAGGCTCGGCAGAATTCTGTTCACCTGCGATTGGGATTGGAGCATGGCCGAGACCATGTCTTCGCCCCAATCGAAATTGATGGAAATTTCCGCCGTCCCGCGACTGGTTGTCGATCTTACGTTGCGCACACCGGGAATCGCGCGCACGGCTTCTTCGACCGGCGTGGTTACTTCAACTGCCATTTGCTCGGCTGGCCGATCACCCGCATCGAGTGTAACGCGGACGCGCGGAAAACTGACCTGCGGAAAAAGCGCGACCGGCAGGGAAAAACTTGCGACCGCGCCGGCAAGCGCGAGTGCGCCGAGCAAAAACAAAATGGAACGCGCATGGCTGTGTGCCCACGCGGTGAAGCTCATTTCTTTATTTCCACAGCCATGCCGTCTTCCAGCTCGTAATTGCCCACGGTCACGACCAGATCACCTTCGTGCAGATCTTCGGCGATCACCTGCACTTCTTTTAGATTTTCCGCGCCGATTTTGACTGCGTGCCTTACCGCGCGATTATTTGCCACCGTGAACACTTTGTATTCGCGGGACTCGTTAGGCAAAACCGCCGATCGCGGCACGACCAGCGCATCTTTTTCGGTGCGCTGAATCTCGCCGCGAACGTAGCTATCGAGTAACAGCTTCGTTCCTTCCGGCAGCGCTACGTAAACGTCGACAAGTCGTGTGGCCGGATCGATGCGCCGCGTCACCAGGCGGATGGAGCCTTCGACTTTGGCAGCGGTTGGATCATTCACCGGGAAGATGGTGATCGGTGCGCCGTCTTGCGCGGCCGAAAGATCTTCCGGTTCCAGGCCGAATTTCACTTCAATTTCACTTTCAGCAACGATCTCAACCAGCGGACTGCCCGCGGCGACGATCTGACCGTCTTGCACATTCACTTTGGCAGTCACGCCCGCCATGTCGGAGTGAATGCGGTTATCACCTCCGGCGCCGGCATGTTGTAAACTGGTGAGCTGCGCTTCCGCATCGCGCGCCGTTTTTTCCGCCGCGCTCAAGTCCTGATTTGTGGCGAGCTTCAAATTGAAACGCTCTTGCGTTTGCTTGAATTCTTTCCGGGCGGCTTCCGCGGCATTCTTCGCCTGTTGAAATTGAAGTTGCGCCGCCGGGCTCGGCTCGATTTCGGTCAAAGGATCGTTCTCTTGCACGAACTGGCCGGGAGCGACGAGAATGTGTCGCACGCGGGTTTCAAACGCGACCGAGACCGAATGCGTTTTGCCCGGCTGCGCAACAACGCTTCCGTAAACAATTACTTTTTCGGTGATCGTTTTTCGTTCCACTTTTGCAACCTGCACTTTCGCGACCGGACCAGCGGCCTTCTCCTCTTTCCCGACGCCGAATCGCTGCGCGATCCAGATGAGCGCAGCGACAACGATAAGCGCGACCGCCGCGATGATAATTCGTTTGTTGTTCATCTGGGCTGCAATGCTCTGTTCATCGGGAGATAACGGCCGGAGGCAATCTCAAGCGCAGTGTTCGCCTCGAGCAATTGCTCCTGCAACTTGATCAGCTGAATTTTTTTTTGCAGCAAGTTGTTGCGCGCAGTGTAATAACTCAGCACATCGACGTTACCCTGTTCGCGCGCTTTCTCGGCGGAATCGACCAGTCGCTCGAGCACGGGCAACGCTTCCTGCGCGGCGGCTACTTGTCGATTCAACGCGCGAATGTCGGCGATCGCCACGGCAATGTCGGAACGCGCTTCGAACACGCGCTGGTTGTATTCATCGAGCAAGCGTTGCCGTGTTGCGCGCTCAGTCGCGATCACGCCTTGGTTCCGATCAAAGATTGGAACGTCAACCGCGACATTAAAACCGCTACTCTGCACATTCGTATTGTCCTTGGCGCGGACAAACGCCACCGACATCTTCGGGAATTGCGCGAGGATGACCGCGCGCACGATGGCATCCTGGCTCTCATAACCTTTGCGCAGTCCGAGCAGATCAAGCCGGCGCGACTCGATGTTCGCGAGCAAATCGCGTTCGTCGGGTGGATCGAGATGAGTCGGCAACATAAGACCGGCGCGCAAGCGAACTTTCGTTTCCGGTTCAACGCCAAGTATTTTATTCAAACCCAGACGTTGGCGCTCGAAGTCTTGCTCGAGCGAAAGCATGGTCGCACGCGAATCCTGACTCGATGCTTCCGCCGCCGCGAGATCGAGCACGGTTTTCTCATGCGCCTCTACTGCCTTGCGCATCGCATCTGTGCTTTCCTGCAAACCGCGATTCGCCTCGCGCGCTTGTCTCGTCTGCGCATCGAGCGCGAGCACGCGGTAAACAGCGGTGCGCGCATTCTCGGCGATCTGCCATTCCTGCCAGGCGATGTCGAGATCGACCGAAGCGAGATTCCTTCTCGCTGCGGTTTGCTTCGGCAGAAAAGGAATCAGCGCGCTGAATTCCCAGCCGGCACTCAAATTATAGGCAGTGACCGCACCAGCGGTGTTCCCTCCGGTGACGTAGTCGCGCGCGTAGGAAACGACGACGTTAGGCAAAATTCCGGCCTGGATTACTTGCGCGACCGCGAGACGACGGCGATCGCGAATGGCGCGCAAAGCGGGATTCGAATAAAGGGCGATCGTCGCCGCTTCATCCGGGCCGATTCCAGTGCGAGGGTCCAATGACAGTGGGCCGAGCGGGAGATATTCAAAGCGCGTTGCAGGGATCCTCACTGGTCCCTCGAGGGAAGCACCCAGTCGCCCTTCCGACTGAGCACGCACGATCGCGATCGCCACTGCGAAATTCAGGAAACAACCTAAAAAGATTTGGAATCTAATCGGAAGGAATCGCATCGCCGATGACGAGTATCGTTAAAAAAACCTTACACGCGACCGGAGTACAACTAAGCCTCTGAATGTTGTCAAAGCGGCGTTCGCGCCGACTGCTACGAAATTAACGACGCAGTAACAATAAACCAACGATCGCGAGAACAATTCCGGTAAGCCGCGGCCATGAAGCTGGCTCACGAAAGAAAACTATCCCCGCGATTGCCATCATGGCCGCGCCGACCGCGAGGATCACCGGAACGGCCGAAAGCGGTCCGCCTTTTTGGAAAAGAAGGAAGAACGCGATTGTGCCCGCGCCGACGCAAACGCCGGTGAGAACTGAATAATTGAAACCCGGCATGCTAAATTTCTGGTTCCACCGCCCGCTTACCCAAAGGAATGCGAGATAAAGCAAGATCGACAAGGCCGCACTCGCTTCGACAACGAACCCGCCAAGTCCATCGCCGATGCGTTCGGAGGCAAGACGTGTAAAGATTTGATGTGCGCCGTAAAGAAGGGCCGCGACCACCGCATACCAAAACCACGCTGTCATAAAAACTGAATCTTAAATCATGAAGTGGATCACTCGCGAGAAAATTAAAGTCGACCGCGTCGCCTGTCCGTGGCTGATCCGGAATTTTGTCGACCGTGACGCGGAGTTTGTTTTTCTGCCACATGACACCGATTGGGCAAAGATCGGCAGTGGAACCGTATTCGACGTGCCGAATTGCGAGCTCGGCCATCACGGGGAAGACGTTTCGTTTAACTCAATTTTGAAAAAATATAAGCTCACTGATCCGGCACTCATTTTGCTGGGTGAAATTGTGCGCACGGCCGATTCGCATCCGAACAACCCGCATCAAGCCGGTGAAGGATTGCGTTGGATCGCCAGCGGGTTCGGTGCACTGGGACTGAGCGATCACGAGATTCTCGAACGCGAATTTGTCGTTTACGACGCGCTCTACGCCGAATGCAAAGGGCGAACAACCCAAGCGTAGGTCACACGCGCAGGCTCGCTGACTTTTTCGGTCTGCGACGCAACCTCGTTGTCCTGCTCGTCGCCATTTTTGTGATCGGCGCAGGGGAGGAGCTTTGGATGCGTTTCGTGCCGAAATATCTGCAAGCGCTTGGCGCCACCGTTTTTGTCATCGGGCTTTACGACGCACTGCGCACTTTGCTCGGCGCGATCTACGCTTATCCGGGCGGAGTACTTGTCGATCTTTGGGGACATCGCCGCGCGTTTATCATTTTCAACTTGGTTTCAATCGTCGGCTACGCCGTGGTGCTGCTTATTCCGCACTGGGGTGCGGTCCTCGCGGGAATGTTTCTCTTTCTTTCCTGGACCTGTTTTTCCTTGCCCGCGACCTTTTCCTTAGTCGGTGCAAGCCTCGCAGCGAATCGCCACTCGATGGGGATCGGCGTCCAATCGGTTATCAAACGGCTGCCTATAATGATCGCTCCGTTTTTTGGTGGGATGCTAATTGATCGTTTCGGGGTGATCGGCGGCGTGCGCATCGCGTTGATGTTGTCGATCCTTCTCTCGACAGTCACCATTTTCGTCCAACTACAATTGCGCGAAGAATCGACGGAGAAAGTCGAAAAAACAGAGCGGTGGAATCTTTGGCAAAGCCTGCAGGAATTCAACGTGCCCATGCGTCGATTGCTCTTGGGCGACATCCTGATCCGCTTTTGCGAACGTCTTCCCTATGCCTGGGTGGTGATCTTCGCGATGGATTACCTCGGCATGAGCGGACGACAGGTCGGCGTCCTCACCGCTATAGAAATGCTCGCCGCCACGTTATGCATCATTCCCGCGTCCCATTTTGCGGATCGGCATGGCCGCGAACCTTTTGTGATCGTGACCTTCATTATGTTTACGCTTTTTCCGATCAGCCTTCTGGTGTCGCGCAGTTTCTCCGCTCTGGTCGTTGCATTCGCGATCCGTGGACTAAAAGAGTTTGGCGACACTTCACGCAAAGCGCTCATTATCGGCTATTGCGAATCGCAGCGGCGCGGACAGCTAGTCGGCACGTATTATTTGGTGCGCGATCTGATCGTCTGTCCCGGGGCAATTGTCGGCGCGTATCTTTGGAAGCTCGGACCAGCCCTGAATTTTCTTGGCGCGGCGGCTCTTGGAATAGCGGGAACGATCTTTTATGTTAAAACTATTCGCGACCAGCGACGATCATCACTCGATAATTTGAGAGAAGAGCTTTTTCGACTTCGCCCGAAATGACAAAGTAATCGACATGTCGATCTTGCTTGTTCGGATTGCAGCAACGCTTTGCTTCCTGGCGGTCGCGCTGGGGGCGTTTGGGGCGCACGCGCTACGATCGGCAATCGAAAATCACGGCATGCTCGACGCCTGGAACAAGGCCGTGCTTTATCATTTCATTCACGCGATTGCATTGTTCGTGCTTGCGCTTTTCGGGGCAGCCAATCGCGGCGCATGGTGGCTGATTTTTGCGGGCATTTTTCTTTTCAGCGGAAGTTTATACGTGATGGCGCTGACCAATCTTCGCTCGCTTGGCCCGATCACACCGCTTGGCGGCCTCTGTTTCCTTGCCGGCTGGGCGTGGCTTATCATCGCGCCGCGATCGTAGAGGCGCTTATGTTGCACAGGTGGATCGGCTGCTCCGTCCAGGCGATGCTAAACAAATGCGGCTTCGCCCGCATTATTTAACATCGACCAAGAGACTGTTCGATCCAGGTCGGCCTTTCTGCGCGTGAGGACACGCGCCTCTACAAACTAAAAACCGATGCGGGCATACGGCACGCGCCTCTGTAACCGCGAGAGAACTTGTTTCAAGGAACGCTCTTCTGATATACTAAAGGTCTGATGTTTAGCGCGTTGCCCGAAGCAGAGCGGGACGCGATCACGGTGATCGTGTTCGTCGCGACATTTTTTGGCGCGCTCACGGTTGGCCGGTTTCTGAAACGGCGCGCAGGTGTGCGGCTTGGCCTGCTGTTTCGGCTTTTCTGTCTAGTGCTGGCGTTCTACGCCGCCATTGCCGTTTACGGAGTTCATGCATCGTGGCGAAATCACGTCGGCGCAGCTGTCAT
>Ga0307305_10000013_pt1 | contig 44261 bp, 48 predicted proteins | sample ER_DNA_186_FD_194512 | JGI IMG/M metagenome (GOLD analysis project Ga0307305, IMG submission 194512) | Bulk soil microbial communities from the East River watershed near Crested Butte, Colorado, United States - ER_DNA_186 | ecosystem: Environmental > Terrestrial > Soil > Floodplain | place... | reverse complement strand
ACGGGTATAAAAGTTAAGATCCAGAAATCCCTCTACTTTTTTATTTTCCTTCTAATTCTATAATTATAAATTTACCAACACACAGTATAGAAAGTTTAATTATAAAATTCAGATCATAATGGCAATAGATATCACATTTATTAGACGCAGGCAAATTATTGATCTTAATTGTTTACCAATATACTAGTACCTATTGACGGATCGGATAATTCTTACAGAGCTTTAGATGCAGCACTACTTCTTTCAGAAAAATTAGGTTCAAATATTACTGTAATTCATGTGATGGAAGAAGTTCCGATAACACATATTGGATCGGAAAAAATGTTAAACGAACTACTAGAAGCCTACAAAAAAGAAAATCAAGATATACTTTTGAAATGTTCTGAAATAGCCAAACAAAAAGGATTAACTATCAAAACCTTTCTTCTTCAGGGTAATCCTGCTTCTGCAATTTTGGATTATATCAAAAAAGAGAAATTTGACCTTGTAATCATGGGAAGTCGAGGACTAGGAAAGTTTAAGGAGTTAATACTTGGCAGTGTCTCAAGCAAGATTGTGCATCACTCGCCCTGTGCCGTTTTATTAATAAGGTAATGGTGAATGTTTTGGTGATTATATTTTTATGCCTTATCTTTCCTACTATAATGCGATTACAATGAAACATATAATCACCACTACAATCTGACGATAGTAAAATGTCCACCGATCTTGATTCATTTACATTTACTGAAAAAGAGGGTCTCTACAAGGCCGTTTTTTCTCGCAGAGATGTCAGATCTCATTATATCGACAAAAAGATTCCAGATGATGTGCTTGTAAAAATTCTAAATGCAGCTCATCATGCACCATCGGTTGGCTACTCACAGCCCTGGGATTTTATTATAATAAAGAATAAAGCTACAAGATTAAAAGTTAAGAATTCCTTTATTCTCGAACGTGAAAAATCTATTTCCTTGCTTGATAACGATTTAGATAAGCAAGATAAGTATATTAAATTAAAATTAGAGGGCATTCTAGAATCTGATATTAATATATGTGTGACATACGATCCTGAGAGGTTTGGGCCTTTTATTTTAGGGAGAACTTCAATACCAGAAACAGGCGAATATAGCGTTTGTTGTGCTATACAAAACCTATGGTTAACAGCAAGGGCTGAAGGAATAGGAGTAGGTTGGGTCAGCATACTCTCAATTGACGATTTACGCAAGATTTTGGGAATACCCAACCATGTTAAACCAATAGCGTACCTTTGTCTGGGATATGTCAATAAATTTGAAGATAGACCAGATTTAGAAAGAGTTGGTTGGTTGAAAAGAACGATACTTTCTAAAGTAATTCACTTTGAAGATTGGAATAATACAGAATTAAGTAGTTGGTACAATATAAATAAGATGATACAGAACCTTAATGATAGATGACAGTTCGAATGCAGAATAATCATATTATTAAATAGTAATAACCATAATTAAAAAATTTTTATGTAGAGAACGTCTACAACCAGCCTTACAGACACATTGAACTAGTTCGTAACAAATACTAAATACATGTGATGATAAGGTAAATCGTTCCTGAATTGGGAGAAAGAAAGAAAGTTAAAAAAAATTCTAATTCACCATTCAAGAAATTCCGTTTACAGTCAATCCCCAATACGATAAAATCGGTAGGTCCTGGAGTAATAACCGGTGCTTCAGACGATGATCCATCGGGTATAGCAACGTATTCTCAAGCTGGCGCAAAGTTTGGTCTTGGGATGTTGTGGATGGCTTTATACCTATTACCAATGATAATTGTCATTCAAGAAATGTGTGCCAGAATTGGTCTTCTAAGTGGAAATGGTTTGGCCGCTCTCATAAAGAACAAATATTCTACCAATATTGTTTATCCAATCTCAACTCTTCTTATAATTGCAAACACAATTAATATTGGAGCTGACCTAGGAGCTATGTCTGCATCAATTAAGATCTTGTTTCCTCAAGCCCCAGTTGTGGTTACATCATTGCTTTTTTCAGGTATTATAATAGCATCAGAAATTATGATTCCTTATGACAAGTATGTCACAGTACTAAAGTACTTGGTACTTTCACTTTTTGCATATGTCATAACAGCAATAATTGTAGGAGGTAATGCCATAGAAATTTTTCTTGCAACTATAATTCCTCAAATAAGTTTTACCTCTGATTTTGCAGTGATGTTTGTGGCTGTTATCGGTACAACTATATCACCTTACCTTCTTTTCTGGCAGACATCAGAAGAAGCTGAAGAGGATGTATCAAGACACAAGATAAAGGAGATAGGAAGAGGCAGACCCAATGTAACTCGAAAAGAAATCAAGTTAATGAAAAAGGACATATGGATAGGCCTATTCTTTTCACTATTCATTATGTGGAGCATAATAGTAACTAGTGCCGGTAGTCTTTACACAAATGGTGTAAATGATGTTCAAACAGCAGATCAAGCGGCACTTGCTCTTGAACCACTAGTCAAAACCTTTCCTCAGGCAGGTGAAATAGCGAAAGTAATATTCGCACTTGGAATCATCGGAACAGGATTACTCGCAATACCCGTTTTGGCTGCATCATCGTCGTTTGCAGTATGTGATACTTTTGGATGGAAAGAAGGGTTAGAAAAGAAATTTAGGCAAGCCAAATCATTCTACTTGATAATTGTAGCTTCTACCTTGATTGGTGTCTGTATCACATTCTCCAATATTACTCCCATTCAAGCTTTGATACTAGCCGCCGTAATCAACGCAGTTGTAACAGTCCCTATTCTTTTTTTGGTAATGAGGATTGCTAATGATAAAAAAATACTAAAGGATAGAACGAATGGTCGATACTCTAACATAGTTGGTTGGGCTACTTTTGCAATCATGACAATTGCTGTTGTCATTATGGCATTTAGTTTAGGTAACGTTTTATGAATCAATAAATAACTAAGATAGTGTTATTACATTAAATTTACAATAATTTTAGAGCGATATCCTTTTTGGAGGATAATTAAATGATAGATGCATAAGGTTAATTGACCCAAAAATTTCCGAGAGAAATTACTAATCATGTAACAAATTTGCAATTATTGCAAATTATTCTTCATATTTTTTTGCAGAATTATCTTTGTTACTAACATGTGAACCAAGTACTTTCTTTATAGTTTTGGTAACAATGGGGAGAATTCTGGGATCATCAACTTTTGGAATTATGTAATCATCTTTAAGATGAACCTCTTCAACTATACTTGCAATAGCATATGCTACAGATACAAGCATAAATTCACTTAGATTATTCGCTCTAAGATCCAGTAGCGCTCTGAATATTGATGGAAATACTACCGCATTGTTTATCTGATTAGGAAAATCAGATCTGCCAGTTGCAACAATTCTTGCTCCATATTCTAACGCATAATTAGGAAGTATTTCAGGATCCGGATTACTAAGGGCAAATATTATTGCGTCCTGTTTCATGGATTCTATCATTTGTTTATTCAAAATGTCCGTCTTTCCAGAAACACCAATAAATATATCTGATTCACTAATTACGTCTTGTAAAGTTCCGCTTAACTTTCCAATATTTGTGTTAATGGATATCTCTTTCTTGTACGGATTGCGATCGTTAATATCCGCCCTTCCGTCATATATAGCACCTTTAGTATCAGTAACAATAATGTCTTTGCATCCTGCCGTCTGCAGAATCTTGAAGATTCCATACCCTGCTGATCCCGAACCTGATATAACGACACGTACTTTTTCTAGTTCTTTTTTTACCAACTTGAGTGCATTTAGCAGTGCTGCAAGAGTAATTATGGCAGTTCCATGTTGATCATCGTGAAAGATAGGTATTGATACTTCCTTACTTAATCTTTCAACTATTTCTAGCACTTTTGGTGATTCGATATCCTCTATATTTATTGCACCGAAATTTGGTTCTATTATTTTAACAAATCTGATTATCTCTTCTTTGTCTTGCGTGTTAATGCATAGTGGAATTGCATTTATATCTCCTAACGCTTTGAATAAGACAGATTTTCCCTCCATTATTGGCAAGGCACCTTCTGGGCCGATGCTGCCCAACCCAAGAACTCTCGTCCCATCACATACTATTGCTACATTATTCCATTTCGATGTATAATCATAAGCTAATTTTTTATGATTACTAATTTCTAAGGCTACGTATGCTACACCCGGAGTATAAATTAGTCCTAGTGTTCCCTTTTCTTCAGACGCATTGTCTAAAGAAACCCTACTTCGAATTTCGATCTTTCCCTTCAACATTCTATGAAGGTTAATTGCATCATCCCTTAATGTCAAATGAATTCAATTATGAATTCAATTATATTTTATTTTGTTTTTTAGCACATTCAATTTTCTTTATCTTATAGCAAGTTTATGGATAGAAAGGAAGAAGATTCAGCCTCCCCCCCTCGGTCAAGTTATACATATTTTATAAATCATAATTTTGAACTTTCACAAGTGTCTATCCACAAAGTTTCAATGAGAAATGAACGAATGAATAAAACAGAATTGGAATCACAATATATTGTTAGAGCCGGAAATGAACACGAACCTGAGAAAAAAATCAGCGATACTATTGAGCATGAAATCGAATGTCCAAGGTGCTATAACATTATGACCTTATGCTCGGACTTTGATAGTCTGTATTATCTTTGTGAAGAATGTGATTTCTCCTTGTATACCTTAAAGTAATTCTTGTAGATGGTTATTTCGAAGCATCAAAATAGTAAATATTCTGATGTTAATATCAACATAATCACAATTCACTATCAATAATGGGCCGTAAGAAAAATGGTTACTTCAAGTACAGGCCATATTTCCAATCAGACAACTCCATTTCTTTTATGAATGAATGCAAGAGATCCTCTAACATTTGTAGAATTTCATTACCCTTTTTGATACTTGCTTTTTGAGGAGCACCGGTGGCTCCAGTCGAAGTTAATTCGTCAAATTTCCAAAATATTCTTATGTTTTCAGGTAATTTTGGAATAACCTCATTTGGTGCAGACTCCATGTTTACTAAATCTGGGCGAATTGCAAGAATCGCAGAGGTTTCTGCTTCACCACCATGACCAAGTCCACTCCAAACTTCAAAAAGATCTTTTTTTAACTGGCCTACTAGAATCCACCACGATTCCAAACATGCTATTGTCATCTCAGGATGTTTGTTTTTTATAGATCTGGCTGCAATCTCAATTGGTCCAATATTTCCATCATGACCATTTATTATGAGTACGCGTCTTATCTTATTCTGAATAAGACTTGAAAGAAGATCTGAAATTATACCTACCAGGGTTTCTGGATTAATACTCATAGTCATCTGAAATTGGTCATGATGTAAACTGACTCCATATGGAATTGCAGGAAGAACAATAACGTTATTGACCTTGGTAGCAAGTCTTTTTGCAATTTCCGTCGGGAAAAAAAAATCGGATCCGAATGGCATATGATCTCCGTGATTTTCACATGCACCAAAAACTAAAATCGCAATAGTTTTTTCATTTACCGTTTTCCGAACCTCTACGGCATTCATTTCTTCAATAAACCTTTTGTACTTTACTTCGCTAGTGCCACCTGTCATACCTAATTAGATACTCCAATCTTTTATAAAATATTCAATATCAAGGTCAGGAGATAATAATCATAAATTTTCATTTAATAATCTCCTATTATTACTTATAAATCGAGAGTCATAAATCTCCAAATACTAGTTGTCCCAAATATCTTAGCATATATCACTAGTGATATGGACTAGTAGTGTTGTATCTATTTAAACCCTACAATATTATAGTATAACGATGGTTAATGCATATGTATTGATTTGTTGCGATCTTGCTTCATCAGAAAAAGTAGTTGAAAATTTGGAAAAAATTGATGGTGTTCAAGAAGTTTCTCCGGTATCTGGTGTTTACGATATAGTTATTAGAATATCTGCTTCAACCGAGGAGGAATTAAAATCTATTTACATGAACATTAGAAAAATGAAGAAAGTACTAACTACAATAACGTTAATTGTTTCAAAAACATTGTAAGAATACACGTATACAAAGGTTAAACCTTGCAGAGGTGGGACAGCAAAATGAAATTATTCAAAGTTATCGAATAAGACCTCTTATAGATCAAATCTTGCAGGCATGCTATATACCATATTCCTAAAGAAGGCACATCTCATTTTTAGCAGAAAATAACGTTCTTCAATTATATGGAAGCAATAATAGTAACCACTCAATATGGGTGATGGGAAACTTTCATCAAGTCGGTACAGTGATTGAGCAATGAAATACTTATTTTAAACATCTCTGGATAGAATATTAGTAGAATATGAGTAAAGGAGAAATTTTGTATTTTGCATATAGAAAGCTATCTTACTAATCTTCTAAGTATGGATGGTATCGCAATTTACTACGGCAAGATCTTGACATTTGCAGAGGCAAACGGATATTTTCATTCATTATTACAAAATACTCCATGGAAGAATGACGAGGTAGTAGTATTTGGAAAACATATAGTTACCAAAAGAAAAACTGCCTGGTACGGTGATTCTAACTATGTGTATATTTATTCAAATAGTATAAAGCAAGCTTTGCCATGGACTAGAGAGCTCATAAATCTTAAACACCTTGTCGAGAATCTTTCGAATACAAAATTTAATTCCTGCTTATTGAACTTGTATCATGATGGCAATGAAGGTATGGGATGGCATAGTGATGATGAAAAATCAATTGAAGAAAATAGCACCATAGCTTCAGTAAGTTTTGGAGCAGAACGGAAATTCTCCTTTAAGCACAAACAAAATAAGAAAATAATTTCAGTATTACTTGAACATGGTAGTTTACTGTTAATTAAGGAAGTAACGCAAAAAAACTGGCTACATAGTCTACCCAAATCTAAGAAAATCACTCTACCAAGAATAAATTTAACTTTCCGAAGAATGGTCACCTAAATTTCCTATTATAATTTCTAGAATATCGCTAGTGATATAACTCACATTAACTTTCTATGGATATCTTTTGTTCTAAAATTTAAATAGTGAAGATATTGATACAAAAAACATAAAACAACTGGGAGTTTCGGATGATGAACAAGAGACAACCAATACTCCCAGTTGGTGTTTAGGTATAATGTTATTGACCAACAAAATATATAAGGTTTTTAGATATTCTAGGTTTTTCTATAAGATTGTTTATATCTCTAGATATTTTGTAGATAATTTCCAGATATTGAGTGCCAAATGAACTCTGAATACTAGAAATACATCATCCATAATTAGTCAAAATAAACTATAAAGATAAAAGCGGAGCGAATCCGATCTTTCTAGAATATCACCAGTGATATTTGGTAATACCAATTGTTCGGCGACGACGAAAGTGACCACCAAGGTGAAGATGGTGACCACAAAGATCACTTTACAAAATTTTTCAATTTTAGGTTTTTTGACCGTCACAACAATGACGATAATCATAAGTGCGACAAGAAGGGAGATGACAATAAAGTTAAAGTGAAAGAAGACCAAGCAAAAATTTACAAAGGTTATGGTATTGATCCTGCCGATGGTGAAGGTAATAATAAAAAGACCTTTAATTTTGCTGCGGTAGGTGATTTTGGTTGTTCAAAAAATGCCAAGAAAACAGAACTTGATAATGGTAATCCTCACACGGCATTGACTGGAACTTTTTTTGATAATAAAGGCAATGGGATAAGGGATCATTTTACAACTACCAAGGAAATAAAGTAATCAAATTATCCGTTACTTTAGCAGGACCTGGATTAATTGGACCTGCATAATTCTACTAACGTATCTTTTAATAGATCAAGTTCATTATCTACATTTTTAAATTCAAGTTCTGGTTTTACCAATTTTTCTGTTAGTGCTAACTTAGTTGATGTTAAGTCTTCTCTATAGTTTTCTAGAACAGAACAAAAAAGTGCTGAATAATCCTTTTGTATGACATATCTGGTGTTTGGATTTGAAAATAACTGTATGACCTGTTTGATAACCTCAATATTTTTTTGTAGGTCTTTTTTGATCAAATCATTACCCTTTACAATGTCTGGTTCTGACTCAAGTTTTTTTAATTTCTTATGACGATGCTCTAGAGCTCTTTCAATCATTGATAACCTTTCTGACTCAAATTCCAATATCATTATTTTCACATATCAGATATTATAAAAAACTAATCGTTTGGAATTAAACTCCGAAAGTGACCTTACATCTTGTGAATTCCAACGACTTGCCAGGACTCAGAAAAAGTATGGATTAGCACTATTGATTTTAAAGAAGGAAAAATAAAATTACTATTTGTAAAAGGATAGAAAGCTTTAAGCTTGAGTATATCATACTTCCTCGTAACTATAGCAATATTGTCATAAAGATAAGGCCTCTCCGTCCGATTAACCCGATCAGTGGAGATGGAGGCAACCGACCAGTGGTCATCGGCAGATTTACCTCATCTTTATGACGTTTTATAAAGAGCATAAGAATGGCTTAAGAATATTTCTATATTTAGGACTATTTATGTAGGTGCAAGTAGGAAGCTTCCAGTGATCCACTTGGAAAATACTTAAGAGATTGTTTTTTCAACGGCTTACATTTAGTATGATTGCGGGCTATCTCAGTACGACCTCATTCGCTTAATAATTAGCTCAAATGCTGTTATCATCTCTATATTTGCATTTATTAATGCAAGACAACATGCAATAATAGAAATTTTTATCAAAATGGTAAATGCTTTTTTTTACCCTAGAAACCAGAAAGGCGAAACTTGACCTCAGGGAAAATGATAAATTTACAGAACTAAAAGATGAAGATCCAAGTATACTGATAAAAAAAGAAGGGTTGTCTGAAAAAGAAAGGGAAGATGTCTGAGAATTGGTATCTTCCTACAATAGATTAGGATTTGTTCTACACAACTATCCCAGAGTTTTTCTATTTCTAAGTTTAAAGACCAAGTTTCTAAAGTGGGATGAAGAGGGAGTGATTGATACATGGAAGAGGGTTAGACTTTATGTATGTAAAGAGAGAATTGAAAAGCCGGAAAGAAGTGAAGTAGGACAGGAATTTGAATGGCTGTTCAATGAAGCAATTAAATATCAAGAACGTAAGAACAGGAAAAAACTAAAAGGAAATATCTGACTCAACAGTCCCGGAAATTTTTCCTCTAATTTACAGATAGGTTTTTCGTACTGACAGGAAAATTAGGAAGATGGAATATGTTTTACTACTAAGAATGATAAAGTAAAACCATTCTACAGTTAGAACATTCGGTTAAATGGACATGACAATTTTGCAAATTAAGGTTAAGATAATAATTGCTCATGTCAGTGTCTCATTTAAGGTCACAATCTTAGCTTCCATCGAAATATATACCAATCAACAGAACCCGTATAAATGTAAGATTCAACTCCCACCACAAAGGGAAAAACTTATTAAAATAGATCTTACTCTGCTCCATATTGTCAACACTTGAAGCTTTAAGAGAAGTTGTCCGAAAATTGGAAGACACTTTCAATGATCCGCAGAAAAGAGAATCATTATATTTTGATTTTTATGATGATTCCTTGAAAATTCATGGTTTCGCTCCAAATCTTCCAACCAATAAGGAAGGGTTCAAACAGTTCATTTATCTCCTGTGGAAGGCATTTCCTGATATAAGAATTATCTTTGAAGATATCATTATTGAAGGAAATAAGGTTGTATGCAGGTACTACCTAACCGGCACACACAAAGGTGATTTTGCGGATCTTCAGCCAACGGGAAGACAATTCAAAGTCAATGGCTTTACAGAATTTTCTTTTCGTAATGCAAAAGTCGTAGAGCGTTGGAATCTTGTGGATATGATTTCATTGAGGGAACAGTTAAGACCCTAGTCACAAACTTGTCTGTCGTTAATATCAAGTTGGCAAGATAATATTTCAAATAGAGGATATTGCTTAAATTGTAAATCATAATTCTAGTTTCTGCAATTTGCAATTTGTAGAATATCACTAGCGGTGCTAAGCTACAACAACGTTATTACTTCATGTGTATATTGTTCCGAAAATATTGTAATGTTTTATTATGCTATAAAATTATTTTTTTATAGATATTAAATAAACTCAGACATATAATGCTCGTTGGCACCAATGTATATTTGGTTTCTTTTCTAAAAGATAATTGAAAATCCTTATTGCATGCCTATTTCGAATAGTGTAACTTGTTCGGTCTGTCTTTCATCAATATTCCATAGCAAGAGATCATAAAGCAAACCATCATAATATCTTTAAATATCAACTCATTCAGGATTTGAGATCGCTAGAAATTATTAACATTACCATTAAAGATTACGATCCTATTAACTGCATTAACATGCAATGTTTGGAAAATAATATAATCACATGATTTGGAGAGATACACATAAAATTGATAATTAATTATAAATTTGGATTTCTAACCTTGGAGGTTAATAAAACCAATATCCCAAAACAAAATTCAAACCTATTCCTTATGATCTGATAAGAACAAGTGATTATTTGAATTCATAGACTAAGCATTGAATAATTGTATTATCAGCGATTTATTATGAATTACAATTACATGTAGTTAGTTTCAAGCTTTTCAAAGTAATGATTAATTAATGTCATCATTTAAATCCACGTAGGAAATACTACCTAAATATTAAAATTGATTAGATAATCATGAAAAAAATAATTACAATAGCTGAAAAAGCAAATGCTCAGATCTTATTTGAATATTTCAAAAGATTTAATTATGATAGTTTAGATTTTGTAATAATGACAAGAACACAATCAAGGATTAAGCTATCTCTTCTATTGGGAACAATTATAGCCCTCGGAGTTTTATCCCTTGCCGTCAATAACATTCCAGTACAAGCATTGCATAAAGAAGAACAAAAATTGGATAAATTTGATAATCTCAAAGAATTTGCAGATGCCGTAAAAAAAGGTGATGCAAATATAGAAAAGATACCTCTTTTATCGATGAAAGCCTCAAACATTTATGATGATGCAAATAAACAAACGCAAGATTGTATAAACCAAGCGGCAAAAATAGGAAAAAGTCTTGTTGCTAAAGAAGTGGTACACTGTGTTGACGATGTGAACTTTTACAATAAACAGATTTCAAACAGTAGCGTTCCTACTACTACGACTTCTGCCATTACTGCCACATCTGCGGATACCGGCACTGGTGGTACATCAACCTCCGATACATCAACCCCAACCTCCGATACATCAACCCCAACCTCCGATACATCAACCCCAACCTCCGATACATCAACCCCAACCTCCGATACATCAACCCCAACCTCCGATACATCAACATCAAGTTCCGGTAATGTTAAAGAGAACAATATGATTAATGAACTTGTGAAAACAGGAAAGTTCACAGAAGCTGAAGCCAAAGACTTCGTATCAAAAACGACGCAGAACGGAGCCGATGGTGGATCAACTTCCGATTCTCCAAAGACTACTAATGCAGATACTAGTACTAGTGATACTCAAGCTTCCGATAATACCCAGTCATCTAGCAATCAGGATAACAATGCAAATACTCAGTCATCTAGCAATCAGGATAACAATGCAAATACTCAGTCATCTAGCAATCAGGATAACAATGCAAATACTCAGTCATCTAGCAATCAGGATAATAATACTCAGTCATCTAGCAATCAGGATAATAATACTCAGTCCTCTAATGCTAACTCGAACAAGGCTATAGACTATAACGATCTCAAAGATCTTGTACATAGCATAAAAAACCACGTCGTAGATAGTGATGACATAACTTTGAATGCGTTCCAAGATTCAGGTGCTTATAAGGGGGCAGATGAAGCAACCCAAAAGTGTATAGACCTAGCAGGAAAAATAGGAAATAAACTTGGTGATCAGGAAATAGTGCACTGTTCTGAAGATCCAAACTTTTATCAAAACCAAATATCTAGTAATAACAACAACGCCAACGCCAACGACAACAACGCCAACAACAGCAACAGCAACAGCAACAGCAACGATAACAATTCTGGCGGTACTGGTAACTAGTATCGTCAATACTTTTTTATTTAGAATTGAGTATTACTTAAAACAAATAATCCCATTGCACTCACCAACATAAAGATCCATACAATTTTATTCCAACTAAAAATTTTCTGGCCGTCTAGGTTCCCGAATGGCAGTAAATTAAATAAGGCAATCCATGAATTAAATGATGCTCCTATGTACAGGTAATCAACAAATGGATTTCGATAAAATAATATCAAAAATATAAAACCCATGACAAGATTAGTAAGCGGTCCAATAAATGCAACTCTTCCAAATTTACTTCTATCCGATAAATCTACTACAACAGCTCCTGGTGCTATGAATTTGAATGGGATAAAGGGTATTGCCGAAAAAGCAGTCACTATTAGTCCATATGTATTTGTACGAAACTCCGCCCAGCTTCCATAAAACTGTGCTAACAGTTTATGAGCCAACTCATGAACAAGGAAGGCACTAACAAAAATAGTCAAAAATTCCCAAGATATATCCCTGTATCTGGTTAACGATAACCCAACTGCAGTTACTAAAATTGTTGCAATAGACAAGTGAAGTATCTCTAATTTAGAAAATTTTATTTTAAGTATGAGAGTTTCCAAAATTGAATTCTTTGAATTATTATTTATCATATTTTTTTTGTCAATGTAATACTTCATAGAAACACATGAGTGGTTTATTGGAATTCTATGCATTTGACAAAACAATTTGTCACAATAACTGCATCTAAAAGGTATAGTTTCATTTGTATCACAAATCTCACATTTCATTAGGTTAATACACTCACTCTTTGTCTTAATCCTAGTTATTCTGCTCCAATGTCACATTTAAAAGTGTGTTTTCATTCTCTTGAAACTGCATTCATAATGTTATTCAAAAAGTTCTTACAACCAAATTGATTATTTAAGATCATATCTGATTCCTGGGATTTAGCTAAATGGCAAATTCACAATGGTAATCTATATGAACTTTGGATTACTGTATTAAGTATAGAATTAGTTTGGCGAATGATGATAATACACATGATACAGATGATAAGCTCGTCCAACGCTATGATACTATTCTAAAAGAGAGTGCATTATTAAGTACCTTTTCTGGGATTCTCTTTGGATTTTTATTGAATATGGCCGTAAATGTACCTGCTAATTTTGCGTTTATTGATAAGATAACTCTGATAGTGGCTTTATATTCGATTACCGTGGCAGCTTCATTATTTGTTATGCCGGTAGTCTATCATCATTTACAGTATCCTTATGGAAGCTTGCATAAATTCAAGAGTAGAAGTCATAGATTTATCATCCTGGGTCTAATTCCTGCCGGTATTACTCTATTCCTTGGCCTTGAACTAGCATTACACTCTCTCCTAGGTTTTATAGAATCATTTTTCCTTGCCTCGCTACCATTTATCCTTGTTTATTTCTTGTTCAGAGCTAGAAAAGGTCAATTCTTATAGAATCTATAGGATCTACTTGTTCTATACTCATATAGTAAAAATATATACATATTCATAACGTACGTATAAGGAGTATCATTGAAAATATCTATCATTGACATAGGCTCTAACACAATCAAGTTAGTAATCTATGATGTCAAAAGGGATAATTCATTCATAGGTGTTCACCAAGAAAGCAGCAAAGTTAGACTTGGTGAATCATTGGCTTATTCGGACAGTCTTAATGAACAATCGATCCTCAAGAGTATTGACGTTCTCCTCCTGTATCGCGATATTGCTAGACTTCACTCTGCAAATAAAGTTATTTGTGTAGGTACTAGTGCTGTTAGAGAAGCAAAAAATGGCAAATATTTCATAGATCAAGTTTTTAAAAAGACCGGATTAAGAGTAAGGGTGCTAAATGGACAGGAAGAAGCTTACTATTCCTACTTTGGAGCTTCCATATCGACCTGCATTCCAAATGGCTTGTTCTTTGACCTTGGTGGAGGAAGTTTAGAAATAGTTTACACTGAAGATTTTAAAATAAAGAAGGCACAAGCGTTTCCATTAGGGGCGTTACGACTCACTAGAACATTTGCTAACCAAGATGGTTCTTTTTCAAAGAAAGATTGCGATAATATGACTCAAAAAATAGTTGATACACTTCCCACAAAAAGGAGCTACGGTATCGGAATAGATACCATACTTGTAGGGGTTGGTGGAACATTGAGAGCCCTTGGAAGATATGATCAAAAGCGTGCAGGATTTCCATTTGAAAAAATTCATAACTATAGATTAACACTAAGTGCCATTGATTCGCTTCGTAGGGATTTAAGCTACTTGAAAACCAGCGAAATTTCTAGTCGATGGTCATTTGATTCTACTAGAGTTGAAACAATTGTCGCCGGTATTTATGTAATTCAAAGTATTATGACAAATTTGGACTTTGAAGAGGTAGTTATAAGTGGCTATGGTATACGTGAAGGAATTCTTGCTTCATTTATTCAGAACTCCAACACACTAGAAAACCATAATGTCGAAAGTCTAGAGAAACAGAATCTTAAAGTACTTTCTTATCATTGCAACAAACATGATATTTCACATTTTGGGCTTAATGATATGATGCAAGATATGATTTATTATAGATTGTTAAAGGAAAGGGAAGTTGAGATACTATCCTATGCACTTTATACTTTATCAAGACTACCTGAGACAAATAAGCACTATGGTCTTTTCTACCGATTATTGGATGAAGATTATCCTCGTCTCACATATAGAGAACAAGTTATACTTGCATTATCAATAGTGTACTCCAAAAAAATCAGGACTGCAGAAGAACTCTTTTACAAGTATAGTGACCTACTAAAACCACAGAATGTGAAATCTATCCAGAAGATAGCTATACTTCTCAATCTAGCATCAATAATTATAAAGACTGGATCTCAGATTAGAATAAGATTAACAGAAAACCAAAGTATGATTTTTACCATAATACCTACACAGAAATTATTTCCTACCCATTTACTGAAACAAGTTATCGAAAAAGCCAGTGGAATTTTTGATATTCCCATACAGGTCGATATACCAAACAGGATTAATCCAGAAAAGGATTCAACTAATAAAATTATTTCGATAAAATCTCAGACTTGATATTTATGGCATATCGCAAAAATAACATTAAAAAAAGCATTCCTATACAAGGTAAGCTTATAGTTGTCGAAGGTATAGACGGATCTGGAAAGTCTACGCAGCTTAGATTACTCCAGAAATGGCTCATTTCAAGGAATATACCGGTATTTTTTACAGAATGGAATTCATCAGACACGGTGAAACAAATCACAAAAAAGGGAAAGAAATCTGGAAGATTAACACCAATTACCTTTTCTTTATTACATGCCACTGATTTTGCTGACAGATATGAAAGGAACATTCTGCCACTCCTACATGCTGGATATGTAGTTCTCGCTGATAGATATGTTTACACTGCGTATGCTAGAGACATTGTTAGGGGATGCAATTCAAATTGGGTCAAAAAAATATATGAATTTGCAATGAAACCAGAGATAGTATTTTATTTTAAGGTACCTATAGATATAGCAGTAGATAGAATACTCTCAGGAAGACCCAGACTAAAGTATTATGAAGCCGGTATGGATTTAAACTTGAGTAATGATCCTTATGAGAGTTACAGGATCTTTCAAAGCAGAATTATCGATCAATATGAATCATTATCCTTATCAGAGAACTTTACTATTGTAGACGGAACAATGGAGATAGAAGAGTCACAAAAACTTTTGAGATCAATAGTCATGAAAGTTTTACCTTTGAGTCTTACTCAAAATATTAGGAGGCCTACAAGACTTGAATATCAGATCAATAAAATCACTTAAAGGTAAGAAGACTAGAAAAGGACTTTTTTATGGACATGCTATTCCATATTTGGAGAATACTGAAATTAAAGGAAGATTTATCGTAATCGAGGGACCCGACGCATCAGGTCGAAGCACCCAAATTGAATTATTATCGTCAAAACTAGAAGCTGATGGTCATGCAGTACTGAATGCTGGGCTTAGACGTTCTGAATTAATAGGACAAGGAATATTAGAAGCAAAGAGAAATTTTGTGCTCGGCAGACGAACTATAAGCTTATTTTATGCAGCGGATTTTGCAGATCAATTAGAGAACAAGATCATTCCTGGATTAAGATCAGGTTACATAGTTCTATCCGATAGATACATTTATACGCTAATGGCAAGAGAAGCGGTGCGCGGGATAAGTAGCTCATGGTCTCATAACCTATATGGTTTTGCTTTGAGGCCAGATATAGTATTTTATCTTGATGTTGATCCAAATGAGCTAGTACATAGAGTTTTCCAAAAGAATTCATACCTAGATTATTATGAATCAGGTACAGATCTTAGATTATCAGATAACATGCTCGAATCATTCATTTTGTACCAAAAGTTACTCAGAAAACAGTTTAAGCGAATGCAAAAACGCTTTAACATAATATCAATAGATGGTAATAGGTCAATAATTGAAATAAATCAAGATCTTCAAAAAAGGATAGATGATTATGTTACAAATTTACAGAACTACTAATAACTTAGGATAGGAACTAGTAGTGGCCAAAAGGTTACAACTAGACTATAGTAAGTTTATTAAATCTAACTTTCTTTTGAGAATATCTGTAGACCATTTTTATCATAATTATCGGGGTATGCTGTAAAGTCACTGATTTGCTGTACTATTTTCCAAAGAATTTGAATAGCTGATCTATTACAAATTGTGGTTGCTCCTCTGGAATCCAGTGTCCTGAAAGTGGAACGGTTATGCCAGTAACATTTGTTGCAAGTGATAGTAAAGAGCTGTATGCAAAGTTTCCAGGAATATCACCACCCAAAGCTGGGTAAACGTCACCACCAAGAGCAAGTACAGGAGTTGTAATTTTGGATTTGGCAGTTTCTTTGTTCTGCTGAGCATCCATGGGGAAAGCTCGGAAATGCTCAAATGAGCCACGTAAACCCCCTGGAGCTACAGCGTGACTCGTCCATACATCGATATCCTCCTCTTTAATTGCAGATGGATTATAGGCTAATCCTTTCATGAACCAAGAGATATACTCTCGTTCCTTACCTTGTATTAGCGCCTCAGGAATATCGTGAGTTTGGTAGAAAGAAAACCACCAAGGCCCATTGGAACCGAATGATGGAGGCAGGAAACCGGGAAATGGAAAATCCATGATAACCAATTTAGTAACGTTATTAGGATGACCAGCGGTATATGAAAATGCTGTCTGAGATCCTACATCATGAGCTGCTAAAAAGATTTTATTGAAGCCTAACAGTTTCGTTAACTGGTAAATATCTTCAGCAGTAGTTTTACCATCATAGCCGGTTAATGGCTTTGAGGAATCACCGAATCCACGGAGATCGGGTGCAACCACAGTATAAAACTTAGCCAAAGCCGGCATTACATATCGCCATTCGTACCATGATTGCGGATATCCATGCAACAAAACCAATGGATCGCCTTTACCACCCATTACATAGTGTATCTGTATTCCATTCACAGCTGCAGTATGATGTGTAAAAGTCACATTGCCGATTTGAAAAGAAATACCTTCTAATAGATGCTGTCTTTCAGCAGAAGTTAGGTTAATTTTGGGCTGTTCCGATTGTGCAATACCAATTTGATTTGAGCCAATTCCAAGTAAAGAGATACTTATTGTCATAACTATGAAAACAAAGATAGATACTATACACTCTTTACAAAATCTCAAGGAACTTTATTCATGCTTGTATTATTTAAGTCTGAAGAAATTAATGATGATGTTTTATCGAAGTTCGAACCAAGGAAGGTAAATCACGGACAAACAACGTGGTCGTGTCATTGACATCATACTGAAAAAAAATAATCAGTAGCTCAGGTTGAGCGAGAGCAGATAGTTGTATCAAGTTTCGTTCAGAAGTTAAATCTTTTTAGTATCTATGCTAGCTTTGTGGGCCTGGAGCAAATCTTTGGAAGCAATACTACTAAAGCGAAATGACTATGATATCTAGCTGATTCTCTGTCATTGTCTAGGCGAATTCGCGTAGTAGTTAGGTAATTCTTTTGATTTGATAAACGTAAATTTCTCAACCAGTTTATGAGCTCTGATGTTTGGACATTAAGTGATCAATTTTACTAATGATACTACAAATAAGAACATAAAAACTAATCTTTATGTCCGTAACCTGTAGCGTGCTGCAAAAGTGTCTGATTCTTTACTTGACAAGTCTTGAAGAAATTGTTTTCTGATTAGCTTCCCATATACAATTAAGTCACGGGCTAGCATCCTTAGACGTTTGGTCAATAAACTACTTCCTATCTCTCCTGCTTCATTGAAGTCTTCTTCTGCGTTAACAGAGATACCATAAGGCAAACTCCATCCATAGCACTGTCGTACAGCTGTTCTCATTTGATCCATTACAGTTAGTCCTTTTTCATGTGATGCGCAGATGTAACCAAAAGTTTTCCCAGCAAACTCTTGCCAATAATGATCCAAAAAATTGTTCATAGGACCAGACATTGAGCCATGGTAATCAGGTGTAGTCAGTATGAAGACATCTGCCCAATTAACCTCCTCAGTTATTTCTCTTAATCTCTTACCAGAGTGCATAAACGAATTGGGATCAAATGTTGGCATTTTCACTTTACGAAGATCCAGTAAATGAGTCTCCGTCTCTAATTTTTCCATTCTTTCTAGGACTATTTTCAGTGTTTTGGTGCCATATGACTTCTCGCGCATGCTACTGCCGACGCCAAGTACTTTCAGTTTCATGAATTATCTCTCTTCTTGATTCAGTACCGATCTATAATATTATTTCTTAGTCAAACACTCAGATTGAAAAGTAGGTCGAGTTTAAGCCTAGTAAGTAGCAGAACCAATCTTGCAAGATAAGGAGCTTAGGAAAAACAAAACCTAAAAGAAACTACACGCTTAAATTAGTAGCGATGTTTCCAAAGTGTCATATTTGTGGGAAGTCTGGAGTATACACAGAAATGAAAGATTATTTGATATATTCTGTACATCCTAAATGTGAGCGAGGGCTACTATCGCTATCATTAAGCTCTAAAGAATTCCAAACTTGTTCTTTATGCAAAAAGACACTTTTATCATCTAAAGATGAATTCAAAACTCATTTAGTCAATTATCACAGCAAAGAAGCGTTAGCAGACTTGATTATAAATGGCGTAATCAAGATATAGGGAAGAATTCCTATCGATATTTTAAGCGGATAAAGAAATATAATTCCGGCAATTCATGTTTCCGCATTACATTGGAAAATGACCTTTTTCCTTCCTAGTCATAGTTTAGACATTGTAAATAAAAAGTGTTGAAAAATATTTACCTATTTTCATTGCTATTGGTCAGAACAAATATTACAAAAAAGTTAACGATTAACAACTTTAAATATTATCTTGTGTTATTAACATGAAGTGAATAACAAAGTTGCAGATTCATGTGCTCACATAGTTCAAGTGAATCAAAGTATCGATGCAAAAACGAAAGGATGTGAAGAATGTGAAAAAATCGGATCTGACTGGGTACATTTGCGACTTTGTCTAACATGCGGTCATGTTGGCTGTTGTGATTCATCTGTAAATAAGCACGGAACAAAACATTTTAAATCAACTGATCATCCAATGATAAGATCTTTTGAGCCTGGCGAGAAATGGAAATGGTGTTATGTTGACGAAGTCTTTATCAGGTAACAAAAATACGTTTCCAAAGAAATCCGAATGTAGATGCATTTGTGATGAAATCAAATAATAACATCATTAATAGATCAGAAGAGAAGCCGAAGATTCTGCCACTAGCGAATGGCCCATATTACTTGATAAATGATATGAAACCTAAGGTCGTTGATAATCTTCAGGATTTTAAAGGAGAACATCTGTCAAGCACGGTAGGTATTGCACTATGTCGTTGTGGGGCATCAAAGAATAAGCCATTTTGTGATGGGACACACAGTATAATTGGATTCTCAAGCAAAAACAAGACTCTCAGCGACAATGACAACGAGAAAAGAATTAAAGACAAAAGACGTACCTATGTTGGCAAAGAAATTACAATATATGACAATAGGAAGATTTGTTCTCATGCAAGAGAATGTGTTAATAATGTTCCCTCGGTATTCAAATTAGATTCTAGACCTTGGATTGATCCTGACGGATCTAAAAAAGAAGATATAATTAGCACTATACAAAAGTGCCCCTCCGGCGCTCTAAGTTATTCAATTGATGAGATTGAATATAGAGACCCAAAGGAACAGAGAAATCCAATGGTTACAGTTTTAAAAAATGGACCATATCATATTACCGGAGGAGTTGAATTGATTGGAGATGGAATAGAGTTTGGCGAAGGGGCGTCAAGGGAACATTATACTCTTTGTCGTTGTGGTGCTTCAGAGAATAAACCATACTGTGATGGTACACATAGAAACATTAACTTCAATGACGAATAGAACAAGAATTTTTTAGACGTGCATATCACTTGTATTACTCATGTAATTATTATCCGAATGATATTTACTCTAGAAAGTAACTACAAGTTGTGTATGGATTTGAGTTGATCATAGCAATATCTATGTCTCTATCACAAAAGAGAAATAATAGAACATGAGCTATTGTATTTGAACGATGTCTGAACAGACTAATAAATTGACTTTACCAGTAAAAATGGACTATGATCATATTCAAGGTCCTATTAATGCGCCAATAAGCATAGTAGAATATGGTGATTTTGAATGCCCGTATACTGGTATGGCATATCCAATAGTAAAGGAAATAAGAAGAAGGCTGGGTGACAGTATATGCTTCGTATTCCGTAATTTCCCTCTTAATCAAATCCATCCTCACGCACAGCATGCAGCTGAAGCGGCTGAAGCAGCCGGGGGTCAAGACAAATTTTGGAAAATGCATGATCATCTATTTGAACACCAAAATGAATTAGACGATCGGCATTTATTGGGATATGCCAAGATAATAGGATTGGATATAGAAAGATTCAAAAAAGAAATATCTGAGCATGTTTATGTTTCCGTTATAAACAAATCACTAAAGAATGGAATTAAAAGTGGTGTTGAAGGTACGCCAACTTTTTTTTTAAATGGTGTACGTTACGAAGATTCATGGGAATTAGAAACTCTGTTAGAAACAATCAGATCTGCCATCGAAAAAGATAACAAGAATTAAACTTGTGTGATTGAAAAAATGGTGAAACCGACCATAATCAAGCAGTATATTCTACTGTTAGCTGACCACACTTACTGGCAAGGTTCGAATATTGACGACTGAAGACCGTCGAATTAAAATAATATTTACAACATTTTAAAAAAATAAATGACTGTAATTATAATTACCATTATTATTTATTAGAAAAATAATATTTATTAGTAAAATAATATATCAATTAGGATGAAAGAGACATTAGAACACAACAACAAGGAAATGTTAAAGGAATTTAGTTCAACCACCGCTGATGAATTCAATAATAAATTAGATAATGAAACCAAACTTAATTACTTCATATCGGTCCTTAATGACTACATGGTTACAAAACAATCTTCTAATAATAATTACCAATCAGAATCTCCAAAATTTCTTAAAAATCATGATGAGAAGAAGCCAGAAGTAATAGAAACTGTATTAGATAGCGATGACTTTAGGTTGTTTGCATTCCGGCAATACAAACTCCTTATTTACAGGGATAATGAAATTCTTGAAAAAAATATTCCTAACATACATGTGTATAAGATGTCTGACAATGTAGTTTCTTCCTGTTTGAGGAAATTATTTAAACTTAGAAATTACTAAAAACTATATTTTTTATTTGACCAAAGTCATCAGAAAAACATTAGCAGTAAATAATAGTGATCGGAACAGATAAGGTTTTCAATCAGCTTTTTAGAAAATTAAATTCTGTAAAAGGAGCGTAGATGGACATTAGCAATATGTGACATAAATAATCTGAGCAAATAGAATATCATATGTCTCTATCAGAAAAAAAATAGTTCACTATGTGCTGATCAAGTATGGTAATATTTGTTTATATTTTATACATATTTTATTTGCCATTCAACCATTATTGGTGGTTACTCAATCAAAGACTATGCTCCATGAGGAAATGAAATAAGATAAAGTAGCTTCCTTTCCTTCATGTAAAGGAAGTTGGTGTGGTCGGCGGGTTGTCTAATTATTCAAATTCACGATGGTGTTCTGCTTTGAAGTGGATGTTAAGTAGATCTGATAATGGACCTTCGATTTCTTTAACATTGTCTTTGAACAAAACCATGTTTCTACCTTCCTTTCTGCAATAGATATTTACCTTCCATTTTTCGTCATCTGTGTTTGGAAAATCAGACCGGTAGTGAGCTCCTCTGCTTTCTTGTCGCATCAGGGCACATCTTATTATGGCCTCGCAAACAACTAGCGACGACTCTACTTGCATAGTTAAAGCAACGTTGTCATTATCGATTTTGAATTCTTCTATAATGTTATCTTTAGAATAAAATTTACTTTTTAATTCCAAAATTCTTTTCAATCCATTTCGGAGCTTTGTTTCTTCTCTTATTATTCCCGCATTATATTTCATTAATTCTTGTATCTCATTGCGAAATGTAATAGGTTCCTTATTTACGAAGATCCCATCATTAATTCCTACTTGGGTATTTATTTTGGATCGTAACGGTAATGGCCCAGTTTTCTGTCTTTCTCTTACTTCATTTGCAAATCTCGCTGCTTCAACACCAGCAATCTTTCCAAAAACTACTGTGTCCAGTAAACTATTTCCACCTAAACGATTAGCACCATGGATCTGACTTATTACTTCACCAACAGCAAATAGACCTCTGACCTTTGTTCTACAATTCATATCAACTAGTACGCCGCCCATCGAATAATGCGCAGTAGGTCCAACCTCCATTTTCTCTTTAGATATATCGATTCCGTCAATGTTTTTGAATTGTTCATACATAGTTGGGAGTCTGTCCATAATTTTTTCCTTCGAGAGATGGGTCACGTCCAACCAAACTCCACCGTGTGGCGTACCTCTGCCAGCAAGTATTTCATTAAACGTAGCACGGGCTACAACATCACGTGGTCCAAGCTCCATCCTTTCCGGATAGTAATTTTTCATATACCTCTCACCTTTTGAATTTAACAAAATACCTCCTTCACCGCGTATCGCTTCCGTAGCCAAGGTACCCAAAGCTTTCTCGGGCCAAACCATTCCGGTAGGATGGAACTGTACCATCTCCATGTCTACTAGTTCTACACCTGCTTCATATGCTAAAGCCACACCTTCTCCATAGTTTTCAAAGATTCTAGAACTGCTAACAGAATAAACTCGCGTATATCCACCAGTTGCAAGTATTATAGACTTGCATTCGAATCTCATGATTTCTTTTTTCTTAAAATCTATCCCGTACGCTCCTTTGACTTCTGTTGCTTCTCCTTTTGCACCTACACTGCTCGATTTTAATAATTTTGCGATGTAAACATTATCTACAATTTCAATTTCCCGCTGAATAACTTGGTCTAACAGTACGCGAATTATTTCCTGGCCAGTCCAGTCCTCGTAGAATACGGTCCTTCTGTAAGTATGGGCACCAAAAAATCGTTGCGTTAATTTACCATTTTCCTCCCTATGAAACCTAGCTCCCCAATTAACTAGTTCATTTATAGCATCCGGTGCATTCTTGCAAAGTACCTCCACTTTTTCATAATCAGCAAGAAACTCTCCTTCACGTAGTGTATCAGCAGCATGTACCATCCAGTTGTCCTCTGGGTCCATAGTACCAAGAGCTGCATTGATACCACCTCTTGCAAGTGTTGTATGAGGATCACCTTTTTTGCTCTTACTAATTATGAGAACATTTGAACCAGCATCATGAGCTTCAATTGCTGCTCGAAGACCAGCAGAGCCACCGCCTATAATTAAAACATCACAATAATAACTAGATTGTTTTTTCATGTACTCAGCCATTTTATTATTTTCCAACTTGACACTTCTTTACTTGTCAATATGATGTGTATGTATATTTTTTAAAATATTATGGACTTGGTCTCTGTATAAAGTCAATCCTATCCTTGTGGCATACGGCTGTCCTTTAGCAAATGATTTAGCTAATTCTTTAACAAACTCCATTTCTACTTTTGGTGGTACTGGTGGTTCAAACGGATCTACATATGCTTCAATTATTGTGGGTTGTTTTCTCTCTTTCATGGCCTGACTCATTATGGATTTTACTTCAGATGGTTCTTTGATTGCATATCCCTTACCGCCGCAAGCTTCTGCGAACTTTACCCAATCTATTGGAGAAAATTCTACTCCAAATTCAGGGTTTCCAAGAAATGCCATCTGCTCCCATCTAATCATGCCTAATGTATTATTTTTGATAACGATTACCTTGATGGGAAGGTTATATTGTACTGCTGTAGCAAATTCACCCATCAACATAGTCAATCCAGCATCACCAACAAATGCAACTGATTGTCTTTCTGGAAAGGCAATCTGTGCTGCTATCGCGTATGGTAAACCATTTGCCATACTTGATAAAGTGCCAGACACGGAAAACTTCATACCCTTTCGCATCTCAATATGACGAGCTGCCCAACTTGTATTTGTTCCACAATCAACAGAAATTATCGCATCGTCATCAAGTTCATCAGAAACTGCTTTGGCGATAACTTGCGGTTTGATCGGCTTATCAGTTCTAGTAGTTTGCTCTATCATCAAACTATTCCACTTCTTCATAGCATCCTGCTCTGATTTGAGAAATCCTAGATCCTGTTTTTGATGCAAAAGTGGAAGCAACTCAGTTAATATTAGCTTTGAATCTCCTACCAATCCAATTTCTACAGGATAACGAAGACCAATCTTTTCAGGCTTTATATCTATTTGAATTCCTCTTGCCTGCCCTGGTTTAGGAAGATAATCAATATAAGGAAATGATGTTCCAACCATAAATAGTGTATCTGCTTCACCCATAGCATCACTAGACGGAGTCGTTCCAAGTAAACCAATACCTCCAGTAGTATATGGGCTGTCATCAGGAATTACTGCTTTACCCAAAAGTGCTTTAACGACTGGAGCACCTAACTTTTCTGCAACTGCAAGAACCTCTTCTCCAGCTCCAAGTGCACCTTGTCCTACAAGTATAACAACTCTATTTCCAGCATTGAGAATATTAGCTGCATTTTCTATTAAAGAACGACGTGGGATTGTTTCGGCAACATAAGCATGAGAAGTATGATGATAAGGAACATTATGTCTAGAATATTTACCACTTAGTTTCTTTTCCTGTACATCTATTGGTATTGTCAGATGGCTAACTCCCCTCTGCGCTAACGCAGTTCTACATGCAATATCAACTGCCATTTCTGCTTGCTCTGGAACTTCTATCATGCTATTGTAAACTGTGACATCAGAATATAGCTGTATTAGGTTAACATCCTGTTGATAGCTGGAATTCATTAAATCAGAGTATGTGGATCCTGTAATAGCAATAACAGGAGTGTTATCCGATTTAGCATCATATAATCCATTTAATAAGTGGATGGCACCTGGGCCAGAAGTAGCAACACATGCTCCAAGTTTTCCAGTATATTTTGCATAGGCGCAAGCCATAAATGCTGCAGATTCTTCGTGTCTTACAAGTATGAATTTAATTTTGTCTTGCCTACGTCTTAAGGCTTCAATAAATCCATTTATACCATCACCAGGTAATCCGAAAATTGTATCAACTTTCCAATCAAACAATTCTTCAGCTACAATATCAGCTGTACGCATATTTTCATATTCACTCATTGAATGCTCAATAAACCCACCATCTTCTTTATTACATTTGTGAAGAGGTAGATTCTCTAGATCTTCTATCCAGCCTTTTATTTATCTAATTTTATCTGGTTTCGGTATGTCTTTGAGCGTACTTTCAATTGCTTTTTTAAGGGTCTCTGTCACAAGCGGAAGAATTCTTGGATCATTTACCTTGGGAATTATATAATCCTCTTTTAAGTGACTCTTTTCAACTAGCGAGGCGATTGCATATGATGCAGTTACTAGCATCTTTTCATCTAATTCTTTTGCTCTCGTATCTAACAAAGCTCTAAGAACTGATGGAAATACGACAGCATTATTTACTTGATTTGGATAATCGGAACGCCCAGTGCCTACAATTCTTGCACCTGCTTTATGAGCATCTGATGGAAGGATTTCGGGGTCTGGGTTGCTAAGAGGAAACACTATTGCATCATGGTTCATTGATTGTACCATACCTTCAGTTACTAGTCCAGCTTTACCAGATACACCTATGAAAACATCTGCTTTTCTAATTACTTCTTCCAAACTTCCTACTAATTTGTTGGAATTGCTGTTCGTTGCTATTTCTTGCTTGTCTAAATTTTGAGAATTAACAGTTATAAGATCTTTCCTTCCCTCGTATATTGCTCCCTTGCTATCCGTTACTACAATATCTTTGGAGCCTGCTTCTTTTAAAATCTTGAAAATTCCATAGCCAGCAGAACCTGCTCCCGATATTACTACCTTTATATCGTCTATTTTTTTATTTACTATTTTTAGAGAATTTATCAATGCTGCCAATGTGATTACAGCTGTTCCGTGCTGATCATCATGAAACACAGGTATTGAGAGCTCGTTTCTAAGCCTTTTTATTATTTCAAAAACCTTAGGTGATTCTATATCTTCGATATTTATTGCTCCAAAACATGGCTCAATTGCCTTGACAAACCTGACTATTTCCTCCTTATCTTGTGTAGCAATACATAATGGAAATGCATTAATATTACCTAGGACTTTGAACAAAACAGATTTTCCTTCCATTACAGGGAGTGCTCCTTCTGGGCCAATATTTCCAAGACCAAGAACCCTTGTTCCGTCACACACTATGGCTACGTTGTTCCACTTTGAGGTATAATCATAAATTAACTCTTTGTTTTTACTTATCTCTTGAGCTACCGATGCTACTCCTGGAGTATAAATTAATCCAAGTGTTCCTATTTCTTCATGACCGAAACTAGCATCGATGGAAACTCGATTATGTATTTCGATCTTCCCTCTTAGCGTCCTATGAAGGTTGATGGCTTCCTCATTTGGTATATTCAGTGATATGACCCCTTTTTCTGCTATCGGCAGCAAAACGTGGAATTAATAATATGTCCAACGTATTTGATAAAAAATTGAGTTGTATTTGAATCCACCTGCATTTTATGTAGTCGACGAGTGTAGGATATTCTGGAAATAAATAGTTCCTAGCAAAAGCCGATAACCGAGTCAACTGATAATGTGCCGCATCCTACAAGAATAATATGTATTATTGAGAAAATTTGATAGGTAGTCAATTTCATAAAGCGTTGCCAGGAGCCCTAGGTGCAGCATTCATTTTTCTTTTCTTCATAATCACGTTTGAGGTCATGAAAATAGCAAAAAAACACTCCAACTATAGGAAACTATTAGGCCAATAATCAGGAACACTCTACTTAAGAATTCCAATATGGCTGTGGCTACAGGGTCCCGTTATTGTAAACAATAGTAGCAATAATGTTATTATTCAGATTCTCTTTACCAGTTGGTATAACTACCCTAGAGGAAAAAGACATCGAGTTTGTAAAAAGTTGTAAATGTACTTTTGGGTACCAAGTGGGTAGACTGCAAGCAGGAGATAAGTGCTGAGTTACCGAAGCCCAAGTGCATCCTTGAGATCTATTTCATGATCTTGTTCTTGAGCAATAATACCTCTTAATTTTTCTGATAGTGCGTACTCGCCTGCACTTTCAGCTTGGCGTATTCTATCCCTATAATTCCTTATAGTTTCCTGCTCTGACTTTAAGTCAATTTCAAGCATTGTTTTTGAGTCCTGTGAGTAACCTGCTTCTTTACTTTTCACCGTAGGATCGCCTCCCAAATAATCTATTTGCTTTGCGACCTCCAGTGCGTGTTCAAGTTCTTCTGAGGCGTGTAATTTCAGTTCTTCTGCAATATCGCCATATTCAGCTCCCTTTAAACTTGAGCTAAAAACAACATACTGAATTATTGCTTGGTATTCCCTTGCGAGGTCTTCATTCAGTCCATCTATGATTCCCTGCTTGTCAGTCGCATTCTTATTCGACATACTCTATAATCTTACTTTATGATTTATTAGGGTTGCCACATGGCCATTTATCTAAAGATAAGCATTAGACCTATTGAGAATGGTAAGAAGACAATGATAAAGGTGATGACAAAATTACATACGTAAAAATCCCTAAATAATAAATCAGTTCAGGAGCTTCATGCTTGATCCAATGGATGTTAATCAAGTTCGTTAATTCTGAAAAGAAGGTTTTTTCTTAACATAAAAGCAACCCGTTATCTTTATTATCTAAATGAACATTTTTGTTTAGTGCCATAATGAGCACGCGAAGGAAGTGATCCTGTTTCGTGAAAGTGGACTTCGGTGAAGCCTTTTCCCCTCAAATAATCTTTGATGGTTCCAACATATTTCGTCATTTTATTTTCAACTATATTGAGCTCTGAAATGTTAAACGCAACTTTCTTTTCATAATCTATTTCCCATAACTCTTGTTCATCTCCATTTAAGACTACAAAGTCATTCATTATCTTAGATATAGAGACAAGGATTTATTTTAATATACAATTTCGAACTACGTTCTAATGCTGAGGAAGAATTCATAGATAATTCTTGACATCTTAGTCATACTTAGTATAGCTTTCATAGTTTGCGAAGTGCTGGCGCAACGTGTGTACCTATTAATTCTATAGCTCGCATGAGCTTGGCATGAGGTAATGAGGCGGGGTTCATCATAAAGGTAAAAGCGAGAGGAGTTGACACAAAGTTCTTCTCCTTGTTGCAAGGACTCAATCAAATGAGCGAGTAACGACATTATTTTATCGTCTCCAACTGTAATTTTGCTCTTTTCATGTCCTTTTTCGAGTTGTAAAATAGTGTCAATTCTGTTCCTCATTCCACCAAAAAATTCATTCCCAGTTATCTAAGAGCTTTAAACAATAATCACACACAGGATATCCAGTATCTTCTTCATATTCAGTTTTGCACCTCTTACAGATTCTGGTGATCCGTTTGGATATCCACTATCTATATAGTTGAGTAACCATAAAAGAATTTGTAAAATGAATCTAGTAATTCGAGGGATTGAAACCAAGAATATCAAAAATGACGATTGCCTTGTTAGTCACCCATTTACAAATCCCATGTTAGGCATTTGAGTTCATATGAACATTGTTAAGGAATGATTAATATTCATGTCATTCCTTCTGCCGCTTCAATGTTCTAATGAGTTTTCATAATCAGAAACAGCTAAATAGCCAATCATCAGAACCCGCATAAATGCAGTGTCCGAATCCCACCGAACCCGACAAAGTATCTTATGTTTGGTAACAAAATAATAGCATTGGCCATAACCCTGAAGTGTGGAAAGTATTACCTGTCAACTTTGCGACAGAACACAAAAACAAAATATCTCTCATTTGAATGACGATAATTATCCACACAATATCAAATAATAATAAATATTCAACACTTGATAAATAATTAAAATTGGAACTTTTTAAAGAACGTCACTCATCATGGTTAGAAAACTTTTACGATTTGGTATTTGCAATAATCGTATTACAACTAAGCATCAACCTCAATCTTGATGTTTCCGTAAATGGGTTCCTTAGTTTTGTAGCACTCTTCATTCCAGTTTGCTGGCTATGGATTGGTGTTGCATTTTATGCGACAAGATTTGGGACAGATGACATGACTCATCGATTCCTTACCTTATTGCAAATAGGTGCTTGCGCTTTTATGGCTGTAAATATTCCTGAGGGTTTGGGTAAAAATTCGGGTTGGTTTGCTTTATCATATGCAGCTACACGAGCTATCCTTGTGATAGAATACATTCGTGCAGGAAAACATGTACCGGAAGCGCGAAGCCTTACCAATCGCTATTCAATCGGATTTTCCATTTCAGCAGTAATATGGTTTGTATCCGCCTTTGTACCTCCTCCTTTTAGATTCATTCTTTGGATTATTGGTATGATTATCGATATATGTACACCCTTGTTGTTCACTAAACGTTTTTCAACTCAATTTGCCCCGCACACACAGCATTTACCTGAACGCTTCGGATCGTTTACAATTATAGTTTTGGGGATAGCAATATTGGGAGTCGTAAATGGGATAGCGACTCACGAATGGACAATCTATTCTATGATATCTGCTGCGCTTGGATTGGGAATAGCGTTTAGTTTATGGTGGATATATTTTGACACCGTGGACGGTTCAGAAATTAGAGCTCTCCAGGAGAACAAGAAATTAGGAGTATACGTTACTTGGCTGTATATCCACTTTCCCTTGATAATTGGGTTTACAGCATTGGGTGTTGGTGTGGAACATATAGTTCTGAGTAATCAAAGCTCAGTTTTGCCAACTTCTGAAATATGGCTTATGTGTATTTCTACATTTATTTGCTTATTCTCATTGGGTATATTACAAGTAACATCAGCCGTGAGCAATCCTCAATTTACGGATTCAAAAGGTATACAAAAATATAGAGAAGGTATTTGCAGCATAGGAACAGCCGTGGCTGTTCTCATTGTTGGTGCTGTTTTGAGAGATGGTGTTATGCCGGTAATCCTTATTGCTATAATGGCAATAGCCTGTCTTGGTCAGGTTATTCTAGATATTAAACGTCACCCTCATCATCTTAATTCTAAATTTTAAATTGTAATTCAATTACATTCGAATATACAATCCTGGTTGTTTTGTTGGTTCTGTTTACCCGAATTCAGATCATTTACCTTTTGCAGCATCAAGAATTAATTTTGCGATCTCATCTGGGTGTGACACATATGACGCGTGACTAGCATTAATTGAGATTGTTGTAGCATTCATCTGTTTTGCGAACATGCGTTGCGTATCGGGAGGAATTGCCTTGTCATCCTCAGACACTTGATACCATGTGGGAAGCTATTTCCATGCAGGAGAACCAGTTTTATCAGCAAATATTGATGAATTAATTGGCTTTTGTACAGCAGCCATTCGTTTACTTCCATAATGCGCATGAGAAGGAAGTGTTCCACTTTCGTGAAAATGCACTTCTTCAAAACCTTTCTCCCTCAAATAATCTTCAATAGTTCCTGGATATTTTGCTACTTTATCTTTTACGACATTAAGTTCGGAAATATCCAAGGCAGATTTCTTTTCATAATCTATTTCCCATAATTCTTCCTCATTACCATTCATGAATACATACTCAATCATTTGTGTATAGATATGAATAAAGGTCTATTTTATCATATACAAAAATTGTCAAAGTGACCCGACAAAGTCGTTGTGGACAAGCAACCCGAACCTTACTGAGTTAATAGCAAGCAATTCATTCATATTGTGTGAGTCTGTTGGACCTATGTATTTAGAGTCTTAAGAAAAGTAGTAAATGTTTCCAAATCCCATGAGTCTTCATAGCGTTTACCATTGACAAAGAAAGTTCGTGTACCTTCTACTCCCTGATCAATTCCACTTTTTAATGATTTTTCTATTAAAGGAGCGTAAACATGTTCTGTCATTTCCTTTTTGAATTTATTAAGATCTAATCGGACTTTTTTTGCATACTGCAATAGATGACTGTCATCCAGTGCCTTCTGATGTTCAAAGGGATAATCATGCATTTCCCAAAATTTATCCTGGGCTGCAGCAGCTTCGGACTGCTTCTGCGGCATGCTGAGCATGAGGATGGATATCATTGAGATGTGTATATGATAAAATTGGTAAGAAATTATGCTACCTCTAAGAGGATTCTACCATCTCTATCTTTTGCGAATAATCCTTGCAAAGCTTCCTTAACATCGTCAAGCTTTAATTTTTTCCATACTTTTACTTTGAGTCCGTTGGTGCTGGCAATATCTATTAGTTCTCGTAATTCGTTTCTCGTTCCACCAGTAGATCCTATTAATTTGATTTGTTGTCTGTACAAGGACTGAACATTTAGTTTAACGTCTGCTCCAGTTAAACCTCCGAATGTTACCAATCTTCCGTTAATACCAATAGATGCAAAGCTGCTATCCCAGGTACCGATACCTAAGGAGTTCAATACAACATCTGCCATCTTTCCATGAGTAATTTCTTTTACATTTTCTGCAATTTTATCATAGTCACTAATGACAAAATCTGCTCCAAAATCAGATTTTATCCAAATATCTCTAGAGACCGCAATAACTCTTGCCCCCATTTTCTTACCTAATTGTACAGCCATCATACCTGTATTACCTGAGGCTCCAAACACAAGCAAATACTCATTCAATTTTATAGATGCTTCATTTAGTGCATGGTAAGGTGTTAGGGAAGTTAACGGCAAACTTGCCGCTACTTCCCAATCCATCTTGTCTGGAACCTTGAAAACATTTCTTTCTGGTACTGAAATATATTCTGCAAATCCTCCGTTAGTAATTGCACCAATTAGTCCACCATTTCTGCAAATCATATCCAGACCATTTAAACACATATCACAAATCCCATCAGATATATTGTTGTAAACAACTACTCTATCTCCCTTCCTTATACTGCCATCATTTATCTCACTTCCAACCTGTTCTACTATTCCGCTTGACTCTGCCCCTGGAATATGTGGAAAAGGAACTATTCTTGGCAACATACCGGATACCACAATGTGATCTATCGGATTTACTCCAGCTAATTTGACCTTTATCAATACGTCATGACCTCCTATTTTTGGCTCGTCTACATTATCTATAACCTTTAGATTGTCTAAACCGGGCGCCTCGAAAATAGCTGCCTTCATTAGTCAAATTGTTGCTTTATTTTATTTAACCCTTTGTTACGAAATCCCCGCGGTCCCCCCATACAGACATGACTTATGAATTGCTATCGTTACGAAGATGTACCGTTACCAGAATTCGATATACAACAAGGTATGGAAGTTTAATTTTCTAGAATATATCTCTTGTTGCTAAACTACGATACATAAGTTTAGAAAATGAACCCACTTACTAGGATGATATCGGAAGTCAAAATTTATATTCACAATGAAAAGGATGACGTCTTATATCTAGAATGACCTAAGATCGAATGTCTGCAAACTCTAATAGTTCGGCAATTTCATTTGCTGAATGGACTGTACCGAATACTCGGTAACCCTCTGCTGAAAATCCGAGCGCAAGTTCCCGTCCAAGGCCGCTGCCAGCCCCGGTAATCGCCACTGTGAGGCCTCTTTGTTTCTTTGGTTGCGTCATGACCTTGCACCCTTGGAGTTAGTTTTGACGTTAATTATCAAGATAAATAAGTTAGTCCACAATTGATTTAGGCTTTGTGCTAGTCAAGCTGTACTTTTAGCATACTTTTTGTAATATTTGTCCGATTTTTATTGTGCAGGTATAAAAAACAGTCAGTGTAAAAAGACTATAAAGTATATTTTTGTCCCAAGTGGTTTTGAGTCTTCTTTTGGTAATTCTTTATAATACATGGGAATGAAATTTGCTGACGTTTCCTATTCGTGGAGTACATTATGAACAAACGAGATCGCAGTTGATCCTTCACCCACAGCGGATGCGACGCGTTTGATGCTGCCACTACGCACGTCACCAGCAGCGAAAATACCTGGCACACTGGTTTCAAGTAAGTATGGTTGACGTTTTAGAGACCAACCTGCAGCGCTCAGATTTTCAGAAGACAGATCAGGACCGGTATTAATGAAGCCTTTTGAGTCGAGCACAATACAACCATTAAGCCAACCGGTATTAGGATCCGCACCGGTCATCACGAACAAATGTCTGATGTTGTGCTTCTCAGTCTGACCTGTCTGACCGTTTCGCCAGCGAACGGAATCAAGGTGATTGTCTCCTTCGAGAGCAACAATCTCTGTGTGGGGTCGGACTATAACATTCGGACTTTCTTCTATCCTACGAATCAGATATCGCGACATACTAGCGGCTAAACTAGCGGACCTTACTAGCATGTGGACACGATTTGTCGTTTGTGCCAAAAATACAGCAGCCTGACCAGCTGAGTTTCCTCCACCAACAACAATTACTTCGTCTCCTTCACACAATTGTGCCTCCACAAAGGTCGCACCATAATAAACGCCCGCACCGTCAAATTGGGACAGGTTTTCCAATGGTAGCTTTCGATATTGAACACCTGTGGCAATCAAGATATTACGTGCCGGAATTCGAGTTTTATTCTCGAGTTCTACAACGTACGGTTTGTGGTCGCAAGCAATTCGTGTGGCCTTAGCAGTAAGCATCTTAGCACCGAACTTCTGTGCCTGGAGATAAGCTCTACCTGCCAGGTCCTGTCCTGAGATCCCTGTAGGAAATCCCAAGTAGTTTTCGATTTTTGAGCTTGATCCTGCTTGGCCACCAGGAGAACTCGTTTCCAGTACCACAACATCCAGTCCCTCTGAAGCACCATATACTGCGGCAGCCAATCCTGAGGGACCGGCTCCGATGACGAGTAGATCGCGCACCTGAGTTTGGTCGATAGACTCGTTGAAGCCTAGGCAGTCTGCGATTTGTTGGTTACTGGGATTCCGTAATACCACTTGGCCTCGACAGATCAATACTGGTATCTCACTGGCAAGAATTTGGAAACTGTCCAGTAGATTCTGTACATCGGGATCACGTTCTAGGTCTATGTAGGAGTATGGGTGTCCGTTGCGCATTAGAAACTCTTTGATCCGCAAAGTACCAGCAGAATATATTGACCCTATTAGGACAATATCTCCAACACCAGCAGCTATTAACTCTACTCTGCGTAGGATGAAGGCCCTCATCAGAATTTCGCTGAGCTCAGCATCAGTCTGTACCAAACGGAGCAACTCTTGGTGATCAAGTTCGATTACTTCGCCCGGCTTCGTAGCACGAGCTCGAATTAAAGACTGGCGGCCAGAGAGCATGTTAACCTCTCCAGTGAATTCGCCATAACCATGGATGGTTATGAGGGTCTCATCGGCACCAAAGGGGCGCACAATCTCTACTTCGCCTGTTATAACAACAAAGAACGGTACCGAAGTATCTCCTTGATCTATTAGCACGTCACCGGGCTGTACTGAACGGGTACGTCCATGCGCGGAAATACGACCAATCTGAGCTGGCGTTAATTTCGGAAATATTTTCTCAATTCGAGAGCTAGTTAGAGGAAGTCCTCTGTGTATTTCGTTCATACTGAATTATCCCGAAGTCTTGCTCGGAATTTTCGAGTGTAAACTAAGCCATTTCTTGAGATTCTGTTTGTCATTTTTATGATATGGATTGTTTTGATCAACCACGCAGATGGCTATCCTCGGATCTCTAGATATATTCTTGTGCTTTAATCTACCTTCAGCAGTGTTTACGATAATGTTACCATCTTCGATGTCTACCCATATCTGGGTAACCTGTGGTGAACCATCTTTCATAAGCGTGCTTAAATAACCAAAATTTTTTCCTCGAAAAAGTTTAGACATAGGTTCTGTTATTTGGTTTCTATCCTTGTCCACCCGACTTCACTCCGGAAACTTGGCCCCGAACATGGGAAGGCCACTCTTTGACTGCTCCTGGGTCGCCTCGTCTTGAATCACATCCCAGTGCTCGACCAGAATCCCGCCCTCGATGCGAACGACGTCGGCTGCAATCCAGTTCACAGGCTGACCCAAGCCAGAATACCGTCCATGGACGATTACGAAATCTCCATCAGCCACAATCGTTCCCGGTTCATACTTCAGTGTTGGCGGAATGCTCTCGATGAGGTTGAACAGGCCCTCGCGACCAGGCGCGATGTGAGCACTATGCTGGATGTATTTGGGCGACCAATAGCGCTCAGCCGCTACGTAGTCACGGTGGTTGAACAGTGTGTCGAAAGCTTCAAGGACAAGTGCTTTGTTTTTCTCTTCAATTGCCTTGCTCATTGTAATTCTCCTCCCCGAGAGCCTATTAAGCTTTGACGTTATATTTGAGCCCATCCCCCATCAACGGATAATTCAGTGCCAGTGACGTAGCTGCTGTCATTCGAAGCAAGGAATACTACTGCCTTGGCGATTTCGTCAGGAGTACCTGGCCGGCCTAGTGGCGTAATCCCGGCGAACTGAGACTTCATCTCGTCGATCTGCTGGTCCTTCCCAAGCCCATCCCAGATGGGTGTGATGACCATCCCAGGGCTGATCACGTTGACGCGTATCTTGCGATCCTTCAGGTCAACCGACCAACTTCGAGCGAAGGACTGCAAGGCTGCTTTGGTTGCGGCGTAAACGCCAAAAGCGGGTAAACCCTTGAATGATGCTACTGATGCATTAACCACTATCGAAGCGCCGTCGGGCATTAGCGGTAACGCCTTCTGAACTGTGAAGAGTGTACCTTTGACGTTGACGTCGAATGTCTTATCGAAGTGGGCTTCCGTGATCTGACCCAGGGGACTGAGTTCAGCGACCCCAGCGTTTGCAAATAGGATATCTATTTGGTCTTTCTGTTGCTTGATAGTATCATACAAACGATCAAGATCTGCGAGATTTGATACGTCTCCTTGAACCCGTTGAATGGAACATGAAAAGGACAAAAAAGCCTATAGTAGTAATGATGGTTCCAATTATCGTAGGCCTTAGATTTCCAAATCTGGATACTACGAAACCGGAAGCTACAGAGAATATCAACGATGTTGCCATGTAGGGTAGTTGAACACTTGCTATACTTGATGCGTCGCCACCAAACCCTGTGGGCGGCGGACTTCGTATCAAAATAGGAAGAGTTTGATACACAACCATCAGGGCAGTAAGTCCTACAGTCATGTTAATTATATTTGCAGAAAGTATAATTCTATTCTTGAGAAATTATTCGGGTCGAACTTTTCCATAAGTTGAAGCGTAATAAGAAATGAGATTGTTGCAGCCGACAGCGTTAAGGCGCCTTTTATATCAATGCTCTTGCTTAATCTCTGTTTGCTATCGGTGTTATCGCTATCAACCCTACCAGTAAATGTACTTGCATTCTCTGTTAACAATATATCTTGTCTTACATGAGTAAACCTACAACAAAACTCAGAAGCTTTATTTGAAATCAACCGTTGTTGTTCTAGCTCCCTAACGTAAACAAATTTGGCAATTATGGCAAATAGTACTATCGCAATGGGTACCATAAATGAGAATGTACCTCGCCATCCAAAGCTATCGACTATCGTTCCACCTGTTATCAAACCTATTACTGCACCACCAGATAGTGTAGAACTAAATATGCCCAGAGCTATTGCAAGCTTTTCGGGTGGGAATTTATCTCTTATGATACTAAAGGCAATGGGAAACATCGAGATTCCAATACCTTGTATCACTCTAGCTATAACAAGAGAAAGGAAGTTAGTCGCTATCGCTCCTAGTAAAAGTCCTAAGATATAGAGTCCTAATAATATCAGTAGTACCTTCTTTTTACCATATATATCGGATAGCTTGCCTGCAATTGGAGTCATAACAGCTCCTGTGACCAGTAACGCCGCCAGTATCCATGATGAATCTTCATATGTGATATCAAGATCTACAATGAAGTCTGGAATAGCTGGCAATACCATAGTCTCAGCAGACACAGCTATGATACCCAAGCTACTCAGGATTGCAAGTGTTATCCATGGAGAAGAACTGATGCGCTTCTCTTCTTTTTGCATATTCATACTATTATGATTATTTTACTTTTCCTGATTAATTAGTATTAAAACTCGAAGCTTCAATTATTTTATCTTATTTAATGTTTTGTTGGTCAAGATCTTATCCTCGAGATTTTTCCATTAGATTGGGAATAGGTTGGGTGATAGTTTTCTGACTTTACTATTCGACATCGAATTAGTTTCTCTGTTCAAATATACCTATCGCCAGATGCTGATGATGGATTTGCTATGACATTAATAGTAGATAAAGAGTGAGTAGTCATAAAATCACAGATTTTCAAATTTACTTTTATTACTAATAGGGTTATCACTTATTGGATCATACTCTTTTTTCTCATACCATTCTCTTGCAGTTGCTCGCACTTCACTGATTGCTTTATTCAAATTGGCTTGCTTTATCTCTTCATTCACTGCCATTCCTTCAGCAAGAATACCTCGCACATCAGAATAGCCTAAAAATTGGAATTCAACAATTGAAAGTGATAATGCATGCTCCCGACCTGAAGATGATTCGTTACTGTAGACTCCTCCACTTGATATCAGAGTCAGAGCTTTTTTACCCGCATTAGATATGACCATATCTTGATCTTTTCTTTTACCAAATGTGATTCCGTTTTGTATAACAGAATCAAACCATGCCTTTACAATAGCTGGCATGGAGAAATTATACATTGGAAACACTACTACTACAATATCTGCGGTTTTCAATTGGTTGGCCATTTTATCCATTTTGGACAGAAGTGTATCTTCATGTAGTATCAATTTTTGTCCTAGAAAATTCCTGTTAATATAAGCTGACAAGTTACTGTCAAGGAACATATCTGGCACATCAACTAAGAGATCTAGCTCCTCGACATCAGAAATTCCAATTTCCTCTCTGAAGGCATCCAATAATTTCTTGGTATTTGATTGTTCATTTCTTGGGATGTAGCTTACAATTAGAGTCTTCATAGGATTTACTAACCAATGCAATCTATTTAAGTTAAGTAGCAATTTAATACTAAGTAAGTAATAAAAACCTTACTTACGTAGTAACAAGCTACTTAACGACACGGACTAAACGATGTGAAGAACGTGAAAAAATTGGATCTGACTGGGTTGACGGTTTGACCTTATTGTATTTTCGTAGATGCCATTCTAGGGGATTTCCAACGCAAAGCCCATTCTCCTAGATCTTTAAGTATTGCTCCCAGTTCCCTTGCCCTAGCGGTCAACCGGTATTCTACTCTAGGTGGTATTTCTAGAAAGATTTTCTTTGAGATAAGGCCTTCGCGTTCCATCTCCAATAGTCTAGCTGCCAATACTGTACTACTAATTTCACCTAAGGTCCTCTTAAGTTCGTTAAAGCGTATGGCTTCCTTTGTGTGAAGGTTCTTTAATATCAATAAAGCCCATTTTCTTCCCAGGACCTCCCATATGTTGTTAATTGCTTCGCATTTTTGTTCTTCCTCTTCTTCCACTTCTTTCTGTTCCATTTTGGTTTAATATAATGACTAAGTATTAAAATATTACTTGGTAAATAATACTAAGCAAATTTAAACTACAATGGTATACAAGTAGTGCTACGCTACCTTCATGTAGTTTTCATTCACTTCATGAAGTGCAGGAGCGACGCGTGTACCTATTAATTCGGTAGCACGCATGAGTTTTGAGTGTGGTAATGAGGCAGGGTTCATCATAAAAGTAATCCGGGATATGCCTCCGAGCGCTTTGCTGTGCCTAATGATTTTCTCAACTACCTCATCTGGATCGCCTACGAGAAGTGCACCTTGTGAACCACGCTGGGCTTCAAAACTCGCTCGCGTCATTTTAGGCCATCCACGCTCCCTCCCAATCTCCGTCATGGTATGTGCATAGCCTGGAAAAAAGTCATCGACTGCCTTCTGTGTACTCTTAGCGACATAGCCTAGGGAATGTACACCTACTTTCAATTGATCAGTTGAATGGCCAGCTTTCCTCCCAGCCTCTCTATAGAGATCAATGAGTGGCCGGAACCTGTGTGTTTCGCCACCTATAATCGCAACCATCAATGGAAGCCCTAGCAATCCAGCACGGATGAATGATTGTGGGGTTCCGCCAACGCCTATCCATATCGGAAAAGGATTTTGCAACGGTCTTGGATAGACTCCCTGGCCACTCAGTCCGGGCCGATATTTGCCAGACCAATGCACATGCTCATTATCGCGAATCTTTAGCAGTAAATCGAGCTTCTCTTGAAAAAGAGAATCATAGTCTTCCAACCTAAATCCAAACAGAGGAAATGCCTCGATAGACGAGCCGCGGCCAACAACCATTTCAGCCCGACCTTGTGATAGAAGGTCCAAGGTTGCGAACTCTTGAAACACCCTAACTGGGTCGGCAGCACTTAATACAGTTACAGCACTCGTAAGTCGTATATGTTTTGTTCTTGCTGCTGCCGCTGCTAAGACGACAGCAGGAGCTGAATCCAGGAATTCTCTACGATGGTGTTCGCCGACACCAAATACGTCTAGACCAATTTGATCGGCATATTCAATCTGTTCGACCAGTTTTCGCAAACGCTCAGATGGGCTGATTTGGAGGCCAGCGTCATCGAACGCGGCAAAGCTGTCAATTCCTACTTGCATAATATACTACTATGTAAACCGATTATTTAACTCTAGTAGTAATTACTTACTTAGTTGGTAAGCAATACCGTATCTAGTAAGTGGAAACTTACTGGCCTAAAAGGCTTACCTTTTGAACAGCTCTTCTTCTTTAATTGTATTGTCAGTATCCTTACCTAATAAAACGCACAGTTTCTTAGCCTATCGGGAGAATAATTTGCCATAAGTCTCCATTTCCCTACTTTTGGTTATTCGGGTTCATAACCATTTTGAGCATATGAGATGCCTGTTCAATAGCTCCTCTAGGCGCAGGATCATTCGTAATTGCATTCAACATTACAAAGTCGTGAATGGTACCATGATATCTAACTGCGGTAACTGGTACATCTGCCTCTAGTAGTTTCAATGCATATGCTTCTCCTTCATCGCGAAGTACGTCGTGTTCACCGTTAATGATCAGTGCGGGGGGCAATCCCTTAAGTTGTTCAATTGAAGCCTGTAGTGGAGAGACAGTTGGTTCCGTTCGGTTTGTCTGATTTGAAGTGTAATTATTCCAGAACCACTTCATGGCCTCACGAGTAAGCCAATAACCTTGTTCATATTTAATGTAAGATGGAGTCTCGAAGTTAGCATCGGTAACTGGATAGAAGAGTACATGGAATTTAATTGATGGCCCCGTACGTTCCTTGGCCAACAACGTTAGCGCAGCGGCCAGATTGCCCCCAACACTATCACCAACAACTGCTAGACGTGATGAATCTACATTGATAGACTGGCCATTTTGAGCCACCCACCTTGTTGCAGCATAGGCCTGTTCTAAGGCGACAGGATATTTAGCCTCTGGTGACAGAGTATAATTTACAAAAACGATTGCTATATTTGCTTTATTAGCAATTTCTCTTACCAATCTCTCGTGAGTATCAAAACCTCCCAGAACCCAACCACCACCGTGTATATAAATTACGACAGGTAAAACTTCCTTACCACTATTTTGAGGTCGAACTATAGTGATAGATACCTCTTCTGATTTAGGCCCGTTGGTTACGGTACGAGTTTCCACATCGGTGGGAGGTTTTTGGACAGGAGAATTAGCTTGAAGGCCAGATAAAACAGCACGTGCCTTATCTGGTGACAAATTGTATATCGGCTCTCCAGGGTTTTCCTGCAATTTCTTCAAAAAAGCCCGAGCATACTTTTCGATCTCCTCAAAGTTCTCTGTTGTCACACCTATGACGATCGAACAATAATATTTAAGATGTTTGGCAATCTAAAAAGATAGAAAATTCAAACGTGAAAATTTCGGTACAAAGACAACAGTTGAGCGGAAAAGCAAGAACGATAACCGATGACAACAAAGTTAAATAAATAGTAGAGAAATTCAGATCGAACTACGGCAATTCTGATATCCAAAAATATTATTCCAAGTTTGATGTGGGCATAGAGTTTCCTCTAAAATAGTAGCATAAAATGAGATCCAATATTTTTTAACACAGGAACCGATACAAGCGAAATTAATGGTTGCTTTCAATGTAGATAAATTATAGGAATCTGAAAGGGGGGTCAAGTAATCGTTATTCTAGCATTATCAGATCCACAGAACCCGAAAATTATTGATACCAAAATTAGTAAATTGACATAAGGTTTAAAATTTAATCATTAGAATGTTAATTACAAATATAGCTAACTTTTACCACTACTCAAGAACAGAGCTTTAAGTAGTTCATTGTTTTTTATTGAAACTATGTCTAATTTACAAGTAAGTGCTAAGATGAAAATTCGCGAAGGGATGCTGGAGGGTTTCAAGCGACAAGCGACTGAATGTATCCAGCAAGCCAAGGAAAAGGATCCTGGGACTCTTCAATTCGACTGGTTTATTAGTACTGATAAGACCGAGTGTGAAATTCGAGAGACCTACGAAAGTTCTGAAGCATTCCTAGCACACCTATCCAACCTTAGTGAGCTATTACGGATACTTTATGAAAAATTTGCTTCTGATCACTCGGTAATAATTTACGGTGATCCTTCACCGGAACTATTAGCAAAAGTAAAAGCGAGGAGAGTTGACACAAAGTTCTTCTCCTTGTTGCAAGGACTCAATCAAATGAGCGAGTAACGACATTATTTCATCGTATCCAACTGTAATTTTGCTCTTTTCATGTCCCTTTTCGAGTTGCAAAATAGTGTCAATTCTGTTCCTCATTCCACCAAAAAATTCATTCCCAGTTATCTAAGAGCTTTAAACAATAATTACAAACAGGATATCCAGTATCTTCTTCATATTCAGTTTTGCACCTCTTACAGATCTTCGTCATCCGTTTGGACATTCACTATCTATATAGTTGAGTAACCATAAAAGAATTTGTAAAATGAATCTAGCAATTCGAGGGATTGAACCCAAGAATATCAAAAATGATGATTGCCTTGTTGGTCGCCCGTATACAAATCCCATGTTAGGCATTTGAGTTCAGATGAACATTATTAAGCAAGGGTTAATATTCATGTCATTCTGGGGTGAACATGACGAAGGTAGCAATTGTAACAGGTAGCTCAACTGGTAACGGATTTGAAACATCTTTGCTACTTGCAAAAAATGGGTTTTACACTTATGCCACTATGCGCAATATTGACAAGTCATCAAGAATAAAAGAGATTGCCAAAAAAGACAGTCTGTCACTAGAGGTTTTACAACTGGATGTAACAGATGATAAATCAGTCACAGATGCCATTAATGTGATAAGTAACAGACAAGGAAGAATTGATGTGTTAGTTAACAATGCTGGATATGAACACCACCGAGCAGTCGAAGAACTTTCAATAGAGGAAATAAAGACACAGTTTGAGACTAACTTTTTCGGAGCAGTGAGGGTAATGAAAGCTGTGTTACCGGTTATGAGAAAACAAAGAAGTGGAGCAATAGTGAATATAAGCTCCATCGGAGGTAAAATAGGTGTCCCACTTAATTCCGCTTATGTTGGTAGCAAATTTGCATTAGAAGGGTTTTCCGAATCCATAAAATATGAATTAGAAGGCTTTGGAATAAAGGTTATATTAATTGAGCCGGGTGCAGTAAATACCAATTATCTGGAAAACTCAAAGCATGCTCAAACGGCAACGAATTCAGATTCACCATATGCAGAATTTTCCAAAAAGGTATCTGATGGAGTAAGAGAAAGGTTTAAGCATACTAACTCTTCCTCCCCCAAGCAAGTAGCGGAAGTCATCTTAGGTGCAATTAAATCAGAGAAACCTAATACTCGGTATTTAGTAGGCAATGATGCTGTTGCCATTATGGAAAAAAGAAAGAACAGCTCTGATTCTGAATTAGAACGATGGATCAAAGAAAGTCTATTAGAACAAAAAGGCTTTGCAGGAGGATGAAGATAAGGACAAGCTTTTCTTACGGTAAAAAATTTATAATATAATGAACATGAAGACATAAAATTTACGAAACTATTACTTCTGATAAGATTACATACACTAGTGTATCGCATCCCACCGAACCCTGTAAGGGACAATTCTTTCTAACCACTTTTAAACGTAAAAAATGATTCACATTCCCTGTTTTAGTAATATCGCAAAAATCTCTACTTTGATTCTCTATAATACCTTAATGTAAATCATCCTATACTTAAATACATTAATGTGTAAGCCATAGTTGATGAGAGTTGGGTTTATCATCTATCAGCCTATCTATTATGTTACAGTTTTCACAGTTGTTATTGTAACAAGTATCTGTCTTATTGGAATTGGATCTAACCATTATCAAATCACAAACGCACAGCAACATCAACCACAAGTTAATCTAAGTTCCATTGAACAACAACATCTGTTTGACGGTATATCTTTTCAAATCGATAATGTGACTTTTTCACATCACATGGCTTCTATTAACGGTATTCAGATGCACTATGTCATCGGAGGTCAAGGAGATCCTCTAGTATTGTTGCATGGTTGGCCACAATCATGGTATGAATGGCGACATGTAATGCCAGCTTTGGCTC